>BFBZ01000590.1_pt1 | contig 32497 bp, 37 predicted proteins | sample 1888401 | NCBI WGS metagenome assembly BFBZ01 (sample SAMD00112614, study PRJDB3348) | symbiont metagenome | host: Chara braunii
CAGATGACCAAGATCGTCGTCGTCACCTCCGGCAAGGGCGGGGTCGGCAAGACCACCACCAGCGCGAGCTTCGCCACCGGCCTCGCGATGCGCGGCCACAAGACCTGCGTCATCGACTTCGACGTGGGCCTGCGCAACCTCGACCTCATCATGGGCGTCGAGCGCCGCGTCGTGTACGACCTCATCAACGTCATCAACGACGAGATCAAGCTGACCCAGGCCCTCATCAAGGACAAGCAGCTCGACAAGCTCTTCATCCTGGCCGCCTCGCAGACGCGCGACAAGGACGCGCTGAAGCAGGAAGGCGTCGAGCGCGTGCTGGGCGAGCTCAAGGCGATGGAGTTCGACTACATCGTCTGCGACTCGCCGGCCGGCATCGAGACCGGCGCGCTGATGGCCATGCATTACGCCGACGAGGCCCTGGTCGTGACCAACCCCGAGGTCTCGTCGGTGCGCGACAGCGACCGCATCCTCGGCATGCTGAGCAGCAAGACCCGGCGCGCCATCGAGGGCAAGGAGCCCGTGAAGGAGCATCTGCTCATCACGCGCTACAACCCCAACCGCGTCGAGGGCGGCCAGATGCTGAGCCTGGACGACATCCACGAGATCCTGCGCACGCCGCTGATCGGCGTCATCCCCGAGAGCGAGAGCGTGCTGCAGGCCTCCAACCAGGGCACGCCGGCCATCCACCTGCAGGGCACCGATGTGGCCGAGGCCTACAAGGACGTCGTCGCGCGCTTCCTCGGCGAAGACAAGCCGATGCGCTTCACCGAGGCCGTGAAGCCGGGCTGGTTCAAGCGCGTCTTCGGGGCGAAGTAAGGAGGCCGAACGATGGGATTCCTGAACTTCTTCCTCGGCGAAAAGAAGAGCTCGGCCAGCGTCGCCAAGGAGCGGCTGCAGCTCATCCTCGCGCACGAGCGCAACGGCCGCAGCGCCAGCCCCGACTACCTGCCGCAGCTGCAGCGCGAACTGGTGGCCGTCATCAGCAAATACGTGTCGATCAACCCCGACGACATCAAGGTCCACATGGAGCGCCAGGGCGATCTGGAGGTGCTCGAAGTCAAGATCGAACTGCCGGAGCCTGGCGGTCGCTAAACCCTGGCGGCGCGGGCCTGCTCGCGCCGCATGAACAGGTAGAGACCCTCGACCTTGGCGCGCGCCCACGGCGTCTTGCGCAGGAACTTCAGGCTCGACGACACGCTGGGGTCGATGCGAAAGCACTTGATCTCGATGCGCTGGCCGAGTTCTGTCCAACCGAAATGTTCGACCAGCGCGTTCACGATGGTCTCCAGCGTCATGCCGTGCAGCGGGTCTTTGGGCGTCGTGTTCATTCGTGCGTGAACTGGTCCGAGTTCCTGCCCTTGAACTGGGCGTAGTAGCGCTTGATGGCCGCCATGTCGGCGTCGACGTCGCCCGTCGGCGTGAACAGCGGCCCCAGGCCGACCAGCTTGCGCGGGTAGTCCATGTAGGCCATGACGATGGGCAGCTTGGCCGTGACGGCGATCCAGTAGAAGCCCGTCTTCCAGTAGATCGTCCGGCTGCGCGTGCCCTCGGGCGGCACGATGAGCTGCACCGGCCCGTCGGCCGCCTGCAGCGCCTCGGCCGATGCGGCGACGAGGTTGCTGGACTTGCTGCGGTCCACCGGAATGCCGCCGAGGAAGCGCATCAGCGCGCCGAACGGGAAGCTGAAGATGGACGCCTTGCCCATCCAATAGGGCGTCAGGCGCAGCGCGAACGCGGCGAAGAGGGTGTAGGGCAGGTCCCAGTTGCTGGTGTGCGGGGCAGCGATGAAGACGCTCTTGCGCGCCTCGGGCGGCAGCCGGCCCTGCACGGTCCAGCCGGCCAGCCTGAGCCAGGCGAGCGAGACACCGCGCAGCAGCGTGCTGACCCCGGGTGTCGTGAAGATGGTGCGATGCATGGCCGCGATTGTCTCGTCGCGCCGGCCTGCCTCAATCTGAGGCAGCGCAAGAAAAGCCTTGTTGAGCCAAGCACTTGGCGCTTCCGCCCGCAGGCTGTTCACGGGTTTGTCCACAGCGGCTGTGGATGGCTCACAGCCATTGCAGCGTCAGGTCGCTGCGCGGCTCGGCCACGCAGGGCAGGATGAAGCCTTCGGCCTTTTCCTCGACCGACAGGCCCGGCCATTCGATGCGGTGCTCCACGCGGCCTTCGACCAGGCGCGCGATGCAGGTGCGGCAGGTTCCGTTGCGGCAGGACCAGGGCAGCGCGATGCCCGCCGCCAGGCCGGCCAGCATCAGCGGCTGGTCGGCCGCGCAGTCGAAGCTCTCGCCGCCGGGCCGCAGGGTCACGCGGAATGAATCTGTCTCGGACATGACCGACATCATGCCGCCGCGCCGTTAGCATGCGCGCGCCGATCCGCAAGATCGGCAGCGTTCTCAGGGCGGGGTGGAAGTCCCCACCGGCGGTATGTGCGCAAGCACGAGCCCGCGAGCGCCTTGGCCACTGCGCTGGCCAGGGGTCAGCAGACCTGGTGCGAAGCCAGGGCCGACGGTCACAGTCCGGATGAAAGAGATCGCGTCGCAGCGGTGCTTGCCTTCACGAGGCCAGGCACCGCTGCTGCGTGCGCTTGCCCTGATTCTGGCAAAACCGTCTTTCAAGAGGACACCATGAATCAGACCCTCACCACTCCCGCTCAACCGCCCCGCGTGGCCATCGTGGCCGCCAGCTGGCACAAGGACATCGTCGGCGTCGCCGTCTCGGCCATCCGCCATGAGTTCGACCGATGTCGGATTCCGGCGGAACAGGTCACCGTCATCGACGTGCCCGGCGCCTTCGAGATCCCGCTGCATGCCAGACGCCTCGCGCGCACGGGGCGCTTCGATGCCGTCATCGCCTGCGGCCTCGTCGTGGACGGCGGCATCTACCGTCACGACTTCGTCGGACAGGCCGTCATCAGCGCGCTGATGCAGGTGCAGCTGGAGACCGACGTGCCGGTGTTCTCCGCGGTGCTGACGCCGCACCACTTCCACGAGCACGGCGAGCACAAGCGCTTCTTCGCCGAGCACTTCTCGACCAAGGGCGTGGAGGTGGCGCGCGCCTGCCTCGCGACAATAGCGAGCCTGGACAGCCTGGATGCGCTGACCGCCTGACCTCGCTCCCGGCGCGGCTCCACCATGGCGCCGCGTCCTTCTTTCATCCCATTCGCATGCTTGCCGCCCGCTACCTCGCCGGCTATCCCCCCGAACTCATCCAGCAGGCCGAGCAGCTGCGCCTGGACGGCCGCCTGGCCGAGCACCTCGCGCGCCGCCTGCCCGAGTGCCACGAGGTGCGCAGCGACGGCGCGCTGTTCGACTATGTGCAGGCGCTGAAGACCCGCCATCTGCGCAACGCCGGCCCGCTGAACTTCGTCGGGTTTGATGCCAAGCTGCGTGTGCTGCAGCAGGCCCTGGGCACGCACACGCGCCGCACGCAGGTGCAGGGCGCAAAGCTGAAGATGCGCCGCGAGATCCGTGTCGCAACGCTGTTCAGGGAGGCACCCGCCGCGCTGCTGCGCATGATCGTCGTGCACGAGCTGGCCCATCTGCGCGAGCTGGACCACAACAAGGCCTTCTACCAGCTCTGCCAGCACATGGAGCCGGACTACTTCCAGCTCGAATTCGACCTGCGGCTGTATCTGATGAACATGGAGAACCCGCAGTGATCCTGTTGGCGCCCATGGAAGGGCTGCTGGATCACATCCTGCGCGACGTGCTGACCCGCGTCGGCGGCGTGGACCGTTGCGTCAGCGAGTTCATCCGCGTGACCGACCAGCTGCTGCCCAGCCGCGTGTTCACGCGCATCGTGCCGGAGCTGAAGACCGGCGGGCGCACGGCGGCCGGCGTGCCGGTGCATCCGCAGCTGCTGGGCTCCGATGTGCAATGCCTGGCCGAGAACGCCGCGCGCCTGGCCGAGCTGAGGCCCGAGGGCATCGACCTGAACTTCGGCTGCCCGGCCAAGTGCGTGAACCGCCACCGCGGCGGCGCCGTGCTGCTGGACGAGCCCGAGCTGATCCACGCCATCGTCGCCGCCGTGCGCCGCGCGGTGCCGGCCGACGTGATGGTGTCGGCCAAGATGCGCCTGGGCTATATGGACACGAGCAAGACGCTGGACGTGGCCCGCGCCATCCATGCGGCCGGCGGCAGCGAGATCGTCGTGCACGCCCGCACCAAGGCCGATGGCTACAAGCCGCCGGCCTATTGGGAGCGCATCGCCGCCGTGCGCGAGGCCGTGCCCATCACCGTCGTCGCCAACGGCGAGATCTGGACCGTCGAGCATGCCGGGCTGGCGCGCGAGCGCAGCGGCTGCGAGCACCTGATGCTGGGCCGCGGCATGGTGGCCGACCCCGGCCTCGCGCTGCGCGTGGCCGGCGCACGCGCCACGCCCGTGCCCTGGCGCGAGCTGCTGCCGCTGATGCAGATCTTTTTCGACCAGGTGCGCGCCACCGTCGCGCCGCGGCACCAGGGCGGGCGGCTCAAGCAGTGGCTGCACTACCTGAAGCGGGCCTACCCCGAGGCCGAAGCGGCCCATGCGGCGCTGCGCACCGTCAATGTCGCGGACGAACTGGCGCGGCGGCTGTTCGCCGAGTGAAGAGCGCCGCCGCGCGCGGGTCAGAACGATTCCCAGGTGAGCTCGTCGGCCGCGGCGCGCTTTGCCGGGCGGCGTACTGCCGGCAGCGGTGCGGGCGGCGCCACGGCGGCCTTCACCGCTGCCGGCGCGGCCACCGGCCTGGGCTTGGCGGCGCCGGCGGATTCGAGGCGGAAGGCCGCCACGGCCTCGGCCAGGGCCTGGGCCTGCTGGGCCAGGCTGCTGGCCGCCGCGGCGCTTTCCTCGACGAGGGCCGCGTTCTGCTGGGTGACCTGGTCCATCTGCGTGACGGCGGTGTTGACCTGCATGATGCCGTTGCTCTGCTCGTCGGCGGTGCCGGCGATCTCGCGGATCAGGTCGTTGACCTTGCCCACCTGCGCGACGATGTCCTGCATCGCCTGGCCGGCCTCGGCGACCTGGCGGCTGCCGGCCTCCACCTTGTCGGCGCTGTTGCCGATCAGGGCCTTGATCTCCTTGGCCGCCTCGGCGCTGCGCTGGGCCAGCACTCGCACCTCGCTGGCCACGACGGCGAAGCCGCGGCCCTGCTCGCCCGCGCGGGCCGCCTCCACGGCCGCGTTCAGCGCCAGGATATTGGTCTGGAAGGCGATGCCGTCGATGGTGCCGATGATCTCGACGATCCTGCGGCTGCTCGCGCTGATCTCGTCCATCGTGCCGACGACCTGGCTGACGACCGCGCCGCCGTGGCCGGCGGCCATGCTGGCGTTGGCCGCCAGGCCGCTGGCCGCGCGGGCCGCGTCGGCGTTCTGGCGCACGGTGGCCGTGAGCTGCTCCATCGAGCTGGCGGTCTCCTGCAGGCTGGAGGCCTGCTGCTCGGTGCGGCTGGACAGGTCCTGGTTGCCGGCCGCGATCTGGCCGGAGGCCGTGGAGACGGAGTCGACGCCGGCGCGCACGTCGCCGACGACGCGGCGCAGCGCGCCGACCGTGTCCGCCAGCGCGCGCTGCAGCTCGCCCAGCTCGTCGCCGCGGTCCGTCGCGACCTTGACGGTGAGGTCACCGCCGGCCACGGTCCTGAGGGCGGCCACGACCCGGGCAACCGGCCGCGTGACGGAGCGGGTCACGATGACGCCGGCCGCGACGGCCAGGGCCAGGCCCAGCAACGCGCCGCCGATCAGCAGCCTGGTGACCTTGTCGACGGTGGCGATGGTGGATTCGCCCGATTCGTGCATCAGGCGCTCCTGGAAGGCGACCAATTCGTTCAGGCCCTTCTGGTAGCTCTGCTGGCGCGGGCGCAGCTTCTCCAGCAGCAGGCTCTTGGCGGCGGCCGTGTCGCCGGCCTGCACCAGCCGCACGAGGTCGTCCAGTTCCGCGACGAAGCCGGTCCGCTCCTGCATCACCTTCTCGAACAGCAAGCGGGCTTCGGGCTTGTTCAGCCGGCTTCGCAGATCCTCGTAGGTTTTTGCGAGATGCTCGCGCGAGGTCCGGATTCTTACGATCCCCTGCTCGCGCTCGGCGCTCGAGTCCATGATGACGAGGTTGCGCGCGAGGCGGGCCTGCAGGTTCACGCCGTCGGTGATGTCGGCGAGGATCCTGACCTTCGCATAGCGGTCGTGCAGCACGGCGTCCATGTCGGCCCGCACGTTGGCCAGGCCCAGCCACCCGGCCGCGGCCAGCAGGATCATCAGCAGCGCCACGAGGGCGAAGGCGACACCCAGTCGGGTGCCGATGCGCAGGTTCTTCATTGCGATCACGGGAATCTCCTGGTGAGGGGTTGGCGTTCAGAGGTCGCGCAGCAGCGCGGGGATGTCGAGCAGCAGCAGCAGGCGCGGGCCTTGCGCGCCCTCGAGCGTGGCAAGGCCCCGGATGCAGTCGGCGGCAGGGCCGGGGCGGGGCCGCACCTGCCCGGGCTGCAGCGCCAGCACGTCGGACACCGAGTCGACGACCAGGCCCACGGTGCGGCGTGCGACGTTGACGACGACGGTGACCGTGTTCGCGCCGTATTCGGCCGGCAGGCCCATGCTGCGGCGCAGGTCCACGATGGGCACGATGACGCCGCGCAGGTCCGTGACGCCCAGCAGGTGGCCGGCGGCATTGGCAAGGCGGGTCGGCGCCTCGTAGCGGCGGATCTCCTGCACGGCGAGGATGTCGATGCCGTACTCCTCGGCGCCCAGGCGCGAGGCCAGCACCTCGGGCGCCGCAGCCGTCGCGACGGCCTTGTTCTCGATGATGGAAATTGCGGTCATGGTCAGCCTGTTGGGTTCGCAAAATGATAATTTTGATAAATTCATTTTGGCAATTTGCCGGCCGATGCGCATGACCTCCGTGCGTGCAGAATTCCTCGAAAATGTCGATGGATTGGGCGATTGGCGCAGGTCTGACCTCGGCGCGTCCGGGTCGGTGCGGCAGCCAGTGCCGATCGATCGGCTAATAATTGATAAAAATGTCAGAGTTGGCCTTGGCCCGGCGCGAGGCCGTCGACGCTGGAGACCGCGAACGGGTCCCGAAAGCACAGCGGCCGGGGCGGGCTCCCGCCCGCACCCGGCCGCGCCGCCGAGCGAAGACGCTCAGCCCGGCTGCTTGGTGATGCGCAGATAGGGCTTGGGCGCCCGCCAGCCCGCGGGGAAGAGGGCCTTGGCGTCTTCGTCCGACACCGAGCCGGCGATGATGACGTCCTCGCCCGGCTTCCAGTTCACCGGCGTGGCGACCTTGTGCTTGGCGGTCAGCTGCAGGCTGTCCAGCACGCGCAGGATCTCGTCGAAGTTGCGGCCCGTCGTCATCGGGTAGGTCAGCATCAGCTTGATGCGCTTGTCCGGGCCGACGATGAAGACCGAGCGCACGGTGGCGTTGGTCGCGGCCGTGCGGCCCTCGGACGTGCCTTCGATGTCGGCCGGCAGCATGTTGTAGAGCTTGGCCACGTGCAGGTCGTGGTCGCCGATCATGGGGTATTTGGGCAGGTGGCCCTGGGTCTCCTCGATGTCGGCGGCCCAGCGGTGGTGGTTGTCCACCGGGTCCACCGACAGGCCGATCAGCTTGGCGTTGCGCTTGGTGAACTCGGGCTCGATCTTGGCCATATAGCCCAGCTCGGTCGTGCACACCGGCGTGAAGTCCTTGGGGTGGGAGAACAGGATGGCCCACTTGTCGCCGATCCAGTCATGGAAGCCGATCTGGCCTTGCGTGGTCTGGGCGGTGAAGTCGGGGGCGATGTCGTTGATGCGCAGGGACATGGCGAGCTCCGTGAGTGCGTGGGAGCTGAATGATAGGAACGAAGCAAGGGCCTGTTGCGCATGAGCTTGTTCGCAGAACTTCTATTGCTGCAGCGCGGCCACCGGGCGTAGGCTCGTTGACCGCCATGTCCGAAGTCCGCGCCCTCGACCTCAGCCGCATCGACGACGAGACCCGTCCCTGCGTTCTCGAATGGCTGCGCGACCGCAGCGCCTTCCACAGCTGGTTCTCGTCGCTGGTGACGGGCAGCTTCGTCGTCATCACCGTGTTCGGCAGCAAGCCCGGCTTTTCGACGCCCGACGGCGTCGTGCTGGCCATCGCCGTGGCCTTGCTGCTGCTCAGCCTGCTGGCCAATCTGGTCGCCGTCTGGTCCATCCCGAGCTGGAAGTTCCGCGTCGCCACCGGCGCCTTGAAAAGCGGCACGACGATGCGCCGCGAGCTGGCCATCACGGCCTGGTTCGGCGTCGTCTGCTTCGTCGGCGGGCTGACGCTGGGCTTCATCGGCGGCACACCGGGCTGAGAGGCCTCGAGCAGGCGCCGGGCGTCCGCGCGGCGCGCTTAGCATGCGCGCATGAAACTGCCTGTTCCTCTCCTCCTCGCCGCTGCGCTGTTGGCTGGCGGCGCGCATGCCGAACCCGCGCTGACGCTCGAGTGCATCACCGCCGACCCGCCGCTGGCCGGCCGCCTGCCGCGCCAGGCCGAGGTCTCGCCCGGCGGCCAATGGGTCAGCTTCCTGCGGCCCTCGCAGGCCGACAGCGAGGTGCTGGAGCTGTGGGCCCAACCCGCCGCCGGCGGCGAGCCGCGCAAGCTGGTGGCCGCGGCCGACCTGCTCGGCGGCGCCGCGCAGAAGCTCAGCGAAGCCGAGAAGATGGCCCTGGAGCGCCAGCGCATCAACCAGCGCGGCATCACCGGCTACCAGTGGTGCGGCCAGGACGACCAGGCACTGCTCTTCCCGCTGTCGGGCGACCTCTACCTGGTGCACCTGGGCGCCCATGGCCCGGAGCCCCAGCGCCTGACGCATTCGCCCGACGCGCCCAAGCAGGACCCGCGCTGCACGCCCGATGGCCGGAACCTGGCCTATGTGCAGGGCGGCAACCTCTTCGTGCTGCCGCTGGCCGCGGGCGCCCAGCCGCGCCGGCTGACGAGCGACGGCAGCGCCACCGTGGGCTGGGGCCTGGCCGAGTTCATCGCCGCCGAGGAGCTGTCGCGCCAGCGCGGCTACTGGTGGAGCAAGGACGGCAAGTCGCTGCTGGCCCTGCGCGTGGACGAGTCCGGCGTCGCCGTCAAGACCCGCGCCCAGATCTTTGCCGACCGTACGGCGATGACGCAGCAGCGCTACCCGGCGGCGGGCGAGGCCAATGCCAGGGTCGCGGCCTTCGTCATCGACGCCGCGACCGGCCAGCGCCGCGAGCTGCCGCTGCCCGCGGCGGCCGAATACATCCCGCGCGCCGGCTGGTTCGCCGACGGCACGCCCTGGCTGCAGTGGTTCACGCGCGACCAGACGCGGCTGACGCTGGCCGAGTTCAAGCCCGGCGCCGCGCCGCACGACATCACCGTCGAGACCGACCCGGCCTGGGTCGAGGTGCAGGACGACCTCATCGAGACGCCGCGTGGCCTGCTCTGGTCCAGCGAGGCCTCGGGCCGGCGCCAGCTGCTGCTGGTCGACCGCGCCAGCGGCCGGCGCACGCCGCTGACCCAGCAGGCCGAGCCCGTGGCCCATGCCATCTGCGCCAACGCCGAGCAGCTCGTCTTCGCGGCGGCCGGCGACGTTGGCAAGGCGCAGGAGCTCTACGCCCAGCCGCTGGCCGGCGGCCAGGCCCGCTTGCTGCCGGGCGCGGCCAGCCGCCAGTGGCGCGACGCCAAGGCCGACAGCGCCTGCACGCGGCTGCTCGTCACGCGCTCGGCCTGGAGCGAGCCGCCGCGGCTGGAACTGCGCAGCCTCGGCCAGGACACGGCCATCGCGCTGGCCGGCGACCCGCCCTCGCCCGACCTCAAGGCCTATGCCAACACGCCGCTGGCGCTGGCGCTGACCGCGGCCGACGGCCGCACGCCGCTGAACGCCTTCTTCTTCGCCGCCCAGGACCGCCGCGAAGGCAGGCACCCGGTCATCGTGATGGCCTATGGCGGCCCCGGCTCGGCCACCGTGAACTGGGCCTGGGGCCGCGACATGCCGCTGATCGCCTACTGGCAGCAGCGCGGCTACGGCGTGCTGATGCTGGACACGCGCGGCATGCAGCACCGCGACCGCGAGTTCACGCGCGCCCACCACCATGCCTTCGGCAGCAACGAGGTGGCCGACCTGTTCGCCGCCGTGCGCGAGCTGCCCGGCCGCGTGCCGGGCGTGGACCCGGCGCGCATCGGCTTCTTCGGCTGGAGCTATGGCGGCTTCCTGGCCGCGAGAGCGGTGCTGGATGCGGACACGCCCTTCGCCGCCGCGGTGGCCGTGGCGCCGGTGACGGACTGGACGCTCTACGACACCGCCTACACGGAGCGTTATCTCGGCATGCCCGATGCCGGCAGGGCCGAGCCCTATGCCGGCGCCAACCTGCCGGCCCGCGCCGCGCTGCTGAGCCGGCCGCTGCTGCTGATGCACGGCACGGCCGACGACAACGTGCTGTTCGAGCACACGCTGCGCCTCGTCGAGGCCCTGCAGACCGCCGGCAAGAGCTTCGACCTGCAGATCTACCCCGGCAAGGCCCACGGCATCGCCGGCCGCGCGGCGCGGCTGCACCTCTACCGCACGATGGACGCCTTCTTCGACAGACATTTGAAGCCCGGCCAATGACTCTCGTCTATTCGACCGACTTCGGCCGCGCCTGCGCGGGCTGCGGCAAGCCCGTCGCGCAATGCGCCTGCAAGGCCAAGGCCAGGCCGGCCGGCGACGGCATCGTGCGCGTCAGCCGCGAGACGGCGGGCCGCAAGGGCAAGGGCGTCACCGTCGTGCGCGGCCTGCCGCTGGACGATGCGGCGCTGGCCGCGCTGGCCAAGCAGCTCAAGGCCGCCTGCGGCAGCGGCGGCACGGTGAAGGACGGCGTCGTCGAGATCCAGGGCGACCATGCCGACAAGCTCATGGCCTGGCTGCAGGCTCGGCCCGAGGGCTGGACCGTCAAGCGCGCCGGCGGCTGACGGAAAAATTCACGGACCTTGGCGAGGTCCGTGAAAACCTTCAGCCCGACCGTCATCCGGCGCCGCTACATTCGCGGCCGTCACGAGGGAGGACGGAAGATGAACAAGACATTGCGTGCGTTGCTGGCCGGCGCGCTGGTTGGCGCGGCCACGCTGGCCGCGGCGGCGGCCGACAACAGCAAGAACCTGGCGCCGGGCTTCGTCGCTCTTCCCCAGGCCGCCAGGCTGGTCGTCATGCCGGTGGATGTGGAGCTCTATTCCCTGTCGGCGGGAGGCGTGCCCGAGCCCAAGGCCGACTGGACGGCCCATGCGCAGACGTACATGAAAGCCGAGCTGGTGCGGCGCACGCAGTCGATCGGCCTGACGGCCCAGCTGATGGACGACAAGGCGGCCGACGAGTTCGCCGAGCCCATGGCCCTGCACGCCGCTGTGGCGCGCTCGATCGCGCTGCACCATGCCACCGGCGGCGTGTGGTCGCTGCCGACCAAGGGCGGCAAGCTGGATTGGAGCTTCGATGACGCGCTGCGCGACCTGCAGGCCAGGAGCGGCGCCGACTACGGCCTGTTCATCTGGGTGCGCGACAGCTATGCCAGCGCCGAGCGCAAGCTGGCCATGGTCGGCCTGGCCCTGCTCGGCGTCGGCCTGACCGGCGGCATGCAGATGGGCTATGCGTCCCTGGTGGACCTGAACAGCGGCAAGGTGCTGTGGTTCAACCGGCTGGCCCGTGGCAGCGGCGACCTGCGCGAGGCCAAGGAGGCCGCCGAATCCATCGAAGTGCTGCTGACCGGCTTCCCCAAGCCGCAATGAAGCGCCGCGCGCTGATCGGCTGCGCCCAGTGCCTGGCGCTGTCCGGCCTGCTCGGCCCGGCCGCGAGCCGAGCGCAGGGCAGCTGGCTGGCTCCGCCGCGATTCGAGCGCCCCGACGTGGCCACCGAGGAAGGCGGCCTGTGGGCCATGATGGACCGCGAGGAGACGAGGCTGCGCCGCAGTCCCTTCCTGGTGCGGGATGCGGCCCTGCAGAAGTATCTGCAGGACATGGCCTGCAAGCTGGCCGGCAACCACTGCCCCGACGTGCGCGTCTACCCGGTGCGCACCCCCTTCTTCAATGCCAGCATGGCGCCCAACGGCATGATGCAGGTCTGGACCGGCCTGCTGCTGCGCGTGGACAACGAGGCCCAGCTGGCCGCCGTCATCGGCCACGAGATCGGCCACTACCTGCAGCGCCACACGCTGGAGCGGCTGCGGGACGTGAAGTCGCGTTCGGCCTTCGGCATGTTCCTGGGCATGTTCGGCCTGGTCGGCCTGGTGGGGCAGATGGCGACGCTGGCCGGCGCCTTCGGCTTCTCCCGCGACCAGGAGCGCCAGGCCGACCAGATCGGCCTGGCCTTGATGCGTCAGGCCGGCTACGACACCCACGAGGCGCCCAAGGTCTGGGACAACCTGCAACTGGAACTGGCGGCCATGCACGGGGGCGACCCCGGCCTTCGCAACCCCTTGTTCGCGAGTCACCCCGGCTCCGCGGAGCGCGGCGACAAGCTGCGGGAACTGTCCGCCGGCGACGAGGCCAGCTATGTCGGCGAGGCGGAGCACCGCCGCGCGTTGGCGGGTCTCCAGACGCAGATGCTGGAAGACGAGCTCAAGCGCGGCCAGACCCGTGAAACCCTGGCCCTGCTGAATCGCCTCGTCGAACGCCAACCCGAGCGCGCCGACCTGCTCTATGGCCGCGGCGAGGCGCGGCGCCTGCGCGCGGCCGACGGCGACCTGGATCTGGCGCAGGCCGACTTCCAGCGGGCCATCGCGCTGGGCAGCGAGCCGGCCGAGGTCTACCGGTCGCTCGGCTATCTGCATCGCAGCCGTGACGACGCCGAACAGGCCCGCGAAGCCTTCGGGCGCTATGTCGAGAAGGCGCCGGCCGCGCCCGACGTGGCCATGATCAAGAGTTTGCTGTGAGGAGGAACACCATGAACAAGACCATCCGCGCCCGCCTGGCGATGCTGGCATTCAGCCTGCTGCTGGCGGCCTGCGCCGCACCCGTCACTCGCGTCGAGGTTGGCGAGGTCACCGTCGGCAAGCGCATGGCCGTCAAGGTCGACGCCGCCTGGAACCAGTTCGGCGGCGGGCTGACGGCGGGCATCCCGACCTGGACGATGGAAGGCATCACCATCGACGCGCTGCGCTTCTACACGGACGTCAAGGATGGCCAGACCTTCGGCCCGGCCCATCCGCCCAAGGGCCGCCAGCCGCTGATCTTCAAGGCCGCGATGCAGCCGGCCGACATCGTGGCGCTTTTCCAGTCGTTGCAGACCCAGGACGGCTCCAGCTTCACGCTGGACAAGCTGGAGCCGGCGGAGTTCCTCGGCGGCAAGGGTTTCCGTTTCGAATACTCGACGATCCGCAAGGTCGACGAAGTGCCGCTCAAGGGCGTGGCCTATGGGCGCGTGAGGGACGGCGAGCTTTTCCTGGTCAGCTACAGCGCGCCGCGCCTGGTCTTCTTCCCGCGCTATCAGCCGCGAGTGGAGAGCCTGATCCGGAGCGTCAGCCTGCGCGGCTGAGCACAAGCACCTACCGGGCCTGCTGCCTGGCCTTCTCGCGGGCCAGATAGCTGGCCTGCGCCTGGTCGCGCTCGCGCTGCAGGCGGGCTTCGTGCGTCTCCCAGTCGGCGCACTGGAAATAGGAGCCGCCGAACAGCCAGCCGAGCACGCCGGAACCGTCGGCGGCGCGGGCATCGCCGCCCGTGCAGACCATCGAGGCCTTGGAACTGCTCTGCTCGGTCAGGACCTGCTGCACGAGCATGGAGCGCGATATCAGCACCGCAGCCGGCATCCCCACGGCCAGCAGCACGCCGCCGATGACGAAGCCCTTCAGCCAGCGCGGCGTGGCCGGCTTCGCGGTGGCCCGGCCGGCCTGCGGCCCGGGCCGCTGCACGGGCACGGTGGCCCTGGCGGTGGAGGCTTCGGTGCGCGGCGCGCTGCGCCGGTCGCGGCCGCCACCCGCGCCGCTGAGAAGGCGCGGCTCGGCCGTGCGGCCGGGCGTGGAAGAGGGCGGAGGGGTTGGCATGCGGATCGGGGCGCGCGGGCAAGCCGGATGCTAGGAGTCGAGGGGCTGACCGCGCTGTGAGCAATTGCAAGCCCGGCCGGCGGCCCGGGCCGCCTCGTGCGGGAAATCACGCCGGCCGGCCGCGTGCGGCCCAGCCGCGACAATCCGGCGATGACAGAGACCGCCTTTTCCCGCCTGCCGCTGAGCCCGGCCATGCAGGCCAACCTCGACCAGCTCGGCTATGCGCAGATGACGCCCATCCAGGCCGCCAGCCTGCCGCTGGCCCTGGCCGGCTGCGACCTCATCGGCGAGGCCCAGACCGGCTCCGGCAAGACGGCGGCCTTCGCGATCGCGCTGCTGCACCGGCTGAAGGCCGACTTGGCCGCCGTGCAGTCGCTGGTGCTATGCCCCACGCGCGAGCTGGCCGATCAGGTCACGCAGGAGATCCGCCGCCTGGCCCGCGCGGCGGACAACATCAAGGTGCTGAGCCTGTGCGGCGGCAGCCCGATGCGCCCGCAGGTCGAGAGCCTGAGCCACGGCGCCCACGTCGTCGTCGGCACGCCGGGCCGGCTCATCGACCACCTGGAGCGCGGCACGCTGGACCTGGCGGCGCTGAACACGCTGGTGCTGGACGAGGCCGACCGCATGCTGGACATGGGCTTCCTGGACGACATCAAGGCCGTCGCCAGGCGCGCGCCCGCCAACCGGCAGACGCTGCTGTTCTCGGCCACCTTCCCCGACGGCGTGACGGACATCGCCGCGAAGTTCATGCGCGAGCCACAGACGGTCAAGGTCGCCGGCGCCGGGGGCAGGCCGGGCGCGGCGGCGTCGACGATCCGCCAGATCGCCTTCGAGGTGACCGAGGCCCAGCGCCTGGACGCCGTGCCGCGCCTGCTGCGCGCCTTCCGCCCCGAGTCGGCCATCGCCTTCTGCAACACCAGGCAGCAGTGCCGCGATCTGGAGGCCGTGCTCGCCGCGCAAGGCTTCGTCGCGCTGGCCCTGCACGGCGACCTGGAGCAGCGCGACCGCGACCAGGTGCTGATCCAGTTCGCCAACCGCAGCGCGTCGGTGCTGGTGGCCACCGATGTGGCCGCGCGCGGCCTGGACATCGCCAACCTGGCCTGCGTCATCAACGTGGACATCAGCGCCGACGTCGAGCAGCACGTGCACCGCATCGGCCGCACCGGCCGAGCCGGCGCTTCAGGGCTGGCGCTGAGCCTGGCCAGCCTGGACGAGATGGGCCGCATCGGCCGCATCGAGCAGCTGCAGGGCGCCGAATTCAAGTGGCAGCCGCTCGGCGATTTGCGCGATGCGCCCGGCGGCCCGCTGCTGCCGGCGATGGACACGCTGCAGATCCTCGGCGGGCGCAAGGAGAAGATCCGCCCCGGCGACATCCTCGGCGCGCTGACCGGCGAGGCCGGCTTTGCGGCGGCCCAGATCGGCAAGATCAACGTCACCGATTTCCACAGCTATGTCGCCGTGGAGCGCGCCATCGCGCAGGAGGCCGTGAGGCGGCTGTCCCTGGGCAGGCTCAAGGGCCGCAAGGTCAAGGTCAGGCGGCTGGCGGACCTGGAGTGACGCCGGGCCGAGGGGTTTGTCACGCGCTGCCGCGTTCGGGGGAGGTCGCTCCGCGGCGTGCGACCTTTTCACGCGCGGGCGGGTGGTGCGGCGCCTAGTCTGGACATCAAGACGAGGTACCCCATGAACACACGCCCCATGCCATTGAGCGACGACTACGAGCTGCGGTTCGAATCCCTGTTCCAGGCCGGCCGAGCGCTCGCCTTCCCCTGCGATGCGGCGGGCGGCGTGCGCCTGGACGGGCTCAGCGAGCGGGCGCGGCAGAACTATCTGTTCGCGCGGGCGGTGGTGGGGCGGGAGTACGCCATGCCGATCGTGTTGCGTTGCGGCGGCGCGAGGGGCTGAAGCGAGGCCGACTGGGCCGAATCACTTCGCGAAGCCGTCCTTCAGCCCGGTGATCTTGTTGAACACCGGCCGGTCGGCGCGGTGGTCGACGCGGTCGGTCACGAAATAGCCGTGGCGCTCGAACTGCCAGCGCTGCTCGGCGGCGGCGGCGGCCAGCGAGGGCTCGACGAAGCCCTGCACGACGCGCAGCGAGTTCGGGTTGACGAATTCGAGGAAGTCGCGCCCGCCGGCATCCGGCTGGGGCTCGGTGAACAGGCGTTCGTACAACCTCACCTCGGCAGCCACGGCCTCGTGGGCGCCGACCCAGCCGATGGTGCCCTTGACCTTGACCGCATCCGCGCCCGGTGTGCCGCTCTTGGTGTCGGGGATGACGGCGGCCAGCACGGCCGTGACCTTGCCGGCCGCATCCTTCTCGGCGCCGGTGCATTCGATGATGTAGCCGGCCTTCAGGCGCGCCTTGTTGCCCGGAAACAGCCGGAAATAGCCCTTGGGCGGCACTTCGACGAAGTCCTCGGCCTCGATCCAAAGCTCGGGGCCGAGCGAGAAGCTGCGCTGGCCCAGCTCCGGCTTGTGCGGGTGGGCGGCGGTCTCGCAGGGCTCGCGGTGGTCGCTGCTGCCGAACACCTCGGCGTAGTTGGTCAGCCTGAGCTTGAGCGGCTGCAGCACGGCGAAGGCGCGCGGCGCCTGCGGCTCCAGGTCGGCGCGCAGGGCCTGGTCGAGCACGGTGTCGTCGATCCAGGCGTTCTGCTTGCTGGCGCCGGTGGCCTCGACCATCGCGCGGATGCTGGCCGGCGTGAAGCCGCGGCGGCGCAGGCCGACGAGGGTGGGCATGCGCGGGTCGTCCCAGCCGCCGACGTGCTGCTCTTCGACCAGCTGGCGCAGCTTGCGCTTGCTGGTGACGACGTAGTTCAGGTTCAGGCGGCCGAACTCGATCTGCTGCGGCAGCGGCCGGGCCAGCAGGCCGAGGTCGGCGAGCTGGTTCAGCAGCCAGTCGTAGAAGGGCCGCTGGTCCTCGAACTCCAGCGTGCAGATGCTGTGCGTGATGCGCTCCAGCGCGTCCTCGATCGGATGAGCGAAGGTGTACATCGGGTAGATGCACCATTTGCTGCCGGTGGCATGGTGTTCCGCATGCTTGATGCGGTAGAGCGTCGGGTCGCGCAGGTTGATATTGGGCGAAGCCATGTCGATCTTGGCGCGCAGCACCATCGCGCCGTCGGCATGCCGGCCGTCGCGCATCTCGCGCAGGCGGGCGAGGTTGTCCGCGGCGGAGCGGTCGCGGAAGGGGCTGTTCACGCCCGGCTTGCCGAAGTCGCCGCGGTTGGCGCGCATCTCGTCGGCGCTCTGCTCGTCCACATAGGCATGGCCGGCGTCGACCAGGGCCTCGGCCGCCGCGTACATGAAGTCGAAGTAGCTGCTGGCCTCGAACAGGTTGTCGCCCCAGGACCAGCCCAGCCACTGCACCATCTCCTTGATCGCGTTGACGTACTCCAGTTCCTCCTTCTCGGGGTTGGTGTCGTCGAAGCGCAGATGGCAGGCGCCGCCGAAGTCGCGCGCCAGGCCGAAGTTCAGGCAGATGCTCTTGGCATGGCCGATGTGCAGATAGCCGTTGGGCTCGGGCGGGAAGCGGGTGCGGATGCGCGCCTCGTCCAGCGGGCCGGCGCCATGGTGGGCCGCGTCGCCCGGCGTGCCGGCAAAACGGCGGCCGGCAAAGGCGCCGGATTCGAGATCATGCTCGATGCGCTGGCGCAGGAAGTTCGTCGCGGGGGCGGCGGGGGCGTGTTGGCTCATCGTCGGCTCTGAAATGGAAGCGGGCCATGCCATGGCCCGTCGTGATGCCGCAGATTCTAAGGATGAGCCCGCAGCGGCAGCCGCACGTGTGCGAGGGCTATGCTGATCCAGACGGCCACGCTGAAGTAGAGCGTCATCCAGACGACCTCGCTGCGCCAGTGCGCCCAGTCGTGCGCCACATGCCAGCGGTAGGCCGCGTCCGCCGCACCGGCGGCGAGGCTGGGGTAGCTGCGCCCGGCGGCCTCGTCGGCCAGCCAGCGCGACCAGTACATGGGCACGTCCACCGCGAACATATAGGCCGCATAGGCCAGGCCCGCCGCGATGGCCAGCGCCAGCCAGCGCCGGCCCCGGGCCGAGGCGCGCGGCCACTGGCCCAGCAGGGCCAGCACGCTGAGCACGGCCACCGTGCCCCACAAGGTTTCCTCGGCGACGTGGCCGAGGTTGCGCGTCGTCAGCACGGCGTACCAGGAGTTGAACTCGGCCAGCGCGATCAGCGGCAGCACGGCATGCGCGACGCGCAGGCTGGGCCGGTGGCCGGTGGCCAGCGCCGCGCCGCGCAGCAGCAGCGCCCATTGCGCGGCGAAGCTCAGCTCGGCCAGCGTCGCGACCGTGCGGCCGACCAGCACGCTGGAGGCCCAGCTGTCCACCATGACGACGCGCGGCACGTCGAACACCGGCAGCAGCGAGCGGTAGCCGCAACCCAGCACATACAGCGCCGACAGCAGCAGCTGCAGCCGCTGGTGGGGCCAGGTCGTGCCGTCCGGCCGGTTGCGGTGCAGCCAGGCGGTCGAGACCGTCCAGGCGACGAGGTTGAGGCCGGCGATGCCGCAGAGCAGATGCCACCAGTAGGTCGCGTCGGTCATGGGCTGCTCCTCTCACCCGCCTGACTTCGGCGGGCGTCCTGTCTTGACCGGCACCAGCCGGTCCAGCGCCGCGGCCAGCGCCTCGGCGTCCAACTCGGCCAGCGCATGCAGGCCGGCGCGCAGCAGTTCGCTCTTCCTGGCCTCGCGCTTCACGTCGTGGAGGCGATGCTTGAGCGCCTTCAGCAGCTCGTAGTCGGCCTCGGGCATCGTGAAGCCGTCGCGCACGAGCTTGGCGCGCTCGGGAGGCGGGGGCTTGCGGTCGTGGCTCATAAACGATGAAAACCGTTTATACGGTTTTCATCGGCGCCGCGCCAGCGGCTTTGCAGAGGCGCCTGCCGTCTCAGCTGCGCCGGCTGCCGCTGCCGCCGAGGATGGAGCCGAGCACGCCGCGGATGATCTCGCGGCCGACGGCCGTGCCCATGCTCCTGACCGCCGAGCGCGCGGCCGACTCGGCCAGGCCTTCGTGGCGGCCGCCGCGCGGGCCGGTGCTGCCGAACAGCATGTCCTTCAGCCCGTCCAGCAGGCCGCCGCCCGTGTCGGCGGGCGGCGCGCTGCCGGCGCCGCCTGCAGGCGCGGGTGCCGCGACGGCCGTCGTGCCCTTGCCGGTCAGCTTCTCATAGGCCGATTCGCGGTCGAGCTGTTCCTCGTAGACGCCGGCGACGGTGGAGTCCTCGATCAGCGCCCGGCGCTGCTCCGCCGTGATCGGGCCGATCTGGCTGCCCGGCGGCAGCACGAAGACGCGTTCGGTCACGCTGGGCCGGCCCTGCTCGTCGAGCAGGCTCACCAGCGCCTCGCCGACGGCCAGCTCGGTGATGGCGGCCTCGATGTCGAGGCCGGGCTTGGGGCGCATGGTCTCGGCCGCGCTCTTGACGGCCTTCTGGTCGCGCGGCGTGAAGGCGCGCAGCGCGTGCTGCACGCGGTTGCCGAGCTGGCCGAGCACGTTGTCAGGGATGTCCAGCGGGTTCTGCGTGACGAAATAGACCCCCACGCCCTTGGAGCGCACCAGGCGCACGACGAGTTCGATGCGCTCGATCAGCGCGGCGGGCGCGTCCTTGAACAGCAGATGGGCCTCGTCGAAGAAGAACACGAGCTTGGGCTTGTCCAGGTCGCCCACCTCGGGCAGCATCTCGAACAGCTCGCTCAGCATCCACAGCAGGAAGGTCGCGTACAGCCGCGGCGAATTCATCAGCTTGTCGGCGGCCAGCACGTTGATGACGCCCAGGCCGTTGTCCGTCTGCATGAAGTCGGCGATGTCGAGCATGGGCTCGCCGAAGAATTTGTCGCCGCCCTGGGCCTCGATCTGCAGCAGGCCGCGCTGGATGGCGCCGACGCTGGCGGCCGACACATTGCCGTACCGCGTCGTGAACTGGCTGGCGTTGTCGCCGACGTATTGCAGCGTGGCGCGCAGGTCCTTCAGGTCCAGCAGCAAGAGACCCTGGTCGTCGGCGATCTTGAACACCATCTGCAGCACGCCGGCCTGGGTCTCGTTGAGCGCCAGCATGCGGGCCAGCAGCAGCGGCCCCATGTCCGACACGGTGGCGCGCACCGGGTGGCCCTGCTCGCCGAAGACGTCCCACAGCGCGGTGGGGCAGGCGATGCTCTCGGGCGCTTCCAGGCCGCGCGTCTTCAGCAGGGCCAGCAGCTTGTCGCTCGGGCGGCCCGGCTGGCTGATGCCGGTCAGGTCGCCCTTCACGTCGGCCATGAAGACGGGCACGCCCAGCCTGGAGAAACTCTCGGCCAGCTTCTGCAGGCTGATGGTCTTGCCGGTGCCGGTGGCGCCGGTGATGAGGCCGTGGCGGTTGGCCAGCGCCGGCAGCAGCAGGCACTCGGTCTGCGCGCTGCGGGCCAGCAGGATCGGGTCGGTCATGGGGCGTCCTCTAAAATCGGGGGCTATTCAACGATAAACGGGCTGCTGCAACGGCAGCCTTCCAGGAGCCAACCTATGGCCGGTCATTCCAAATGGGCCAATATCCAGCATCGCAAAGGTCGCCAGGACGAGAAGCGCGGCAAGATCTGGACCCGCATCATCCGTGAGATCACGGTGGCCGCGCGCCAGGGCGGCCCGGACATCAAGGACAACCCGCGCCTGCGCCTGGCCGTCGACAAGGCCAAGGCCGCCAACATGCCGGCCGACCGCATCAAGTACAACATCGACAAGGCCAGTGGCAACCTCGACGGCCTGACCTACGAGGAAATCCGCTACGAGGGCTATGGCATCGCCGGCGCTGCCATCATGATCGACACGATGACGGACAACCGCGTCCGCACCGTTGCCGAGGTGCGCCACGCCTTCAGCAAATACGGCGGCAATATGGGCACGGACGGCTCCGTGGCCTTCCAGTTCAGGCACGTCGGCCAGCTGCTGTTCGCGCCGGGCACGTCGGAGGACAAGGTCATGGAAGCGGCCCTGGACGCCGGCGCCGAGGACGTCGTCACCGGCGACGACGGCGCCATCGAGGTGCTGACCGCACCTAGCGACTACGAGGTCGTCAAGGCCGCGCTGGAGGCCGCCGGCCTGGTGCCGGAACTGGCCGAAGTGACGATGCGCCCCGAGAACACCATCGAGCTGAGCGGCGACGACGCCGAGCGCATGCAAAAGCTGCTGGACGTCATCGAAGACCTCGACGACGTGCAGGCCGTCTATCACAACGCCGAACTGGGCTGAACATGAAAGTCCTCGTCATCGGCAACGGCGGCCGTGAACACGCCCTGGCCTGGAAGCTGGCCCAGGGCCAGCGCGTCAGCCAGGTCTTCGTCGCCCCCGGCAACGGCGGCACGGCCCGCGACGCGCGCCTGGAGAACGTGGCCATCGCGCCCACCGACGCGAAGGCGCTGGCCGACTTCGCCGAGCAGCAGAAGATCACGCTGACCGTCGTCGGCCCCGAGGCCGCATTGGCCGCCGGGGTGGTGGACGAGTTCCGCGCCCGCGGCCTGCGCATCTTCGGCCCGACCAAGGCGGCGGCGCAGCTCGAGAGCTCCAAGGCCTTCGCCAAGGACTTCATGAAGCGCCACGGCATCCCGACCGCGGCCTACGAGACCTTCTCCGACGCTGCGGCGGCCCACGCCTACGTCGACGGCCGCGGCGCCCCCATCGTCATTAAGGCCGACGGCCTGGCGGCGGGCAAGGGCGTCGTCGTCGCGATGACGCTGGACCAGGCCCACGAGGCCATCGCCTGGATCCTGGAGGACAACAAGCTCGGCGTGACCCACAACGAAGGCGGCGCCCGCGTCGTCATCGAGGACTTCCTCGCCGGCGAGGAGGCCAGCTTCATCGTCGTCTGCGACGGCAGGCATGTCGTGTCGCTGGCCACCAGCCAGGACCACAAGCGCCTGCTGGACGGCGACGAAGGCCCCAACACCGGCGGCATGGGCGCCTACTCGCCCGCGCCGGTCGTCACGCCCAATGTGCATGCCAAGGTCATGCACGAGATCATCCAGCCGACCATTGCCGGCATGGCCAAGGACGGCCACCCCTTCACCGGCTTCCTGTACGCCGGGCTGATGATCGACGAGCACGGCCAGCCGCGCACCGTCGAGTTCAACACCCGCATGGGCGACCCCGAGACCCAGCCCATCCTGATGCGTCTCAAGAGCGACCTCTTCGAGCTGCTGATGCATGCGACCGACGGCACGCTGGACCAGGTCGAGCTGCAGTGGGACCGCCGCGTGGCCCTGGGCGTCGTGCTCGCGGCCGAGGGCTATCCGCTGAATCCGCGCAAGGGCGACGCCATCGACGGCCTGCCGGCCGACGAGGACGAGGCCATGGTCTTCCACGCCGGCACGGCCGAGGTGAACGGCAAGCTGCTCACCAGCGGTGGCCGCGTGCTGTGCGTGACGGCGCTGGGCGAGTCCGTGCGCACGGCGGCGCAGCGCGCCTACGACGCCGCCTCGGGCATCCAGTTCAACGGCCGGCAATTCCGTTCGGACATCGGCCACCGGGCCATCAAGCGTTGACGTCCGCACCTGCCGTCCTGACCGGGCCGCTGCACCCCCACGGCCGCGCGAGCCGCGTGGCCCGCTGGGTGCTCAGCCTGTTTGGCTGGACGGTGGACGCGCCGGGCCTGCCGGCGGAGCAGGGCGTCATCCTGGTCTATCCGCACACCTCCAACTGGGACTTCGTCGTCGGCGTGCTGGCCAAATGGGCCATCGGCCTGCAGCTGCGCTTCTGGGGCAAGGACAGCCTGTTCCGCGTGCCGCTGCTCGGGCGCTGGGTGCGCTGGATCGGCGGCGTGGCCGTGGACCGTGCCAGCCCGCATGGCATGGTGGCGGACACGGTCGCGCAGATGCGCGCGGCCGCGGCGCGCGGCGAGCGCTTCTGGCTGGCCGTGGCGCCCGAGGGCACGCGCTCGCTGACGACCGGCTGGCGCACCGGCGCCTACCAGGTCGCCGTGCAGGCCGGCGTGCCGGTGGGCCTGTGCTATTTCGATTTCCAGCGCCGCGTCGTGTCGCTGAACCGTTTCGTCCGGCTGACCGGCGACCTGCAGGCCGACTTCGCCGCCTTTGCCGACTACCTCGGCCCGCGCATGGGCAGGCGCCCGGCGCTGGCCAGTCCCATTCAACCCAAGCCGCCGCGCCCATGAACTCGCAAGCCGTCCGGGACTATCTGCTGGGCCTGCAGCAGCGCGTCGTCAGCGCGCTGGAAGCGGCCGATGGCAATGCCTTCCTCAGCGACGGCTGGAGCCGCGAGCCCGGCGGCCGGCTGGAGGGCGACGGCCTGAGCCGGCTCATCGAGGGCGGCTCGGTGTTCGAGCGCGGCGGCGTCAACTTCTCGCACGTGAAGGGCCGCGTGTTGCCGCCCTCGGCCACGCAGCACCGCCCCGAGCTGGCCGGCGCGCCCTTCGAGGCCATGGGCGTGTCGCTGGTGCTGCATCCGCACAACCCCTTCGTGCCGACCGTGCACATGAACGTGCGGATGTTCGCGGCCCTGCCGGCCAATGCGCCGGCCGTGACCTGGTTTGGCGGCGGCATGGACCTGACGCCCTACTACGGCTACGAGCGCGACGCCCAGCATTTCCACCGCGTCTGCCGCGACGCGCTGCAGCCGCATGGCGAGGCGCTGTACCCGAGGTTCAAGGCCTGGTGCGACGACTACTTCTTCCTGAAGCACCGCAACGAGCCGCGCGGCATCGGCGGCATCTTCTTCGACGATTTCGCCGAAGGTGGCTTCGACAAGGGCTTTGCGCTGATCCAGTCGGTCGGCGACGCCTTCCTCGCCGCCTATCTGCCCATCGTCGAGCGCCGCCAGGGCTATGCCTATGGCGAGCGCGAACGCGACTTCCAGGCCTACCGGCGCGGCCGCTATGTCGAGTTCAACCTGGTCTGGGACCGCGGCACGCTGTTCGGCCTGCAGTCCGGCGGGCGCACGGAATCCATCCTGATGTCCATGCCGCCGCAGGTGACGTGGCGCTACGACTGGGCGCCCGAGCCGGGCACGCCCGAGGCGCGGCTCTACAGCGACTTCCTGCGCCCGCGCGACTGGGCCGACGAAACCTCGACGCCGCTGTGGCTTTGAAGCTTGCCATCTTCGGCGGCAGCTTCGACCCGCCCCATCTCGGCCATCTGGCCTTCGCCCGCTTCGCGCTGCAGGCGCTGGCGCCCGACCGCCTGCTGTGGCTGCCGGCCGGCCGGCAGTGGCAGAAGCCCGACCAGGTCATGGCCGCGCCGGTGCACCGCGTGGCGATGATCCGCGAGCTGATCGCGGGCGATGCGCGGCAGGCGGTCGACGAGCGCGAGCTGCAGCGCCGCGGCCCCAGCTTCACGGCCGACACGCTGCGCGAGCTCGCGGCCGAGCGTCCGGGCGCCGAGCTGATGTTCCTGATCGGCCAGGACCAGTACGCACGGCTGCCGACCTGGTACCGCGCCGAGGCCATCGCCGGGCTGGCGACTCTCGTCGTCGTGCCGCGCGCGGGCGAGGCCGTCGTCACGCCGTCCGGCCTGCCCCCGCATCGCCTGCAGGTGCTGGAGCTGCCGGACCTGCCCATCTCATCCACCGCCGTGCGCGAGGCCATCGCGCGCGGCGACGACATCTGCCCCTTGGTGGGCGCCGACGTGGCGAGCTATATTGCCTCGCACCGTCTCTACGGGAAGAAGCCCTGAATGGATATTCGCAAGCTGCAACGCGCCATCGTCGATGGCCTGGAAGACGTCAAGGCTCAGAACATCGTCGTGTTCAACACCGAGCATCTGTCGCCGCTGTTCGAACGCGTCATCATCGCGTCCGGCACCAGCAACCGGCAGACCAAGGCCCTGGCCTCCAGCGTGCGTGAAACGGTCAAGGGCCGTGGCATGCAGGTCATGCGCACCGAGGGCGAGGACAACGGCGAATGGATCATCGTGGACTGCGGCGCCGCCGTCGTGCACGTGATGCAGCCGGCCATCCGCGACTACTACCACCTCGAAGAGATCTGGGGCGACAAGCCGGTCAAGCTCAAGCTTGGCAGCGCCGAGGTCAAGCTCGTGAAGGCCTCGGAGCCCGAGCCGGCCGCGAAGAAGGCGCCGGCGAAGAAGGCTGCCGCGCCGGCCAAGAAGGCGCCGACCGCGAAAAAGGCCGCGCCCGCGAAGAAGGGCGTCAGCCGCGTCGTCGGCAGCAAGACGCCGGCGGCCAAGACCATCAAGGTCGGCGCGGCCAAGCCGGCCGCGAAGAAGAAGACGGCGGCCAAGGCGGTACCGGCCAAGAAGGCCGCGCCGGCGAAGAAGGCGGCTCCCGCGAAGAAGGTCGTCGCGAAGAAAGCCCCGGCCAAAAAGGCCGCTGCCAAGAAGGCCTGATGCGCCTCTTGCTCGTCGCCGTGGGCCAGCGCCAGCCGGCCTGGGCCGACACGGCCTACGAAGATTTCGCGAAGCGCTTCCCGCCCGAACTGAAGCTCGAACTCAAGGCCGTCAAGGCCGAGACGCGTGGCAGCAGGACGGCCGAGCAGCTGATGGCGGCCGAGGCGGCGCGCATCGAGGCGGCACTACCGAAGGGCGTGCGCCGCGTCATCCTGGACGAGCGCGGCGAGCGTCGCACGTCGGTGCAGCTGGCCGAGCGGCTGAAGCTGTGGATGGGCGAGGGCCGCGACGCGGCCCTCATCATCGGCGGCCCGGACGGCCTGCATCCCGACCTCAAGGCCACGGCCGACGAGACGCTGCGCCTGTCCGACCTGACGCTGCCGCATGCCTTCGCCCGCGTGCTGCTGGCCGAGGGCCTGTACCGCGCCTGGACCGTGACGACCGGGCATCCCTACCACCGCGAATAGCATGTCAGCCCCCAAGACGACTTCGTCGTCGGCCCCCCAAGGGGGCGCGTCCGGCTCGGGGCGGCCCAGCGCCGGACCCTTCATCTACCTCGCCTCGCAGAGCCCGCGCCGCCGCCAGCTGCTGCAGCAGATCGGCGTGCGCCACGAACTGCTGCTGCCCGGCGCCGACGAGGACGCCGAGGCGCTGGAGGCCATCCATGCCGGCGACCTGCCGGAGAGCTACTGCGCCCGCGTGACGGCCGCCAAGCTCGACGCCGCGCTGGCCCGGCTGGCGGCGCGCGGCCTGCCGGCGGCGCCCGTCCTGTGCGCCGACACGACGGTGGCGGTGGACGACCTCATCCTCGGCAAGCCCGAGGACGAGGCCGACGCGCGGCGCATCCTGACGCTGCTGTCGGGCCGCAGCCACCGCGTCATCACGGCCGTCGCCGTGGCCGACGCGATGCAGCGCGCGGCTGCGCTGAACGTGTCCCGAGTCGAGTTCGCGCCGCTGTCTGCTGCGCAGATCGGCCGTTACGTCGCCAGCCGCGAGCCCTTCGGCAAGGCCGGGGCCTATGCCATCCAGAGCCAGGCCGCGGCCTGGATCGTGAACATTGCCGGCAGCTACTCCGGCATCATGGGGTTGCCCCTCTTTGAGACGGCCTCGCTGTTGGAGAAATTCGGTTTCGAGTTCTGATGCCTGCCGCCCCGGCCGGCGGCACGCATCAGCATTCAAGGGTTCGCGATGGAAGACATCCTGATCAACTGGTCCCCGCAGGAGACGCGGGTGGCCGTGGTCGAGAACGGCGCCGTGCAGGAGCTGCACATCGAGCGCACGCTGGAGCGGGGCCTGGTCGGCAACGTCTACCTCGGCAAGGTCGTGCGCGTGCTGCCCGGCATGCAGTCGGCCTTCATCGACATCGGCCTGGAGCGCGCGGCCTTCCTGCATGTGGCCGACCTGCACAGCGCCTCGCAGTTCGGCCACGGCCGCAATCACAACGCGGACGCGCCGCCCACGCCCATCGAGCGCCTCGTCTTCGAGGGCCAGCCGCTGACCGTGCAGGTCATCAAGGATCCGATCGGCACCAAGGGCGCGCGCCTGTCCAGCCAGATCAGCATCGCCGGTCGCATGCTGGTCTATCTGCCGCAGGACGAGCACATCGGCATCAGCCAGAAGATCGGCTCGCCCGAAGCGCGCGAGGCGCTGCGCGCACGCATGGCCGCGCTGGTGGGCACGAAGGAGCAGGGCGGCGGTGGCGGCTTCATCCTGCGCACCAATGCCGAGGATGCGTCGGACGAAGAGCTGGCCGCCGACATCGCCTACTTGCGCAAGACCTGGCAGCAGATCCGCGAAAAGGCGCTGACGACGCCGCCGGCCAGCCTGCTGCACCAGGACCTCAGCCTCGTCGAGCGTGTGCTGCGCGACCTGGCCAGCGAGCGCACCGGCGCCATCCGCATCGACTCGCGCATGCAGTACGACGTGCTGCGCCAGTTCGGCGAGACCTTCATGCCGGCGGCCACGGCCAAGCTGGAGCACTACCGCGGCGAGCGGCCCATCTTCGACCTGTGCAATGTCGACGCCGAGATCGCGCGGGCGCTGGCGCGCAAGGTGGAGCTGAAGTCCGGCGGCTCGCTGGTGTTCGACCAGACCGAGGCGATGACGACCATCGACGTCAACACCGGCGGCTTCGTCGGCGCCAGGAACTTCGACGACACCATCTTCAAGACCAACCTGGAGGCGGCCGGCGCCATCGCGCGCCAGCTGCGCCTGCGCAACCTGGGCGGCATCATCATCGTCGACTTCATCGACATGACCCGCGACGAGCACCGCGCCGCCGTGCTGGCCGAGTTCAGGAAGCAGCTCGCACGCGACCGCACCAAGGTCACCGTCGGCGGCTTCACGCAGCTCGGTCTGGTGGAGATGACGCGCAAGCGCACCCGCGAATCGCTGGCCCGCATGCTCTGCGAACCCTGCCCGACCTGCGAGGGCCGCGGCCAGATCAAGACGGCGCGTTCGGTCTGCTACGACATCCTGCGCGAGATCCTGCGCGAGGCGCGGCAGTTCTCGCCCCGCGAGTTCCGCGTCGTCGCTGCGGCCAATGTCGTCGAGATGCTGCTCGACGAGGAGAGCGCCCACCTGGCCGGCCTGTCCGACTTCATCGGCAAGCCCATCTCGCTGACGGCCGAGCCGGCCAACCAGACGGAGCACTACGACATCGTGCTGCTCTGAGAGTTTGAGCCACGGAGAAAGCTGTCTCCGTGGCTCTGTGGCTCTGTGTTTGCACTTCTGCATTTCTCCTGTCCGCTGCGGGTGATGCGCAGCGTCATGGACAACCGATCCCGCCCAGGCGGCGTGCGTGACGCCGGGCGAGGGCACGCGGCGGCTGCGGCAAAATTCGCGACCATCCGGAGTGCCTTCATGCCCTTGAACCTTTCCCGGCGCCGCGGCCTCGCGGCGCTTGCCGCCTGGTCCGCTGCACCTGCGTTCGCCCAGCTGCGCATCGACATCGCCGGCGTCGGCGGCTCGCGCGTGCCGGTGGCCATCGCCGATTTCCGCGACGAGTCCAGGTCGCCCCAGCCCATCGCGGCCATCGTGCGCGCCGACCTCGAGCGCAGCGGCCAGTTCCGCAGCGTCGATGCGCCCGGCGCGCTGAACGAGACCAGCAGCCCCGTCTGGCCCGACTGGCGCGCCCGCCAGGCCGATGCCCTCGTGGCCGGCTCGGTCAGCCGCCTGGCCGATGGCCGCCTGGACATCCGCTTCAAGCTCTGGGACGTCGTCAAGGGCGCCGAGCTGGTCGGCCAGGCCCAGGCCGTGCTGCCCGACGACGCGCGCCTCGCGGCCCATCGCATTGCCGACGTCATTTACGAGAAGCTCACCGGCGACAAGGGCGCGTTCGCGACCCGCATGGCCTATGTCACCAAGGCCGGCCCGCGCTACAGCCTCGTCGTCGCCGACGCGGACGGCGAGGGCGCCAGGGTCGCGCTGACCAGCCCCGAACCCATCATCTCGCCGGCCTGGGCGCCCAACGGCCGCGAGCTGGCCTATGTGTCCTTCGAGAGCCGCAAGGCCACCGTGCGCGTCCAGGACGTGCAGACGGGCCAGCGCCGCGTGCTGGCCGACTTCAGGGGCACGAACAGCGCGCCCGCCTGGTCGCCCGACGGCCAGCAGCTCGTGCTCAGCCTGTCGCGCGAAGGCGGCACCCAGCTCTTCGTCATCAACCGCGACGGCTCGGGGCTGCGCCGCCTGACGCAGAGCAGCGCCATCGACACCGAGGCCTGCTACTCGCCGGACGGCAGCAAGATCTATTTCGTCAGCGACCGCGGCGGTGGCCCGCAGGTCTACCGCATGCCCGCGGGCGGCGGCGCGGCCGAACGCGTCACCTTCAGCGGCAGCTACAACATCAGCCCGGCGATCAGCCCCGACGGCCGTACGCTGGCCTATATCGCCCGTGTAAGCGGCAATTTCCGCCTGTGCGTGATGGACCTGGCCAGCGGCCAGGTGCAGCAGATCAGCGAGACCAGCGACGACGAGAGCCCGGATTTCTCGCCCAACGGCAAGCTGATCGTCTACGCGACCCGCGCCGGCGGCAAGGAAGTGCTGATGACCACGACGCTGGACGGCAAGATCAAGACGCCGCTGCTCGTCACGCTGGCCGAGGTGCGCGAACCCACCTGGGGGCCGTTTACACGTCAGTAACTTGACGGTCCGCACCATGTTGGACAATAGCCGGCCCGCGTCGCCGCGGCCCCTGCCCCCCAACCCTCGCTCGCTTTGCCCGTTCTGGAGAACACTCGAATGAAGCTGACCCGCTACGCGCTCACCCTGGCCGCCGCCGCTGCCCTCGCCGGCTGCGGTTCCACCGTCAAGCTGGACGAACCGGCGCCGGTCAAGGACATCTCCACGACGACGGCCCCCGCCGGCAGCACCTCGCAGGGCAAGACCGAGCCGGTCGGCGCGTCCCAGGTGGCGACGGTCGACCTGTTCAGCGAGCTCTCCCAGCAGGTCAAGGACAAGCGCGTCATCTACTTCGACTTCGACAGCGACGTCGTCAAGGAGGAGTACCGCGGCCTCGTCGACCTGCATGCCCGCCGCCTGAAGGCCAGCAAGCAGGCCGCGCTGAACCTCGAAGGCCACACCGACGAGCGCGGCGGCCGCGAATACAACCTGGCCCTGGGCCAGCGCCGCGCCGAGGCCGTCGCCAAGTCGCTGACGCTGCTGGGCGCCGGCACCGGCCAGGTCGAGGCCGTCAGCTTCGGCAAGGAGCGCCCGGCCGTGCAGGGCGGCACCGAGGAAGCCTGGGCCAAGAACCGCCGCGTCGAGCTCAAGGACAAGTGATGCGGGCTCTGCGTCTGGCGCTGGTCGCGTGCGCGGTCGGCGCAGCCTTCGTCCAGCCGGCCCGTGCGGGCCTGTTCGAGGACGACGAGGCCCGCAAGGCCATCCTCGAACTGCGCGGCAAGGTCCAGGCCAACGAGGATCTCGCCAACAAGCGCGCCGACCAGCTGAACTCGCTGGTCCAGGACCAGATCCAGCCGCTGCGCCGCAGCGTGCTGGACCTGAACGCCCAGATCGACGCGCTGCGCGCCGAGATCGCCAAGCTGCGCGGCGCCAACGAGCAGCTGGCGCGCGACCTGGCCGACACCCAGCGCAAGCTGACCGACCAGTCGCAGTCCGTCGATGCGCGGCTCAAGCCGCTGGAGCCGCAGAAGGTCAACCTCGACGGCCGCGAGTTCCAGGTCAGCCCCGACGAGCGCAGCCAGTACGAAGCCGCCATCGGCCTCGTGCGCCGCGGCGACTTCGCCGAGGCCGTGGCCGCGCTGAACGCCTTCCTGAAGCGCTACACCGCCAGCGGCTACACCGACTCGGTGCGCTTCTGGCTCGGCAATGCGCAGTACGGCAAGCGCGACTACCGCGATGCGATCGCGACCTTCAAGGCCTTCATCGCCGGCAACCCCGACCATCCGCGCGCCGGCGAAGCCCTGCTCGCGCTGGCCAACTGCCAGATCGAGCTGAAGGACAACAAGTCCGCGCGCCGCAGCCTTGAAGACCTCATCAGGGCCTACCCCGGCACCGAAGCCGCACAAGCGGGCAAAGAGCGCCTGGCCGCGCTGAAGTGATGGCCGCGGATCAGCTCGACGCTGATCTGGAGCGTCGCTTCGGCGGCCTGCGCCGCCTGCACGGCGACGCCGCCTACCAGCGCCTGCGCGCCGCCCGCTTCGCGGTCGTGGGCCTGGGCGGCGTCGGCTCCTGGGCCGTGGAGGCGCTCGCGCGCTGCGGCGCGGCCGAGCTGCTGCTGATCGACCTGGACCAGGTCTCCGAATCCAACATCAACCGCCAGATCCAGGCCCTGGGGTCGACCGTCGGCATGGCCAAGGCCGAGGCGCTGCGCCTGCGCATCGCCGACATCCACCCCGGCTGCACGGTGCGGGTCGTCGAGGAATTCGTCGAGCCCGACAACTGGCCGGCACTGATCGGCGGCGCCGAACTCGACGGCCTCATCGACTGCTGCGACCAGGTGCGTGCCAAGGCCACGCTCGCCGCCTGGGCGCGCGAGCGGCGGCTGCCCTTCGTCACCGTCGGCGCGGCCGGCGGCAAGCGCGAGCCGCAGCGCGTGCAGATCGACGACCTGAGCGCCACGACGCACGACCCGCTGCTGGCCTCGCTGCGCCAGCGCCTGCGCAAGCACCATGGCGCGCCGCGCGGCGGCCACATGGACGTCGCCTGCGTCTACTCGCGCGAACCGGTGCACCTGCCGCAGCAGGGGGCGGGCGAGGCCTGCGCCGTCGACGGCAGCCTGAACTGCCATGGCTACGGATCCAGCGTCGCCGTCACGGCGACCTTCGGCCTGTGCGCCGCGGCCGAACTGCAGCGCCTGCATCTGGCCCGGCAGCCGGGCTGAACGACATTCCGATGAAAATTCTTGCGAGCCTGCCGAAAACCTGCCTATAATGGCAGGCTCTGCTTGACGCGGGATGTTAGCTCAGTCGGTAGAGCAGCGGACTTTTAATCCGTTGGTCGCAGGTTCGAATCCTGCACATCCCACCAGACTTTCTGGCGGCGATTCGAAAGAATCGCGCTATAATCGCTGGCTCAGCAAGGCACGCGCCGAACTGAATCAGGGCTCTTAGCTCAGTTGGTAGAGCAGCGGACTCTTAATCCGTTGGTCGAAGGTTCGAATCCTTCAGGGCCCACCAAAATTCTCTATGCAAATCATGCACTTAGCGCTCAGGCGCTAAGTGATTTTTGCTTTACGGCGGTACAAAATTGACCGTCGGTACGAATTCAGTACAGTGCCGCAACGCTCGTTGCCCTGAACCGACCTGATGCCGACCATCGTCAAGACGCCTTCCGGCACCTGGAAAGCCGTCATCCGCAAGACCGGTTTCCCCACCACGATCAAGACCTTTCGCCTGAAGAAGGACGCCGAGGACTGGGCGCGGCGATCCGAGGACGAGATGGTGCGCGGCCTGTTCGTTCAGCGTGCTCCGGCGGAGAAGATGACCTTTGCCAAGACCATAGAGCGGTATCTGGAAGAGGTCAGCAAGACGAAGCGGCCCGGCACTCAAAGCCGCGAGGTCAAGCGCGTGACCCCGCTCATCGCCTTTTTTGGGCGGCACTCTCTTGCTGGCATCACACCCGACCTGGTTGCTCAATACCGCGACAAGCGGCTCGCCGGTGAAGATCGGCGGGGCAAGGCGGGTGATACTAACTCGCGTTCAAACGTATAGAAGTTATCCATTTGAATCCAGTCATGGACTGGGTTCGGATGGGATCCGCTTCCAGTTGGACGAGCCC
>BFBZ01000018.1_pt45 | contig 32492 bp, 28 predicted proteins | sample 1888401 | NCBI WGS metagenome assembly BFBZ01 (sample SAMD00112614, study PRJDB3348) | symbiont metagenome | host: Chara braunii
TCCTTAGCCTTGCCGACGCCCAGGAAAAGGTAGAGAATTGGCGCAAGTACTATAACGAAGAACGCCCCCATGGCGCGATCGGCAACAAGCCGCCGATTTTGCTGCAAAACCACGCTGGCGCATCCAGCCCGCCACCGTGAAACAGGCGCAAAACTCTAGTTATGGGTGGTCCAAAGTTCGGTCTCACTGCAGGTAGCTTGTATTGAAAGAACCAGGGTAGACCAGGAAGATCGATGCGAACATCATAGCCAAGATCCGCTTCTTGGACGAGGTTCGGAAAAACGGGGGCGCCGCTCGGCGACAAAGGCGAGGAGCGAATCAAGTTCTCTGTAAAGGCGTAACCGAAGGAAAATTCAGAGTATCCGAGCTTCATAGCGGGCCTAAAAGGAATAGCTTGGTAATCGGTGTGCAAAAAATGGAGCCGAGTCGTTGCTTTCGAGTTGCTGACGTCCTCACTTTTTGCGGCGGAATAGAAGGTCATTCACTAGATCTGCTCCTCGTCGCGGCTTCTCCGTATAACTGCGAGAGTAGGTGAATCCTGTGTCATGTGCGTAAACCTGCCGCTCGGCGTAAGCGACGATTGCGCCGTTCACACCGGCAACATTTTCCTCGGTCAGTTGAATCTCATCCTCCTCGAGTTCGAACGCGCCGACAAGAGCTAGGCGTTTTCCGACGGGAAAGATGATCTCAGTTCCGCGCAGGCCATGGCCTGGCCCAATTACGCCTCCGCGCATGCTCGGGTCAGAAAACATCAAGCAGACGGGATGATCCGAGGTGATAAAGCCACTTGAATCGCTTGGAGGGGTTAGGCTAACCCACTTCCTGTTGAACAAGGTTGGCAGAATGGCATCAAAGCCTTTCAATTCGCTAGAGATATTGAAAGTGTTATTAAGCTCGATCCGATGAGCTTTCCTTTCAACAAGATCTCTCATTTGTTCGTATGTGACGTTGGCGGACCCCTCTTTGAGGTAGCCGTTCTCCCTCATGCGTTTTAGCTGTCCTTCCCACCTATCAGGGGTGGCTGTGGCGAGATCCATTACTCTGTCCATTATCTGCTCGTTGAAGTCGCGGAAACTCTCGCGAAATCGCGGGTTGCGTATTGCAATCAGGCCGATAAAATTCAGCAGAATAGCTCGGTCTTCGCTATTTCTGATGTTTTGAGCTTGGAGCACTCTCGTAATAGCAGGAGCAAGTTGGCCTTCAAAAGTTGCCATAATCTGCTCGAATGCGTCTGGTGCGTGCCCTTCTATTTCCACGCGGTTGAAGTCTTGCTCAACAGCAATATTCAGAATGTTAGACGTGAACGACTTTCCGCTCCTGTCAAATGTGACAACCTGGTGCGTTTTGCCGCGCTTCTTCGATCGGCTAAAGCCCCTTAGATAGCATTGAGGTAAGAAGTGGTGCCGGCGAGCCACCATCGGCGTTCTTTCCTTTGCGAATCGTGAATTTAGTTTAGTCGCCTCCTGCGGATGCTCCAGTCCGGGAGAACGGCTCCTATCGCGAAACTTAGGGCAAAAAAGCCGTCTGCGAGCAGCGCTAGCTGAGAACGGCCGCGCTAAGGGCGGCCCACTCACCAGGGCTCCGAAGGCGATGAATGACGCTTGCATCGCGGTTCCCGCCGGCGATGCGCGCTGCGCCCCCGGAGGCCAGATTGTTCTACGGTCTGTCGGGATCTGCCAGTCTGTATCGTCCTTCGAGCACAAACTCCTGCACGTCTGCAGCGGGCCGTCAAATCGAACCAAGGAGCAATGGTCATGCGGATCACCGTCGAAACCGCCGTCGCAGCCCCGATCGATCAGGTCTGGCGCGCCTATACGACGCCGGCGGACATCGTGAAGTGGAACGCCGCGTCCGACGACTGGCATACGACCAAGGCCGCGGTCGATCTCAGAGAAGGCGGCGCGTTCTCGTCGCGGATGGAGGCCAAGGACGGCAGCATGGGCTTCGACTTCGCCGGCACCTACACGAAGATCGCGGAACACAAGCTGATCGCCTACGCTTTCGGCGACCGCAAGGCCGAGGTCCATTTCGAGCCCGGTCCGAACGGCGTCGTCGTTCGCGTGGTCTTCGATCCGGAAACGATGCACCCGGTCGAGCAGCAGCAGCAAGGCTGGCAGGCCATTCTCGACAATTTCAAACGGCACGTGGAGGCGAAGACGTCGTGAATTTGCTGTTGCACGGCGTCCCGATGGGGCGTCGTGAACGGCCTGAATCTTCGGTTTGACAAATTCTGAAAATCAGCAATACTGCGCGCGTCCTGCCTCATCACACAAGGGGCGTACGCGTCGTCACGAACGTCGGGGCAGGGATGCGGTGGCCGTGAGGATGTCGGCAGACGACCGGCGTCGGCACGGACGGAGAAGTCGTGTGGTCCTGACCTCTCGACGCTGAGGTCAAGCCCGTGGTCGTTGCTTGACGGCACGCGCGGGCGATGGGGGCAAAAGAGCCGATCCCCAGGGAGAGCACGAAGGACACCGTTCAAACCATCGCGCAGGGAAGGCCGGATGCACCGGTCGTACCTGTGGTTCCTGCCCCGTGCATTTTCTCACGCACGGGGGCCATGNGCTGCTAATCGCCGTCATCATCGTCCGCCGCGCCTACGCCGTGTTCGGCACCATCGGCATCACCATGTATCTCGGCCATCTCGCCGACGTCGTCTTCAAGAACTCGCTGCTGTTCCCGTTCGCGCTGTCGCTGATCGGCGTTGCGGTGGTCGCGATGGGGCTGGCGTATCACCGGAAGCAGCGGGTGATCGCCGAGTGGCTGGGCGCGAATCTGCCGGCGGCGGCGCTGCGATTGCGGCCGCAGGGGACGAGGGATTAGGGGACCGCAGCTAGATCGTAGGTCCGATCTGACGACCAGGAGAGGGCAATCGTGCAGATGGAAGAGCAACTCAAGCTAAGGAAATTCGTACCTTGGGACATGAGTTCCCCAGCGTGGTAGAGTCAGTCGCTGGGGAGATCAATCGTGAACGTCAAACGAGGTTTCGTTAGATTGTGGCTGGTGTTGTCCGCCCTTTGGGTGGCGAGCACTTTTGCTTTTTTTGCACTTTCAAACGGGACGCTCATCCCGTCTCAGGCCTTTGTTATGCCGGACGCTACGTCAGGCTTCTTTAAGCTTGAGAATCTGTTTGATCAGTTCGATGCTTCCTTTAAGGCCAATCACCGCGCTGTCGAGTTCCCGAACAGCGTGACGCTGTTCGTAGTAAACAGCGTTCCTGATTCCGTCGTTCGAGAAAAGGCTGCCGATTTTTATAAGATTTACTCCGAGCCTCGATCTGTTGAGATGTGGTCGGCGCGGCTTGATTATTGGGCAAAGGTCTCACTAGGTGCATTTGCGCCGCCCTTTCTAGTGCTCGTAATTGGCGCCTTAGTTGGCTGGATAATTGCGGGTTTTGCGGCAAACTAATCGGAAATCCAGTGAAAGGGCTGGACCGCCGTATACCGGACAGTTTGTCGACCGTGTGCAGGGGCTTACCGAACTTCCCCGGAAAGGCGGCGCCGTACCCGCCCGGAAACGGAGGATGCCAATGCCTTCATTTTCCACTGCATCGATCGCTCTTCGGTGTCGGGATCGACCMATCTCGATCGTCCTTCGGACGCGATTCCTGCAAATGTGCAGTGAGCCATGAAAGCCGAACCAGGAGCCCCATCCATGCGGATCACCGTCCAAACCACCGTCGCAGCCCCGATCGACCAGGTCTGGCGCGCCTATACGACGCCAGCCGACATCGTGAAATGGAACGCCGCCTCGGACGACTGGCATACGACCAAGGCGACGGTCGACCTGCGCGAAGGCGGCGTGTTCTCGTCGCGCATGGAGGCCAAGGACGGCAGCTTCGGCTTCGACTTCGCCGGCACCTACACCAAGCTCATCGAGCACAAGCTGATCGCCTACGCCTTCGGTGACCGGAACGCCGAAGTTCACTTCGAGCCCGGCCCGAACGGCGTCGTCGTCCGCGTTGTCTTCGATCCGGAAACGATGCACCCGGTCGAGCAGCAGCAGCAAGGCTGGCAGGCCATTCTCGACAATTTCAAACGGCACGTGGAGGCGAAGACGTCGTGAATTTGCTGTTGCACGGCGTCCCGATGGGGCGTCGTGAAYGGCCTGAATCTTCGGYTTGACAAATTCTGAAAATCAGCAATACTGCGCGCGTCCTGCCTCATCACACAAGGGGCGTACGCGTCGTCACGAACGTCGGGGCAGGGATGCGGTGGCCGTGAGGATGTCGGCAGACGACCGGCGTCGGCACGGACGGAGAAGTCGTGTGGTCCTGACCTCTCGACGCTGAGGTCAAGCCCGTGGTCGTTGCTTGACGGCACGCGCGGGCGATGGGGGCAAAAGAGCCGATCCCCAGGGAGAGCACGAAGGACACCGTTCAAACCATCGCGCAGGGAAGGCCGGATGCACCGGTCGTACCTGTGGTTCCTGCCCCGTGCATTTTCTCACGCACGGGGGCCATGGGTTGCGGCCAGCACCCGGTCTTCCCTGCGCCCTCTGTTTCGATCGGAGGGAYATGAGTGATGCAGCACTCGGGCGTGAAGCGCCGCGAGAGCGCGGTCGCACGTCCCCCAGCTGTTTGAGATGTGAAAGCGGTTCCCCCACAGTGTCGTCCCGGGCAAGCCGTGCCGCGCTGCGCGCGTCACAGCGCCGGCCCGGGACCCATATGCCGCGGCGGATGTGGCGTGCGAGCAGGTCATGACGAGCCTGCCTCGAATGACTTCCGGGGGGTATGGATCCCGGCGTTCGCCGGGGATGACGACGGTGTTCTTGGCGTCAGCACAGTCTCTCACCAGCGTCATTGCGAGCGAAGCAATCCAGAGTCGCGCACGTAACTCTGGATTGCTTCGTCGCTTCGCTCCTCGCAATGACGGAGTTTGGAGCGGGCGGCTTGCCCCGGAGGCAATAGGCTTGAAGTCGACGCGACGATGACGGGCGCGATTGAWAGCGCCCGCGCTTCACCTACGACGACAACCTCATGTCCAGCAGYCGCCGGCCYTCGCCGCGCAGCAGCTTCTTCACGGCGCTKGAGGCGACAACCTCGCCGTCATTGGCATAGGCCTCGTGGTTCTTCTCGATGTCCTCGAGACGATAGAGGTAGTTCACCATGACAGTCGCCGACTCGCGCTGGCCCTTGGCGGAGAGGTCGCCGAGCCAGTTGAYRCGCTCGAGGCGCGCGCCGTTGCCGAGGTGGAAGCGSGCGACGGGATCGATCAGCCTGCCCTTCGCCGTGCGCGCCTTGAGRAAGTARTGCGCGGCAAGCGGCTCGATCACGGTGCGCAGCTCGGCGGTCATCTCGGCGTCTTCGATCCAGCGCGGCTCGTTCAGGAGCTTGAGCACGTTGCGATCCTCTTCGGTCGCATCGCTGGTGGATTTCAGCCAGCCCATGAAGCCCGGCACCGGCGACAAGGTGACGAAGGTGTCGAGCTTCGGCAGCTCGCGSCKSAGCTCCTCGACGACCTGCTTKATCAGGAAGTTGCCGAACGAGATGCCGCCGAGGCCGCGCTGGGTGTTGGAGATCGAATAGAACACCGCGGTGCGGGCGCGATCGGCCGGCACCGGCGGGCGGTCGACCGCGAGCAGCGGCGCGATCGCGCCGGGGATGGCTTCCGTCAGCGCGATCTCGACGAAGATCAGCGGCGCATCCGGCATCGCCGGATGGAAGAACGCGTAGCAGCGGCGATCGACCGGATCGATGCGGCGGCGCAGATCATCCCAGTCATGGATTTCGTGCACCGCCTCGTAGCGGATGATCTGCTCCAAGATGTTCGCCGGCGTCGACCAGTCGATCTTGCGCAGCACGAGAAACCCCCTGTTGAACCACGAACTCAAGAGATGCACGATGTCGCGATCGAGCGCGGCGAGTTCCGGATTCGCCTTCAGGAGATCCAGGAGATCGGTGCGCATCGCGACCAGTTCGGGCGTGCCGCCCGGCGCGCGGTTGAGGCGGCGGATCAGCTCCTGCCGCCGCGGCTCCGAGGCGAAATGCAGCGCGCTCGCGCCTTCGTCCGAGGGCGCCGCGCGCCAATCCTCGATCGCCTTGGCGAGCCTGGTCTTGTCGGGACCGAAATCGTGCACCAAAGCGGTGAAGAACGCCTTGCGACCCTCGGCATCGAGATCGTGATAGCCGTCGAGCACGTCGCGGGCCATCGCCGTGCCCGAGGCTTCGCCGGCGCCGGACACCAGCGCCTCGCACAGCTCCGCGAGACTCGTCGCATCGTGCTTGTCGACCGGGGCGCTGCCGCCGCGCAGCAGCGTCCGGCCGCGCTCGGAAATCGTGGTGATCAGGTCAGTGAAAAACGCGTTGGCCATCTGGTCTCAGTCGAATCCCCGCACAGCGATGGCGGTCATGTTACATGGATTTATGGCAAAGATGGCGACATTCAACCATAACAAATCGTCAACGCCGTCGTCACCGCGCGCATGCGCCCATGATGCGCGCAGGTCATGCGCCGGACTGCTCGGCGAAGTCTGTCGGCGTCCGGCCGGTCACCTGCCGGAACGCATGCGARAACGCMGGCACGCTGGCATAGCCGAGATCGGCGGCGAGCTGCTTGACGGACAGATGACGGTCGGTCGACAGGCGCTCGATCGCGGCGGCGATCCGGGCGCGCTGGCACCACGCCTTGAAACTCAGCCGCGTCTCCGCCGCGAACAGCCGCGACAGAGTGCGGGCCGARCTCCCGACCWTGCTCGCCAGGGTCGCGAGATCCTCCTCGGTCGCGGGCGAGGCGAGGACGAGCAGGGCGGCRCGCCGCGCGCGCGGATCCTGCGGCAGGGGGATGAAGGTCGAGGAATCCTCGGCGCGGCGCAGTTCGAGCAGCGCCAGCCGCACCAGCAGCGCGGCGCGCTCGGCGCCGCCGTCGGGAGCGAACAGCGCCAGGATCGCCTGATGCAGCAGCGGCGACACCTGCACCACGAACTCGCGGTCGAGYCGCAGACCGCGTGCCGCCTGCCTGAGCCAGTCGAGCTCGAAATAGAGCGTGCGCATCTGGCTGTCGGCCAGCATATCGATGGCGTGGGCATGGCGTGCGGGAACCCAGACCGCGCGATCGGGCGGCACCAGCCAGCGGCCCTGCGGCGTCGTCACCTGCATCGTGCCGCGCGATGCGTAGATCAGCTGCGACTCGCGGTGCATGTGCGGATCGAGCCGCGCGCCCTTGTGATAGAGGCGTGCGATCAGGTGGACGCCGGGCTCGGTCGTCATTCGGTCGGCGCCGAGCGCCTTCAATGGCGTGTCCACGATGGTCATTGGCGCCTTCTCGTTGGGGCGAGCCAGTATAACCGATTTGTCCGGGAATCGAGGATCTGCGCATGAACAACCCCCGCCGCGTGATCGGCTTCGTCAACGYCGCCCATTTCGTCGACCATTACGCGATGCTGATCTTCGCGGCTGCAGTCATCATCATGGGGCCGGCGCTCGGCATGGCCTATGCGGAGCTGCTGCCCTATGCGACGCCCGGCTTTGTCGCCTTCGGCGCCGGCGCGCTTCTCACCGGCTGGCTCGGCGACCGCTGGAGCCGGCGGCACATGATRCTGATCTTCTATCTCGGCATCGGCCTGTCGATGATCTCGGTCGGCCTGGTACAGACGCCCTGGCAGCTCGGCGCGGCGCTGTTCGCCATCGGCCTGTTCGCCTCGATCTATCATCCGGTGGGAACCGCGATGCTCGTCTCCTATGCCGACCGGCTCGGCCGCGACATGGGGCTGAACGGCGTKTTCGGCAATCTCGGCGTGGCGTCGTCGGCGCTGGTCACGGGTGTCGTGGGGCAATATCTCGGCTGGCGCTTCGCGTTCATCGTGCCCGGAGTCATCACGGTCGGCCTCGGCATGGCCTTTGCGATGCTGGTCGCGCATGAGGACCGCAGGGGTTCGAAGCAGGCGGCGGCGCAGGCCCGCGTCGCGCGCGATCAGATGTGGCGCGTGGTGCTGGCGCTGTTGCTGGTGGTGGTGGCGATCTCCACGACCTTCAACGCGATCACCGTGGCGCTGCCAAAGCTGTTTGCGGAACGGCTGGCYGGGCTGACGCAGAGCCCGGCGCTGCTCGGATTSATCGCGGCTTGCGTCTACGTGTTCGGCGCGCTGACGCAGTATACGATCGGGCGATTGCTCGATCGTCACACGTTGAAGGCTGTCGCGCTGCCGCTGTCGCTGGTGCTGGCGCCGCTGCTGTATCTCGCCGCCGATGCCCGCGACTGGACGCTGATCCTGGCCTCGATCGGTATCGTGATGGGCGCGTTCGGCCAGGTCACCGTCAACGACGCGATGGTCGGCAAATACACTGCGGAAGAGTGGCGTTCGCGCGCTTATGCTGTGCGCTATTTCGTCGGCTTCACCGCGGCCGGCGCCTCGGTCGGCCTGGTTGCCTGGCTGTATGAGCGCGGCGGCTTCGTCACCATGCTGCAGGCCTTCGCCGCGCTGGCCCTGGTCGCGATCGTCGCCGCCCTGATCCTGCCGCCGGAGCTTCCGGCGGCGCAGCCGGCCTTGCGCGTGTCGCTGGCGAAATGAGGATGCGGTGCGGCACTGGGCTCACTCCGCAGGCTGCACGGTGATCGCCTGGCCTCGCACCGGTCGTAAGCCGCTAAGCAGCAACGGCAGCGCAACACGCATGTGCCCCGAGAAAGCAGGGCTGGTGCCGATCCGCCCAAAATGTCAYAATTGCCATGCGCCCGTCGCCGCCGCAGCTTGCGCCACCGGTGGGGCGGGTACCTGTCAGAACAGACGCGCATACTAACATCATTATTAGTCGCAGGCCTGCCCGTTTAGTCGTGACCTAAGGATTAAACCCAATGTCATTGAGGATCGACGGATGATCAATCGTCACGGATGGACTCGCGTGCTCGGCCTGGCGGCCGCAGCGGGCGTTGTCGCGACGCCGGCGCTCGCGCAGACCGACGCGCAGCGCARCGCGATCAAATCGGCTTGCCGCTCGGACTACATGGCGAAATGCGCGAGCGTTCCGCCCGGTGGCGCCGCGGCCTTCCAATGCCTGCAGAAGAACATCGCGGGTCTGTCGGGMCCTTGTCAGACCGCCGTCAAGGCGCTCGAACCCGCCGCGGAGRCGAAGCCTCCTGCCGACGTCAAGCCTGCTGCCGAGGCCAAGCCGGCGTCCGCGCCGGTCGTGAGCAAGCCGYCGGAAACCGAAGCAAGCAGGCCCGCTGTCGAAACGGCCAGACCTGTCRCGCAACCGGTGACGCCGGCCCAGCCCGCGCAGCCCGTCWCGGCCACCAGATCCGAGCCGCCGTCGAAGCCCGCCGCRAAGCCAGAGCCGACCACGCCCGGCGGATCGGCGGCGAAGCCCACGGCGACCGCGCCCGGGAATACACGSCCGGCGGCGGTGCCGCCAGCGACCACTCCCGCCGCCGCGGCAGCCGTACCGGCCATGGTGCTGCGGCCGCTTCGGCCGCTGSAGGAATTGCGGATCATGAGGGCGGCGTGTGGCGCGGATGCGCGCGCATTTTGCAGYGGTATTGCGGCYGGCGGCGGCCGCGTTGCGCAGTGCCTGGCCGCCAATGCCGGCGCGCTATCGGCCGGGTGCCGGGGGATGCTGGCCGAATTCGCCGCCAACCGGTAGCGGAGGAGGTCGCCGGCAGCGCGGTTGACCCATGCGCAACACCATCCAGCCGTTTCGATCCACCCAATTTGTTACAGTTGCCAAGCCCCGCCACCCCGGCAAATCTCCGGCGGATATTTGACCTATCAATGACGACGATCGGGAGTTCGACATGCGCACCATTTTCTCACGTATCGCTTTTTCCAGTCTGTGCGGCCTGTTCGTCCTGACATTGATGCCGTTCGTATCAATGTCGGATGYCCATGCCGTSGTGTGCGCGCGCGGCGTCGTCCGTGCCGGCTGTGCCGGTGCGGCCGGCGCCGTTGTCGTGCGGAARCCGCCGGTTGCCGCCGTTGCTTGCCGGACCGTGGTGGTGAACGGCGTCAGGGTTCGGCGCTGCGTTTAAGCCGGGTTTAATCGGTTTTCGATATGGGCTAATTCGAAACGGACATGACGACGCGCAAGTTTTGCGCGTCGCGTGATGCTTTGCCTAAGCAAAGTAAGCTGTATTTAACATTGCTCCCCGCAAGGTGCCGCCCGGATCCACCTATGCAATTCGATGGGAGAGGGCCATGTTGAAGTGGCACTGGCTGCGCAATGCAGCGCTGATCGCTGCGGTATTTGCGTTGTTCAGCAACGGCGCTGATGCGGCCAGTTTGAAGGAGGAGATCGCGCCGACCGGCAAGCTGCGCGTGGCTGTGGCGGTGGGCCCGGCGGGCGGGGCGTTCTGGTGCGTCAAATCCGACAGTGGATATACGGGGGTGCCTGTTGAACTGGGCAAGGCGATGGCCGCCCAGGCCGGCGTGCCGGTCGAGTTCGTCGAACATCCGAACGCGAACGCGATCGTCGAGGATGCCGCACAGGGCGCCTGGGATGTCACCTTCATTCCCAAGGACGCCGAGCGTGAGAGCAAGCTCTCATTCGGCCCCGTCTACGACTCCGTCGATACGACGTTCATCATCCGCGCCGGGCTCGACATTCCGAACATCGCTGCACTCGACCAGGCCGGCCATGAGGTTGCCGCGATCAACGACACGACCGTACTGCGGGCGACGAAGGGGTTGATGAAAAAGGCGACGGTGACCGGGTTCAAATCCTACGACGAGGTCCACGCGCTGCTGTCGGCCGGCGAGATCGATGCGCTGGCGCTGGCCCGCGATCAACTCACGATCCTTGCCAAGCAAATCCCGGGCACCAAGGTGCTCAGCGACACCTTCAAGAAGACGGACACGGCCGTCGCGGTCCCGCTCAAACACCCGCAATCGCAGGCCTTCGTGACCAAGTTCATGAYGGACGCAAAAGCAAATGGTCTGCTCAAGAAGGCCTACGGCGCCAACAATCTGAGCGAATCGACGCTGTTCACGCAGTGAGCATCCYCGCCGGACCGGGCTCATCGTCCAGATTGCGCTCTCCCTGCCCCCAGCAGGGAGAGACAGCAAATGATAGCTCAGTTCGGCGCTTTCCTCACGATCGGATCGAGCCCGCTCTCCACGATGGTCTTGCGCGCATCCGGTGAGCTCAGGAACTTGRTCAGCGCCTTGCCCGCCTCCGGCTCCCTGGCGTTGGTGGCGATGCCCGCCGAGAACACGGTGATCTTCTGCAGGCCCGCCGGCAGCGGTCCGACGATGTCGATGCCCTTCACCGGCTTCAGCTCGCTGATCTGCTGAAAGCCGATTTCGGCTTCGCCCTGGGCCACGATYTCGCCGACCGGGGTCGCCGGTATCATCCGCGCTTTGCCCTTCATCTCCTCCCGGATGCCGAGCTTGTCGAACATCTCGGTGGAGACGTAGACGCCGCTGGCGCTGTCCGAATAAGCGATGGTCTTGGCGGCGATCAGCATGCGCTTGACGGCATCGGCGTTCGAAATGTCGGGATGTGGGGTGCCCGACTTCACTGCGACACCGATCGGCGAGTTGGCGAGCTCGACAAGACTGTCGGGCATCACCTTGCCCTTGGTGGTGAGGTCGCTGAGCGCATAGCCGACCATGATCAAGACATCGGCCGGCTCGCCGCGCTCGAGGCGGACCGGTATCGCATTCGCCGTCGTCCCCATCGAYGGCCCATAGGCGATATCGACCTTGTGGCCAGAGCGCCGCTCGAACTCCGGCACCAGCGACTTGAAGGCGGCGGTCATGCCGCCGGAGATCATGACGTGGATCTCCGCAGCCTGGGTCGCGGTGGACAGCAGGATCGCGGCCGAGAGGGTGAGACCGAACAAGCGCAGGCGGGTCGAGAAGGTCATGGTAGGCTCCGGGGCAGACGGCTGGCGGCCGAGGGCGCCCTGGATAGCTCGGCTGCGGCGAGAAGGCTAGATGCCGGGCCGACGGGCGTCCGGCGCGGGCCGGACGCGAGGCGGCGGCAGGATGGGCCGTCGTTCAGCAATCAGTCCTGSGCGTGGCATCGCCATGGTTGCCATGTGGCGGGCGTCATCCGCCATCCCGCGGTTCAGCCGGCCTGGTAGACGGGGGCGGAGGCCAGGAAGTCACCATAGGCGTCCGCGTCGGGAGGCGTGAACATCTCRGCCAGGGCACTTCTCTTCCTGCGCGTCGCGCCGATATCGGCGAGCAGCTCGTCGAAATGCTTGAAGTGATACGGCGCGACGCATAGCCCGCCATACACGCCMGCCGCYGGCCGTTCGACCCGCTTGAAGCGCAGCATCATCTCGATGTTGTCGCGCATCTCGCGATCGCTCGGCTGCCGGGCCAGCTGCCTGTCGGCGTAACGCACCAGCCAATGGGCCGCCATGTCGGCGCAGAGCACGGTGCAGAAGCTCGAATTGAAGCCGACAAAGCCCATGTCGGGGAGGTCGGGATTGGCGATCAGCCGATAGAGTCGGTACTGTCCGTCCGGATCGACAAGCTTGGCGCGATCAGTGTCCGACAAGAAGGGAACGCCGAGCTTGTAGCCGATGGCAAGGATGGCGACGTCCGCCGCGATCCGCTCGCCGCCGCTCGCCACGATCGTGTTCGGCTCGTAGTGATCGAACGTTCCGAGCACCGCCTTGATGCGGCCATCGGCGACCATCGGATAGAAGTCGGGGGTCGCGATCGGCACCGAGCAGTTGACGCCGTCCTCGATCCTCTCCTTCGGCACCATGTTGCATTTGCCGAGCTTCAGCTGTGCCTTGAGCAGGCTCTCGAGGCCACGCCAATTGGCCCAGACGAATGGCTTCGCCAACATATGTGCGAGCCGCGAGAGCGGGCCGATGCCCCARCTCGCGAACATCTGCTCCTGTGCGCGAATGTACAGGATGCGCTTGAAGTTGATCAGACCGCCGATGAAATAGGGAATGCGCCAGACCGGCTCGCGAAACACGATCGTCACCGAACGCGCGCCCGAGCGTACCGCGTTGACCGCGATGTCAGTGGCGGATTTCGAGCCGCCGAGCACGACGATGTTGCGGCCCTTGGCGAGGGTGGCGTCATTGTATTTCGAGGAGTGCATGATCGCGCCGCCGGCGGCCTTGAACTGATCCTCGCCCGGAAGCGACAGCGTTTGCGGCTCRTTGAACTGCCCGGTGCAGACGGCCACGAAATCGAAATCTTCGCGCCGCGCGCCATCTCCGGTCTCAAGATCGAGCGTCCAGCCCGGTTTTCCGTCGGCGCGGCGCTGCATCGACCGGAYGGTGGTGTTCAGCCGCGTCAGGCGCRTSAGATCGTGGCTCCTCGCATAGTCGGCCAGGTAGGCGTAGACCTGCGGCCCCTTCGGCCATTCCGGATAGGCATCGGGCATCGCCTTGTCGGTGTAGCGATAGAGCTCCTTGGGGCTTTGGGTCTGGACGTCGGGATAGGAGCGGGCCGGCTCCCAGACGCCGCCGAGATCGGCGCTTCGTTCGATGATGGTGACGTCGTGGCCGCGCGCCTTGAACGCCTTTGCCGCTGCGAGGCCGGAGACGCCGGCACCGATCACGCAGACATTCTTTCGAGCAATCATGAGATCTCCTGCTGGCATGAGCATAGCCGCGTGCGGGCAGCGTTCGTCTGCCRCGCGAGACTCGCCCGTTGAAAGGAATGAGCTGACGTTGGTCGCCCGGCGCGACCAAGCATGCGGCGCCGATGCCKGCCTCACCCCGGGAGGTCGGCGCCGAAACGAGAGCGAGACTGAGCTCGCCGATGACACGCCGTGCGGACCGCCGCTGCGATCATCCGCTTGGGCAGGTCGCACCGGTCACGCCCGATCGATGAAGCCTTCTGCGACCGCTCGATCTGTTACGTKCGCGATGTTCGCAGCCGCCGCGGCTGATTAGTCATTGGCCTCCGGCGGCAGGAAGTTGACCTCATGCTCGGCCGAAATCCGCACCACCTCGGCCGGATCGGCGAGATTGTCCAGCATGTTGAAGAGCGCCTCGAGCTTCTGCATCGGCGACACCCAGAACAGCGCGCGCGCCGGCTTGTCGGATTTGTTGAAGTAGCCATGAGGAATGCCGCGCGGCATCCGCACCAGATCCCCAGCATGCGCCTTGACCCAGACGCCATCGAGCTTGAGGTCGAGCACGCCCTCCTGCACCAGGATGAATTCGTCCTGTGTCGGATGGACGTGAACCGGCACGAACTGACCGGGCTCGCTGTTGGTCTCGAACGCGAAGGTGGAGTCGGTGACGGCTTTGGGGAAGTAGAGCTGACCGAGGATGTTCCAGGTCTTGCCGGCATAGCCGGTGCCGGCGCGCGTGATGCCCTTTTCGAGTGTGATCATGCTGTGTCTCCTTCCTGCACACGCATGAAGGATCCGGCGGCCGCAGCGATGTGTCTATCCAGAAAACGAATCCCTCGACGCCAGCTGCTAATTATTATAGGTTTCAAATGAATTCGACGGGCGATGTAGGTCATGACTGCAGATGCCGCCTCTGATCGCAGTTTGAGCCTGGCTGCGCAGCCGCCGCGGCTTGCGGCCTATGGCCGTGTTGCAACGCACGATGTCGATGAAGCGGCTGAACAAATAGGTCGCATTTTCTGTCCGCACGGGCTCCAGCCGCAGGCAGATGCTGCGTGCGATTTCGTCGCGCTGCATAATTGCGCGGCATTCGACGGCTTTTCCATCAACTACGTCGCCTATGGCGGAGTGGTGACCATCGATCCCGGCTGCCTCGACCGCTTCTTCCTGATCCAACTGCCGCTGGCCGGCGCGGCGCGGGTTTTCACCGCCGCGAACGAGGTCGCGACGGCACCGGAGCACAGAGCCTCCCTGTTGTCGCCGACCTTGCCGACCCGGATGGTCTGGAACGATTGCTCCCAGCTGATCCTTCTGCTCGACCGGCCATTGGTCGAGCAGCGGGCCGCGGCGCTGTCGGGGCGCGCGGTGCGGCCGGTCGAGTTCGACCCCTCGGTCGAACTGTCGGCCGCTCACGGTGCGCGGCTGCGGGCGCATATGGTTGAGCTTGCCGACCTTGCTGAACGTCTGGGCGCTGAGCGCAAGCTGCCGGCGGCCGCTGCCGCCAATTGGCGCGAAACGCTCTTGAATATCCTGTTCGACCAGCCGAGCGCAGGGCTATCGGAGGCGATCAGGCTCCATTCGGGTCAGGTCGACACGCTGCCGCGGGCCGTCCGCACCGCTCGCGATCTGCTCGATGCGCATGCGGCCGAGCCGCTCGATTTGGCGCACCTGGCGGCATCTGCCGGGCTCGGCATTCGCGCGCTGCARGGCGGCTTCCGTCGCCATTTCGGCATGTCGATCTCCGACATGCTGCTCGACATCCGGCTGGCCCGGCTCAACGCGCAGTTGCTGTCAGCCGCGCCGGACGCGCGCATCATCGACATGGCCTTCGAGCTCGGCTTCACCCATCTCGGCCGCATGGCCGGCGCCTATCGCAGCAAGTTCGGTGAAACGCCCTCAGCGACGCTGCAACGCAGCCGCGGGCGGCTTACGAATTGACGTGAACGAAGTCGCGCAGCAGCGGATAGATCTCGTTATTCCATTTCTTGCCGCTGAACACGCCATAATGCCCGACGCCGGCCTGCATGTGATGTATGCGGCGATAGGCGCGCACATTGGTGCAGATGTCCTGCGCGGCCAGCGTCTGGCCAATCGCACAGATGTCGTCGCGCTCGCCTTCGACCGTCATCAGGCCGATGCGCCGGACGGCCTTCGGATCGACAGGGCGGCCGCGGTGCATCAGTTTGCCCTGCGGCAACAGATGCTCCTGGAACACGTCACGGACCGTCTCGATATAGAACTCCGCCGGCAGGTCCATGACGGCAAAATATTCATCGTAGAACGTCTTGATGATCTCGGCCTTCTCCACCTCGCCCTTGGCAAGGTGGTTGGCCAGGTCCACGTGCTGCTTCACATGGCGTTCGAGATTCATCGACACGAAGGCGGTGAGCTGCACGAAGCCAGGATAGACCTTCCTGAAGGCACCCCTGCACTGGAAGGGCACGTAGTGAATTAGATTGTCCTCGAACCAGCCGATCGGCTTGCTTTTGGCGAACTCGTTGACCTTGGTGGGCTGGATCCGCGTATCGATCGGTCCGGCCATCAAGGTGAGGGTCGCAGGGCGTGAAGGGTGGTTGTCCTCGCACATCACGGCGGTCGCCGCGAGGGCCGAGACGGACGGCTGGCAGATCGCGATCATGTGGGGGCGTGGCCCGAGCTGGCCGAGGAAGCTGATCAGATGATCGGTATAATCCTCCAGTCCGAACCTGCCATGGTCGCGGGGGATGTCGCGCGGATTGTGCCAGTCGGTGATGTAGACGTCGTGGTCCTGCAGCAGGGTCTTGACGGTGCCCCGCAGCAATGTGGCGAAATGGCCCGACATCGGCGCCACCAGCAGGACGCGCGGCTGCTCCGGCGCGGCGTCCTTCTTGAAGTGCAAGAGCGAGCCGAACGGGGTCTTGAACGTCACTTCTTCCGTGACGGCCACCTCGCGATTGCCGACCATGACGCTGTCGATGCCATAGGCGGGGCGGGCGTAGGTCAGGGCTGAACGGGAGATCAATTCAAGCGCCGCCGACAGCCGCCGCATCGCGCGGCTGGAGAGGCCCGACGGGATCAGGTTGAGATAGCGCAACGCAGCCGCGGCGCCCTGGCGCCAGGGTTCGGTCAGGTCCATGTGGTTCTGGTAGGCTTGGTAAAGCAGCGCCATCGGCTTCCGACCCGTCACTYTGGCTGACATATGCAGTATCGGATGCAATATCGGAGCCAGAGCCGGAGAGTCTTGCCTCAAAAATTGGCATGTCGCTTGCTGTGTGAAATCACTGGAGTATCGGGCTCCGGCCCCGATCGCCCAAGGCGGCGGGCGGACCGGCGTCACAGGGCGACTGAACGACACGCGACAGAGAGGGCAGGGCGACATGGCCAAGGCGACATTGACCATCAGCAGCAAGAATTATTCATCATGGTCGCTGCGCGGTTGGCTGCTGGCCAAGTTTGCCGGCCTCGACTTTGATGAGGTGATTGTCGGTCCGGACGATGCGTCGGCGCGGGCTGAGATCTTGCTGCTGTCCTCCTCGATCTTGGTGCCGTGCCTCAGGCATGAGGGCGCCACGATCTGGGATACGCTGGCGATCGGGGAATATCTCAACGAGACCTTCCCGGGCGCGGGCCTGCTGCCGGCCGATCGCATCCAGCGCGCGCATTGCCGCTCGATCTCAGGTGAAGTCCATTCCGGCTTCACCACGTTGCGGGCCTCGCTGCCGGTCAATCTCAAGGGGCACTTTCCCGGCTTCAAGGTCTGGACCCGTGCGCAAGCCGATATCGACCGCATCTGGGCGATCTGGCGCGACTGCCTGGAGAAGTCGGGCGGACCGTTTCTGTTCGGCGCGCGCGGCATGGCCGATGCGATGTATGCGCCCGTGGTGACGCGCTTCGTCACCTATGACGTGAAGCTCGAACCGCAGCTGAAGGCCTATGCCGATCTCATCATGGCGATGCCCGAGATGCGCGAATGGATCGCKGCCGCGAAGGCGGAGCCCGAGGAGATCGAGGAGCTCGAGGTCGAATATTAGGCGGGCAATCGGCGGCTGCCGGGCGATGAGCCGAGCGCAAGTGGCCGATCGGCAGGAGCGTGAGCGGCGACAAGAAACATCGTGCTGCCTCCGCCGTATCCGCCGCATCCGTTAAGAGTCGAGCCGCCGCGTCGCCTCGTTGCCGGCACTGCGCTTCAGGATGTGGTAGGTGGCGACGCATGTCGGTCCATATCTTGCCGTGAACAGGAGACGTACCTGGCGATTCGGCTGATTCGGGCGCGATTTGTTCCGGTCGCGTTCCCGAGGTTAAGGTTCGCGTATACCGCGTCACATTTTGAAACAGCTGTTGCTTGAACGCGGCCGGCGCGTGTGAGCGCAGCCGCAATCGAATCAGCACTGTTCGGAGCGTCGATGGTGCAAGGAATGTGTCGTTGCGTTTCAGCTGCGGATGGCTCAGCGCCTGGCCTCGCTACGAGGCTCAACCCGTCAAGCTTGCGGGGATCGGCCCTGAGCGAGCTCAGGGCGATCCGCTCGGCGCGATACGATCAATAAGACGAAGCAGAAGASGTGCGCATGGCGGCGAAGGCCGGCTGCGAGCGTCGCCCGCTGCGGTCGTCAAAACGCGTGCGCGGAAAGCGCCAGCCGATCACGGTCGCCTCGAGGGCGCCGCCGGATTCCTTATTGTGCCATTTGCCATCGATGTAGAAACAGGGAAACGGCAGTTGATAGGTGCCGCTGTGATCTTCGCACAGCACCTCGACGCTTTGTCCCGGCGGCGGTTCTCCGCTGCCGTCAAATTGCGCCAGCCGTTTTTCGCGCGTAGCCATTCTGTGCATCTCCCTAAAAACGGGTCCCAGCGCCGAACCTCAATGCGCGATTGAGGTCTGAGTATGGTATCGTCGATAAATCAGCGCCAGTTCCACGCAAAATCATGTGTTTGGCGAGCCAATGAGGAAATTGTGATGAGGGTTTTCGTTGTCGTATCTGCGCTGACATTGTGGGCCACCGGCTGCATCGCACATGCGCAAGATATTCCGGGSATCGAGATCTGCACGGCGGAGAAGGCGATGGATCGCCGGACATCATGTCTGCAGAGCAATATCGATTTCCTGCAGAAGACGATGACGAAGCAGTCGCTCGCGCATCAACAGAAGCTCGACGCCGCGGATCGCCAGATCCAGGCGCTGAAGGCGGCGCTGATTTCGCAGCAGGGCGCGATCGAGGAGTTGAAGTCGGCGCAGGCCAAGCTTGCCGACGAATTGAAGAAGAAGGCCGATGCGCCGGCCGCGAAGGATGCAACGCCGGCCAAGCCGAGCGGAAAATAGTTGGGCACGCRGMGCAAGAACGATCAAGCCGACCGAATCGTCCTCACGCATGATCGGCGGCTTCGTCAGGAGGACGGACGTGCTCACCAGCCCGGCCCAGAAGGCGCTCTGGTATATCGAGAGTCATCTGTCGGCGCCGCTGTCACTGGACGATATCGCGGCCATGGCCGGTGTCTCGCGCTTCCACATCGTGCGCGCCTTCGCCGCCGCGACTGGCGTCTCGGTGATGCGCTACGTCAGGCTCCGCCGTCTCAGCGAGGCGGCGCGGGCGCTGGCCAGCGGCGCGCCTGATATTCTCGGTCTCGCTCTCGMAGCCGATTACGGTTCCCACGAAGCCTTCACACGTGCGTTCCGCGACCAGTTCGGCGTGACGCCCGAAAAGGTCCGCGCCAGCGCCAGCCTYGATGGTCTCGCACTGCAGGAACCGGTCTTGATGGATCAGACGCCGCTGAGTGATCTTGCCGCGCCGCGCTTCGTCGCCGCCGGGCCGCTGCTCGTCGCCGGCGTCGGCGATCGCTTCAGCGTCGACAACGGCGCCGGCATTCCGGCCTTGTGGCGCCGCTTTCACCAGCTYGTCGCCGATATCCCGGCGCGCCGCGGCACAGTGGCTTATGGCGCCTGCTGCAATGGCGACGATGCCGGCAATTTCGACTACATCGCCGGTGTCGAGGTGGCTGATTTTTCCGACCTGCCGCGCAGCTTCGGCTGCGTGCGGGTGCCGGCRGCGACGTTCGCCGTCTTCACGCACGCCGGTCATATCTCCTCCATCCGCCGCACCGTGCACACGATCTGGAATCGGTGGCTGCCGCAGTCGGGCTGTCAGGTCGCGGACGCCCCGAATTTCGAGCGCTACGATCAGCGCTTCGATCCGCGCAGTGGCGAGGGCGGCCTCGAGATCTGGCTGCCGGTGATCCGCTGAGCGCCGCGCGCGCTGGCCGACTTGCGTCGACACGCTGCGAGCCTGCGTTGGAGCAAGTCTGCCCTGCGGCGACGAAGCGCGCCGCTTGCTTGGCAAGATGCGGCGGCTTTGCGATAACGTCCTACATAACAACAATGCAGCCGCGGCGCGGCGTGACGAGGGGGAGGCCGTCCGATGTCCAACATGCGTGTGCTCGCCACCGATCTCGAATTCCCCGAAGGTCCCGTGGTGATGCCCGACGGCTCTGTGGTGCTGGTCGAGATCCGCGGCCGGCGCCTGACCCGGGTGTTTCCCGATGGCCGCAAGGAGGTCGTGGCGCAGATTCCGGGCGGGCCGAATGGCGCAGCGCTCGGGCCGGACGGCAAGATCTACATCTGCAACAATGGCGGCTTCTCCTGGATCCCGACCGGCAMGATSATCATGCCTGGTCCGCAGCCCGAGGATTATCTCGGTGGCTCGATCCAGCGCGTCGATCTGCAGAGCGGCAAAATCGAGACCGTGGTGAGCCGCTGCGGCGAGCATGGGCTGCGCGGCCCCAACGACCTCGTGTTCGACCGCCACGGCGGGCTRTGGTTCTCCGATCTCGGCAAGCGCCGCGCGCGCGACATGGATGTCGGCGCCTTCTATTATCTCAAGCCCGGCATAAGTGAGATCGTCGAGGCCGTGCACGGCATCCTGCCGGCCAACGGCATCGGCCTGTCGCCGGACGAGAAGACCGTCTATATCGCGGAGACKCCGACGGCGCGGCTCTGGGCGTATGACCTYGCCGAGCCCGGCACGGTCAAGCCGCGCGAGGTGATCTATCGCGGCGAGCGCGGCCGTCCGATTGCCGGCCTGGGCGGCTACCAGATGTTCGATTCGCTCGCGGTGGAGGCCAACGGCAATGTCTGCGTGGCGACGCTGGTCTCCGGCTGCATCAGCGTGATCGCGCCGGACGGCACCCTGGTCGAGCAGGTGCCGACCGGCGACCGCGTCACCACCAACATCGCCTTCGGCGGCCCTGAGTTGAAGACCGCCTACATCACGCTGTCCGGAAAGGGCGAGCTGGTGGCGATGGACTGGCCGCGGCCGGGCCTGCCGCTGAATTTTCTGAACAAGTAACGCTTGGCATGATAGTGCCGCTGTCTCTTATACACATCTAGATGTGTATAAGAGACAGGTCCGGAAAGGGCGAGCTGGTGGCGATGGACTGGCCGCGGCCGGGCCTGCCGCTGAATTTTCTGAACAAGTAACGCTTGGCATGATAGTGCCGTCATTGCGAGCGTCAGCGAAGCAATCCAGGAGCCCCGCACGCGACTCTGGATTGCTTCCGCCGTTGCCCTTCGGGCTATGGCGGACACGTCGTCGCTTGCGCTCCTCGCAATGACGGATTTTGCTGACATGCCCTTTCTCGAACCGGTCACCCTGCGCGGCCCACACGCCAGCCTCGTGCCGCTGTCGCCTGACCACCACGACGCGCTGGTCGAGGCCGTCAGCGACGGCGAATTGTGGAACCTGTGGTACACCGCAGTTCCGAAACCCGAGACCATGGCCAAGGAGATCGAGCGCCGGCTCGGCCTGTTCGCCACGGGAAGCATGCAGCCCTTCACGGTGCTCGACGCCGACGGCAAGGTCGCCGGCATGACCACCTACATGAACGTCGACGCCGCCAACCGCCGCGTCGAGATCGGCTCGACCTGGTATGCGAAGCGGGTGCAGCGCAGCGCGCTCAACACCCAATGCAAGCGGCTCTTGCTGGCGCATGCTTTCGAGGTGATGGACTGCATCGCGGTCGAGTTCCGGACGCATTTCTTCAACCATCAGAGCCGCCGCGCCATCGAGCGGCTCGGGGCCAAGCAGGACGGCATCCTGCGCAGCCACCAGATCGCGCCGAACGGCACGCTGCGGGATACCGTCGTCTACAGCATCATCGCCGCCGAATGGCCGACGGTGCGGGCCCATCTCGACTACCAATTGCATGACAAGCCGCGCTGATCGCGCTATGGCCGCTTGCCGCGCTGAGCGGCTGATGATGACGAGACCGGGACGACAGACGAGATGGATACGTTCGACTATGTGATCGTGGGCGCCGGCTCGGCCGGCTGCGTGCTGGCCAGCCGCCTCAGCGAGGACCCGTCGGTCACGGTATGCGTGCTGGAGGCGGGGCCGCGCGACTGGCACCCCTACATCCATCTGCCGGCCGGCTTCATCAAGACCTTCTACATGAAGAGCATCAATTGGGGCTACCAGCAGGAGCCGGGGCCCTACACCAATGGCCGCAGCATCTATGCGCCGCGCGGCAAGACGCTCGGCGGCTCGTCCTCGATCAACGGCCATGTCTACAACCGCGGCCAGCGTCAGGATTTCGACACCTGGGCGCAGATGGGCAATCGCGGCTGGAGCTATTCCGACGTGCTGCCGCACTTCAAGCGGATGGAGAAACGCATCGGCGCCGGCGACGAGCAATATCGCGGCCGCGACGGCAGCCTGCACGTGACCACGATGGAGTGGAAGGACACGCTGTGCGAGGCCTTCATGGATGGCGCTGTGTCGCTCGGCATCCCCCGCAACCCCGATTATAACGGCGCCATCCAGGAGGGCGTGTCCTACGTCCAGCGCACCATCCAGAACGGCCGCCGCGTCTCCTCCGCGACGGCGTTCCTGCGTCCGGCCAGCAAGCGGCCGAATGTCGAGATCCGCACCCACGCCCATGCCACCGGCGTGATGCTCGAGGGCAAGCGCGCGGTCGGTGTGCGCTATAGCCGCGGCGGGCGTGGCGGCGTGCCGGTCGAGGTGCGCGCGCGGAAAGAGGTGATCCTGTGCGGCGGCGCSTACAACTCACCGCARYTGCTGCAGCTGTCCGGCATCGGCGCGCCGGAGCTGTTGCAGGAGCACGGCATCGAGGTGCGCCATGCGCTCCGAAGYGTCGGCGAAGGCCTGCAGGATCATTATGCGCCGCGCACGGTGGCGCGGGTCAAGAACATCAAGACCATCAACGAACTCGCGCGCGGCCTCAATTTGTGGGGCGAGGCGCTGAAATGGGCGCTGACGCGGCGGGGCATTCTGTCGCTGTCGCCGACCATGGTCTATTGCTTCTGGCACTCCGGCGAGACCGCCGAGAGCTCCGATCTGCAGCTCACCTTCACGCCGGCGAGCTACAAAGAGGGCGTGCAGGGCCAGCTCGAGGACGAGCCCGGCATGACCGTCGCCTCGTGGCAGCAGCGCCCGGAGAGCCGCGGCTATGTGCGGATCCGCTCTGCSGATCCGTTCGCCCAGCCGATCATCCAGACCAACTATCTGACCGCCGAGCTCGACCGCCGCGTCATCGTCGCCGGCATGAAGCTGGCGCGCCGGCTGCTGGCGTCGGCCCCGCTCGCGCCGTACTACGCCTATGAGGACTTCCCCGGACCCAAGGTGCAAAGCGACGACGAACTCCTCGCCGCCGCGATCCAGCGCGCCACCACCACTTTCCATCCCGGCTGCTCCTGCCGCATGGGGCCTGCGGAGKCCACCTGGGCCACGGTCGACGACCAGCTCCGCGTCCACGGCCTGCAGGGCCTGCGCGTCGCCGACGCCTCCATCATGCCGCGCATGATCTCCGCCAACCTGAATGCGGCGACATTGATGATCGGCGACAAGGCGGCGGATCTGATCCTGGGCAAGGCCGACGCGGGGGAGAGGCTGTCGGCGTAGTTGGGCGCCCCACACTCTGCACTTGCTTGGAGTCGAGCTCACTGCACGTGCGGCAGGCGGCGGTCACGCGCGGCGTGCGCAAACTACTTCACAAGTCTGAAGCGCCCGCCCTCGACCTTGATCAGGAATGCCGAGCGTTCGTCATAGCCGTTGTGGTCGGTCGGGCTCATGTTGGAGAGGCCGTTGTTGAGATAGACGTCCTTGCCGCGCTCCAGCTCGTCGCGCAGGGCGGYGCGGAAGTCYGCGGTGCCGGGCCTGGCGGCCTTCAGCGCGCCGGGGATCGCGCCCTTGAGCAGCGTCACCGTGTCCCACAGATGCGCGGCAAAGATGTTCGGCCTGTCGCCATTGGCGGCCTGGTAGGCGGCGACGAACGCATCGTTGGCGCGGCGGAACGGATCCTCGGCGGCGAGATCGTCGGCGATCGAGAACGCCTCGCCGGCGAAGATCGCGCCCTCGACATTCTCTTTGCCGAGCTTGATGAACTCCTGCGTCGCCACGCCATGGGTCTGGAAGATCTTGCCGGCATAGCCGCGTTCGCGCAGCGCCTGCTGCGGCAGCACGGCCGGCGTGCCGGCGGAGGCAATGAACACCGCGTCCGGATTGGTGGCGATCACSTTGAGCGCCTGGCCCATCGCGCTGGTGTCGCCGCGCGCATAGACCTCGTGGGTGGTCACGGTGAGGCCGAGCTTCGGCGCGAGCTTCGTGACCTCCTGATAGTAGCCCTCGCCATAGCCGTCGGAGACGCCGATGAAGCCGAGCGTCTTCACCCCGCTCTTGGCGATGTATTTGAGCATCGCCGCCGCCATGATGTCGTCATTGGGCACGACCTTGAACGCCCATTTGCGCTTGTCGTCCATCGGCTGCACGATTGCGGTCGAGGCCGCCAGCGACAGCAGCGGCGTCCTGCTTTCCAGCGCGACGTCGAGCATCGGCATGGTGACCGGGGTCAGCGACGAGCCGATGATGACGTCGACGCCATCCTGGATGACCAGGCGCCGCGCGTTCTGCAGGCCCTTGACGCTGTCGGACTCGTCGTCGAGCGCGATGTAGACGATCTTCTCGCCGCCGATCTCTTTCGGCAGCGCGGCGACCGCCTTGATCTGCGGCTGTCCCAGCGCCGAGCCGGGCCCGGTCGCGGACACCACGATACCGACCTTGATGTCGGCCCGCGCCGGCGCGGCGAGCATCATCGTCAAGGCCATGCCCAGCACAGCGACAGCGGCTCTCATCGTGTTTCCTCCCCGTTCGGCGTGTCCGGCACGTTGCTTGGCCGAGACTTCGAGCTCCGCAGCCTAGCCGCGGGGCCGTCCCGCGTCTGTCCCCATGGTTGGTGACGGCGGCCGGCGCTTCCCGGCGCGGCGGGTTGCTGCTAGGCTCGAACAAACAGAACATCYGGGAGGAACAGCATGGAGGCCATCAGGCCCGGTGTCGATGCGACGGGCGCCGTCAGCGCCATGGTGCTCGCCATCGGCCAGCCGTCGTTTCCAGACGTCCTGATCGACAGCCTGCGCACGATCGCCGGCGTCGGCCATTGCATGGTGTTCACCTTTGCCGACCAGCGCTCGGCGCGCTGCCTGCTCAGCACCGGCAACATCGCGATCGGACCCGACCTCGGCGCCGCCTATTCGGAGCATTTCCACACCGCCGATCCGAACCGCGAGGCGATCTTCCAGCGCGCGAAAGCTCAACACATCCTGCTGCCGAACTTCGCGCGCCGGATGTATCCGCGCGGCTATCGCAAACTGTTCTTCGAGGATTCCGAGATCGTCGACAAGGCGGCCACCGCGATCTGGGTCGGCGATCACTGCACCTATGTGAACTTCTACCGCACGGCGGCGCAGGGCGGCTTTGCCGCCGACGAGCGGCAGCGCATCACGGCGGTCGCCCCGGTCGTCGCCGCCATCGTCGCGCGCCATTGCCAGGAGCACGCCGCCGTCGCGGACCCGGCCGACAAGCTCGCCTCGCTGTTTGCTGCCGGCGGGCCGCTATCGGTGCTGACGGCGCGCGAGAAGGACGTCTGCCGCCGCATCCTGGACGGCTTCAGCTCGGAGGCGATCGCCGGAGAGCTGGGCATCGCCCTGAACTCGGTCTTCACCTACCGCAAGCGCGCCTATGAGAAGCTCGGCATCGCCTCGCAGAACGAGCTGTTCGCGATTGCGCTGCGGCTGATGACCGCGCCACGGCCGCTGAACTGAACGCCGCTGCAGGCTGTCACCCATCACCGGGACAGACGCCGCCTGCGCGCGCGGCTAGCTTGCCCTTGTCTGACCGGAGGCCGAGCGTGAGCACCGCACCGCATTTCGACATCGATCCCGCCGCGTTCTGGGCCGACCCCTATCCGGCCCTGGCGCGGATGCGCCGGGAGGCGCCGATCGCCTTCGTGCCGCAGCTTGGCAGCACGCTGCTGTGTCGGCGCGACGACATCTTCGTCTCGGAAAAGCAGATCGAGGTGTTCAGCTCGCATCAGCCGCAGGGGCTGATGAACCGGCTGATGGGCCACAACATGATGCGCAAGGATGGCGCCGCGCATTTGGCCGAACGTCAGGCGATCGCGCCCGCGGTGTCGCCACGCGCCGTGCGGGTGCACTGGCTGACACAGTTCCAGGCCCATGCCGACCGGCTGATCGACGCGCTCGACCCCGCCGCCGACGTCGACCTCGTCCGCGACTTTGCGTTGCCGTTCTCGGCCGAGTGCCTGAAGCTGATCACCGGCCTCACCAACATGCGCTTCGAGGACATGAATGCCTGGTCGCAGGCGATGATCGACGGTATCGCCAACTACACCGGCGACCCCGCGGTCGAGGCGCGCTGCAATGCCGCCACGGCCGGCATCGATGCCGCGATCGACGATATGCTGCCGGTGCTGGAGAAGACCCCCAACCAGAGCCTGCTCGGCGTGATGCTCGCTGCGGGCATGCCGAKGGACAGCATCCGCGCCAACATCAAGCTCGCCATTTCWGGCGGCCAGAACGAGCCGCGCGACGCGATCGCCGGCACGGTCTGGGCGCTGCTGACTCATCCCGAGCAACTGGCGCTGGCTGTCCATGGCGAGGTGCGCTGGCTGCAGGTGTTCGAGGAATATGCGCGCTGGATCTCGCCGATCGGCATGTCGCCGCGGCGCATCGCCAAACCCTGGACGATCCGCGATGTCGCGTTCGCGCCGGAGGAGCGGGTGTTTCTGATGTTCGGCTCCGCCAACCGCGACGAGGCGCATTTCACCGCCCCCGATCGCTTCGACATCCGCCGCGACGTCTCCAAGAGCATCGCCTTCGGCGCCGGCCCGCATTTCTGCGCCGGTGCTTGGGCGTCGCGCGCGATGATCGCCGACGTCGCGCTTCCGACCCTGTTCAGGCGGCTGAACAACCTGCGGCTCCGCGACGACGAGCCTGTGCGGATCGGCGGCTGGGCCTTCCGCGGCTTGCTCAATCTGCCGGTGAAATGGGAGGCGACGCAGGATTGATCCTCGCCGCCGTCCCGGCCGGGGAACACAATGGTCTGGCTGCTTTACGCCCGGCCTGCGGCGATCGCCTGCGCCTCGGCGGCGGCGCGCTGCATGCTGGACGACATCTCGCCGGTGACGGTGCTCTGCTCCTCGACGGCGGCGGCGGTCGAGGTGACATATTCGCTGACGTTCTGGATCTCGGCCTTGATTGCGTTCAGCGCGTTCACGACCTCGCTGGAAATTCCGTTCAGCCCGGCGATCTCTGCGCCGATCTTGTCGGTGGCGGCCTTGGCCTGCGTGGCCAGATTCTTCACCTCCGAGGCCACCACGGCAAAGCCGCGGCCGGCATCRCCCGCGCGCGCCGATTCGATCGTCGCATTGAGCGCCAGCAGATTGATCTGCCCGGTGATGTTGCCGATCAGTTCGACGATTCCGCTCATCGCCTGTGTCGCCTCGCTCAGGCGTTTGGCCTGGGAGTCGGCGGAGGCGACCCGGTCAGCGGCTCCAATCGCGGTCTCGCGCGATTTCGTCATGGCTTCCGAGATTTCGCGCACTGAGGCATTCAGCTCCTCGGCACCGGCGGCGACCGACTCCATCATGCCGCGGACACGCTCATTGCCCATCCGCACYAGCACCTGCCTGGTGACATCGGTGGCGTATTTCACGACCTTGAACGGTCTGCCATTAAGGTCGAGGATGGGATTGTAGGARGCCTGAATCCAGACCTCGCGACCGCCTTTGCCGATCCGCTTATATTCTGCCGCCTGATATTCTCCGCGGTTCAGGGCGGCCCAGAAATTGCGATAGGCCTGGCTGTCCCGCTCCGACGGATCGACGAACATCGAATGATTGCGGCCCTTGATCTCGGACAGCGTATAGCCGAGCGCCTGCAGGAAATTGTCGTTGGCGTTGATGACGGTGCCGTCGAGCTCGAACTCGATCACGGCCTGCGATTTGCYGATGGCGGCGATCTGKCCGGCGAGATCGGCATTCCGGAGCTTCTGGGCGGTCACGTCGGTGGCGAACTTGACGACCTTGAAGGGCTTTCCGTTCTGGTCGAACACCGGATTATAGGACGCCTGGATCCAGACCTCYTTACCGCCCTTGCCGATCCGCTTGTATTCCGCAGCCTGGTATTCGCCACGGTTCAGCTTGGCCCAGAACTCGCGATAGGCGGCACTGTCGCGCTCCTCCGGCGCAACGAATATGCTGTGATGCTTGCCTTGAATCTCCGGCAGGCTGTRGCCCAGCGCATTCAAAAAATTGTCGTTGGCGGTCACGATGGTGCCGTCCATGTTGAATTCGATCACGGCCTGCGATCGGCTGATGGCCGCGACCTGGGCGCCAAAGTCGAGGTTCTGCAGCCGCACGCTGGCGTCSGACCATTCGACGACGGTTCCGGCGCGGGTTCCATCCGGGTGTCTCAGCGGCTGCGCGATCAGATCGAACATCCATTTGCCGATCTTGATCGTGGCCCGGTGCTCGGAGGCGAGCGCCTGCAACATGTGCCGCTGGTGCGAAGGGTCCTTGTGGAACACGTCGATATTGGTGCCGATGAGACCGTCGACACGGAAGTTCGGCAGCTGCGTCTTGAGATCGGCCTCGGCTTCSCGCAACAGTTCCATCACCGCCTCGTTCATGTAGACGATGTTGAGCTTGTCGTCAGCGACCATCACCTTTGCGGTGATTGCGTTTGCGGCGAGGGCGGCCAGGGCTGCAGCGTTGTTCTTGCGGCCGAACATGGGTGTCTCCTGTGACAACGATCACGTCAGCGATGTGCAGGTGCTCGAGGATCACGACGGTGCTGTAATCCGGAGACGCGCTGACAGCGATCGCTTCTGAAAGCGATGCCCCCGTAAAATCCCGGGGCTTTGTTCAATCTAGCAGGTCTTCAGTAAGATTCGGTTAGGCGGCAATGTGCAGCGGCTGTTCTGATTGTGCAGGAATGATCTCGTCGCGTCCGCCTGGAGTGATCACGTGTCGCAGGGCCGAATTGCCTTGGATCAAGATCGAGAGGCTCCTCGCCGCTAGGCTCAATCGAATTTGGATGCTATCGGCTTCGATATGCCAGGGAAGGACATTGCCGAAATCATCGCGATTCCGMGGCTGTTTCTGGATAGCCTCGGTATCGGCATCTCGGTCGTCGACAGTGCGACGGGACATATCCGGTTTGCCAATGCGGAATGCTGCCGGATCGTCGGATACACGCTGGAGCAGCTCAGGACCGGCGGGCTGACCTTCTTCGAGCTGACGCATCCGGAGGACCGGGAGCGCAACCGGCTGCAACACGAAAGACTGCTCGCAGGCGAGGTTGCGACCTATCAGCTCGACAAGCGCTACCTCCGACAGGACGGAAGCGTCGTGTGGGCGCGCGTGATCGTCAATCCCATCCRGGACGCTGCGGACAATGTGAGATGGTTCTGCGCCGTGGTCGAAGATATCACGGCGACCAGGATCCTGGAGGAGCAGCTTGCCGCCGCGGAGAAGCTGGCRGGGCTGTCGACGTTCAACCTGATCGTCGAGGCAGACGACTCCAAGGGAGAGTTTCCGCCGACGTCGTTATCGTCGCTGAGCGGCATGTTGTGCCACGTGCATCCCGAGGACCGGAACGGGCTCGAGCAGGCCRTCCATCGTGCCATCTCGAAGCGAACCGGCTACACSCGCGACTACCGGGTGCTTGGTGAAGACGGAACGATGCGCTGGGTCCGTGGCATGGGGACCTGTGTCTACAGCCCGTCGGACGGACGAACGCACTTGGTCGGCTCGACCATCGACGTCACCGCGGATCACCTCGCGCGTGACAGCGACATTCCCATGCCTATTCGCAGGATCCTGGAGCACATCGAGTCGAACTGGAGTCAGAAGATATCGATCGAGCAGCTCGCGACTCGTTACGGCGTCAGCCCTCGCACGGTCTACCAGCACTTTGCGAAGAGCGGCATKTCGTTGGCCGAGAAGATCAAGCTGACGCGCCTCCAACACGCGCGCCGCATGTTGTACGACGCGAAAGCGGGTGACACGGTGACGTCGATCGCCCTGCGATGCGGCTTCAGCAATCCGGGRCATTTCGCCAGGGAGTATCGAAAGATCTATGGTGAGACGCCATCGGAAAGTCTGCGGCGGGCGTCATTGCCGCCGGTGGCGCGGRGKGAAGCCGCATCTGCTTCGCCCAGCCGCTARGCGCCAGGCCATCGTCGCTGCTCCCGAYGTTGGCGGTGTGCGGGCGTGAAGCGCCCGACGGGCAATCTCCGCATGCGGGTCATGCGCGAAATGYCCGTCGAGTTAGTTTGCCGCGGTCGAGTCCGCTTGTGCTGTCGGGCAAATCGGGCTGATGGTCTTGCCCAACCCGCCTCGAGCAGAGGGACGGACGCGTCGTCACGAACGTGGAGGCGGGCTGCGATGGACGTGACGGCTGCGCCGGACGAGCGCAGGCGTGACGGACGGCAAAGTCGTATGGGTGCGCCCCGAAGGCGCATCTTATCAGTGGAGGCAGGTTCCACACGGACAATTGTCGATTGGTCGGTTAGCTGACGAGCGGTTCAACCGGGCGACTGGTGGGACCGGAGCCTCGTGACGAAGGCCGCGACATGGCGGCTGAGATCCCGTGGGCCGTAACGCGAGTAAAGCCTGAGCAGGCCTCGAATGTAGCGATGCGAACGCCGACCCTCCCCACACGAGGGGAAGGCAGCACGAACAGGCAAGCAATCGACGCGCGCTCCTGTTCGGTTCGCCGGGATAACCCGTACATACGGTGGTGTGGGAGGGGCGGAGTCGCGAGACTCCCCCTATCCCGATTCAGCCGAGGTCCGGCTCTCCCCACGCCCTCTCATTGGTCAGGAGGGCAAGATCGCGGCATCACCCGGGCATCACATGTCGCGGCACGAAAGACGCTTGTCTCTCACACGTGATGATGAGGCCGAAGGTGCCGATCATTTGCTCCGCTGTCGTCCGCGCGCTGCGCGCTTGTCCGGGGCGACAGCGCGTGTRTGGCGCTTGCCGTGACAGACCGAACTCCRCTTCATCGACGCCTACGCTTCCAGCGCCGTGCGGATCATGCGCGCGAGATCGGCGCTGAGATACGGCTTGGCGAGCAGCAGCACGTCGGCATCGAGACGCCCGTGATGCACGATCGCATTTTCCGTGTAGCCCGACGTGTACAGCACCTTCAGCCCGGGCCGCCGCTTCTCGGCCTCGAGCGCGAGCTGGCGGCCGTTCATGCCGCCGGGTATGATCACGTCGGTGAACAAGAGGTCGATGCGCTCGGGATTGTCGATCAGCGCAAGGCCTTCCACGGCATTGCTGGCCGAAAGGGTGCGATAGCCCAGCCGCCGCACCTGCGCGACGACATAGTCGCGCACCAATGCGTCGTCCTCGACCACCAGGATGGTCTCGTCGCCCCGCGCGACGGCGGGCCGTCCGGTGTCGGCCACCGGCAGCACGGGCGCCTCGGCCGCCCGCGGCAGATAGAGCTTGACGGTCGTGCCATGGTCCGGCTCGCTGTAGATCTTGACGTGACCGTTGGACTGTTTGACGAAGCCGTACACCATGCTGAGCCCGAGGCCCGATCCCTTGCCCGCGTCCTTGGTGGTGAAGAACGGCTCGAACACCTTGTCCATCAGCGCCGGCGGAATGCCCTGGCCGGTGTCGCTGACCGCGATCATCACGTAGTTCCCGGGCTTCACGTCGTTGTTGAGACGGGCATAGTCCTCGTCCAGGACGACGTTCTTGGTTTCCAAGGTCAGCTTGCCGCCATCGGGCATGGCATCGCGCGCATTCAGCGCGAGATTGAGAATCGCGGTGGAGAGCTGGCTCGGGTCGATCAGCGCCGGGGCGCTGTCATGCGCCAGCATGGATTCGATTTCGATCTGCTCGCCAAGGGTCGGACGCAGCAGGCGGGCGGCGTCGACCACCAGCGCATTGATGTCGGTTGCCCGCGGCTGCAGCGGCTGCCGGCGCGAGAATGCCAGGAGATGCCGGGTGAGGTCGGCGCCGCGCTCGGCGGCGGCGCTGATCATGTTGGCGATGCTGGCGAGCTGCGGCCGGTCCTTGACCGCATCGGCGAGAATCTCGATCGTCCCGGTGATGACGGTCAGGATATTGTTGAAATCGTGCGCCACCCCACCGGTGAGCTGGCCGATCGCCTCCATCTTCTGCGCCTGGCGGACCTGGGCCTCGTTGGCCTCGATTTCCTGGAAACGCCGCACCATCGCCTCGGCGGCGCGGCGCTGCCGGATCTCYTCTTCGAGCTGGTCATAGGCCTTTTGCAACGTGATGCGGGTCGGCAGCACCAGCAATTGCGGCAACATCTTGAGCATCGTGGCGATGACGCCGAACGACATCAGYGCCTGCAGCGCRTCGACSGCGGTCTCCACGGGCGACACCGGGACCCACAGGCCGACAAGGGCCACCAGCCGGCCAACACCGCAGATCGCCGCGTAGCCGGCGAGGCCGGCGACGACGATCCGGAACATCACATCGCGCCAGCGCCGCCACACGAACAGGCCGATCACGAAGGCGATGGTGAAGAAGGTGCAGGCGATGACGGCATGGGAGAAGGCTTGCAGCCAGATCGATCCCGGTTCGCCCAGTACGCGCGCCGTCAGCGGCGTGAACGTCGGCATGTGCAGACCATCCTCAACAAAGCAGGGCGCCGAACCGCTCGCCAACCGGGCTCGTCACC
>BFBZ01000591.1_pt1 | contig 32463 bp, 29 predicted proteins | sample 1888401 | NCBI WGS metagenome assembly BFBZ01 (sample SAMD00112614, study PRJDB3348) | symbiont metagenome | host: Chara braunii
CCCCGCCGCGCCGCGCGAGATCGCGTCCTATCTGCCGCCGCCCGCAAAGGGTTTCCCCGCGCCGCAATCGAACGACATCGACGTGGACGACCGCGGATTGATCTATCTGATCGACCGCGAAGCCGGCTTCGACATTCTCGAGATGAAGTAAGCGCGACGTTTCGCGGCATGGCGATTGCATTGCAAGTGCCATGAAATCCGGCGCCTCGCGCGGACAGATTGGAGATCGACGATGATGATGTTCCGCCCACAAGTATCCGCGGCCTTGGCCGCTGCCGCGCTCTGGATCGCGGCCTCGCCCGCGCAGGCGGCAGACACCGCGGATGCCGCGGCCGCGAAATCGGAAGGCTCCGTCGTCTGGTATTCGTCGACGCCGATCGAGCAAGCCAACAAGATCATCAAGCTGTTCGAGGCGAAGTACGGCATCAAGGTCGAGCTGTTCCGTTCCGGTGGTTCGGAAATCCTGCGCCGCTTCCTTCAGGAGCAGCAAGCCGGCCGGATTCTCGCCGACGTGCTGACCGCATCGGACCCCGAAGCGCTCGCCGATCTTGCGGCGGGCGGCGCGCTGGTGCCGTTCAAGCCCGCGGACGCGCAGAACATCCCCGCCGAGCTTCAGGACCCGCAGGGCCGCTATATCGCCCAGCGCCTCAACGTGGTGTCGTTCTACGGCCGGACCGATCAGGTCGCGCCGGAGGCGATGCCGAAAAGCTGGTCCGATCTCGCCAACCCGCAGTTCAAGGGCAAGCTGGTGATGACCGATCCGTCCTTCACCGTGCTCCAGCTCTATGTGGTCGGCACGCTCTCGAAGGAGCTCGGCTGGGATTACTACAAGAAGATCAGCGCCAACGACGCGATGATCGTCAAGGGCGGCCAGCAGACCTTCGACGCCGTGAAACGTGGCGAGCGCGCCGTCGCCGGCGGCAGCGACATCTCATACGCGATGGCCGGCAAGACCGCGGGCTTTCCCGTGAAGGTGACGTTCCCGTCCGACGGCGCTTTCGTGATCCCCGCGCCCACGGGCGTGGTGAAGGGCGCGCCGCATCCGAACGCGGGGAAGCTGCTCGCCGAATTCATGCTCAGCAAGGAGGCCCAGGCGGTGTTTCCCGAAAGCGGCAACTACGGCGCGCGGCTCGACACGCCGCCCCCGGCCGACAGCCCGTCGCTTCGCGACATGAAGATCAAGCCGATCGACTACGAGCACGTGAAGAAGAACAACCGCGCGATCAAGAAGACCTTTAGCGAAATGTTCCAGTGACGAAGGGCCACACCTTTCTCGCTGTGGCTTACGGCCCTACCGGCTCCTGCTCCGTCTGCTCTGGCGCCGGTCCAAACACGAGATCGAGTGCATCCTTGACGCTCCACGCTGCATTCGCATCCGCCGCTTCCGGACCGGGCGGCGGCTCGGGAACGGCCGGCTTCTTCGCAATCGTTTTGTCGTCGATACCCTCTTCGATCCGCCCGATCATGTAGGGGAAGAACGGATTCGACGCGACGCGCAGCAATGCGTCGAGGCTTGCGATCAGCACGTTGCGCTCGCCGCGCGGCGCCAGCGCACCGAGATTGATGCCGAAATCGTCCGCAGGATCGGGCTTCAATCCGTATAGCCCGTCGTACAGCGGGAACGGCAGCGCGACATGCGAGAGCGAAAAGGTGCCCTCGGGATAGCGTATGCCGAGCGGGCGCGTCCGCACCGCCGTGGTTCCGGCATCTGTGACCCGCTCGACGGATTCGCCGCTGTCATCGTCCGTATTGGCGATGATGGTGGCGCGATAGGCGCGCACGCCTTCGGGCAGCAGCCTGGACACCGCGGTCTCGGCGCTCGGGCGCAGCAGCGGTCCGAGCTTCACCGAGCGGTTCACGTCGAACAACACAAGCTCGCTCCCGTTCGCCGGCAGGTGCGCATAGAGAGCGGAGATGATCGCGGGCGTCGAGACGGTGAAATCCATCGTCGACTGGAATGTGATGATGGGCGGCAGACCAGTGAGCAGACCGGCCCGTGCGTAGCGCGCGATCTGCTCCTGCAGCGCGGCCGTCAGACGCTGGGATTGTCGCCCTCCGTTGACAGGAAACGAGTTGTACTTGAACGGATTGAACTCGGGCAGCACGCCGAGCCATGCGGCCTTGGCGAAGGCCGGGAACATGGCAGGCAGTCCGGCGAGGCCGGCGAAGCGCGCAAAGCGGGTGATGCCGATCATCGGCGAGATCAGCACGATGCGATCCGCCTGCACCAGATTCGGATTTGTGAGCGCCTCCAGCGCGTACTTCATGGCGAGCGCGCCGCCGTTGGAAAATCCGACCAGATGCAGCGGAGCGTTCGTCGGCACGCGGCGGCGCGCTTCGCGCACGGCCAGCCGCGTCGCCGCCTGCCAGTCTTCCCAGACCACATCGGTGAGCGCCGCGGGAACCGTGCCGTGCGCCGGCATGCGGATGACGATCGCGACGAAGCCGCGGTCGCGATAGGCTTTTGCGATGTGCCGCTGGCTGTACGGCGTGTCGGTCAGCCCGTGCAGCAACACCGCCGCGCCGATCGGCGGGCCATCGGGCTCGAGCACGTAGGAGCGGTTGAAATCCTGCCGGAAGCGACCCGGATAGATCGGGCTCCCCTCGAAATAGCGATTGAACCGCACGCGGTCGCCGGGCTCGATCTTCTGTGTGACTTCCCGGCGCAACTCCGCGAAGAGCTTGGCCTCTTCAGCAAGATACTTGCTCCAATCGGCCTTATCGATCTCGCTGGCCTTCATGTCGTGCGGCACATAGGTGTGCCAGACAGCGAGTGGCGCGCCGCGCTGGGTGATGGTGACACGGGCGGCAAAGAACCCGGCCGCAACGATCACCAAAAGAAGCGATAGCCACTTCACAACCCGGTAGAACCTGGACAGCATCTGATCCGCCCCCGATCGCTATCGCTGCACCGCACGTCCGGAGAGGTTCGCAGCGCGGTGCTCTTACGCTGGTGCTTCTGCCGGTACTCTACGGGACATGGTACTCGCGCCAGAAAAAAGGCGAGAGCCGCGCTGCGGCGGCCTGGCCGGCAGCCGATTGAAGATCGACGAATTTGCCGAGAGAGTAAGGAATGGTGGGCGCGACAGGGATCGAACCTGTGACCCCCTCCATGTCAACGCAGCGAACCTTCCCCGAACTTCAGGTATTTCAAAGACTTAAAGCGACGGACAGCAACCGCTCACGACCGCAGATTCACGGGAATTTGCCGCTTCCGTGCAACTCCCGTGCAACGTCGCGTGCATCGATAATTGCAACACCACGTGCAACGTCCGGCACGATGGCGCGCGCCCGCGGCCCGCGGAGCGCGCCATGATTGCGCGGGCACCCATGCCGGCCCCCACGAGCGCGCCGGCACCGAGAAACGCCACGGCACCTGTGAACGCGGCACCAGTGCGCCGTGACGAACGCGACCTCGCGCCCGCGGACGGTGGCACGGCGCTGCTGCGCGACCTGCCCGAGGCCTTGCAGGCGCGCCTGCACACGATCGGCCAGGGCCACCGCACCATGTTCGGCAACCGCCGGCCGCTGCAGGCGAGCTTCGACGAACATATCGATCTGTTCGAACATCTGGTCGCGCGCGGCGCAAGCCACGCCATCGTGTCGCGCCTCCTCGCCGCCGTCGGCATCGCCGGCTCCCGCGGCGCGCCGCTGCCGATCGGCACCGTCTCGGGGGCGCTGAGCCGCGCGCGCGAACGCGCCGCCGCCGCCCGCGCCGCCACGCCCGCAAAGAGCGCCACCGTCCCGTCCGCGTCCCGCATCGCACTGCAGGAACCTGCCGGATCGCGCAGCGATGCGCAGGACCCTGCAGCGCCCAGCAAGACCGCCGAGCGAACTGCAACGGCCCGCAGGGCGATGCAGGAGCACGACGGACCACCCGCGGCCGCGCCCAAACCCGTCCCCGCCGACGATTGGGGCGAGCGCGTCCTCAACTCCGCAAACCGTCTCAACCAGCTCAGGAGCACATGATGTCGAAGAAGATCGTTCTCACCGGGACCGCAGTTCCGCGTGTCGTCGAGTTCACCGCCGACGCGACCGCCGCCGGCAAAACGCTCGGCGCGCTGCGGATGCGCTACCACCTCGACGAGCTTGGTGTCGCCAACACGCTCGTTGCGATCGAGTCGCGCGGCGTCGAATCCTACAAGACGATGCGCCCCGGCGACGTGTTCATCCCGACGGAGGACTTCAGCCGCGCCGCCGAACTGCCGGGCGGCCTTGCCGGCGTGTTGAAGCCGCTTTATGTCGCAATCGAGCTGGCCGCAAAGGCGGGCTCCGTCATCATCATCGACTGGGCCGGCGGCCACACCCAGAACCGCCTCGAGGCCTTCGCCGCGACCGGCTTCGATCAGCGGCTCGCCGAATTGAACATGAGCGGCCTGTCGGTGATCGTAACGACCTCCGCCAGCGACCGCATGCGGCAGGCCGCCGAGAATCTGCGGCGCACCGCCGAGATCGTGCCGCTCATGAGGCGCGCGCTGCTCTTGAACGAGCGTCAGGGTTCGTTCGCATTCCAGCCGGGCACGGCGGCGGCGGCGGCCCACGCCGACCTGCTGCGCGCGGCAGAAGGCGCGAGCCTGCTGCGCTTCGCCGCCATCAGGGGCGAGAGCTGGCAGGAGTGCGAGGCCGCGGGCCTCACCCTCCCCGCGGTGAAGCGTGCGACCCCGTCCCATGTCGCCTCCAAAACCCGGCTCGACACATTTTCCGCGGCGGCCTGCATCAGCGAGGTTGCGGCGTGGTGGCTCCTCACCGCCCGCGCCTTGGCGCCGGTGTTTCCCTTTCCCGGTGCAGCCGGAGCGTCCACAGTCAAGGAGCCCGCAGCCTGATGCGCAATCGGCCCGGATCGATCGGATGCGCGCGGACTACCGGCGGGCGGCGGCAGCGTTCCTCGTGCGCTTTTACCGCCACCGCCGCCGCCTTCCCGCCCGCTGGCCCGCGCTCGTTCAGCTGGTCGGCGAGCGCGAATTCGCTCGGATTTTGGCCCGCGGAGAATTCGAACACCGGCTCGGAATCGCCGGCCTCGCGGCAGCGTTTTCCGCCGGTTTCCGGGTTTCTTTACCGGTCTTTCTCAAAGCCCCGCTCCTGTCCTCTTCCTCTCTGTTGGCGCCGTTCTTGGCGCCGTTCTTGGCGCCCTTTTTGGCCATTTGGCGCCGCCCGGGGGCCCGGACCCAGCGGACGCCTGCCCGCCGACCGAGAGCGCATCCGCCACTCGCCAAATAATTGACATAAACGGCTGCCGATCTATACTCGCCAAATTATTGGCGAGATAGAGGGAGCCGGCATCCTGCCCGTTCCCCAACCGATGGAGGACCAAGATGGCGAAAGACACCGAAAAGTCCGCGGGTGACGACGGGCATGGCGCGCGCGCCGCCGCCGACCAGCGCCGGCCGCTTCTTCTCACCACGGACGAGGTCGCGCTGATGCTGCGGCTCTCGGCCGAGACCGTGCGCAGGCTTCACCGCGCCGGCCGGCTCCAGGCGGTCCCGCACTTGCGCAAGCTCCTGTTCAGGCCCTCCGAGGTCGAGGCCTTCATGCGGGGCGCGACGTGACGGTCAAGACGGCAGTCAAGACGACGTTCAAGCGCGTCAAGGAGTACACCCATTATTGGCTCGCGATCGCGGTGCCGAGCGGCGTCCACTACGCGAGCTGGTATGACGCCCTCGCCGAGCAGACGCGCCGCCGCTCGCTCGACACCACGGATCCCGAGGCCGCGTTCGCCACGATGCGTTCGCTGGAGGAGCGCGGCATCACCGGCGATCCCGGCACCGCGCTTCATCTCAAGGCAATTCGGACCGTCGCCGAGCTCCTCGACTGGCACGAGGACTACACGAAGACGCTGGTCTCGGCGGAGGACGAGGGGCTCAATATCCGGTTGCTCAAGCGGCATCTCGGCAAGCGGCAGGTCGCATCCCTCGTGGAGGAGGACTTCGACGCCTTCCGCAACATCCGTCTTGCCGCGGGCCGGACCCTCGGGACGGTATCGCGCGAGCTGACCACGCTGCGCTCCGCAATCAAGCGGGCAGTCAGGAACAGGCGCCTGCGGAGGGACGCGGCGCCCCACGTGCCCGAATACGCCGACAAGAACTACAAGCGGAGCGCGCCGCCCAAGGGCCGCGTCATGACACTGCAGGAGCTCGCAAAGCTCATCGACGCATTCGTCGAGGTGCACATGCTCATCTACGTCGTCTGGCTGATCAATACGGCTGCGAGGCCCGGCGCGATCCTCGACGTCACCGACGTGCAGATCGACATCGAGCGCAACCGCGTCAACATGAATCCGCCCGGCCGGATCCAGACCAAGAAATGGAGGCCCACCCTCCCGATCCCCACAACGCTGCTGCCGTGGTGCACCGACCTGCCGCCCGGGCATGTGATCACGTGGCGTGGCGCGAGGGTCCAGAGCATCAAGCGCGGTTTCACCAAGGCCGCCCGTCGCGCGGGCCTGCCGGGACACGAAGCCTCTTACAGCGTCCGCCACATGCTGGGCCGGTACATGCGCAAGAAGGGCGTGATGGTGGACGAGATCGCGCTTTGGCTCGGTCACATCCAGCCGCCTGATTCGGTCGAGACCACGCTGATCTACTCGCCCGACGAGCCGGAATATCTGATGAACGCGAAGGCGGCCGTCGAGGCCTTCGTGCGCGAGCTCAACGACCTCACCAGGCACGACCTCCTCGTTCCGCCGTGGCGCGCGTGATGGCCGATCCCCCGCGTTCGGAACGCACCTGCCAGGACTACCGGCGCCGCTTCCGCCAGCTCGCGCGCATGGCCGAACGGCGGCTCGGCAAGGGCTTTTCGGCTTCGGCCTTTGCGACGCTGCTCATCGACCAGGTGAGGACGCAGCTCAGCGCATCGTCCTGGCGGCAGTACCGCTCTGCCGTGGTGTTCGGTCTGAACGAGCATCGCGCCGCCCGCCCGCAAACCGCACGCGCGATCGACGCGGCGATCCGCCAGCTGCAGGAGGCTCGGGCCTGCGTGCAGCGGGGCGGACGGCTGCGCACGTCGCAGCAGAAGACGAAGAAGATGCCCCTTCCGGATCTCGACGCGATCACGCGCTCCGTGCTCGCCGGGCCCTCGCCCCACCGCAAGACGCTCGCCGATCTTCTGCGGGCATCGGACCTCGCCGGCTTGCGCCCCTGCGAATGGCCGGATGCGCAGCTGCGCGCGAGCGAGGCGGACGGATTCAAGTGGGAGATCTGCGTCGCGAGCGCCAAGACCACGCATGGCCGCTCGCATGGCGCAACGCGCACGCTGCGGTTCGCCGACCTCGATGGTGCGACGCTTAGCGCTTTGACCGACTGGATTGCCGTCGCCCGCAAGGCCGGCCGCGGCACCAGGGAATACGAACGGCTTCTGAAGACGTTGCGGGCGCTGATGGCGCGCCACGCCAGGAAGCGTTTCCCGCGCCGGCTGCGCCGGCCCACCTTATATACGCCGCGCCACCAGGCGGCGGCGCGCTGGAAAGCGTTCTACATTCTCGCCGCCGCGACGCCGGAGGAGCGCGAGCACGGCCGCGCCGTCGTCGCGACGTTGCTCGGACACGCCAACGACGAAACCCAGTCCCAGCACTATGCGCGTCCCGGGGCCGGCGACCGCGGCGGCTCCTGCCTGCCGATTCCGGCCGCCGATCCGCGGGAGGTCGCGCGGGTCATCCGGCGGTTCGAACGGAAGTGGAATCAGCTCCAGTCAAATCGAAGCAGTCCCGCCCAGCCCCATTCAATGTGAAGCGGAGGCCCGCGGCGCTTCGTTCGCTCCAGTTCTCCGGCATAGACGCGACGCGACCGCGAGCAGAAGATTCAACAGCCATCTCCAGAACCGGTTCAAATGCCCGATGCGCTCGCCCTGCAGGACCAGATCGGGATCGCGAAGCGCCATCCGCACCGCGCTCCGCACCCGGCGGCTCTCGATCGATTTGCCGACCTCCGACAGCAGACGGCGGGCATCGGAATCGTGAGGCGCGTTGACGTTGCATTGCCGCCAGCCGTTCTTGAACGCCGCCGCGCGCTGCCGGGCTTTCTTGGCTGCGCCATCGCTTTGTTGCTCGCCGTCTTTGCGGCGAACCCAGGCATGAACCTCTTCGAAACCGCGCTCGCGGAACAGATCGCACGGATCCTGCTCCGCGCCCGCTGCGGGCCCGGCCTCCTTCTCGTCCTCGGGATCGTCCTCATCACTCATCGGTTGCACTCACGTGTCGAACTGCGCCGATGCCCGATTTTGGCGAAACGAATAACGACTAGCTGGGGACTAGTCCCCATTCGAGTCGCCGAACGAGTTTCGGGGCATCGAAACGCCATTATCGGACAACCGAGGTTATTTGTCAAATATTTGGCTTGTAGGCGGTTAATGGCCTGTTGCTGCGGCCGCACGGCCGAATCGCAGTTGTTTCGGCATCACCTGCGATCCATCGACGCGCGGAAGAGAATCGAGGAGCCGCGGTCACGAGCGTTTCGTCGCGTCCGCTCGGATTCGATAACCATGGCGAGAGACGCAGCTCGACTTCTGCGTCGAACTTCCTACGTTCGGTTTGCTTTCGCGTCCCGCAGGTCAAAACGAAAGCGGCCGCCGCCGAGTGCGTCAACACCCGACGACGGCCTGACCACCAGGAACTCACTAGGAGAGTCCACATGATGGCTGACCGCCACCTTAGCGTTGATTCGCGCTTGTTGCCCCATCCCTCCCCCAGCGCGCCGGATCGGCTCACCGCCCGCGGATGCGGGCAGGCTCGCCGCACCCCGCGCGACGAGCGCAAGACCCTCACCCACCGCCACTAGACGATCGGCGCGCAGCGTTCGCGTCGGGGCAGCGCATCTGCGTTGCCCTCGCCGCCTGCGTCCGATCGATATCCCGCCGGCTCGCCGATAGCCTCCGCGCACGCGGATGCGAACGGCCTTCGCCCATGCGGGACGAAGATCCGACGCAGGTGCCGGCGCGGAGCGGCGCACCGATCCCCAACAAGGATCGAACATTCATGTCCGTCACCATCATTCCGTCCCCGTCCGACGCGAGCCACACCACCGTCATTCGCAGGCTCGACGGCGCCGTCCTCGGACTGCGCGTGCTCTACCAGCCGTTCGCAGCGTTCCATGTGCACGCCTTCCCCTTCTCGATCGTCCCCGAGATCGCCCGTAGCGCCGATCTTCAGGTGCCCGGCAGCTACATCCTGACCGACGACGCCTCAGCGACCGCCTATATCGGGGAAAGCGGCAACGTCGCCGGCCGCCTGCCCGACCACCTCAAGGACGCCAAGAAGCAGTTCTCGCGCCGGGTGTTCGTCGTCACCAGCAAGGACCCGTCGTTCCACAAGAAGCACGCCGAGTTCTGTCAGCGCCACCTGTTCGAGGCTGCCGAAGCCGCCGGCATCGCCGCGCTGGTCAACGAGGTGCGGCCACACGCGGTCGATCTCGGGCACGAAACGCCGCACATCATCCGCGCACTGTCGGGCGTCGAGCGGCCGCTCTTCGATGCGGGCTGCCACATCTTCCATCGCTCTGCGGCGCCTCTGTCCGCCACCCAGCCGCGCCCGGATCCGGCTCCGCGTGGAAACGGCGCGCTCGACGAGGACGACGACAGCGGCGAAATGGAGATCGGCGTCAGCGTCGCGCCGCCCGGCGTCGAGGAGAGCGAGCTCCGCTACGGCGATCTGTGGTGCCGCGGCTATGCCCATCAGGACCGCTTCATCGTCTGCGCCGGCAGCGAAGTCCGTAACTTCACCAACGAAAGCGTGATCGATCGCATCAAGGAGCGCCGGATCGCGCTGGAAACCCAGGGCGCTCTCTCCACGATCGAGGGCGTCACCGACCGCAAGCGGCTGAAGTTCGCCGTCGCGTTTCCGTCCGCAGCGATCGCGGCCAAGGTCGTCACGGGTGCGCACGTGGACTCCTTCAAGTGGAGGCCGATGGGCCACAACCCGCCGCTCGTCCTCTAGACCCGCCGATGCGAAGCATGCGCCCTGCCGCGTTCTTCGTCCCGCGCGCCACCCGGCGCGCGGGAGCGTGGACGCGCATGCACCGCCCCCATCATACGACCGCCCGCACCTGCCCATGCATGCACGCGGGCCGGGCCGTCCCAGAATCTTGAAAGACCATCAAACCATGAGCCTCATCCTCACCCGCGTCCGCAGCCTTGCCGCCTCGACCCGCCCGCTGGCCGCAGTGTTCGTCGATGCGGTGCGCAATCGCTCGCGGCGCAAGCCGCCATCCGCGGCGGAAGAATATGGCGCCGATGCGCGTTGGCCGCTGCAGCTCGATCTGCTCGTCAATGCTGACGCCGACGACGATGACGCCTGCGAGGAGACGTTTTCGCCCGGCGTCGGCGACGTGGCCGCGGCGATCCTTCTGGGCCACGCCTTCGACCCGCACCGGGCGGCGCTTGCGCGTCTGCAGGACGCCGATGCCGTCACGGTGATCGAAGTCGCAAGCCCCGAATGGACCGCGCCCGTTAAGCGCGTGCTGCGCGACCATTTGCTCGGTCCAGAAAAGGCCATTCCGGCATCCGACTTGAGGCACGGAACGGAGATCGCCCCGCATGGCATGGCGGCGTTGTTCGGCGAAGACATCGACGAGCGGCGCAGCAAGAATTTCGACGGCGAGGCTCAATTGGCGATCGCGATGCAGCGGCGTTTCGCCGTGGTGGGGATCTCGTCCGAGCCCGAGGCCGACCTGCCCGAGAGCCTTCTGCGGCTCGCCGACGTCCGCATCGCCGTGCCGCGGTTCGACGGCCGCGCCATCGGCGACATCATCGCCGCCATCACCGGCCGGCATCCCGCGCCGATCGACGATACGACGGCCCGCCGCGTGACACTCTCCTCGCTGAAGCTTGCAGTCCGCGCCGACGTCGGACCGGACCGTGCCCGCGAGCGGTTGATGCGGGTCCTCGACAAGGCGCCAGAATCCGCGAAATCCATCGCCAACCCCACATTGTCGGACATGCACGGTCTCGGCGCGGCGAAGGACTGGGGCCTGGCACTGGCTGCGGATCTCAAGGCCTACGCCGAGGGAAAGCTCGACTGGAGCGCCGTCGCCAAAGGCGCTCTGCTGACCGGCCCGCCTGGGACCGGCAAGACGTCCTTCGCTCGCGCCCTTGCGCACCAGTCCGGGGTAAACTTCATCGCGACGAGCTACGCCGAATGGCAGAGCGTGCGCGAAGGTCATTTGGGCAACGTCACCCAGGCGATCCGCAGGACGTTTACCGAAGCCGCCAACAGCGCCCCTTCGATCGTCTTCATCGATGAAATCGACACGCTTCCGGCGAGAGGCGGCGGTTCAAGAACCGACAATTTCTTCACGGCCTGCACCAACACCCTGCTCGAATGCATGGACGGCTTCGCGCAGCGCCGCGGCATCGTCGTCATCGCCGCTTGCAACGATCCTTCGCGCCTCGACCCGGCTCTGATCAGGTCCGGCCGGCTCGACCGCATGATCGAGATACCGTTGCCCGATGCCGCGGCGCTCGCGGCGATTTTCCGCGCCCATCTCGGCAACGAGCTTTCCGGCGCGGATCTGCGGCCCATCGCGCTCGCCGCGCGCGGCCGCACCGGCGCCGACGTCGAACGCTACGTGCGCGAGGCGCGCGGGTCGGCGCGCCGGACGGGCGGCACGCTCACCGCAAAGATGCTCCTCGACGCGGTCACGAGGGGCCGGACCGAACCGCCGCCCGATCTCCGGCGCACGATCAGCTACCACGAAGCCGCTCATGCCGTTGCCCTCAGCGCGCTCGGCGCCGGCACGCCCGTTTCGCTCTCGATCGACGATCTTGGCGGCTACTCGGAAAACGAGCCAGCCTGCATGCGGGATCAGACCCGCGACGGTCTCGAACGCTATTTGATCGTGTTGCTCGCAGGCCGCGCCGCCGAAGAACTGCTCGACGGCGAGCCGAGCGCGGGCGCAGGCGGCCTCGAACAGAGCGACCTCGCCCGTGCCACGACCATGGCAGCGCGGCTGGAATGCATGTCCGGGTTGGGCCGCTCCGGGCTGGTGTGGATTCCGGTCGAAAGTCCCCGCGATCTTCTGCTGCGGCCCGACCTCTACGGCGCTGTTCGCGAAACGCTCGACCGGGCCTACGGCAAGGCGAAGGCTTTGCTCGCCGCCAATCGCACCACGCTCGACAGTCTCGCGGGCACACTGGATGCCCGTGGCTTTCTCGACCGCACCGAGATCGACGCCGTCCTCAAGTCCGCTCCGCTGGTGACGGCCGCGCCGTCGGCGGATCCTCAAGGCGCGGTCGCGACGGAATGCACCTCCGCCGATCGGATCTGCGTGCCGAAGGAGAAGCTGTGATGGGTCCCGAACCCAGCACGACGGGCTTGCCCCGCGCGGCCGACGAGGAACTTGCCCGCCACCTCGAAGGCACGGAGGACTACAGGATCCTCCGGCGGCTCAAGCCGCGCGCGGCCGCGCCCGCCGGAGCGCCCTCGGACCGGATCGGCGTGATCGTCGATCTCGAGACCACGGGACTCGATGCGAGCCGCGACGAGATCATTGAGATCGGCGCCGTGCGCTTCGCCTACACGTCTGCCGACGAGGTCGCAGCGATCACCGGCGTATTCCAATCGTTCAACGAACCCTCGGGTGCGATCCCGGGGCACATCACCCAACTCACGGGCATCGACGACGCCATGGTCCGCGGTCATCGGATCGATGAGGATGCCCTCGTCCGCTTCGTCGAGAGCGCGAACGTCGTCATCGCCCACAATGCGGGCTTCGACCGCAAGTTCGCCGAGCGCGCATGGCCGGTGTTCCGGCACAAGCCTTGGGCCTGTTCGGCAACCGAAATCGACTGGCGCGCGCATGGTTTTGGCGGCGCGAAGCTGTCGTATCTTTTGACAGACGCAGGTTTCTTTCATAACGCGCATCGGGCCGTCGACGATTGCCACGCCATACTGGAACTTCTCGCGCGGCCGCTTCCGGACATCTGCGCACCGGCGCTCCGCGTGTTACTTGCGCGCGCACGCCGCCGGACCATTCGCATCTGGGCGGAACACTCTCCCTTCGAATTCAAGGCCATTCTCAAGTCGCGCGGATACCGTTGGAACGACGGTGCGGACGGCTCGCCGCGCTGCTGGTTCGTCGATATTGACGGCGACCGTTGTGACGATGAGCTCCGATTTCTCAAACGCGAGATATATGGCTGTGACGCGGAGATCCGCACGCAGTCCATGACCGCATGGGAAAGATTCTCCCCGCGGATGTAGACGTCGCCGATGGAGCAAACTGGGGGCACCAGGAGTGCGGCAACCTGCCGAGCATTTGGCGGCGCGCTGTCGGCGGCTCGTACACCGCCGCTTGCCCGCCCTTAGTTTTCTCATCCAATACGAGGTATGCGGATCGCAGCCGCCGTCGGACTCTGTAACGCCGCACACATGCGAAACGCCAAATGTTCATCGCGAATTAATGGCACGTCACGAGCACCATCCGCACACCCGCCGTCAGCAACAAGACCGAGAACGCGTATTGCAGAGTGGTTAAAGGAAGATACAGCAGGCCAATCCAAGATCCGGCAAAAGCCGCCTGCGCACACTGCAACCAACCACCGCTCCAACGCCGGGGAAATTCGGCGCCGTATAGGCACCAGACAGTGCCGTTGCATTCAGCAGACTGCGGACTACCGAAGCGCATCGCAATGCCCGGAATCAAGTGACGAGGTAGGCAATTCGATCTCTTCTCGCCGGAGTCCTTAATTTTGGTCAATCGTTCAGACGCAGTTGCAGACGCGTCGGTACACCAACGACTGTAGATTTCGCAGCTAGGTCGTAGAATGGATTCCTGAAGTTGCTTGAGTCAGCAACATAATGAGAGAAGCTCTCACTCAAGCGGCTTATTTGAACTTTACGCCGATCTTGATTCCGGAGCGCCAGACCACGACGCACGTACGTCTGACGATTTCCGGCTTGATGATGAGAGTGAGAACGTCCGGAATGCCAGCTGGGTTGGAAACCTCCAGAAGCGCGCCTCGCTCGGACATATTGCGGATTGTACACTCCATTCCGGTGATGTTGCCACCAGAAATGAGGCCACCTTTAAACGTACGGCGACGTGATTGAGAGCGATGCTCTTGCATAATGAAAGGCTCCGGCACGGGAGCGTCGGAGCCTTTCCAGTTTCCACACTGGTCGGCCTCAGACGATAACCGACACCGCGTTCTATTTCATGGCCGATTAGGAAGCTTCTAACGCGTCAGGAGTTTCCTGACAAAATTGCGACTTTTATTCTGATTCAGAACCGACATACCTCGCCCAGCTTTAAGAGCAGACAGATGCGCGTGCCGCTACGCGAAGCGCTACCGAGGCATACCTCCTCTACCCACTCAGCGTGAAGATTGCTTAAGAATACCTACTTAAACTGTTTGTCGAAGGTCTTTGACAACACAGGGCATCTGGATGACAGGAAAGTGCGTAGGTTGTCGCGAAGATGTTGCGCTGCCATTCAAGTTCAAAATGGCGTTCCAGCCGATCGTAGACGTGGAAGCGCATGCCGTATGGGGCTACGAGGCGTTGGTTCGCGGCGTTAACGGAGAATCAGCTTATTCAGTGCTCAGTCAGGTGAGCGCCGAAGCTCGTTACCGTTTCGATCAAGCTACGCGTGTAATGGCGATTGAAACTGCTGGTAAATTGTTTGAGGGTCGCGACCTGCGCCTTTCAATCAACTTCATGCCGAATGCAGTGTATGAACCCAAAGCTTGCATTCAAAAATCGCTTTCTGCGGCGCGCCGCGTACACTTTCGGCATCAGAATTTGATGTTTGAATTTACTGAGAACGAGCGGATAGAAAATCCGGATCATGTACAACGGATCGTAGAGACGTATCGCGAGTTTGGCTTTCTGACAGCGATAGACGATTTTGGAGCTGGATACGCCGGGCTCGGACTGTTGTCTCGATTGCAGCCCGACCTCATCAAGATCGATATGGAATTGCTGCGCGATATTCATTTGTCGCACGCAAAGCAAACTATCGTGGCAGGCATCGTTGGAATAGCGAGAGCTCTGAACATCACTGTGCTGGCAGAGGGCGTCGAGAGCGAAGCTGAATTCACCGTTCTGCGCTCATCGGGCATCAAACTTTTCCAAGGCTACTATTTCGCAAGGCCCGCACTTATGTCTCTTCCGGAGGTCGGAACCTTGCCCTTCTCAGTCTCTCAACTCGCGAGTTGAGGATTAGTAGTGAGATGAAGACCCCGCGGGCCTATAAGCCTCACGGCTTTCGCTTATCTCCGACGATTGTTATGTGACCCATTTTCCGATTATGACGTTGCAACCGCTTTCCGTAGATGTGAATGCCGACGTCTTTTCGCTTACCCCATGTTCTCGCCGCATGAACATCGGAACCAATTAGATTGATCATTCGTATATGCCCTGTGGTTACAGGGACTGGCAAAGGTAGCCCCACGACAGCGCGGATGTGCAGTTCGAACTGTGAAATGTTCGCGCCATCGAGCGTCCAGTGGCCGGAGTTGTGAACTCGCGGCGCGATTTCGTTGACGAGCAGCGAAGGTCCCCGCGGGCCGCGGGTCACGAACATCTCCACGGCTAGGACTCCGACATAGTCCAGTTGGTTCGCGATGGTGCGCGCGATTCTGCAAGCGCGCGCGGCCAGCGCCGGCGCGATCCGCGCCGGCACGACGGATTCCCGCAGGATATGATCGCGATGGATGTTCTCCGTGACGTCAAAGCACACGACGCGTCCATCGATGCCGCGCGCGGCGACGACCGAAACCTCGCGCTCGAAACTTGCGAACCCCTCCAGAATGCAGGGCGTATCGTTCATGGCGCGCCACGCGCGGATCAGATCGCGCAGCGTCTTCACCATCCTCTGGCCTTTGCCGTCGTAGCCGAACCGGCGCGTCTTGAGGACGGCGGGCAAGCCCGCGGTTGCGGTAGCGTTCTCTAGGTCGGTCTCCGCATTCACGGCGGCAAACGGGACGGTCTTTATGCCAAGACCGCGCACGAACGTCTTCTCGACGAATCGATCCTGCGTTGTTTCCAGAACGGCCAGCCTAGGAAACACCGGCGCGTGCCGGGCGAGCCACCGCACGGCGGCGGACGGGATGTTCTCGAACTCGTAAGTGATGACATCGCAATCCCTGGCGAACCGCCGAAGCGCGTACCTGTCCGAGTAGGACGCGATCGTCCGCCGGCCGACGACCTGGAACGCGCAGGCGTCACGCTCGGGAGAATAAACATGGCACTCGTATCCGAGCCTTGCCGCGGCAAGCGCCAGCATGCGGCCGAGTTGTCCCCCGCCGAGAATGCCGATGACCGCACCCGGCGGAAGCGGGCGTGGCTGGCGCATCATGCCGGCTTCTCGCCAACCGCGCGCGTCTGCCGTTCGCGCCACGCGTCGAGCCGGCGGGCGATTCCGGCATCACCAAGCGCGAGCACGGCGGCGGCGAGCAGCGCGGCATTGATGGCGCCGGACTTCCCGATCGCGAGTGTGCCGACGGGAATACCGGCCGGCATCTGCACTATGGACAGCAGGCTGTCCTGACCGGACAGCGCCTTGCTTTCAACCGGAACACCGAAGACCGGAAGCGGCGTCAGCGCAGCGCACATGCCCGGCAGGTGCGCGGCCCCGCCTGCACCGGCGATGATGATCCTGAAGCCTGCGTTCTTGGCCCCTTTGGCGAACGCATAAAGACGGTCCGGCGTGCGATGCGCGGACACGATCTTCGACTCATGGCCGATGTTCAGCGCATCGAGCGTATCCGCCGCATGCCGCATGGTGTCCCAGTCCGACTGACTGCCCATGATGATCGCGACGGGTGGTGCGCTGGCTTTTGGGTTTCGCTTCGTGGCGGTCATCAGATCCTTCAGGGGTTGCAGTGGGAGCATTGATCGGGATCGACGGCCGGCCGGGGAGCCGGCCGGCGCCGCACAAATGCGCAGGAGACGCAGCGCTCGACGTGCGCGAGGGCACGATCGGTCGTTGCTCCGCAATCCGAACAGGGAAGTCCCCGTTCGATGTCGCGTTCACCGAAACCCGGCGTCCGGCACACCGGGCATAATGACGCGAGACGCTCCGCAAGACGGCGCGACAGCCGGCGGATGATCGCCATGCGCGTTGGATTCACGTGGGCGCGCATGTCGGTGGTGACGCGGGCCATGCCATCCGCGGAGCGAGCACAGGCGTCGGACACGGCGGATTTCAGAATAGCCGCATCCACGATGCCCTTCTGAAAGCTCGCCTGCCCCGCCGGTTCGTTCGGCGCGACAACCGCCGCATGCGAGGGAAACCGGGATGCGGCGAGAAAATCCGTCAGGTCTTCGCCGGGCATGCACGTGACACTGCTGAAATTGGTATGCCAGGTGCGAAGCGACTCGCGAATTTCCAGGCCGCGATGGCGATCCACGAACGTCATCAGTTCCATCGCGACCGCAACCAGCGGCATTCCGGGATCGGGACCGAAGGAACCCTCGCTGCCGATTCCGAAAGGCAGCCCGGTGGCGGAAATGCCGGTCAGCGCCTTGGCCCGCGCCGCAACGGCCATACTTCCCGCACGAGGCGTCTCGCCGGTGAAGGTTCCGAACAGGTCGGTGTTGATGCCGGAGACGAGATCAATCTCGATCGCCAGCCGCTGCCGAAGCGGACGCGCGACGGCGCGCTCCTTGGCGTGCATCGTGACGAGCGCAACACGGGCGCTTTGATAGGGATTTTCTCCGTCAGGCATGATCAGAAGCGTTCCGGGCGCAGTACCATCACGTCGGAAATCGCGATGAATCCCGACTGGGGATTTACGATTGTAAATAGCCGTTGGATCACCTCGTCGGAAACACCGGAGTCCGAGATACACACGATCTGGGTCATCTGCAGCGCCGTGCCGACCTGTCCTTCGGCAGCCCACGGACCGCTCTGCCCGCGACCCGCCGTCAGCGCGACGGTCGAGTAACCCGTAACAGCCATATGGTCGAGGCAATCGGTTACGCGGCCGACCAGCGGCGTCTCGATGACGATCTCGATGCGCTTTTTCGGGTAGGTTTTCATGCTGGCTGCGCTTAGACCGAGATCCGGCTCGCCGCGGCGATGTAGAGCGGGATTCCGAGCGTGAGGTTGAACGGAAACGTGATGCCGAGCGACAGCGTAAGCCCGACCGCAGGATTGGCCTCCGGCAGCGCAAGGCGCAGCGCGGCGGGTACCGCGATGTAGGACGCCGAGGCTGCAAGCGTCATGAACACCGCTGCGCTGCCCGCCGAAAGACCGATCGCTGCGGCGGCAGCGGCCGCCATCGACGCGCCCAAAAGCGGCATGCCGACCGCGAAGAAGCACACCGGTGGCGTGAGATGGCGCAAGCCCTGCTGAAGCCCCCGCCCCGCCACCATGCCCATGTCGAGCATGAACAGGCACAGGAAGCCCGGGAATGCGTCGATAATGAACGGCTTGAGCATCGACAGCCCGCGCTGTCCCGTGATGGCCCCGATGGCGAAGGCGCCGAGCAAAACGACGATGGACCCGTTGAACGCGACGTGGCGGAGAAAGCCCGGCCGATCCTGAGCCGAACCCCGATTGCGGCGCGCGATCAAAAGTGCTGCGAAGATCGCAGGCGTCTCCATCGCTGCCGCCACCGCGACGAGATATCCGTCATGGGGCACGGCGAGATGCGTGAGGACACCGGTCACGGCAACGAAGGTGACCGCAGATATCGACCCGTAATGCGCGGCCACCGCCGCAGCATCGGCCGGCGACAGCCGCGAGGCGACGCGCAGGATGCCGTAGGCCACATAAGGCATTCCGAACGACAGCAGGATGCCGGCGACGATCGTGAGCGCGAGTTGCAGCGTGAGCCCATGGTGGCTGACCTCCGCGCCGCCGCGAAAACCGATGGAGAGCAAAAGATAGACGGCAAGAAGCTTGGCCACGGCGTCGGGGATCGACAGATCCGACCGGGCCAGCGCGGCGGCAAGGCCGAGCACGAAGAAAAGCACCATGGGAGAGAGCAGATTCTGAAGCGCCAGATCGAGCATCGCCGCTTGCCCCGTTCGGCCACACTATCGCGGCCACGGGTCGAATACGCGAAAGCCGGCTATCGTTGAAATTAATAATATAAAAGTCTATCATTAATTACATCAATCATAAGATTCGCCCTGGCTATGCCCCGCACCCTGCAGAACCTCGACCTCGACCTGGTCCGCACCTTCGCCGCCATCGTCCAGTCAGGCTCCTTCACCCGCGCCGCCGAAGCGATGCGGCGTCAGCAGTCGACGATCTCGCTTCAGGTGAAGCGGCTGGAGGATCAAATCGGCCGCAAGCTTCTGGACCGAAATCCGCATGCCGTTAAGCTCACGGCAGAGGGTGAGACGTTTTTGGCGTATGCGCGGAAACTGCTCGATCTCAACGACGAGGTCGTGGCGCGCGTGAACGAGCCGGCGATGCGCGGCACGGTTCGACTCGGCACGCCGGAGGATTTTGCCACGGGTCATCTACCGTCCGTGCTGGCACGTTTCGCCCAGGCCTATCCTTCGGTCGCGCTCGAAGTCAGTTGCGACCTGACACTGCATCTGCTGGATCGTTTCCGGAAGGGTGCCTTCGACCTCGCACTGGTGAAGCGTGAGCGCGCGACCGACAGCGCCGGAATCCGCGTATGGCGCGAGCCGCTGGTGTGGGTGCGCGGCGAGCGGGATTTCTGGCCGGCGAAGGACCCATTGCCGCTGGTGGTTTCGCCCGCGCCCTGTGTCTACCGCAAGCGTGCGACCGAGGCTCTGGACCGCGCGCGACGGCCGTGGCGCGTGGCCTATACTTGTGGCTCGCTCGCGGGATCGCTGGCGGCGGTGCGCGCCGGCTTGGGCATTACCGTTCTGCCCAAAGAGATGGTGCCCTCCGACCTGAATATCGTGGACGGCAAACCGCTGCCGGATTTGAAGGACACCGAGATTGCGCTGCTTCAGGTCGATCGGCTCTCCGTACCCGCCGAACGGCTCAAGGAGCACATCATCCGCTGCCTGAGCCAGGCGCAGGAATAGTCGCGCGGCTGCGTGTCCGGGCGCTAGCTTCGCGAAAACGAATACAATCCGACGTCGACCGCCGACGTTTCAAAGCCGACGCGACAATAATCGAGATAGTAGCCCCACATGCGCCGGAAGCGTTCGTCAAACCCGAGCGGTTTGATCTGCGGCCAGCCCTGTTCGAGACGCTGATTCCAGATCGCGAGAGTCCTCGCGTAGCTGTCGCCGAATAGCTGCTCGCCGGGCCAGCAGCAGCAGCGTTTTCCGCGATCAAGGTCCGAGTGGGCAACATGCCGCCCGGAAATATTCGCTGCTGAATGAAATCGGGGTTGCGGCGGTAGTCCGCGAAGCGTGCCTCGTCGATGCTGATCACCTGAAGCACCGCGCGGCCGCCCGGCTTGAGATTGCTGCGGAGCTTTTCGAAATACACCGGCCAGTAGGCTTCTCCGACCGCTTCGAGCACTTCGATCGACACAGTACGGTCGAACGAGCCTTCAATGTCCCGATAATCCTGGAGACGAAGATCGCACCGGCCGCCGTCGATGTAAGGGGCAAGCCGCCGCTGCGCCAAACCAAGCTGGCTGGCCGACAACGTCACGCCACGAACGTTGCAATCGCGCGTGTGCAAGAGCCGCTCGGCAAGACCGCCCCAGCCGATGCCGATCTCGAGAATAGACTCGCCGCCCCTGACATCGCAGGAGTTCGGCACGCCACCAGCAGAGCGGACGGGAGGCTTGGCATGGTTGCCCATACGCCAGCGAGGGCTGCTGCGGAGTTCAACAAATTGAACCCGGCGTGGACGCCTGCTCGTCTCAATCCAGCCAAAGGTCAGGACAAGAGGTGCAAGAAAAATCCCCCCGCCGACCCCTGTGACGCCAGACACAAACCCGATGTCGGCCCCTGCGAGGCCCATAACCGCGACATAGCCCGTCCCTCCCGCTTGACCGATAGAGGAATAAAGGGCCGCGATGACCGCAAAAGTGCCTGATGGAAGGGCGTAATCGGACATGGACGCGGAAACGATACGCGAAGGCCCGGCTACGGTCGAGGCGGATTGTTGTCCACCTTGCACAGGCCTCGCTACGCTGAACTTTGAGGCTACCGGTAGGAGCAGCACTCCCAAACGGCTTGGCGAAGCCGGTCGGATCATAGAAGGGGTCACACCCGAGACAGACGTTCCGCCTATAAGCGGAATCAGCTGGCTCGGGGAGCCCGCCTTGAGCGGACGAGTAAAGCCCCGCGGGAAAGCTGCCGCCCAAACTCATTTGGAAAGCATTTCACTTCTAGCCAAGCTTCGTCACGCGCAGCCGCAACGCGTTTCCGATGACGCTCACGGACGACAGCGCCATCGCAGCCGCCGCGATCACGGGCGAAAGCAATATCCCGAACACGGGATACAGCACGCCCGCTGCGATAGGCACGCCCGCTGCGTTATAGATGAATGCGAAGAACAGATTCTGCCGAATGTTGCGCATGGTCGCGTGAGACAAGGCCTTCGCGTGCACGATGCCGGTGAGATCGCCGCGCAGCAACGTCACGCCAGCGGATTCCATCGCAACATCGGTGCCGGTGCCCATGGCGATACCGACATCCGCTGCCGCCAGCGCGGGTGCGTCATTCACGCCGTCGCCCGCCATAGCGACGACCCGCCCTCGATACTTGTAGCGCTTCACCACCGCGCTTTTCTGGTCGGGCAGAACTTCGGCCTCGACCTCGGTGATGCCGAGCTGCGCAGCCACCGCGCGCGCGGTGGTCCCGTTGTCGCCGGTGAGCATGACGATGCGCAGGCCTTGTTTCCGCAAAGCCGCGAGCGCTTCTGGCGTCGTGGCTTTGACCGGATCGGCGATGGCGATCACGCCTGCAACGCGTCCGTCCACGGCGATAAAGATCGCGGTCGCACCCGAGCTGCGCAATTCATCGGCCTGTGCGGCAAGGTCACCTGTACCGACGCCAAGCTCGTTCAGGAACTTCGCATTGCCGAGCGCGATCTTGCGGCCTTCGACTGTGCCGAGCGCGCCCTTGCCGGTGGGTGAATCAAATTCCTCCACTTGAGGAATGTCGATGTTGCGCTTCCCAGCCTCGCGCACGATCGCTTCCGCGAGCGGATGCTCGCTGGCCCGCTCTACCCCGGCGGCAAGGCGGAGCAGGCCGGGTTCATCGAAGCCGGACGCTGCGATCACGCGCGTCACCGACGGCTTGCCTTCGGTGAGCGTGCCGGTTTTGTCGATCACAAGTGTATCAACGCGCTCCATGCGCTCCAGCGCTTCGGCATTCTTGATCAGAACGCCCATGCCCGCGCCGCGACCGACGCCCACCATGATCGACATCGGCGTGGCAAGGCCGAGCGCGCATGGACAGGCGATGATCAGCACCGCGACTGCCGCGACCAGCCCGTAAGACAGGCGCGGCTCTGGCCCCCATATTGCCCATGCGGCAAAGGCCAGGACGGCAGCGGCGATTACCGCCGGCACGAAATACCCAGAGATCCGATCGGCCAGGCGCTGGATCGGCGCGCGGCTGCGCTGCGCGTCCGCGACCAGTTGCACGATTTGCGAGAGCATCGTGTCGCGCCCGACCTTGCGGGCGGCGATGACGAGCGCGCCGCTGCGGTTCATGGTCCCGCCGATCACCTTCGCGTCGCGCTCCATGGTTATCGGCATGGACTCGCCGGTCACCATGGATTCATCGACGGCGCTGCGGCCTTCGGTGACCTCCCCGTCCACCGGGATTTTCTCGCCGGGGCGTACACGTAGGTGATCGCCGACAGCGACAGCATCCAGCGCAATCTCTTCGTCCGTTCCATCGGCGCGGATTCGCCGCGCGGTCTTAGGAGCGAGATCGAGGAGCGCGCGTATCGCGCCGCCCGTCGCCTCGCGCGCGCGTAACTCTAGGACCTGTCCCAGCAGGACCAGCACGGTGATGACGGCCGCGGCCTCGAAGTAGATAGCCACCGACCCTTCGGTGCCGCGGAACGCCTGCGGGAATACCTGCGGCGCGACGGTGGCAAGCACGCTATACACCCATGCCACGCCTGTACCCATCGCGATTAGCGTGAACATGTTGAGATTGCGAGACACAACCGACGCATAACCGCGCACGAAGAACGGCCAGCCCGCCCACAGCACCACGGGCGTCGCCAGCGCAAGCTGAATCCAGTTGGACGTGCCGCGCCCGATCAGATGGCCGAGGCCGGTCACGTGCGCGCCCATCTCTAGCGCGAAGACCGGCACGGTCAGCGCAAGGCCGATCCAGAACCGCCGGGTCATGTCGATCAGTTCGTGGTTGGGTCCTGCGTCGGCACTGGCAACCACCGGCTCAAGCGCCATGCCGCAGATGGGACAGCTCCCCGGCCCGATCTGACGGATCTCCGGGTGCATGGGACAGGTGTAGATCGCGTTCGCGTCGGCTGACACTGCGGGTTTGCTTGATGCTGCGAGATACTTGTCTGGATTGGCCACGAATTTCTCGCGGCAGCCATTCGAGCAGAAGTAATATGGATGCCCCGCATGTGAGGCGCGGTGCTTTGCCGTATGCGGATCGACATCCATGCCGCAGACGGGGTCCTTCACCAGACCCGGCACTGGCGCTTGGTGATGACGATCGTGCTGCTGCGCTGGAGCAGCTTGGGTTTGCTTGCCTGCGCAGCAGCTATGGGAGGAGTGGTGGGTCTTTTCATTCATGGTCGCGGTTTCCGGTCTTTGAATTATAGACCCAGCCTGGACCTTCCCACTATGGCAAGGTCAAGAGCCTTCTGACAAAACCCAGGCGTTGTCATCGTTGGCGGGCAAGGATGGCCTTCATCTGGTCAATCTCTTCGCGCTGCGACTTCACGATGTTCTTGCAAAGATCGACGACCTCGGTGTTGGACAGATTGGCCTGCTGGCACATAAGGATGGCGCCCGAGTGATGCGGAATCATCGAACGCAAGAACGCGGTGTCGCCGATCGTCGTCTGAGTCCGGATGAGCGCGAAGCTTCCGAAAAACGCAATCAAGCTTAGCGCGATCAGCACTGCATTCGCCGCTTTGGAATGGAACATGTGCGCCATGGCCAAAATCATCAGCACCACCATCGGCGCGACCATCATCAGTGTCATGTAGAACATGTTTAGGTTGTTGTAGAAGCTGCTGAACTGGTCGATCATCACGAACATCACCAGATACATGACGATGCCGCTGACGAACGTCTGGACTCCGAGACTTAAGTAGGAATTTTTCATGACGAGTACCTATCGCGTTTGATCTATGGGGAAGTTACAGGCGCGGTGGTCAACCGCGCCTGCGCTACGATTTGCCTGCTTCTCTCGGCACCGCATCTCCGCAGTGAGATTTTTTTCCGTGCGGCAATCACGAAACTAATAGAGCTGATTCGGCACACCAGATCCGGGAGCCCAAGTCTGGCCGGCAAGTTCGGCTTGGGTTCCAAGTCCGGGATCCTCGTCGTGATTTCTTGGCGGAAATGAGCGCGCTGTGAGGAGGTAAAGCGGATCTCCGCCGGGAGGCGCCTTCACACCTCGGCGCGCCAACCAAGATCGAAATTGGTGGATTTCGTACTGTTGCTCGACGATGACCGCTTCGGCGTTTTGCCGAGTCCACGCGTCCTTAGCATGACGCAATGCGACCTTCGCCATATCTATCGCAGCTTGATGATGCGAGATCATATGCATCCGGAAATCCACATCGGGATCGCCGGTGAAGGGCATCTTCATTTTGCGCATCATCCGAGCGTGAACGGCTTTGTACTCTCGGACTGCGGATGGATCGGCGCCGACACGGTTCGGCGCCATAGCCTCACTCCGGGCCAGCCAACCCCGGAATTCGTAGATCTCTCGCTGCTGAGAGACATCGATGGCTTCTCCGACTTGCCGTGTCAAAGGGTTCTTCGCGTGGCGCTTCGCAACACGGGCCATGTCGATTGCTCCCTGATGATGAGGGATCATGTGTGTCCGGAAATCAACGTCGGGGTCGCCGGTAAAGGGCACCATCATGTTGCGCATCATTCGAGCTTGAGCGGCCTTGAACTCTCTCACGGCGGATGGATCGACGTTGGAGCGATGACCGTCCAGCGCCGGGCCCGCATGCCTATAGCCCTGCGCGGCTGCTTCCAGAGTCGGGTTGGTAACGATCACTGAAACAATGGTGAAGGCGATAGCGAAACTCTTCTTTCGGAGCGTCATTGAATTGATCCTGATCTAGTCGGTTGAATATCCGCACCCACACCGCGGTTGGACGACTGCGGACGTGTGCATTGTTATTCCGAGCGAGATCAGGCTTTCGGCGGTCTTCTTATGCTGTCCGGACCGACCCCGGCTAGCGGAAGCCCGACCGTGAGTTCGATCCGCATCCTCGACGGGAGCGAACGCGCAAATCCGATGTCGGGCGCCATCAGAGAACAGCAGCTAACGCACACGCTCCCGCAGCACATGGAACCACCGCAATTACCCCGCCGCGCGAACTTAGCCCCGATCGCAGCGCTGGCTTCGTAGTAAAAACGAACATGGGCGTCGGCAATAGGTTTTGAAAAGGAAATCCGCCGCTCGGGACCGCTGGTTTGCGAAGGTTGGTGATTTCCGTGCGCTAACGCGCCGCTCGCCAGCGAGAGAATCGAAAACGCCAGCAGCGCAGCAATGACGTATCGTATGTTCGCGAGCAAACACATTCGAAAACCGGGCAAATCGGTGACGCAGTGAGCAAACGCCCGGTTTGCGTCTAGGTTCCGGATTGGAGCCGGGCTTGCAACTGCGCCAAAGGCTTCCAATCATAGGAACGTTCGGAGGACGCCGTGGACATCGACAAGCTTCGCAAGAGGCCGGTATCTCGGCCAAGATGATTCGGTACTACGAATCCATCGCTTCTTCCCGAAGCGGATCGGCGGAGCAGCGGATACCGCGACTACTCGGCGGACCACATCAGCCGCCTGAAATTCCTGCCGCGGCCCGTTCGTTGGGTTTTTCCGTGCCTCAGATCCAGGAGTTGATGACGCTTTGGAGCGACCGCAACCACGGCAATGCGGCGGTACGCGCGCTGGCTCTGGGACAAGCCGCCGAACTTGAAGCGAAAGCCCTGCGGCTTCAGGAGATGACCCGCACCCTTCGGCGCCTGACACGCGCATGCCAGCACCGGGACCGCCCCCGAATTCCCGATCATCGCGGCAGGGACCTCCCGCGCGGCCGGGCAGAAAGAAGTCGAGGCTTCGGGTTGTGAGAGCACCCACAGTATTGCAGCAATGACCTAAGGTGCTCTTATTCGTCGGGCCAAAGTTTCGGGTGTGCCCCGCTGCGCGAACGTGACCGCCATGCTGCGAATGGCGACTAAAACAAGAATTGTGCGCGGCATCAGAGGCATAGTCGTTCTGGATGCCGTCTTGCAAATGCATCACTGGCACCGGGCCACCGCCGCTGATCCGCATGGAGTTCCCGGAAACTAGGCCTTCCGCAAGTATCTGCCCTTTGTCAGGCCGAAAATGGCCGGAATCACAATGAGGGTGAGGACGGTGGACGACACCATGCCCCCGATCATCGGCACAGCAATGCGCTGCATCACTTCGGAACCCACCCCCGTACTCCAGAGAATGGGCAGGAGTCCTGCCATGATGGCCGCGACGGTCATCATTTTGGGGCGCACACGTTCGACCGCGCCGTCCATGATGGCATGCGCTAAGTCCGCACGCGTGAGCTCTGCACCGGCATCGGCGGCGCCGGCTTGTTGGTCGGCCCATGCGTGATTGAGATAGATCAGCATGATAACGCCGGTCTCCGCCGCCACGCCCGCAAGGGCGATGAATCCCACGATGGATGCGACGGAGTAATTGAAGCCCATCCAGTGCATGAGCCAGAGGCCGCCCACCAGCGAGAACGGTAGTGAGAGCATGACGATCAGGGTCTCGCCGATGCGCCGGAAGTTGAGATACAGCAGCAGGAAGATCAGCAGCAATGTTGCTGGCACGACAATCTGCAATCGTTTTACGGCGCGTGTGAGATATTCGAACTGGCCGCTCCATGTCACGTAGTAGCCGGGCTCCATCTTCACGGAATCCGACACGGCCTTTTGCGCGTCCTTCACATAGCCGCCGAGATCGCGGTCCCGGATATCGACATAGACATAGACGACGAGTTGGCCGTCCTCGGTGCGAATCGTGGTGGGGCCCTGCGTGCGTTTGATCTCCGCGACTTCACCAAGCGGGATCGCTGCTCCTCCGGGAAGTGAGACCTGCACCTGCGTCGCTATAGCTTCTGGATCGCTGCGGACATCGCGCGGATAGCGCAAGACAACGCCGTAACGCTCTCGGCCTTCCACGGCGGTAGTGATGATCTCCGCGCCGATCGCCATGCTAATGGTCTTCTGCACGTCTTCAACCGAGAGCCCGTAACGCGCGACCTTCTGGCGGTCGGGGATGATTTCCAAGAAATAGCCGCTGTTCACCCGCTCGGCATAGGCGCTGGCCGTGCCCGGCACCTTACGCAAAACCGCTTCCACCTCCCGCGCGTGTTTTTCCAGCGTGGACAGGTCACGCCCGAAAATCTTGACGCCCACCGGCGTTCGAATGCCGGTCGAGAGCATGTCGATCCGCGCCTTGATCGGCATGGTCCATGCGTTGCTGACACCCGGGAACTGGAGCGATGCGTCCATCTCAGCAATCAGCTTGTCGGTTGTAATTCCCGCGCGCCATTCGGATTCGGGTTTGAGGTTGATGATGGTCTCAAACATCTCCAGCGGGGCCGGGTCCGTGGCCGTATTGGCGCGTCCGGCCTTGCCCCACACGCTTGCCACTTCCGGGAAGCTCCTGATGATGCGGTTCTGCGTCTGCAACAGCTCGGCAGCTTTGGTGACCGAAAGCCCCGGCAGCGTGGTCGGCATATAGAAGAGCGTGCCTTCATTGAGATTGGGCATGAACTCGGATCCGATGCGTGAGGCTGGAATCACAGAAAGCCCAAGGATCACGCAGGCGATCGCAATGGTCAGGGTCTTGGCTTTAAGCACGCTCTTGATGATCGGCCGGTACAGCCAGATCAGCGCGCGGTTCAGGGGGTTCCTCGCCTCCGGCATGATGCGGCCCCGGATGAACAACAGCATCAATGCCGGGACCAGCGTCACCGAGAGGATCGCCGCCGCCGCCATGGCGAAGGTCTTGGTATAGGCGAGCGGCTTAAACAGGCGGCCTTCCTGCGCTTCCAACGCAAAGATCGGCAGGAATGAGACGGTGATGACCAGAAGGCTAAAGAACAGCGCCGGTCCGACCTCCTGCGCCGCGCGGATGAGCACCTCGCGCCGGTCTTCGCCCGCTCTGGCGTGCTCAAGGCGCTTATGGGCGTTCTCGACCATCACGATGGAGGCGTCCACCATAGCGCCGATCGCGATAGCGATGCCGCCAAGGCTCATGATGTTGGAGCCGATGCCGAGCGCGTGCATGGCGATCATCGCCATCAATATGCCCACGGGCAGCGTGATGATCGCCACCAGGGCGCTTCTGGCGTGCAACAGGAATATGAAGCAGACCAACGCCACGATGATGCTCTCTTCGGCCAACGTCGAAGCAAGGGTGCGGATGGCGCGGTGAATGAGTTCGGAGCGGTCATAAACCTCTTTGATCTCGACGCCCTCTGGTAGGCTGGATTTGAGAACGGCGAGCCGCGCCTTGACTGCGCTGATAACGTCGAGCGCGTTCGCGCCGTAGCGCTGCAGGGCGATGCCGCTGGCGACTTCCCCTTCGCCGTTCAGTTCCGCGATGCCACGCCGTTCATCGGGGACGATTTCGACGCGGGCGATGTCGCCGATCGTAACCGGCGTGCCTGCCTCTGCCTTGAGCACAACACGCTCCAGATCGGCGGGCGATCTCAGATAGCCGCGTCCCCGGATCATGAATTCCGTCTCGGAGAGCTCGACGGTGCGCCCGCCCGTGTCCATGTTGCTGGCGCGGATAGCGTTGCGCACAGCATCCAACGTGATGCCGAGGGTTTTCATGCGTAACGGATCGACCACGACGGCGTATTGTTTGACGAAGCCGCCGACGCCTGCGACCTCCGCCACGCCTTCGGCCTTGGCGAGACCGAAGCGCAACTGCCAGTCCTGGATCGAGCGCAATTCGGCCAGATCGTGGTTCTGCGAGGTCAGCGCGTATTGATAGACCCAGCCGACGCCGCTCGCATCTGGGCCGATAGTCGGAGTCACCGCGGAAGGGACGCGGCCAGCGGCTGCGCTTAAGTATTCCAGCACGCGCGAGCGCGCCCAGTAAATATCGGTGCCGTCCTCGAAGATGACATAGACGAAGGACACGCCGAAGAACGAGAACCCGCGCACCACGCGCGAACGCGGCACGCTCAGCATGGCGCTGGCTAGCGGGTACGTGACCTGGTCCTCGACCACCTGCGGGGCCTGCCCCTGATATTCCGTGTAAACGATGACCTGTGTGTCCGAGAGGTCGGGAATGGCGTCCAGCGGAATCCGCGTCATGGAATAGACGCCCGCCATCGCCGCGAACGCAGCGGCGATCAGGACAAGAACGGTGTTGTTTGCCGACCAGCGGATCAGGGATGCGATCACGGCGCGTTCTCTGCTTGCGCGAAACCTGTTAGCGCGGATTTAAGATTACTTTCCGCATCGATCAGAAAATTGCCGCGCACCACCACGTCTTCGCCTTCGGCAAGACCCTTGCGCACCTCGACGAAGCCGCCGCCGCGTGCGCCGGTTTCGATGTCGCGGGGCTCAAAGCGGCCTTCGCCCTTCGCGACGAAAGCGACGCGACGCTGGCCGCTGTCAATCACGGCGGATTCCGGGATCGCGACGGTTTGCCCCGAGTTTGCAGGCTGGAAAGTCACCTCGGCATAAAGCCCCGGCCGAATGTGACCGTCGGGGTTTGAAAGGACGATGCGCACCGGCACGGTGCGGGTTGCGGCGTTAAGCTCGGGATAGATGCGCGCGACTTGCCCTTTCAAGGGTTCGCTCGGGAATGCCTTGAGCGCGATGCTGACGCTCTGACCTTCCTGCACAGCCGCGATATCGCTTTCCGCGACTTGGGCCATGACCCAGACCGTGGAAAGATCAGCGGTGCGGAATAGCATATCACCGGACGAGAAACGCATCCCGACTAGCGCGGGTTTTTCCAGGACGGTGCCGTCGCGCGGTACGGTGAAGGTGAGCGAGCGCAAAGGACGACCCGCTTTCCTGATCTCCTCCAGCGCTTCATCGGTGAATCCGAAGAATCGTAAGTTCCGTTCTGCACCTTCATAGGTGATTGACGTGCGGCCACCGACCATTGTGGTGGTGAGGTCAGCCTGCTTTTGCAAAATCTCCGGCGATTCGATCCATACCCGCATGAGCTTCTGCCCGCGCGTTACGCGTTCGCCGACGGCCGGCACGTAGAGTTCTTCGACAAAGCCGTTAAACTTGGCGGTGACGACGCCAAGTCTGGTCTCATCAACCACGACGGTACCGGCCGCGCGGACAGCGTGGCCGACGGCCTTCATCTGTGCGGGCTCGGTGCGCACGCCCGCCCGCTGAATCTTTTCAGGGGAAAGACGCACGCTACCCTGCGGCCCGCTGGCCTCGTCCTCATAGACAGGAATGTAGTCCATCCCCATCGAGTCTTTCTTGGGCACCGGCGAGACATCCGGCAATCCCATCGGGTTGCGGTAATAGACGATCTTCCGCTTGCCGCCTCGCACAGGAATCGGCGCTTCGCTTTCTGATTTTTTCTCGACCGCCGTAAACACAATGGTTGATTTGACCGGAGCGCTTTGACCTTTGACCCGCGCGGTGATGGTGAAGGCCCAGCGGCCCGCCATCGACAGATCGGTGTCGAAAGCAAGCACCCCCGGCGCGCTTGCCGGCGCGGGTTTGAGCGGAGCCGCCATCATCGCCATGCCGTCCGGGCCCATATCGATGCGCGAGGCTTCGACGGTGATGTCGGCGGCTTGAGGCGGCGGGCTGATGCCGGTGAGTTTGACTTCAACGCGGGTCTTGCCGACCGGCACCTCGGCCTTAACAGGCTCGAAGCCCGGCGCGGTCTGCGCGGCTGTGGTCTGCGCGAGCGCGGCCATAACCGCCATGCCCAGCGTGAACAGGGATATTGCGGCGAGATACTTCATGATGATCTTCTCAAATGCTTTGAGTTCACGCGAATGGCGTCCGGCCACGCGCGTTAAGTGACCTCGCGCGGATGCGGCAACGCCGCACGACGCGAGTCACAGCGATATGCGAGGGATCAGATTATGGGAGGTCGGAAGTCCGGGCCTGCGCGCGCCGCGTGAAGAGGTGGCGGATCGGCAAAGGCCAGAAGCACGGCTGGCGCTTCGTGCATCAGCGGTTGGACAAACTGTGCTTCAAGCCCTGCGTTGACATGGCAGCGCACGGCGCAAGAATCATTCCACTGACAAAGGCGCTTGCCGTCTTTGTCCGCCTTGTCGCAACAATCGTCCTTTATCATTTTAGGACAATCGCCATCGGTTGATGCCGACATCTCCATCGGTGCAGGCGCAGCGATGGCGGTCATGCCAAGAAACGGCTGGTAGCCGCTGATGGCGATCGCAAGCGCGATGGCGATACGGAGAATGCGCCGGAGCATCACATTATTATACGCGAACACGCTCCCGTTGTCATTTCTGCTGGGTTTCAGCGGCTGTTAACCAGAAAAACCGCCATGTCGCGAGCATTGCAGGACTTCAAGCCGGTTTGGCGGCCAGCATGATCTGCTTGGTGCTATCGAGGCGCAGGGGTTCATAACCGTCGCCCATGAAGGACGGCTCGGAAAGCCCAGCTAGCGCGGCCATGGTCCGGAGTTCAATGGGCGAATAGCAGCGGCACATGAACTTCGCGCGGCGTATGACCCCACCGCGCACGATGATGCGCTCCGCGCCCCAGCGGCTTTGCTCGATGACCCAAAGAGGCCGCTGCAGCACCAAGTCGTCTCCCAAATCCAGAACGGAATATGTGTCCCCCGCCCTAGCAAGGGCCGATATATTGTATTGATCAAGCAGCAGACGCCCGCCCGGCTTCAGGGCACGCACGACAGCCTGCATGATGATGCGATTGTCGGCGTCACTGTGATAGCCGAACGCGTAGTGCCAGAGCAGCACCGCGTCGAATTCGGATTCGCGATCGAGCGCCCGCATGTCATCGACGATAAATTCCGCGGTGACGCCAAGCTCAGCTGCCCCAAATCTGGCTTTTTCGATGAACATGGGCACGAGATCGATGCCGGTAACGGCTACGCCGCGAAGCGCAAGCCCGTTGGCGATGCGTCCATGCCCGCAACCCAGATCGAGCACCTTGGAACCCTCTCGTAGATGAAGCGCGCTCGAGATGAACTCCAACTCGTTTCGGGTGCGCTCCGGCGTGGTGAGCGCGTCAGCAAAAAACAGATAGTCCTCGTCGTAGAACTGAAGCAGATCCGGCAGTGCGCAGCTCATCGATGGCCTCTACATTCAATACGGAGCGGATGGGGGGAATCGAACCGCCGTCTCCACCCTGGTCGAGTGGTGCTCTGCCATTAAGCTACATCCGCATGCCGCTTCGGGGATGCCGAGCTGGTTATAGGCAGCTTGGA
>BFBZ01000592.1_pt1 | contig 32434 bp, 31 predicted proteins | sample 1888401 | NCBI WGS metagenome assembly BFBZ01 (sample SAMD00112614, study PRJDB3348) | symbiont metagenome | host: Chara braunii
GTGGTCATGGATTGTTCCTGGTTGAAATGGATGGGAGTCGCGGCGACGGCGGCTTCTGCGCGGGCGAGGAGCTGCTCAATAACTGACAGCGCCGGCCCGCTCATGGCCGCCGCCTGCCGCTTGCGCTTGGAGGTGGGCTTGGTCTTGGCTGGATCTGCGCCTGTGCGGTCTGCACGTCGGCGTTGGGTATCCGGATCCGCACCCAGGCGAGCGTCGCCGCCGCGGTCAGGGCGCAAAGGGCTGCGGTCACGGTGAGCGGCACCAGAACGAGCCAGCTGAGGGCCCGCAACTGGCGCTGAAGCGCCGTCTTCGTCTGCCCCTGGGTCAGCACGAGTTGTGCGCCTAACGCCCGCTCGTGGGCCTTGAGATCCGTCGACATCCGCTCGGTCGTCTGATCGAGCAGGGCGCCGATAGTCCTGGTCTTGGCTGCGAACTGGCCCAGTTGCTTGTCGAGTTCGGCCAGGGCCTTCGCCTGGCGCAATATCTGTGCGTCCATCGAGCTGGTCGACGGCAATGGAGGGCTCGGCGTTGGGCTCAAATCCGAACCGCTTTTGGTTGAACCGGGCGCGAGCTGCGGTGTGGACGGCAAGGGCTCGACGTTCACGACGGGCGCGTTCATGGTCAACGTCACCGCCGCGCCCGCTGGTTCCGATGTTTTGCTCCAGCCCAGATCCACGTCCAGGAACGCGAAGGGGTCGGGCGGCGTCGAGCTTGAGCCACTCTTCGGCGTTGAAGTCTTCATTCAGGAGGAGCCCTTTCAAGCGGAGCGGACGAGCATCCGGCTGCAAGCGAATACTTATGTAGTCTTTTCCGGTGCGCGTGATCTCACCCCCGCCGTGGGCGGCGACCTTGGCAAGGGCGTCGCGGATGGAGTTCCGGTCGGTCAGCGCGTGCGACCTGATGCCTTCCTGAAGCCACGCTTCGATGCGGGCGCGGGCGGTTGGAGCATCCCCGTCGGGAAGGGCGGCGCGCAGGGCTTCGGCCCTAACAAAGGCCTCAGCCTTGATCGGTTGGACATCTTTGAGCCGACGTTCATCGTCGGGGGCACTGAGGCCCAGCTTCGCATTCCAGGAATTGCGCCAGGCGCCATACGACTTCACCCAGGCGACCGGCGCGGGGTTATAGGCTTTCCCGGTTTTCAGATCAACCGCCGAAATCCCGAGGTGGATATCGACCGCTTGGTCGGGCCTGACGTGCTTAATAGCTGTCCAGCAAAAACGAGTTGCCCGCTCTGAATCACTAAAGCCAGGGAACAGGACGTTCCTTTCCAGATCGAGGATGATTGCATCCAGCTCTCTGTCGGTTGGTCTCTCAGAAGGGCTAAATCCAATGTAGCCAGCTCGGAAGCGAGTTTTAAAATCAAGAGATCCGGAGACGGCTGCGAAGATTTCTGGAGTGCCTCTCAGAATTTTTACGTCAGCGCGGGCTACACCTTTAGAGTCCAGTGCCTGCAAGCAGTAATTCACGAAATGACGCGGATCCCCGCGGCCATGATCACCCCACCCAATGTTCATTTGATCAGCCACCGTGAGCCTCAAGAATTGTCTTGAGGCCCACCTCAATAGATTTCAGGCTCCGCGCAGCACTCAGAATGTCCAGCGGCTGGCCAATGTAGTTTTGGCCGTTCAAAAGCGCTGCGACCTGGTTGGTAAGGTTGCCGATTTGGGCCAGGTGGAAAAGAAGTTCCGGGGACACTTTGGTGTAGCGACGCTTGGACAGGTCGGGCCGGCGCTTACCCGGGGTGGGCAGGCCGGTCGGCCGGGCCTGGACCTGCGGGCCGCCAGTGGTGAGGCAAAGGCGGAGGAAATCACTCGTTGAAAGCCCCGCGGCGAGCGCCACCGCCTTCACCGAGTGGCGCTCGGTGGCGGTGAGGCGCACCCGGACAGGTGCGTCGAGAGGCTCGTCCTGGGTCAACGGGCGGGCCATGGATCAAGCTCCAAGGGAGCGGCGTGCGCAGCGCGCAAGGGGGAGGTGCGCAGCACCGCATGGGGGAGATCCCCCATCCAGCCACCGTAGACCCGAACCCCCAACACAAACGCAGTTTGGGTGGGGGTTCGGGTCTACGGTGACGGCTGGCTGCATGGGCATGGCCCCAATGGTGCCGAGCCATTCCAGCGACCAATTACCCCAAACTCGCCCCCTGGAGCAGACCTTAAGCTGGCAGATGTTCGTGGGCGCGGAGCGCGGCCATGGTCGTAGTCACCTAGTGCTCACACCTGGCCGCATCTCATCGATACCGCACGCCCGGGCGCCAATCGATCGGGAATTGATCCAACGTGCTGTGGTCGATTTGCCAGACAGCGCGGACGGCCGTTCGTTCCAGGTAGTCCGGGCCCTTCGATTTCAGCCCCTCTCCGCGACGAGCGGCGACCGCCCCGGCTATCGCCTCGACGGTCGCGCCGGGGCGCGCCGCTGCCAGGCAGGCAGCGGCCCAATCCAGTTCGCTTTCGCTTACGCGCCCCCCGGCAGGTTCTCGATTTCTATGTCTCTTTGCCTCACGGCTCGGGTGCGACACCAAAATCCCCGAACCCCTCGAAGAGGAATCTTCGACGACCGTGCAAATGGAATTCCCCTCCTCAAACTCCAAATGGCTCAAATCAAGACGGGCGCCCGTGAAGTCCAGTCGCACCAGGCGCGTGATGAATTCATTGCGCCCTGGCTTCCAATTAATCGAACCTGGCCATCTGTGCAACTGATGCCCAGCCGTCGCGCCTTTGTCGACATTCTCGCCATTGGCTCTGATCAATTCACCGCACTTTTTTTGTAGGATGTGTCGCTCTGAATTTTTCAAATCCCGCGGGGCAACATAAATCTGCTGATAATTTCCATACGAAGTTTCCAATACCGCGCAGACGTGCCCTTTCAAAACCGGCTCAGGAGATTTGACATCGTCCAGGAGAACAATCCGAGAGCCCTCTACAGGGCCCAAGAACAATGATTCGCCGAGAAATTCGTTGCTTTGAATTTTTCTGCTCCTTGCATAGATCGCATTGAAAACAGAATTCCAGTCGATCAAGAGCAGCCCTGCACGCTCCCCCTGCTTAAGCGCAAGCATTGAATGAATGGCAATTGACCGCTCCCCGCCCCCGTAGTCCCCGTTCAGATCGCACCGCAACGCTGCGACCCGCGCGAAACGGTCTCGCCCGGCCGAGCCTGGCCCGCAGCCACCGAGTGCATGCATCTGGCTCATCCAAAGCCCCAGCCGCCGGGCCTCTCGGACCAACTCGAGGCGGAACGGATGCAGGGCGGAATCAGTCTTGCGCGAGTTCTCCCTTTCCCTTGGAACAGCCCCCGCCTCCGGCGGCGCTCCAGGGCACCCCCGTGCGGCGGCTGGTGCCGCCGCACCGGTGTTCCCGCCGCTGGGCGCCCTCCCCGGGCCGCGCTGCGCGGCCCCCCTTGCGGGTGTGATCTCTTCGAACTTGTCCGTGGCTGAACTTGCCACTTCCCGCCGCCTGGCGGCGGGCTGGGCATGAGCATGGAAACGAGGGGACAAGCTGCCCCGTCCCGCGCCCGCTCTCGCGGGCTCCCCCTCACCACGAGCGCTTTCGGGCAGGAGCGCTGCCGCAGGCCGCACGCCTTCGGCGGCGGGCCCCCTCCGCTCCCGTCCTGGCGCCTCGACCGCTCTCCCTCCCCCCAAATCGAAAACGGGAGCGAGTACAGGGGGCGAAGCCTCGCCCCCGCCCTCAAGGGCGTGGACAACCAAACACTTGCCCACCGTGCCGCTGCGCAGCCCCGTGGACAAGCATGGTTGCCCACCCCACGGGCTCCCCCACTCTGCGTTAGAGAAATTACTTTCTTCCGCCTGCATGGCGGTGGGGGGCGCTGGGGATGGGGGGGTGTGAATACCGGTGCCCGACATTTTGTCGGGGTGGATTTCTTCGTCACCCCGACAAAACGTCGGGGTGACCCCCTGCGCGCCCGCATGGATGCTGGGTTTCGAGGCAGACGACGATTTTTGGGCGGAAGTCCTTGAAAAGACATTCTTGCGTTGGACAGAACCTCGATCCGGGTCCAAATCCGGGTGCGGCGGCGACGTGTCGAACGTCATCGGAAGCTTCAGAACGATGCGGGCCGGGTAGGTGTCGGCGCCGCGCTTACCAGCAGCGCGCAGGGCCACTCGCTGCGCCTGCCACGCATGCGCAAGCGCAACGATCAATGGATGGAGTTTTGTAAGGGCTGGCAGTGATCGCCCGCCACGGGAGCGCCCAGCCTGCTGCTGGCGATCGATGAGCCCGAGCTCGACGAGGCGCGTTGATGCGCGCTCGATCTGCCGCGAGGAGTATTCCCTCCCGGCCTTGTCCCCTAGGTGTTCGAGGGCCACGCTGACCGGCCCGGCACCAGCGCGCACGCGGGTGCGCCGCGCTATCTCAAGCAGCAACGCTGCTTCGGAGCCCGCAGGCTGAAACGACTCCCAGCGCACTCCGCGCTGTAGGAATTCGACCAAATGCTCGGCCATGCTTCGCAGGGCCCGACTCAACAAGGGAAGCGAGCAAGCACGCGATGCTTGCCACATCTACGAGGCCCGAAGATAATTTGGGCAGCCTCCAAGCTACCCCTTCGAGCCCGGTTGCCTTCCCCAAGGCGGCCGGGCTTTTCCTTTTCAGACCGGCGCTGCTTGCACTGAGGCCACGTCACTCTTGCGCGGCCGTCCACGTCGCTTACCGCTCGCAGTAGGGTTCTCGCGCAGGCCGCTGGTGCGTGCGGCCATCGTTGCCAGCGGCTCGGCCTGCTGCTGCAGGCTGGCGAGCCAGGCGCGTACATCAGACGCGCGCCACATATGCCCGCCCCTCACCTCTTTGATGACAGGCGCCGGAAGCGTGCCAGCTCGCATGCGCCGCATCAGCGCTGCGCGCCAATTGCCGGTTTCTCGCAAGGCTGGGAGCAGGCTCGCCAACTCGCCGGCCGTGATCAGGGCTGTCTCATCCAACTGTCCAAACATCAGCCGAAAGTCGGCCGAACGCTCATCGTTGCGGATCTGCATCGCTAACCCCTATCAAAAATCAGAAAAGTTGATGGAGCCAATTAAAGTGAGTCGAGTCCGCAGCCAATTACTGAAAACTGAAGATGACCAAGCTCAACCGCAAACCAGGCCGCCCCGCCGCCCCGAGCACCTCGGCGCGCCGCGACGAATGCACTTGGCTTGCACGAACAATCATCGGCGTCGGTCGCGAGACTGGCATGTCGCTGGATGCTTTGGAAAACGACCTCGCCGACTCCATGTCGGCTGAGGAAGACCACGAAGTCTTTGGCAGCATCGCTCGGGCAGCGCCGAGCGATGGGCTTCGCGGGGCCAAGGGCGTCGTCCTCGCCGGCTTGGCGAACGGAAGTAGAGTGCTGGCATGGGCAGGTGTCGCAGCGCTAACCGACGCCGGTGACCGGGTAGGCCTGAGGATTAGCGAGCGCCGCGAGCTCGCCAACGCTGGCACCGAGTATCGCGAACTGGTCGACCAGCCTTGGGCCACTAAAGCCGAAACGCTCCAGTTCGGTCCGTTTGTCGTAAGCAGTCGCAACGCCATCGAGTTTGCTCTGCATGTTCAAGGGGCACTCGAAGCAGAGTCTGCAAGGCTGAGTGTCGAACTAGAACTGTGCCTGGCCCCGCCGGCCGATCAGATGCCCGCTTGGGAGCGCGCCGGCGCTGCGTACCTGCGCCGCCAGCGGTGCCCCCCAAAGCCCAAGGCTCCGACCGCCACACTAACAGACGCCCTCAGCGCGTGGCGCGCACAGTAAAGGACTGGCACAAAATTGGCACACTCACGGCGCCCAAACTGGCTAATTCAGAGAAAATCAGAGAAGCTCACAAACACCAATTCTCTTAGAAAATCAAAGAGTTGCGAGTAAAATCAGACGAGTCTTCTTAGGCGTCGAAGTGGAATCATAATCCACAGGTCCGCGGTTCGAGTCCGTGAAGAGCCACCAACAAAACGAAAAAGCCTTGCAGGTCAACGACTTGCAAGGCTTTTTTCTTTGTGGCGCGAGGCTGGCCGATAATCGCCGCCGATGCCCGCACCGTCCCACGCCACCCCGAATCGGCCCGCCGGCCTGCGGCGTCCGGGCGTGAGCCTGATCCGCTGGGTGCTGCTGTGGTTTGCGCTGTCGCTCGGCGTGGCCGTCGCTTCGCCGGTCGTGCATCCACAGACGGTGGAACTGGTCTGCTCGAACGCCGGTTCGGTGAAAGCCATCGTCCACACCGACGATGGTGCGCAGGAACTGGGCGCGGGCCACATGGACTGCCCGCTTTGCGTGCTCAACGCAGCCCCGCCTGCGACGACGCCGGCCGTCGAACTGCCGGTGCTGGTGCCGCTGGCGCGCGCGGTCCAGTCGATTCCGTCTACGCGCATCACCGTAGCCACCGCCGCGCCTTTGCCGGCACGCGGGCCTCCCCCGCTCATCTGACGCTTCTTCTTCAGCTTCCGCGCGCGTGACGCATGCGGCCTCCAGGCGAGGCTCGTTTGCCGCGTGCGCTCCTGCAGCAATGAATCGGCATCCGCCTGCACCGGTGCCGGAAAGAGAGATTCTTCAGATGAACCGCATTCCCCATCCAACCCGGCGCCGCCTGCTGCTGTCCGGCGGCAGCATCGCCGCGCTCTCGGCACTCGCAGCCTGCGACAAGGTGCTGCCCGCCAGCTTCAACGGCGTCGACATCACCGGCGCCAACTACGCGAACGACTTCCGCCTGACCGACGCCGACGGCCGCGAACGCACGCTGGCCGACTTCAAGGGCAAGGCCGTGATGATGTTTTTCGGCTTCACGCAATGCCCCGACGTGTGCCCCACCGCGCTCGTACGCGCGGCCGAGATCAAGCGGCTGCTAGGCGCGGACGGCGATCGCCTGCAGGTGATCTTCGTCACCGTCGACCCAGAGCGCGATTCGCCCGTCGTGCTCAAGGCCTACACGCAAGCCTTCGACCCGAGCTTCATCGGCCTCTACGGCGACATGCAGCGAACCAGCGAGACGGCGAAGGACTTCAAGGTGTTCTACAAGAAGGTGCCGACCGGCTCCTCGTACACCATGGATCATTCGGCCTTCAGCTACGTGTTCGACCCCAAGGGCAAGATCCGTCTCGTGCTGCGCCATGAACAGGGCGCGCAGGAATGCGCCGAAGACCTCCGCAAGATCCTGCAGTCCGCCTGAGCTTCATCGTTCCAACCCAAGGAGATTCCATTCATGAAAAACCGTATCGCACACATCCTCGCCATCACCAGCGCCGCATTGCTCACCGCGCACGCCGCGAACGCGCAGGTCACCGTCAAGGACGCATGGGTGCGCGCCACCGTGCCCCAGCAGAAGGCCACCGGCGCGTTCATGCAGCTCAGCGCCGCGAAGGACACGAAGCTGGTCTCGGCCAGTTCGCCGGTCACGCCGCTGGTCGAAGTGCACGAGATGGCCATGCAGGACAACGTGATGCGCATGCGGCAGGTTCCCGCGCTCGACCTGCCCGCCGGCAAGACCGTCGAGCTCAAGCCCGGCGGCTATCACGTGATGCTGCTCGACCTCAAGCAGCAGGTGAAGGAAGGCGACACCGTGCCGCTCACGCTCGTGTTCGAAGGCAAGGACGGCAAGCGCGAAACGGTCGAGGTGAAGGCGCCAGTGCGGGCGCTGAACGCCTCGGCGCAGCCTGCGGGGCATGGCGGCCACAAGCACTGAGCGCCCCGAAGCCGCCCCCTCCGCGCGACTGAAACTGGCCGGAGGAAATACCCTGTTTCGGTGATGGCGCCGGTCCCCCGGACCCACAAGAATTGTTGACAAACATTCACAATTCATCCCCTCCCCGGCCGGCCCGTTCATGGAACGGATCGCACCGGGGCTCATGAGTTGTCCAGGAAGCCGGAAGGCGTTCTCGCCGTTCCGGCTCCGGCTGGGTAGCTCTGCGCGGCATCGACGGCCGAGGGAGGTGCACACAGGGGTTTTTCGGTGCCGCTCAGTTACCTCCTCCATCTGGAGCACGCTCGCCTGCCGATGCACGTGACCGACGCGCCGGACGTGCGACGTGTCTCCGTCCTGAAGGCAACCGGCCTCATCGAGGCCTCCATCGACCCGGCCTACGACACCGGGCACGGCAGCTACAGACTGGCGCAGGCCGCGCTGGTGGTCTGCATCACCGAGGAGGGGCACGCCGAGATCGACCGGCTGCGCGGCCGCGACGGCATCGATGCGTCATCGAGGAAAGCATCGAAGGCGAAGAACCTCGAGCCGCTCGACTACCTGCGCGGCATAGAACGTTCGTCGTTCCCTCTTCGCGTGGAAGACCGGCAGGAGATCGGCTGTGTCGAGGCGCTGAAGCAGGCCGGTTTCGTCGACGCGGCCATCAGCCCCGCGCTGGCACGCAAGGGCGGTGGCGAGCCGCAGGAGCTGGCGGTGATCCGCCGCATCACGCCATTCGGACGAGCGCAGCTTGCGCGCGGCGCCACCAGGTAATTCCGCGGCATCTGGAATTTCCATGGACCGGCCCCACGACCGGGCCCGTTCCGCAACGCCCGCCTACTGCCGCGCCATGTCGAGCGCTTCGCACTGCCCTTCGATGCCGGCGTGCAGCATGCCCAGCGAAGCAATCAGCAGGCGCTGGATCGACGCGCGATGAACTTCGTCGAGCAGCGGCTGCGTTGCATCGCGGCGCTCTTCGTCCCATGCGAGCAGTTGCATCAGCGTGTGCGCGCCGTCGATCACGTCGCGCGCGTCGTTGAGGAACAAGGCACGCCGTCGCTCCTCGGGATCGAGCCCGTGAACGGAATTCCAGGCGAACGGCTTGAACTCCGCGCTTGTTGTTTGCGCGGTACTTGATGATGAATCGGCCATGTCGGCCCTCCCTGTCGGTTCAGCTTTGCTGCAACCGTCGCATCCGCTGTCAAACGAAGGCGGCGGCTCGAACAGGTTGACAGACCGGGAACCGCTAGGCGAAACCGGCAGGGCGCGAGCCCTCCCATCCGAGCCGCCTGAAAAGGGAAGCCGGAATGGCAAAAGCCGCAAACCAATTGCGGTATGCGGCTTTCACCGCGGTTCTTTCAGGCTGTCAAACCCGGCCTCGCTGGTCGCGAAGCGGTCTGGAATGTAGCCGTCCGTTCTACCCCCGTCAATCGACGCCGACGGACCTGTGCCCGGCCCGGTTTGTATACATTTGCGCCCGACTCCATCCTGTGCGAGCCGCTGCCTATTCAACAGGCAACGTGGTGGGAAGCCACGCCAGTTCTCGCTCTGCCTCCCTGCCTCCCCCTACAACTCACAGAGTTGTCCACAGAAAAATCGAACAAGTCATCAAAACGTCAAACAGATGTCGTCGCAACGTAACCTTTGAACTGTTCGCGCAGCTTTGTCTTCAGCAACTTGCCGGTGGCTGTATGCGGCAGGCTGTCGACGAAGACCACGTCTTCCGGTAGCCACCATTTCACGACGCGCTCCGCGAGGAATGTGAGCAGTTCCTCGCGCGTCGCTTCCATGCCCGCACGCTTCACCACGATGAGCAGCGGCCGCTCCTGCCACTTGGGATGCGCGATGCCTATCACCGCCGCTTCGGCCACTGCAGGGTGCAGGCTCGCCGTGTTCTCGAGGTCGATGGAAGAAATCCATTCGCCGCCCGACTTGATGACGTCCTTCGCGCGATCGACCAGTTGCACATAGCCGTCCTCGTCGATGTTGGCCACGTCGCCCGTCGGAAAGAAACCTTCCGCATCGAGCACCGGGCCACCCTCGCTCTTGAAGTAACCGCTCGCGATCCACGGCCCGCGCACGTGCAGGTGGCCGAACGCCTTGCCGTCGTGCGGCAGGCGCTGGCCGTCTTCGCCGACGATCTTCAGCTCCACGCCCCAAACGCCACGGCCCTGGCGCATCTTCACGCGCAGCTGCTCTTCCTTCGGCATCGACAGGTGCTTGGGCAGCAGGTTGCCGATCACGCCGATGGGGCTGGTCTCGGTCATACCCCAGCCCTGCACGAAGTCGGCGCCGAAGTCGCGCTCGAAGCGCTCGATCATGCTGCGCGGCGTGGCCGCGCCGCCCACGCCGATACGCTTGAGGCCTATGGCGCGCGTGTCGATCTCGGGATGCGCATCGAAGTACTGGAACAGCATCAGCCAGATGGTGGGCACGGCCTGCGAGAAGCCGACCTTCTCGTCGCGCATCAGCTCGTAGAGGCTCTGGCCGTCCATGTGCGGGCCGGGCATGACGAGCTTCATGCCGGTCATCGCGGCCGCATACGGCATGCCCCATGCGTTGGCGTGGAACATCGGCACCGCGAGCAGCAGCGTCATCTGCGAGTTGACGCCGAAGGTGTCGGGCGCGCACTCCATCAGCGAATGCAGCACGGTGGAGCGATGCGAATACAACACGCCCTTCGGATTGCCCGTGGTGCCCGACGTGTAGCAGAGCGACGAGGCGGTGCGCTCGTCGAACTCGGGCCACTCGTACTGCTCGCTCTGCGAGCCAACGAGCTCGTCGAAGCACAGCAGGTTGGGCACGTCGATGGCCGGCATGTGCGCGCGATCGGTCATCGCGATGAACGCGCGCACCGACTTCAATCCGGGCGCGAGCTTCTCGACCAGCGGCGCGAAGGTGGTGTCGAAGAACAGCACCTTGTCTTCGGCGTGGTTGACGATGTAGTCGATCTGCTCAGGAAAGAGCCGTGGGTTCACCGTGTGCAGCACCGCGCCCGAACCCGACACGCCGAAGTACAGCGCGAGGTGGCGGTATGTGTTCCACGCGAGCGTGCCCACGCGGTCGCCGGGCTCGATGCCGAGCGTCTTCAACGCATTGGCCACCTGCTTCGCGTGGCGCTGGACCTCGGCGTAGCTGGTGCGGTGCACCGGCCCCTCCACCGTTCGGCCCACGATCTCCGCGCGCGGGTGGAAGGTGGCCGCGTAGTCGATGAGCGACGAGATCAGCAGCGGGCGGTCTTGCATCAATCCGAACATGTCTTGTCTCCTGTACGCTGGCCGGATGCTAGGCAGCGGCCATGCTCCGCGGCATCGTCGGAACGGACGATTGAGGCCACCCGAGGGTTGCCCCTAGCATCAATCCCCAAGAGGACTTTTGCATGAACGTTCAGGACGCCATCGCCACCCGCCGCTCGGTGCGCGAATTTCTCGACACACCCGTGCCTGGCGACGTCATCCGCCGCGTGCTCGCGCAGGCGCTGCGCGCGCCCTCCGGCGGCAACCTGCAGCCGTGGCACCTGCATGTGGTGGGCGGGGAAAAGCTCGCCGAACTCAAGGCGATCATGCGCACGCGCGTGCAGGAAGCACCCACCGGCGAAGGCAGCGAGTACGACATCTACCCGCGCGAACTCGTCGCGCCGTACCGCGACCGCCGCTTCGCCGTGGGTGAGGCGATGTATGCGCGCCTGGGCATTCCGCGCGAGGACAAGGCCGCGCGCCGCGAATGGTTTGCGCGCAACTACCAGTTCTTCGGCGCGCCGCTTGCGCTCTTCTGCACTGTCGACCGCCGCATGGGCCCGCCGCAGTGGTCCGACCTCGGCATGGTGCTGCAGAACGTGATGCTGCTGCTGCGCGGCGAAGGGCTCGACAGCTGCCCGCAAGAGTGCTGGGCGATCTACCCGCAGACCATCGGCCGGTTCATTGCGCTGCCGCCCGAGCGCATGCTGTTCACGGGCATGTCCATCGGCTATGCCGACCGCAGCCGGCCCCTCGATGCGCTGGTGACCGAGCGCGCGCCGTTGTCGGAAGTGGCGGAGTTCTCCGGCATCTGACGGCGCGGCGGAACGGATCGTGCTTGCTGCCGTGGCAGCAGCAACCACAGGCCACGCATGCTCATCGCACAGATCTCCGACCCTCACATCCGCCCCGCCGGCCAGCTCTACCAGGGCGTGGCCGACTCGAATCGCATGTTCGAGGAAGCCATCGACCACCTCCACGCACTCGACCGCCGCCCCGACCTCGTGTTGCTGACGGGCGACCTCGTCGATGAAGGGCGGCCCGAGGAATACGCACAGGTACGGCACCTGCTCGCAAAGCTGGAGATTCCGTACCTCGTGATCCCCGGCAACCACGACCATCGCGAGAACTTCCGCGCGGCCTTCGCGGACCACGCCTACCTGCCGGCCGAAGGCGGGCTGCACTACTGCATCGACGACCATCCGGTGCGCGTCGTTGCACTGGACTCATGCATTCCGGGGTTGCATCACGGCGATGTCGACGCGCAGGGCCTCGCATGGCTGCAACGCACTCTGGAAGCTGATCGCATCAAGCCGACGCTGCTGATGCTCCATCACCCGCCATTCGTCAGCGGCATTCCCTACATGGACACGTACCGCTACATGGACACGACCCCGCTCGAAGCCATCGTGCGCGACGCACCCAACATCGAGCTGGTGCTGTGCGGCCATGTGCATCGCACCATGCTGCGGCGCTGGGCGGGCACGGTCGTTTGCTCGTGCCCGAGCAGCACGACAGAGATCGCCCTGCAGCTCGCGGCCGGCGCGGCGCCGGCCTCCTTCATGGGCCGACCGGGCTGCATGCTCCATCTGTGGAGCGAGGCGCACGGCATGGTGAGCCATGTGAGCCACATCGGGAAGATGGAAGGGCCCTATCCGTTCGCGTGAGACAGGGGCTCAGCATCTCTTCAGACGAAGCGGACAGAATCCGGGACTCGATGTCGATCGACGAGGAGATGCAATGCAGAAGCAGCCCTACTGGTTTCCCGCCAAGCGCTACGGCTGGGGCTGGGGTCCACCCACGTGCTGGCAAGGCTGGGCGGTGGTCGTCGTGTACGCCGTGCTGGTGGCGGCGGCGGTGCTCACGTTGCACCCCGAGCGGAAGCCGCTGCTGTTCTTCGCGGCCATCTCGGGACTGAGCGCGTTGCTTGTCGTGGTCTGCTGGATCAAGGGCGAGCCGCCGCGCTGGCGCTGGGGCGGGAAGTAGCCGGCGTTCACAGGCACGCGCAGAATCCCGCCATGCCCCAGGAACGCACCCTGCTCTACGCCGGCCGCGAGTTCACGGTGGAGCATGTGCGCTCGCTTGCGCATCACGGCCCCGGCTGGAGCGGGCCCTACACGCTGGAGTCGCGGCGCATCATCTTCCCGGTCGGACGCACGGTGCTCGATGTGCGTTCGGGTAGCGGCACCTGGCTGGTCGACGGCCTGACCGCCATGCAGTTCGACGACGCCATGGTCTATCAGCTGCGTCCCTCGACGCATGCGGTGCGGCGCAGCGTGGTCGTCCGACCGCATCACCACCCCTCTCGCTCGGACACTGCTCCGGCCTTCTGCCTGCTGTCGCCACGGTCGCTGTACCGGGTTCATGCCGCGCAACGGCACCTGCTTGCAGGCGATGCCGGAGCCGATGCGGCCATCGCCGGGCTGGTCGATGAACTCGGCACCATCCGACGCCAGGTGCCGCTCACCGGCACGGTCGCACGCGCAAGACGGCTGCTCGCCCAGACCGCCGACCGCGAAGCGAGGCTGTCGATGCACGAGGTGGCCGATGCAGTCTCGCGCTCACCGTTCCATCTGGCGCGCAGCTTCCGGCACGAGACCGGCCTGAGCCTTCATCAGTACCGCCAGCACCTACGGCTCGCGGCAGCCATGGAACGGCTGGCCGACGGCGACGGCGATCTCGCCGGCATCGCTCACGACCTCGGCTACTGCAGCCAGAGCCACCTGGGCGCGGTGTTCCGGCGCGAAACGGGCGTGACGCTCGGCGAAGCCCGCCGCGTGCTGGCGGGCACCAGCAGCACCAGCGCACGAATTTGATAGCCGTATCGCGGCGCGGTCGCGAGACTCGCCGCGATGCCCGATCGCAATCTCCTCGCCGGCCTGCTTGCCGCGCTCGCCGCCGCTTTCATCGGCAGCGCATGGCAACTCGTCTCGCGCCACGGCGTGACCACCACGCTCGGGCCGCTGGACCTCGCGCTGATGCGCTACGGCATTCCCGCGCTGCTGCTCGCGCCCCTATGGTTCGGCAGCAAGCGCATCGCGCCGAAAGCCTCGCGGCTGGTGCTCGCGCTGCTCGTCGTCGGCGGCGGCCTGCCCTTCGGCTTGCTGGTGCTGGCCGGCGCTCAATGGGCACCCGCGAGCCACATGGGCATCTTCATGGCGGGCAGCCTGCCGCTCTTCACGGCCATCGGCGCGTGGCTTCAGAAGGGTCAGCGAATCGAAGGCATCAGGCTGGCGGGACTGGCCTGCATCGCCATCGGCATGGCGCTGTTCGCCGTGGGGAGCATTCGCAGCGGCTCGCTCGACTGGCGCGGCGACCTGCTCTTTCTTGCGGCGGCCATGCTGTGGGCCGTGCACTCGCTCGCGTTCGCGCATTGCGGCCTCACACCATGGCAGGGCGCGGCGTTCGTGAACGGATGGTCGGCGCTGATGCTGCTGCCCCTGCTGCCGATCGCCGGCACACCGCGATTGCTCGGCGCACCGTGGCCCGATATCGCACTGCAGGCAACGACGCAAGGCGTGGTCGCCGGGCTGCTCGGACTGGTGGTCTACATGGTGGCTGTCGCCCGGCTGGGCGCGCCGCGCGCATCGCTTTCCGCAGCGCTGGTGCCGGTGCTGACCACGTTGGGCGCGGCGGCATGGATGAACGAGCCGGTCACCGGCGCGGTGCTGCTGGCCCTGGCGCTTGTGGTGCCGGGGATCGTGCTGGCGAGCGGTGTGGTGCGACGCTGACAACGGCCCTCAAGCCGCCGCAATCACCCGATCCCGCCCCATCTCCTTCGCCCGGTACAGCGCCGCATCGGCCAGCGCCAGCACTTCGTCGATGTCCGCTCCGCCGGTGCTGTCCTCGCCGGCCGCCACGCCGATGCTCACCGCCATCGAGCCGACGGCGGCCATCGGCGAATCGGACGGGAAGGGCTCGCCGACGGCCTGCCTGAGGCGGGCCGCGATTTCCATCGCCTCGGCCTTGCCGGCGTCGGGCAGCAGCACCACGAACTCTTCTCCGCCGTAGCGCCCGAGCAAGCCCGTGTCGCCGACGGCGCGCTGCATGCGGCCGACCGCCTCGCGCAGGACGGCGTCGCCCATCTGGTGGCCGAAGCGGTCGTTGATGCGCTTGAAGTGGTCCAGGTCCACCATCAGCAGCGCGCCGCGGCGCTCGCCGGAGGCGAACGCGCCATGGCAGGCGTCGAGCAGCGCACGGCGGTTGAGCGCGCCGGTGAGCGGATCGCGCGTGGCCAGGTATTCGAACTCGGTGTGCACGCGGTCGGTGGCCATCAGGATGACGGCGATGGACAGCAGCAGCACGGTGAACGTGTACATGCTGATGTAGAGCGACTGGATCCAGCTGCCCTCCATGAGCCCGCTGCCCGCAAGCCCCGCGACCACCGACACGAAGCGCAGCCCCGCCACCAGCGCCTGCGCCAGCAGCAGCCCGATCATCAGCCGCTTGCCGAACACAGGGCCCGCGTGGCGCATGTACAGCAGCGCGTGCCGGAAGAACAGCACGGACACCGCCAGCGTGACGAACAGCAGGCGCGTCTCGAAATCGGGCCTCACGATGCCGAACCAGAACATCGCCAGTGCCAGGGCGCCGTTGAGCGCCGTCCAGCCCCGGGTGTCGCTGTGGCCGAGCAGGAACTTCTGGCTGCCGGCGTAGTACAGGATGCAGGCCTGGAACAGCACGAAGTTGGCGACCACGATGGTCAGGAAGTCGGGGAAGAACCCGCGCGCCGCGAAGAGCAGCGTGCTCGCGAACGCCACCAGCGGCGCCCGTGCCCACTCCCCCAGGCCCTGGATGCTGCGCGGATAGCTGCGCTGCATGAAGAACACCACGAGCGCCATCATGACGCCCATGATGCCGGCGAGCAGGATGACGGAACGGGGATCGAGGATGGATGGCGAAGCGCCCATGGAGCCCGATTATGTTGGCATCCGCCGGGCTGCGCCCTCCCGGGAAAGAGCTATGGACGAAGCAGCTCAGTCCCGGCGGAACACCGGCTCGCGCTTCTCCATGAACGCCTTCACGCCCTCGGCGAACTCGGGCCGGTCCAGCAGCTCGCGCTGGCGCGCGGCCTCGTGGCTCATCTGCGCGACCAGCGACTGGCTCGCGGCCGACTCGTACACCGCGCGAATCTCGCGGGCCGCGTGCGCAGGCAGCCGCGCCAGGCGGTGCGCCACAGACACGGCCTGCGCGCGCAGTTCGGCATCGTCCACGCAGGCCCACACCAGGCCCCACTGCGCGGCCTGCTCGGCCGGAAGCCGCTCGCCGAGCAGCGACATGCCCACGGCCCGGGCTCGGCCCACCAGCCGTTCGAGAAACCAGGTGGTTCCCAGGTCGGGCACCACGCCCAGCCGGGGCATGAAGGGCAGATAGAAATAGGCAGAGCGCGCCGCGATCACGATGTCGGCAGCCAGCGCCAACCCCACGCCGGCACCCGCCGCCGGCCCGTTGATGGCGTTCACCACCGGAAAGGGCATGCCGCGCAAATCCTCGACGAGCCGGTTCGACAGCGACTCCATGGCGTCCGCTGTGCGCTGGCCCACGCTGCCGCCGGAGTCTCCGGAGGGGCCCATGCTCGAAAGGTCGGCCCCCACGCAGAAGGATTTGCCGACACCGGTCAGGACCAGCGCGCGCACGGTGCCCGCCTCGGCTTCCTCGCGCAGCTGCGCGAGCCTTGCGCGCAGGGCCTGCTGAAGCTCCACCGTCAGCGGATTGAGCCGCCTCGGAATGTTGAAGCTGAGGATCTCGACGTCGCCGTCGCGCTCGCACAGCAGCGGATCTTCGTCAGCGCCGCTCATGCTCACAGCCGCTCGACGATGGTCACGTTGGCCATGCCGCCGCCCTCGCACATGGTCTGCAGGCCGTAGCGCTTGCCGCGCTGGCCGAGCGCGTGCACGAGCGTGGTCATCAGTTTGGTGCCCGACGCGCCCAGCGGATGGCCCAGCGCGATCGCGCCGCCGTTCACGTTGAGCCGCGCCGGGTCGGCATCGAGCGTCTGCAGCCAGGCCAGCGGCACGGGCGCGAAGGCCTCGTTGACTTCGTACAGGTCGATGTCGGAGATCTTCATGCCCACCTTCTTCAGCGCGCGCTGCGTAGCGGGGAGCGGAGCCTCCAGCATGATCACGGGGTCGTGCCCCATCACGCTCAGGTGGTGAATGCGCGCGAGCGGCTCCACGCCCAGCGCCTTCAGGCCGCGCTCGTTCACCACCATCAGTCCGCTCGCGCCGTCGCAGATCTGGCTGGCGGTGGCGGCAGTGCAGCGCCCGCCCTCGGCGATGAGCTTCACGGCAGCGATGCTCTCCAGCGTGGCGTCGAAGCGGATGCCTTCGTCCACGGTGTGCTGCTCGCCGGGCTCCGTGCCGTCGGCCATGCGCACGGTCACCGGCACGATCTCGCGCTCGAAATGGCCGGCCTGCGTGGCGGCGATGGCGCGCTTGTGGCTTTCGAGCGCGTAGCGGTCGAGCTCGTCTTTTTCAATGCCGTAGTTCCTTGCGATCATCTCGGCGCCGGTGAACTGGCTGAACTGCACATCGGGATAACGCTTGGCCATGAGCGGGCTCACGTAGAAGCCCAGCCCGTTCTTCAGCGGCAGCGTGACGGGCATGCCCATGGGCACGCGCGTCATGCTTTCCACGCCGGCGGCGATCACGATGTCCATGGTGCCCGACATCACCGCTTGCGCCGCGAAGTGCAACGCCTGCTGCGACGAGCCGCACTGCCGGTCGACCGAGGTGGCCGGCACCGATTCGGGCAGCTTCGACGCCAGCACTGCGTTGCGCGCGATGTTGGAAGACTGCTCGCCGGCCTGGTCGACGCAGCCCATGATGACGTCCTCGACCAGTGCGGGGTCGGCGCCGGTGCGCTCCACCAGGGCGTTCAGCACCTGCGCGGCGAGGTCGGCCGGGTGCCAGCCGGCGAGGCGGCCGTTGCGGCGGCCGCCGGCGGTGCGCGCGGCGGCGACGATGAAGGCTTCGGGCATGGGGTTCTCCTGTCTGTTCCGTGTCTGTGTGGGTGCGAGGGTTCGTGTCAGCGCGGCGCCATGCGGATGGCCCCGTCGAGCCGCACGCTCTCGCCGTTGAAGTAGCCGTTGGTGATCATCAGCTCCGCCAGCGTCGCGTACTCCGCCGGGTTGCCCAGCCGCTTCGGAAACGGCACCGACGCCGCCAGCGCGGCCTTCACGTTGTCGGGTGCTCCCTGCAGCAGCGGCGTGTCGAAGATGCCCGGCAGGATGGTGTTCACGCGGATGCCCTCGCTCATGAGGTCGCGCGCAATCGGCAGCGTCATGCCGACGATGCCGGCCTTCGAGGCGGTGTAGGCCGCCTGGCCCATCTGCCCATCCTGCGCAGCCACCGAGGCGGTGTTGACGATGGCGCCGCGCTCGCCGTCCTGCAGCATGTCGAGCGTGAGCATGCCGGCGGCCGACTTGGCGATGCAGCGGAAGGTGCCGACCAGGTTGATCTGGATGATGCGGTCGAAATTCGCGAGCGGAAAGTGCTTGATCTCGCCGGTGGCCTTGTCGCGGCTCGCGGTCTTCACCGCGCTGCCGGTACCGGCGCAGTTGACCAGCACGCGCTCCTGCCCGTGCGCCGCGCGCGCCTTCGCGAAGGCCGCGTCCACCTGTTCCTCGGAGGTGACGTCGACCTTGCAGAAGACGCCGCCCAGCTCTTTCGCCAAAGCCTCGCCCTGCTCGGCGTTGAGGTCGAACAGCGCGACTTTCACGCCATGGCCCGCGAGGCGGCGCGCGGTGGCGGCGCCGAGGCCCGATGCGCCGCCGGTGACGACGGCCGCAATGCTGGAATCGAGTTGCATCTGCTGGTGTCCTTGAGGTGTCTTGAGTGGTTTGTCCACATCCAGTTTAGGAAGCAGAATCGGCCGCACACATCGTCGGAAACGACGGGATTTCAGCGCCGCATGCAGTCCCCCACACCCCGGATCCTCGAAACCAAGCTCAATCCCCCGGCCTTCGTCGCCACGCAGGTGCCGCGCACCGCGATTCGGGAAGAGGTCGCCGCGGCGGCCGTGAAGCTGGTGCTCGTGCGCGCTCCGGCCGGCTTCGGCAAGACCACCGCCATGGCGCAGATCCGCGAGCGCATGGAGGCCCAGGGCATCGCCACCGCGTGGCTCACGCTGGACCGCGCCGACAACGACGTCTCTCGCTTCCTCGACTGCCTGGCCGAGGCCGTGCAGCGCCTGGGCGTGGAAGACCCGCGCGGCAACAACGGCCCGTTCGACGCGGTGGCTGCGCTGGCCGCGCACGAATCGCCCTTCACGCTGTTCCTCGACGACTTCGAGCGGGTGCAGGAGCCGGCCGTGCTGGGGCTGATGCGCGAGATCGTCGAGCACCTGCCGCGCCGGGGGCAGATCGTGATCGGCTCGCGCAGCCTGCCCGACCTGGGCCTGGGCCGGCTGCGCGCACGCGGGCAGCTGACCGAGATCGACACCGACCGGCTGCGCTTCAGCCTCGAGGAAACCAGCGCCTTCCTCGGCCTGCGCCAGCCGCAGGCGGCCCAGGCGCTGCCGGCCGACACGCTTTCGCTGCTGCACCGCAAGACCGAGGGCTGGGTGGCCGCGATCTGGCTCGCCTCGATGGCGCTGGAGCGCCACGGCAGCGCCTCCGGTTTCGTCGAGCGCTTCTCGGGTTCCGACCGCGCTGTGGCCGACTACCTGGCCGAGGACGTGCTCGCGCACCAGCCGAAGGAGATCCGCGACTTCCTGCTGCGCACCAGCATCCTGCGGCAGCTCGACGCGTCGGTGTGCCAGGCGCTGTGCCCGCGCGTGGACTGCGCGGCCATCCTCGAGCGGCTGGCCACGTCGAACCTGTTCCTCACGCCGGTGAGCGGCGATGGCGATGCGTGGCGATACCACAGCCTCTTTGCCGACTTCCTCCGCGCGCAGCTCGCGCGTGAACTTCCCGGCGAGCCGGAACGACTGCACCTCGCGGCCTCGGGCTGGTACGAATCGCACGGCCGCCCGGTGCCCGCCATCGACCATGCCATCGAGGGCGGCGACCATCCGCATGCACTGACCCTGCTCGACAGCCACGCCGCGCAGTTCCTCGAAGAGGGCCGCATGCGCATGCTGGCGCGCTGGTTCTCGGCCATTCCCGAGCACCAGTTGCGCGAGCATCCGTTCCTGCAGCCGATCTCGCTGTGGGCCACCTGCTTCACCCACGGCCCGTGGGATGCGATGCGGCAGCTCAATGAATCGGGCTGCCTCGACAGCCCCATCGCCGAGGTGCGCGCGAGCGCCCACACGCTGGTGCCGCTGCTGCTGGCCATGCAGGACCGGCACGACGAGGCTTACGAAGCCGGCCGCCTGAGCCTGGCGCGCCTGCCCACCGGCCTGGCCTTTGCCGACAGCGTGCTGCTCAACGCCATGGCGCACATCCTCGCGGTGCGCGGCGACCAGCACGAGGCGCGGCGCCTGCTCGACGCGGCGCGGCGCCAGCAGGGCAACAGTGCATTCAACCGCATGTACACCGAGTCGCTGGCCGGCCTGTTCGACCTGCACGAAGGCCGGCTGCGGCAGGCCACCGCGCGGCTGCGCATGGCGGTCGATTCGACGCACGCCGTGTCGTACAACCACAGCCACGGCAACGCATGGGCCGGCGTGCTGTACGCAGGCGCCGTGTACGAGACCAACCAGCTCGCGCAAGCCGAGCGCCTGCTGAACGTGTACCTGCCGCTGGCGCGCGACGTGGGCCTGCCCGATCACATGATCTTGAGCCACGTGATGCGCTCTCGGCTGGCCTTCCACGCGGGCGACATCGACGCCGCCTTCCAGGCGCTGACCGAGCTCGAATACCTGGGCCACGCGCGCCAGCTGCCGCGCGTGGTGGCGGGCGCCAAGCTGGAGCGCTCGCGCATGCTGCTGCTGCAGGGCAACGGCCCCGCATCGCATGACGAGCTGCTGCGCGCCGACGACCCTGCGCTGTGGGAGCGCGAACTGCGCCAGCGCCTGCCCGCGCACGACCTCGACTATCTCGCGCTCGCGAAGGCGCGCTGGGAAATCGCCTTCGGCGACGCGCGCTCGGCGCTGGGCGTGCTCGACGCGGAACTGCACGCCGCGCTGGCAGTGGCCCGCAACCGGCGGGCCCTCAAGCTCAGGGTGCTGCGCGCGCTGGCGCTGCAGCGTGCCGGCGACGTGGCCGCCGCCGTCGAACAGTTCGGCGAAGTACTGCAGGCGGCCAGCCAGGAAGGCTTCATGCGGCTGATCCTCGACGAAGGGCCCGCCGTTGGAACACTGGTGCACCGCTGCGCGGCGGCGATGCAGGAGAGCGCCAGCACCGACCCGATCCTCGCGGACCACCTGCAGCGCCTGCTGCAGGCCGTGGGCCCGATGGCGACGGCAACCGAGGCGGAAGCGCCAGCCGGCGGCGACGCAATGAAGGAGCCGCTCACCCGCAAGGAAATCCGCGTGCTGCAGCTGCTGGCCGAGGGCTACTCGAACAACGCGATGGCCGAGAAGCTCTTCGTGTCGGACAGCACGGTGCGCACGCACCTGCGCAACATCAACATGAAGCTGGATGCGAAGAGCAGGACGCAGGCTGTGGCAATTGCGCGCAGGCTGGGTGTGATCCGCTGACCCGCCGCCCTCGCCGCGAACCGCTCATGCTTTTGCGAACTTTGGTTCGCATCCGGTGGACTCGAACTACGGATTTCGGTGATACCCCACCGCTGCCCGCGTCCCTAGCATTCCCTTGAGCGTTCCAACTGCCGCGATAGCGCAAGCAGCGCGGCGGCATCGAAGGCCACGCGCCCGGCCCAGGGATCCACCGCAAGCAACAGAGAGCGACGCAAGCCGAAGCACCATGCCCAAAGGAATCCCCAATCCCGCCGCCATGTATGGCATCTACCCCCGCAGCTGGGGCTACGAGGTGTCGATCGTGCGCAACGGCACGCGCTACTTCAGGCAGTTCGGCCGTGCCAGCTACGGCGGCGACCAGCAGGCGCTGCGCCAGGCGCAGGACTGGCGCGACGGCGTGGTGCGCAGCGTGCCGCCGATCCCGCGGCGCGACCGGGCCGAGAAGCTGCGGGTCAACAACACCACCGGCGTGTCGGGCGTGTTCTGCCAGGTCGCCCCGGGCGGCAAGGTGAGGGCCTGGGTCGCCAAGACCTACATCGGGCAGGACGAGATCCTGCGCACCGACTTCCCCGTGAACACGGTGGGCGAGTCGGCGCAGGCGCTGGCCATCGAGGAGCGCGCGCGCCAGCTCGACCGCATGGACGGACTGGCCAAGCTGCACCCGGCCGAGGAGACGATCCGCACGAGCCCCCCGGCCTTTTCCCCGGAACTGCTGTCGCCCAAGCGCTCGAAATCGGAAATCAAGCGCAGCACCAATTCCAGCGGGGTGAGCGGCGTGCACTTCAAGGCGCCGAACCCGGGCCATCCGGGCTACTGGCTCGCCATCACCTACACCGCCGGCAAGGGCAGTGTCAGCAAGGCTTTCTCCATCAAGGAACACGGGGCGGAGAAGGCGAAGCTGCTGGCCATCGAGGAGCGCGAGCGCCAGCTCGAGCAGAAGCTCCTGCACATGCGGCAAGCCGCAGCCGACACGCTCGTTGCCATTCCCTACCTGCGGGAAGCCAGGCAGGGCCTCGCCGCCGAAGCAAGGCCGCGGCAGTGAACGCACCGTTCACCGGGGCCGGCCCCGTTCGCGCGGCGGCCGGCGGATGCTCGCGTCCCCGGGTCGATGATATTTTTTCAGGCACGGCCGCACGCGCGGATTTGCCATGGTGCTTCGGCCAAAATAGCCGCGAAATTCGCGCGCCAAAGAGCCGCGGGCAAGTCGGGGAGCCCATCGGAATCAGCAATGCTGAGTACGAAAGTAGCAGCATCAATTCGAGAATGCCCAAAGGTATCCCGAACCCGGCAGCCATGTACGGCATCTACTCCAGATCCTGGGGTTTCGAAGTTTCCATCGTCCGCAACGGCGTTCGCCATCACAGGCTGTTCGGCAAGGCCAGCTACGGCGGCGCGGAGCAGGCACTGCTCCACGCGCAGGACTGGCGCGACCACATCGTGCGCAGCGTGCCGCCGCAGACGCGCAGCGCGCGCGCCGAGAAGCAGCGGACCAACAACAGCACCGGCGTGACGGGCGTGTTCCACCATCTCGCGCCGAACGGCCGGGTGCGCGCCTGGATGGCCAAGACCTACATCGCGCACGACGAGATCCTGCGCACCGACTTCTCCGTGGCCGACCTGGGCGACGACGCGCAGGCGCTGGCCATCCAGGAACGCGCGCGGCAGCTCAAACTCATGACCGGACTGGCACGCATCCATCCGGCCGAGGAAGCAATCCGCATGGGGCTGTCGGCGCATCCGGCGGGCCCGCGCACGCCCAAGCGCTCGAAGTCGGAGATCACCCGGCGCAACAACACCAGCGGGGTGAGCGGCGTGCACTTCAAGACGCCCAACCCCAGCCATCCCGGTTACTGGTTGGCCATCACCTACACCGCCGGCAAGGGCAGCGTGAGCAAGGCCTTCTCGGTGAAGACACACGGCGCAGATATGGCCAAGAGCCTGGCCGTCGCGGAGCGTGCGAGCCAGCTCGCCGACAAGCTGCGAACGGAAGAACAGGCCGAAGCAGCGGGCCGGGAGGCCGCGCCGCCCCCGCGGCGCCAGCCGCGCGGGCAGGCGGCAACGGTATCCGGAGCCAAGCGGAACAACGGATGAGTTCATTGCAAGGAAGCGGCTTCGCTGAAGCGGCGAAGCCAGAAAGCGGTCGCCTGCACGGAGCGAACCGCCCATGAAGCCCCCTATGACATACAGGCATCTCCACCAGCTGCTGCGCGTGGCATCGCATCTGCTGGACCAGGCAGCGACCGACGTGCGCACCACCGACCTCGAACCCGTGGACGAGAACATCCAGCGCATCGGCCGCGCGCTGATCGAAGTGATCGAGGTGCAGCGGCAGATCTACGCCGCGCAACCCGAGCTGCAGCCGAAGACGCTGGCCGCCACCCCGCGCGAGCACGACGCCAACCGGCTCTTCACCCAGTTCACGCTGGAGGCACTGGAGCTGGAAGACGCGGGCCACACCGACGCGGCGCGCGAGAAGTACACGCAGTTCATCGGCCTGTCGCCGTCGTACCACCACCGCGAGATCGCGCGGGCGGAGATCCGGCGGCTGTCCTGAGCCGCCAGGGCCTGTTCACAACGCCCTGGCGATCACCTCTTTCATGATCTCGTTGGTGCCGCCGTAGATGCGCTGCACCCGCGCGTCGGCGTACATGCGCGCCACCATGTACTCGTTCATGAAGCCGTAGCCGCCGAAGAGCTGCAGGCATTCGTCGATCACGCGGCCCTGGGCCTCCGAGCCCCAGAGCTTGGCCATGGAGGCGGTGGCGGTGTCGAGCTTGCCGGCCACGAGGTCTTCCACGCAGCGGTCGATGAAGGCCCGGCCTACCTTGATCTGCGTGGCGATCTCGGCCAGCTTGAATTTCGTGTTCTGGAACTCTGCAACCGGCTTGCCGAAGGCCTTGCGGTCGCGCACGTAGTCGAGCGTGGCCTGATAGGCGCCTTCCATGGTGGCCAGCGCGCTCAGGCCGATGATGGTGCGCTCGTAGGGCAGGTCGCTCATGAGCTGGAAGAAGCCCTGGCCCTCCACGCCGCCCAGCAGCGCATCGGCGCCCACGCGCACGTCGTCGAAGAAGAGCTCGGAGGTGTCCTGCGCCTTCATGCCGATCTTGTCGAGCACGCGGCCCACGCGGAAGCCCTTGCAGCCTTCCGTCTCCACGATGAGGATCGACGTGCCCTTGGCGCCCTGCGTGGGGTCGGTCTTGGCCACCACCAGCACCACGCCGGCGAGGAAGCCGTTGGTGATGAAGGTCTTGGAACCGTTGACGACATAGCCGCCGTCCTTCTTCTCGGCGCGGGTGCGCACGCCCTGCAGGTCGGAGCCCGCGCCGGGCTCCGTCATGGCGATGGCGCCCACCAGCTCGCCGCGCGCCATGCGCGGCAGGTAGTTGCGCTTCTGCTCCTCGGTGCCGTGGTTCAGAAAGTAGTGCGCCACGATGCTGTGCACCGAGGTCGCCATGCCGGTGAGCGCGCGGCGCGACATCTCCTCGTAGAACACCGCCTCGTGGCGGAAGTCGCCGCCCGCGCCGCCGTACTCCTCGGGAATGTCGGCGCACAGCAGGCCGAGCGCGCCGGCCTTGCGCCACACCTCGTGCCCCACGTGGCCGCGCTTGCGGGCTTCCTCGTCGTGCGGGAGCACTTCGGTCTCGATGAAGCGCACCACGTTGTCGCGGTACAGCTCCAGGTCTTCGTCGCTCCAGGAGCGGCGGAAATCGATGGCCATGTTGTCTTCCTTTGCTTTCTTTCTCGTCGTATCCAAAGAGTTCAGCCGACGCGGCGCTCCCTGCCGGCCCAGAAAGGCTCGCGCAATTGGAACTTCTGCAGCTTGCCCGCAGCCGAGAGCGGCAGCGCATCGCGGAACTCCACGCTGCGCGGGCACTTGTAGCTGGCGATGTGCTCACGGCAGTGGGCGATGACGGCTTCGGCCTCCAGCACCATGCCTTCGCGCCGCACGATCACCGCGTGCACGCGCTCGCCCCACTTGTCGTCGGGTATGCCGATCACGGCGGACATCAGCACCTGCGGCATCTGCGCGATGGCGTTCTCGACCTCGGCCGAATACACGTTCTCGCCGCCGCTCACGATCATGTCCTTCATGCGGTCGACCACGAACACGAAGCCCTGGTCGTCCATGTAGCCGCCGTCGCCGGTGTGCATCCATCCACCGCGCAGCGCGGCCTCGGTCTGCTCCGGCTTGTTCCAGTAGCCCTTCATGACCATGGGGCCGCGCGCGACGATCTCGCCGACCTGGCCGGGCGGCAGCTCCCTGTCTTCGCCGTCGACGATGCGCACCTCGGCGATGGGCACCGGCGTTCCCGCCGAACGCAGCAGGCGGTCGCGGTCCGGGCCAGGCAGGTGGCAATGCGGCGCCAGCGCGGTGACCACGGGCGACAGCTCCGTCATGCCGTAGACCTGCGCGAAGGATGCCTTCGGTATCGCGCGCATCGCCTGGTCGAGCAGCGCGGCGTCGATGGGCGCGGCGCCGTAGAACAGCAGCTGCAGGCTCGACAGGTCGAACCCGTCGAAACGCGGATGCTCGATCACGCGCTTGATCATGGTCGGCACCATGAACATCTCGGTGATGCGCGCGGACTGCACTGCCTGCAGCACCGCCAGCTCGTCGAACATCGGCAGCACGTGCATGGGCATCAGCCGCAGCATGTTCTGGATCGAGGCGCCGCAGCCCGCCACGTGGAACATGGGCGCCGCGACGAGCGACACCGCATGCTGCGCATCGCGCGGCAGCGCGGCGACCGTGCTCAGCGCGTTGATGCAGAGGCTGCCGTGCGTGAGCATCACGCCCTTGGGCTGGCCGGTGGTGCCGCCGGTGTACATGATGGCCGCGAGCTCGTCGGTGCCGTGCGGCACATCTTCGGCGGGCTCGGCCTTTGCCAGCAGCGCCTCGTACCCGACCATGCCCTCGGGCACCGCGCCCTCGCCGCAATAGACCACCGTGCGCAGCGACGCCGAGAGCTGCCGCAGCGCGGGAACCATCGGCACGAACAGGTCGTCGACCAGCAGGATGCGGGTGTCGCAATCGTCCAGCGAGTAGGCGACCTCCTTCGGGTTCCAGCGGATGTTGACCGGGTTGATGACGCCGCCGCCCCACCAGGTGCCGAAGAAGTATTCGACGAAGCGATGCGAGTTGAGGCTCAGCATGCCGACGCGATCGCCGCTCGCCATGCCGAGCTGCTTCAGCACGGTGGCCAGGCGCGCGACGCGGTCGGTGAAGGTGGCGAAATCGAGGCTGGTGCCGCCGCAGACGATGGCGGTGGCCTTCGCCTTCTCGCGGCGGCCCTTGTGCAGGGGTTGGGTGAGGAACACGAGGTCGTCTCCTTCAGGCACTGCCAAGAGGCGCGAGAGGCGCAAGAGGCGCGATCGCATCCGCCGCCACGCCCCAGCGGCGCAGCACGGCAGGGCCGTCGTCGCGCGCGGTTGCCTGCGGCAGCACCGGCGCGGTGCGGCTGAAGCGCGGCGCGGGCGCGGGCTGCACCACGCCGCCCACGTTGGCGAAGGTGCCGCGTGCCACGTTGTGCGGATGCTCCGGGGCCTCGTCCCAGTCGAGCACGGGCGCGAAGCAGGCGTCGCTGCCTTCGAGCAGCACGCACCACTCGTCGCGCGTGCGCGTGCGGAACACGTCGGCCATGCGCAGCTTGAGCAGCGGCCAGCGGTCGGCGTCCATCTGCGCGTCGAAGGCGGTGTCGTCGGCGATGCCGCAGCGTTCGCGCATGAGCGCGTAGAACTGCGGCTCGATGGCGCCCACGGCCACGTACTTGCCGTCGGCGCAGGCGTAGGTGTCGTAGAAGTGCGCGCCGCCGTCGAGCATGTTCTCGCCGCGCTGGTTGCTCCATTGCCCCGCCGACTTGAAGCCGTACATCATGGCCGACAGCAGCGCCGCGCCGTCGGTCATGGCGGCGTCGACCACCTGGCCCTGGCCGGAGTTCTTCGCCTCGTGCAGCGCGGCGAGGATGCCGAAGGCCAGCAGCATCGCGCCGCCGCCGAAGTCGCCCACGTAGTTGAGCGGCGGCACCGGCGGCTCGCCCGCGCGGCCGATGGCGTGCAACGCGCCGCTGATGGCGATGTAGTTGATGTCGTGCCCCGCCGCATGCGCGAGCGGCCCGTGCTGGCCCCAGCCGGTCATGCGGCCGTACACCAGCCGCGGGTTGCGTGCGTGGCATTCGGCGGGGCCCAGCCCCAGCCGCTCCATCACGCCGGGGCGGAAGCCCTCGATGAGCACGTCGGCTTTCTCGATGGCATCGAGCACGGATTGCGCAGCGCCTTCAGCGCGCAGGTCGACCTGCAGCGTGCTGCGACCGCGCGCGAGGATGTCGTGCGGCGCGGTGCGAGTGCCGGGGCGCTCGATGCGGATCACCTCCGCGCCCATGTCGGCGAACAGCATCGCGCAGAACGGACCGGGGCCGATGCCCGCCATTTCGATCACCCGAAGGCCTTGCAGTGGACCAGCCATGGTCTGTCTCCTGTGTGTGGAGGCATCTTGGCGCCGGCCCCACGGCGCCGCATCGTCGAAAGCGACGAATGCGCTACGCCTATGCTTGAACCGGGGCGGCGCGCAGCTTCGCCACGCGGCGCAGGTGCCAGGACGGCGGACCGAACTGCCCCTCGATGAGCGTGGCGCGGCGCACGTAATGACCCACCGCCAGCTCTTCGGTCATGCCCATGCCGCCGTGCAGCTGCACCGCGCCCTGCCCGACGGCCTTGCAGGCCTTCGCGGCAGCCACCTTGGCGGACGAGACCGCGCGTGCGCGTTCGGCGGGCGATGCATCGTCGACGACCTCGCCCACGCTGGCGGTGAGCGCCGCGGCCTGCTCCAGCGCCATGTGCATGTCGGCAAGGCGGTGCTGCAGCACCTGGAAGCTGGAGATCGGAACGCCGAACTGCTTGCGCTGGCGCACGTAGTCGAGCGTGTCGCGCATCAGGCGGCGCATGACGCCGACGGATTCGGCGCAGACGGCGAGCGTGGCCTCGTCGAGCGCCCGCTCGATCTGCGGCAACGCGCTGCCCTCGGCGCCGAGCAGTGCGTCGGCTGGCAGGCGCACGTCGTCGAAGGCGATGTCGGCTGCGCGGCCGCCGTCGCGTGTCGAATAGGCACGCAGGCGCACGCCGGTCGCATCCCTGGGAACGACGAGCAGCGAGAGGCCGGTGCCGCTGCGCGCGCTCACGATCAGGTGGCTGGCCCATGGCGCGGCATGCACCACGGCCTTGCGGCCATTCAGGCGGAAGCCGTCACCGTCGCGCGCGAGTGTTGCCTGCACATCGGCGCGGTCGTGCCGGCCCTGCGGCTCGCCGTGCGCGAAGGCGAGAACGGCCTGCCCCGCGACGACGCGCTTCAGCAGCGCTTCGGCCCGCGCGCCCGGATGGCGCTGCAGCAGGCCCGCGCCGATCACCATCGTCGAGAGGTACGGCTCGGCAGCGAGCGCGCCGCCCAGCGTTTCCATCATCGCGAGGTGCGCGGCCATGCCTCCACCGAGGCCGCCCTGCGATTCGGGCAGCGCCGCGCCCAGCAGGTCGAGCTCGCCGGCGAGGCCCTGCCAGAACGGCGGTGGCGCATCGTCGGCCTTGCGCAGCGTGTACAGCCGCTGCTCGAAGCCGTGGTTGTCGTCGAGGTAGCGCGCGAGGCTGTCGCGCAGCATGGCGAGGGTGTCGTCCCGTTCGGTGAAGGTGCTCATGGATGGACCTCAGTTCGCCAGCAGGTGGGCCGCGACGATGTTGCGCTGCACTTCGTTGGAGCCCGCGTAGATCGAAGCCGCGCGGTCGTTGAGGTAGGCCGACATCGAGAACACCGCATCCTCGGGAACCGGCAGCGCGTTGCCCTGCAGGCCGTCATCCAGCGGCAGGTCGGCGGCGGCGTAGTGGGCGGCGATTTCGACGCCGAGTTCGGTCAGCCGCTGGCGCAGCTCGGAGCCCAGCACCTTGCCCATCGACGGACGGATGCCGGGCGGCTCGCCGCGGGCCTGCGCGCGCAGCGACTGCAGCTCGGTGGCTTCGAGCGCATCGATGGCGCATTCGGCTTCGGCGAGGCGCAGGGACATATCGCCGGCTTCGTGCGCGTCATGCGCCGCCGTCGCGAAGGCTGCATCGGCGGCCGCCTGGAGCCGGCGAAGGCGCGCACGCAGCATCGGCGCCCATGCGCCGCCGCGCTCGTGCTGCAGCAGGTACTTGGCGATGGTCCAGCCCTGGTTCTCCTCGCCGATGAGGCCGTCGGCAGGCACGCGCACGTCGTCGAAGAACACCTGGTTGAGCTCGTGGTCACCCGAGATGCTGATGATCGGCCGGATGGTGATGCCCGGCGCGGGAATGTCGAAGCACAGGAAGCTGATGCCCTGCTGCGGCTTGCCACCCGAGGTCGTGCGCACGAGGCAGAACATGCGGTTGGCGTACTGCGCGTGAGTGGTCCAGATCTTGGTGCCGTTGATGACGTAGTCGGATCCGTCGCGCACGGCCTTGCACTGCAGCGAGGCCAGGTCGGAGCCCGACTGCGGCTCCGAGTAGCCCTGGCACCAGTAGTCCTCGCCCGAGCGGATGCCGGGCAGCCACGCGCGCTTCTGCGCCTCGGTGCCGAAGGCGATGATCACCGGCGCGACCATGCCCGGCCCCATGGGCGCGCGCGGCGGTGCGTCGGCTGCCGCCAGCTCGGCCGAGAAGATGTAGTGCTGCATCGGCGACCAGCCCGTGCCGCCGTGCTCCACCGGCCAGTGCGGCACGCTCCAGCCGCGCTTCGCGAGGATGCAGTGCCAGCGGTTGCCGAATTCGTAGTCGCTGAAGATGCCGGAGCAGCGCCGGCCAGCGGCGCGAAGCTCGGGCGTCAGTTCGCGCGCGAGGAAATCGCGCACTTCGTCTCGGAATGCGGTCTCCGCCGCCGTGAGTGCCCAGGCCATGGTGTTCGTTGTCTCCTGTCGGAATGCCCCGCCCGAGTGTGATGCCGGCGGGGCCGGCCGGCATCGTCGGATCGGACGAACATGGCCCGCGCGCCGTGGCCGCCAAGGCCCACGGATTTCCGTGGACTTTTGTTTTCATTCGGGATAGTCCGATACGGCGACGCGCCGGTTCCTGCTTCAATCGCTCCGGGGAGTTGTTCCGGGCGGCAGAGAAGAAAGCGCCGCCCTCGAAGGAGCACGGCAGTGAGCACTGTCATTCCCGGCTTTTCGCACAGCAGCGTCGAGCGCCTGTGCGACTACGAGTTGCCGGAACAACCTGACGTCACGCTTTCCCGGAACTCACCGGAACCCGACGGTCCGGAGAACCTCGCGCTGGCATGGTGGCTGTGGATGGACGAGCTGGGCAAGAGCATGCTCAGGCACTACGACGCCTGGCGCGAGCAGCTCGATCACACGACGAAAGCGAACAGCCGCGACCGGAAGGGCTGAGCGCAGCCCCGCTTCTTTTCTTCAGGCGGCGACCGCTTCGCGCTGCGGCGTTGCCTTCGACGGCACGGGCATGTGCTGCGCCCAGTCGATGATTTCCAGCCGGCCGTCGGCATGCTCGGCCAGCGCCGTCAGGCTCTCGACCCAGTCGCCATCGTTGCAGTAGAGGATGCCGTCGATGTCGCGCATCTCGGCGTGGTGGATGTGCCCGCAGACCACGCCCTGTGCGCCGCGGTTGCGGGCCTCGCGGGCCACGGCCGCCTCGAAGTCGCCCACGTAGCTCACGGCCCGCTTGACCTTGCCCTTGAGGTACTTGGACAGCGACCAGTAAGGCAGCCCCATGCGCGCGCGCAGCGAGTTGAGGTGGCGGTTGAGCTTGAGCGTGAATTCGTAGAGCGAATCGCCCACGTAGGCGAGCCACTTGGCGCACTGGATCACGCCGTCGAACAGGTCGCCGTGGATGATCCAGAGCTTGCGGCCGTCGGCGGTCTCGTGGATCCATTCCTCGGCCACGTCGATGCCGCCGAAATTGTGGTGGAGGTACTTGCGGGCGAACTCGTCGTGGTTGCCCGGGATGAAGATCACGCGCGTGCCCTTGCGCGCCTTGCGCAGCAGCTTCTGGATCACGTCGTTGTGCGCCTGCGGCCAGTACCAGTGGCGCTTGAGCTGCCAGCCGTCGATGATGTCGCCGACCAGGAACAGCGTCTCGCACTCGGTGTGCTTGAGGAAGTCGAGCAGCGCGCGGGCCTGGCAGCCGGGCGTGCCCAGGTGCAGGTCGGAGATCCAGAGGGTGCGGAATTGCAGGGGTGGGCGTGCGCGATCTTCGTCCTCGGGGTCGGGGGCCCGGGTTGCGGTGTCGCGCCATGCGCGAAGGAAAGCGTCGTCGCGTTGCATGGACGGGCAGGTTCCCATCGCACGATGACCACGCGATGGCACACCCGTGACATCCCGGTGACGCGTTGCCGCGCGACAACGCCACAATCCCGCGATGCGCCCTGGCCAGATCATCGTTCTCGCAACCCCTGTCTTCTTTCTTCTTATCGCGATCGAATTCGCGGTCGGCCGCGCACGCGCGCGCCGCGGCACCGGGCAGGACACCTACCGCCTCGCCGACACCGTGAACAGCCTCGGGCTGGGCATCCTGAGCCAGATCAGCGCGGTGCTCACCGGGCTGCTGCGCATCGGCATCTACACGGCCGTGTATTCGGCGGTAGCGCTGTTTCCGCAGGAGGCGGCAAAGGAGTTCTGGACGACGTGGTACGGCTGGCTGCTGGCGCTGCTGTTCTACGACTTCTGCTACTACTGGCTGCACCGCATGGGCCACGAGTCGGCCGTGTTGTGGGCGGCGCACGTGGTGCATCACCAGAGCCAGCACTACAACCTGTCGACGGCGCTGCGGCAGACCTCTAGCGGCGCTCTGCTCGGCTGGATCTTCTACATGCCCATGGCAGTGGCGGGCGTGCCGCCGGTGGTGTTCGCGGTGGTGTCGCTCGTCGACCTGCTCTACCAGTTCTGGGTGCACACCGAGCAGGTGGGCAAGCTGGGCTGGTTCGACCGCTGGTTCTGCTCGCCCTCGAACCACCGCGTGCACCACG
>BFBZ01000008.1_pt307 | contig 32382 bp, 35 predicted proteins | sample 1888401 | NCBI WGS metagenome assembly BFBZ01 (sample SAMD00112614, study PRJDB3348) | symbiont metagenome | host: Chara braunii
TGGAGCTTCGCAAGCTGGAGGACGCCGGCATTGTCGAGCGCACCGAATTCGAAGGCTATCCGTTGCGCGTCGAGTACCAGCTCGCGCCCGCCGGCCACCGCCTCGTGCCGCTGATCGACGCGCTCGGCAACTGGTGGGAAACGACGTCGGATGCCGCCGGACAATCGAGCCCCGCTGATGCCGAACCGGCCGCTTCAAATCCCGTCTCGCGGGATTGAACGACACGAAGCCCACCAAACTTGCTCTGGCCTCGGGTGAGGTCCCGAAGTATCAGTTTCCGTGCGCATCAATGCGCGGGGAGCCAATCAAGGTGCCGAAGAGCACAGCCGGAGCCTGATCCGGAAAAGTGCGAAGCGGTTTTCCGAAAAGATCATGCGCAAGCAAAGAACCAGGACGGGCGGCGTGACGGCTCCCGCGATCACGCCTACTGCGTCGGCGCCCGGTGCGCGCGGCTGGCGCGACTACGCGCTGCTGCTGGCGCTGGCCTGCTGCTGGAGCTCGACCTATCCGCTGACCAAGATCGGGCTCGGCTCGATCCCGCCGGTCACCTTCATCTCGGCGCGCTCGCTGGTCGCCGCGCTGTTCCTGCTCGTGGTGCTGCAGATCCGCGGCATCCGGATCCCGACCGACATCAAGGCCTGGAAGCTGTTCGCCTTCCAGCAGACCATCAACTCGACGATCCCGTTCCTGGTGATAACCTGGGCGCAGCTCTACGTGCCGGCATCCAACACCGTGGTGCTGGCCTCGACGACGCCGATCTTCGCCTTCCTCATCACCTGGGCGATCACGCGGCACGAGCCGGCCTCACCGCTCAAGTTCGTCGGCGCGATTCTCGGCCTCGCCGGCACAGTCGCCATCATCGGCCTCGACGCGCTCTCCGGCTTCGGCAAGGAGATTGTCGCCGAGATCGCGATCCTGCTCGCCACCGTTTCGTTCGCCTGCGCCACGATCTTCGGGCTTCGTCTCTCCGACTATGACCCCATGGTGGTGGCCGCCGGCTCGCTGCTGTTCGGCGGCACCGTGCTGCTGCCGGTCGCCCTGGTCGTCGACCACCCCTGGACGCTGCACCCGACGCCGCAGGCGTTGGTCGCCACCGTCGTGATGGGCATCTTCTCCAGCGCGTTCGGCCTGATGCTGTTCTACATGTGCCTGACGCGGCTCGGCACGCTGACGACAAATGCGCAAGGCTATCTGCGGATTCCGATCGGCGTCGCGTTGTCGGTGATCCTGCTCGGTGAATCCGTGCCGTCGAACCTCGCGCTCGGCCTCCTGCTGGTCATGGCCGGCGTCGCCGCGATGACAATTCCGGCCGATACGCTCAAACGCTGGCTGCGAAGGCTGTAGTCCAAGCTCAGGCCGACAACTGCTTCTCGGCGATCGAAAGCCATTCGGCCTGCGCGTCGCGCAGGTATTTCGGCGCGCGCCGCATCTGGATCAGGAGCTCGTTGAACACGATGCGCGCCTCGGCAGTGCGGCCGACCAGCTGCAACAACAGGCCGTAGCGGACCCGCGCCTCCGCGCCGCGAAAATACTGCGACACCGCCTGGTATTCTTCCAGCGCCTCGTCGAGCCGGCCGAGTTCGGCGAGCGAGCGGGCATAGAGCAGATGGCCCTCGGCGGATTCGAAATCCGGCCAGTGCGCGCGCAAGGCATCGAGCGTCGCCAGCGCCTCGGCCGGCTGCTTGCGACCGAACTGGGCCTGCGCCTTGGCCAGCGCGTAGGCCGGATCGTCGCCCTGCGGCAACTGCAAGACGTGATCGTAGTGGCTCTCCGCTTCCTCGAAACGCCCGATCGCCTGGCACTCCGCGGCCAGCGCCGCCCGGTTGGCAATCGTGTCGGACGTCGCAAGCTTGTCCGACAATTCCCGATACCGCTTCTCCGGATCGAGCCGATTGGCGACACGCTTGCGTGCCTGCGCGGCCCCCGGCCCGCCCCACCATTCCGGGATCAGCTCGACGACGATGTAAGCGAGCGCGCCGATCAGCGGCACCATCAGGATGATGAAGGCCCAGGGCTGCAAGCGGCCGGTGCGCGAGGCGTGATAGATCAGGGTGATGTCGAGCAACAGTATGACCAATGCGACGGGCATGCGAATTCCAGCGAACCAGACCAATCATCCAAGTCGCTTCCGTCATAGCGTGCCCAACACGCCGCGACAATCCCCGGTTGCTATCCGGTCGATGCTAGCGTGACGAGATGATGAAACGGAAGCGGCTATCCCTGCGTTGGTGTCTGCCGGAGCGGACCAGGTTCATGGTCCCCGCGCATCGCAAAGCCGCTACTTCTTGTCGTCCGCCAGCAGCGTGCGGTATTTCGCGACGTCGCGGGTCACGAGTTGCTGCAGCGCCTCGGGTGTGAGCTCATCGGCATCGGGCGCGACCGTCGACAGGTCCGCGAACCGCTTCTTCACCGCCTCGCTTGCGACGGCGGTGCGCGCGGCGGCGTTGAGCTTGGCGATGATCTCGGGCGGCGTGCCCTTCGGCGCGAACAGGCCGTTCCAGCCCTGCGCCTCGAACTCAGGCAGTCCGGCCTCGGCCGAGGTCGGCAGTTCCGGCAGCGAGGCGAGCCGCACGGTCGAGCCGACCACGACCGCCTTCACCAGTCTGTCGTCGATCGCCTGCGACACCGAAGCCGCCGCATCGCAGACGCCGTCGATCTGGCTGCCGATCGCGTCGGTCAGTGCGAGCGCCGCGCCGCGATAGCCGACCAGTTGCACATCGATCCCTGCGGCATGCACGAAGCTCTTGCAGATCAGGTAATTCGACGAGCCGACGCCGGCATGGCCGAGATTGACCTTGCCCGGATTCTTCTTGGCGTAGTCGATGAAGTCCTTGAGGTCCTTGGCCGGAAAATCCTTGCGCAGCGCGACGATGCCGAAGGTCTTCGCCACCACGGCGATCGGCGCGAAGGAGTCCGGCGTGAACGGCAGCTTCGGATAGATCGTGTAGGCGGCCGCGTTGGTGCCGGCATTGCCGATTGCAATCGTGTAGCCGTCCGGCTCGGCGCGCGCCGCGCGGGTCAGCGCGGTCGAGCCGCCGGCACCGCCGACATTCTCGATGATGATGGTCTGGCCGAGGGCGGCGCCCATCTGGTCGGCGACCGCGCGGGCGATCACGTCGGAGGTGCCGCCGGCCGTAAACGGCACGATCATCGTGATCGGGCGCTTGGGGAAGTCCTGGGCGTGAGCCGACGTCGCAAGCAGCAGAACCGCGGCTGCCGCCGCGGCAAGGCACCGTCCCAGCATGATGGCTACGCCGCCTTTTCGAATTGCTGGACCAGCCCGGCGAACAGGCCGCGGCCATCGGTGCAGCCCATGATCTCTTCGACGTGATTTTCCGGATGCGGCATCATGCCGAGCACGTTGCCGCGCTCGTTGACGATGCCGGCGATCGAATTCGCCGCGCCGTTGAAATTGAAGGCCTCGTCGACCACGCCGTCGGCCGAGCAATAGCGGTAGAGCACCCGCCCCTCGCCCTCGAGCCGCTTCAGCGTCTCCTCGTCCGCCTCGTAATTGCCCTCGCCATGCGCCACCGGCACGCGGATCACCTGGCCGGCATTGTAGCCGCGGGTGAACGGCGTGTCGGAGCGCTCGACCTTCATATGCACGTCACGGCAGACGAATTTCAGCCCGGCATTGCGCATCAAGACGCCCGGCAACAGGCCGGACTCGCAGAGGATCTGGAAACCGTTGCAGACGCCGAGCACGAGCCCGCCCTTGCCGGCGAAGTCACGCACCGCGTCCATTACGGGGGCGCGCGCCGCGATCGCGCCGCAGCGCAGATAGTCGCCATAGGAGAAGCCGCCCGGCACCACCACGAGGTCGGTGCCTTTGGGCAGCGCGGTCTCGGCGTGCCACACCATCGCAGTCTCGTTGCCGGAGGCGAGTTTCAGCGCGCGCGCCATGTCGCGTTCGCGGTTGATGCCGGGGAAGACGAGGACGGCTGATTTCATCGGATCACCTGGTTTTGGGCGCCAGCACGAGCTTAACTGCGGCGGCAAATCTTGCGTAATTGTCGTTGCTGGCCTTCTCGTCGCGCGCCGAACTGATCAGGCTGGCCGAACCTTGTCCGCCAAACATCACGCCGCTGACCTGATACTCGCTGGCGCCGTCGGACGTCACCGTTAGGCGCCGCGCCTTGTACATGCGAGGCCCCGCGCCGCCTTTGTCGCCGTCGACGCCGAGCAGCGTGATCTTCTGTCCGGGCGAGCGCTGCTCCAGCGCCTTGACGATCTGGTTCTGGCTGTCGCGGAACTGGTCCAGCGTCATCTGATTTCCGCCGGTGTAGTACCGGTAGCTCACCTTCGAGCCCGCACCACATTGCGGCTGCTCGCAGCGGAACAAATGCGTGTCGGCGCGGCGCTCATAGCGCCAGCCGCTGATCGCAAATGGCGGCCGCTGCGTGGTCGCGGATGGCGCCGGTGCCGGCGACTGGGCCGCGGCACAGCCAATCCCGGCCGCCGTCAGCAAAGCAAGCGAGAGCGATCGGGCGAAAGTCCGATCGCGGCCAGAAAGCGCAGGAGCGGCTGATATCATCTGGCTCGCCCCGGTTAGCTCAGGACCTCGACCCGATAGTTCTCGATCACGGTGTTCGCCAGCAGCTTGTCGGCGGCGGCCTTCAGCGCCGCCTCCGCCTTGGCCTTGTCGGTCGCGGCGAGTTCGATGTCGAACACCTTGCCCTGACGGACGCTGGCGACGCCGTCGACGCCGAGCGATTTCAGCGCGCCCTCGATCGCCTTGCCCTGCGGATCGAGGATGCCCGACTTCAATGTGACAGTGACACGTGCCTTCACGATTGCCCCTTAAACCTAGCTCTTCACCAGCACCGGGCCGCTACCGGCCGGACGCTCGTTCTCGATCAGAATGCCGAGCCGCTTTGCCACCTCGGTGTAGGCTTCGAGCAAGCCACCCAAATCGCGGCGGAAACGGTCCTTGTCGAGCTTCTCGTTCGACTTGATGTCCCACAGCCGGCAGGAATCCGGCGAGATCTCGTCGGCGACGATGATCCGCATCATCTCGTTCTCGAACAGCCGCCCGCACTCCATCTTGAAGTCGACGAGGCGGATGCCGATGCCGAGGAAGAGACCGGTCAGGAAGTCGTTGACGCGGATGGCCAGCGCCATGATGTCATCGATCTCCTGCGGTGTAGCCCAGCCGAAGGCGGTGATGTGCTCTTCCGACACCATCGGGTCGTTGAGCTGGTCGTTCTTGTAATAGAACTCGATGATCGAGCGCGGCAGCTGGGTGCCCTCCTCGATCCCGAGGCGCTGCGACAGCGAGCCGGCGGCGACGTTCCGCACCACCACCTCGAGCGGCACGATCTCGACCTCGCGAATCAGCTGCTCGCGCATGTTGAGGCGACGGATGAAGTGGGTCGGCACCCCGATGTCGTTGAGGTGCTGAAACAGGTACTCCGAAATCCGGTTGTTGAGGACGCCCTTGCCCTCGATCACCTGGTGTTTCTTGGCATTGAACGCGGTCGCGTCGTCCTTGAAGTGCTGGATCAGGGTTCCCGGCTCGGGGCCTTCGTAAAGCACCTTGGCCTTGCCTTCATAAATGCGGCGTCGACGGCTCATTGGGATGTACCGTGTTTTGTTGAAATCCATGAATTTGGGTGCTCCGGATGACTTGGGGTTACGACCCACGACGGAGCTGCCGCGGAGGCCTGGAACCTGAGCTATCCAACTGGAAACAGAACAAGAACCATGCCTGTCGGCAACCTATCCGATTGGCCCATCCAGCACAATCAATACTGCCCCCTGGCGGGCACTTATACCGCCCGATCGTGAGGCGCCGATTCCGCCTGTTTTGCCTGCGGCTTAACGGCTCGTTGTCTTGCCGATTCCTCCCTCCTATCTAGGCAGGGATCGGGGCTGCCGCAACGAGCGGGAGGCCCACCATTCAGCAGGGGATTGGAACTTCAGCCATGAGCGAATTCAACAAGCGCCAGGAAGGTTTCGAGAAGAAGTTCGCCCTCGACGAGGAGCAGAAGTTCAAGGCGGAAGCGCGCCGGAACAAGCTGCTCGGCCTGTGGGCCGCCGAGAAACTCGGCATCTCAGGCGATGCCGCCAGCGCCTATGCCAAGGAAGTCGTGGCCGCCGATTTCGAGGAAGCGGGCGACGGCGACGTGTTGAAGAAGGTGCTGGGCGACCTCACCGCCAAGGGCCAGGCCGTCACCGAGCGCGACGTCCGCGCCAAGATGGACGAACTGCTGGCTGTGGCAGCAGCACAGGTGAAAGCGGGAACCTAGAGCATGATCCGGAAAAGTGCGAAGCGGTTTTCCGAAAGAGGTCACGCTTAAACACGCGGCCTAAAGAGCGATGACGATTTAGGATGATCGCATTGCTCTTTAGGGTCCCCGTCAGCAGCTATTTCATCGTGATCTGCATGCTCATCGAGCCGCTCACGTTGAAACCCTCCTGCTGCTGCTGACCATATTGCCGGCCGAGATTGACGTTGATCGATTCGAGCCGGCAATCCTTCGCGATCACTTCGCGCAGTAGATCGCATTCGCGCGCCGCCATTTCGTAGACCAGGCGGCGCGCGCGATCGCGCAGCTTTTGTGCCTCTTCGCCGTCGCCGGTCGGCCCCGCCATGAAGAGGTTGACATTGCTCTGCACCCGCACTGAGCCTTCCTGGCGCGCAAGGCCGGTGGATTGCTCGAGGATGATGCGTTGGCCCGGCGACTGCGCGAACGCAGGCGCGGTCATGATCAGCAGGCTGACGGCCGCTGTGGTGAGGCGCGTGGACGACGACATGGTGGATCCTTGGCGACTGAGGGGGCGTACCGCGTTCATAGCCACCTTCAGTTGCAACAAGCCGAACCTGCCCCGCAAAATGCCGGCATACCGTTTCACCCGATGTTAACGGTGACGAAACGCCCTTACGCCCTCAGCGTCGGCCTGCCGATTTCGCCTTGGTGAAATCGGCTCGGACGATGTCGAGCAGGCGGCGCGATGCGGCGCTGAGGAAGCCGCCATGTCGCGTCACCGCAACGACCTCATGAGTTGCGCTGAGATTGCCGACACGGATCGTCGCGATGGTGCCGGCGCGCAGTTCCTCCGCTGCATTGCTTTCCGACAGCAGCGCGATCCCGAGCCCGGCCTCGACCAGCCGCTTCTGGGCCGTGAGGCTATCGACCGGCGTCCAGTCGATCTCGCCGAGCCCGTGCGTCAGGAACAGCGCGAAAACGTGTGAGGCCGTGATTTCGCGGCGTCCCGGCACCTCGGGAAACGCGATCCACCGCTCGTCGCTGAGTTCGGAGAGCCTGCGCATCCGGCGGCCGGCCAACGGATGGTCCGGCGCGCAGACCACCCGGAGCGGCTCGGCGAACAGCACCTCGCAATCGAGCTCGCGTGAGCGGTCGCGATCGTAGCGCAGCCCGATCGTCGCCTCGCCGCGCCGGATCAGGTCGCTGACCTCGGCGCTGGTCGCGGTGCGCAAGGTCAGCGCGACGTCCGGATGCTGGCGCGCGAAGCGCTTCAGTACGGTCGAGAGCTGTGCGCCGGCAAGCGTGCCGGTCACCGCCAGCGCCACCGGGCCGGAGTTTTCGCGCGAGAGGGCCCGCACCGCGTTCTCGGCATCCTGCGCCGCCGCCACCGCGCGTTCGGCATAGGGCACCATCACTCGCCCCGCATCGCTGAGCCGGGTCTTGCCGGCGATCCGCTCGAACAGCGGTACGCCGAGTTCCTGCTCGAGCAGCGCGATGCGCCGGGAAATCGCCGGCTGCGAGCGGTGCAGCGCCTTCGCGGCCTGAGAGATTCCGCCGCGCCGATGCACCACCAGGAAGGTGTTGAGCGCGTCGCTGTCCATCGTTCGCTCCATACAAAAAGCTGATGTGATCCAGAGAAATAACAAATTTGTCTGATGGACGAAACCATCCTATCGCTCGCTGCCAGTCGATCCCACAACAGACAGGAGCTCCCATGCGCACCCAGGCAGACAAGGCGGCACGGTTTCGCGAACTGCATCAGCGGCCCGGCGCCTTCATCATTCCAAATCCCTGGGACGCCGGAACGGCGAAGCTGCTCGCGGCCATGGGTTTCGAAGCGCTGGCGACCACCAGCCTCGGGGTCGCCAACACGCTCGGCCAGTCCGGCATCAGCCTCGATGCCATCATCGAGAATTGCCGGGTGATATCGGAGGCCACCGATCTGCCCGTCAACGCCGATCTCGAGAATTGCGGCGCCGACGATCCGGAGACCGCGGCCAAGGCGATCGCGCGCGCGGCCGAAGCCGGCGTGGTCGGCGGCTCGATCGAGGATTCCACCGGCAATCGCGAGCATCCGATCTACGAATTCTCGCTCGCGGTCGAGCGGGTGCAGGCGGCCGTCGAGGCGGCACGCGCCCTGCCCTTCCCGTTCACGCTGACGGCGCGGGCGGAGAACTTTCTCTGGGGCCGCAAGGACCTCGACGACACCATCAAGCGGCTCCAGGCCTTCGAGGCGGTCGGCGCCGACGTGCTGTATTCGCCAGGCCTCTACGACATCGGCACCATCAAGTCCGTGGTCTCGGCCTTGCAGCGGCCGTTCAACCTGGTGATGGGCTTTGCCGATCCGACCCTGACGGTCGAGCAGATCGCCGCCGCCGGCGTCAAGCGCATCAGCACCGGCGGCGCGATGGAGCGCCACGCGCTCAACGCCTTCCTGCGCGCGGCCCGCGAGATGAAGGACACGGGGTCCTTCAGCTATATCCGCGACATGGCCCCGGTGCCCGAGGTCAGGGCGGCGTTCAACGGATCCGCTATCGCCTGATCATTGCGAGCAGCTCGGGCGACCGAGTCGTCCCCAAGCGCTGCATGCATGCCGGCGCCGCCCCGGGTTGCCGGAGGTGGCGCGGAACACTATCTGTTGGGGTGTCGCCAACACCGCAAGCCCGGCCGTGGTGCCTGCCAGCTCGACGATCCATGACAGCTCTCGGCTTGCAGCCGGCACCAGGTAATGCCAAGAGAGCGGGATCATGCCCCAAGATCACATTTCCAACGTCCTCGCCGAACGTTATGCCTCGCCCGCCATGCGCGCCATCTGGAGCGGCGAAGGCAAGGTCCGCCTCGAACGCGACTACTGGATCGCTGTCCTGAAGGCTCAGCGCGATCTCGGCATTGCGGTGCCCGATGGCGTGATCGAAAGCTACGAGCGGGTGAAGGACCAGATCGACCTCACGTCGATCATGCAGCGCGAGCGCATTACCCGCCACGACGTCAAGGCGCGGATCGAGGAATTCTGCGATCTCGCCGGTCACGAGCACCTGCACAAGGGGATGACCAGCCGCGACCTCACCGAGAATGTCGAGCAATTGCAGGTCTACCGCGCGTTGCAACTGGTCGAGACCAAGAGCATCGCCGCGCTGGTCCGGTTCGCCAAACGCGCGCAGCAATTGCGCGACATCCCGTTCACCGCGCGCACCCACAACGTCGCCGCGCAGGTCACCACGCTCGGCAAGCGCATCGCGATGTTCGGCGAAGAGATGCTGCTGGCGCATCAGGGCCTGGTCAACGTACTGCAAACCTATCCGGCGCGCGGCCTGAAGGGCGCGGTCGGCACCCGGCTCGATCAGATCACCCTGTTCAATGGCGACGCNCACCACGCTCGGCAAGCGCATCGCGATGTTCGGCGAAGAGATGCTGCTGGCGCATCAGGGCCTGGTCAACGTGCTGCAAACCTATCCGGCGCGCGGCCTGAAGGGCGCGGTCGGTACCCGGCTCGATCAGATCACCCTGTTCAACGGCGATGCCGGCAAAGCGCGAGCGCTTGAGCAGAACATCCTCGTGCATCTCGGCCTGCCGAAGGCGCTGGATGCCGTCGGCCAGGTCTATCCGCGCAGCCTCGACTTCCGCGCGGTCAGCATGCTCACCGAGCTCGCCAGCGGTCCCGGCAACTTCGCCAAGACCATCCGCCTGATGGCCGGCCATGAACTCGCCAGCGAAGGTTTTGCCAAGGGCCAGGTCGGCTCCTCGGCGATGCCGCACAAGATGAACAGCCGCTCCTGCGAGCGCATCAACGGCCTGCATGTGATCCTGAAGGGCTATCTCGCGATGGCCGCAGGCCTCGCCGGCGATCAGTGGAACGAGGGCGACGTCTCCTGCTCGGTGGTCCGCCGCGTGATGTTGCCGGATGCCTTCCTCGCCATGGATGGCCTGCTCGAAACCCTGCTCACCGTGCTCGACCAGATGGAGGTGTTCGAGGCCGTGGTCGCGACCGAGCTCAACCGCTATCTGCCCTTCCTGCTGACCACCACGGTGATGATGGAAGCGGTGAAGAAGGGCGCCGGCCGCGAAGGCGCGCACGAGGCGATCAAGGAGCATGCGGTCGCCGCCATCGGCGACCTGCGCACCGGCAAGATCGTGCAGAACGACCTGCTGCAACGTCTCGCCGCCGATCAGCGTCTCGGCCTCAGCGAAGCCGAATTGCAGCTGGTGCTGGAACAGGGTCGCGCCAACTCCGGCGACGCCGGCGCCCAGGTCGATTACTTCGCCGAGCAGGTCGCCGCCCTGGCCAAGGCCAAGCCAGACGCCGCGAGTTACGCGCCGCGCGCGATCTTGTGACGTCGGGCCGCGCAGCCGGTGGGCGCGCAGCCTCAATCAACGGGAATAGTGAGTAGCGAATAGCGCGTGGAATCGAGTCCACCCGCTACTCGCCGTTCGCTATCTCACCCTTCCTTGAAGCCGTATTCCGGCACGTTGCCGCTGGCGCCGTAATATTTGTACGGCAGGAACTTGCCCGACATCGTGATCTTGACGCGATCGCCCTTCGGATTCGGCAGGCGTTCCATCACCATGTCGAAATCGATCGCCGACATGATGCCGTCACCATATTCCTCCTCGATCAGCGCCTTCCACGCCGGCCCGTTGACCATCACGAGCTCGTAGAAGCGATAGATCAGGGGATCGGTCGGCGGCATCGGCATGCCGCGCATCGGGGTCTCGTTGAGCATCGCGATCTCGGCCTTCGACAGGGCGAACAATTCGCCGGCATTGGCCGCCTGCGGCTTGGTCAGCTTCATCTGGCCGAGGATCGCGCCCGTGATCAGCACCTCGGAATAGCCGCCGATCTTCTCGCAGATGTGCTTCCAGCTCCAGCCCTTCTCACGCTTGATGTCGAGCAGCTTTTCGGTGAGGTCTTCGCGTTTCATCAGGTTTCCTCCTCAGGCTTCAGCGCGCAACACTTTGCGCGGGATTGGGTTCGACGACCCGCGGCGGCGACACGATCACCGGCTCTCCAAGGCCGGGCCGCACCGTCGGCACGTGGCGCGGATCGTGATCGATCACCTCGACGGCGAAGCTCTTGCTCCGGCTGACCAGGAAATCGACGATATGGTTGCGTAGCGCATAATAATAGGGATGGCGGTGCAGATCGATCCGCCCTCGCTCTTTCGGTAGCGGGTTCTCGACGATCTCCGCCAGCACCGCGCCGGGGCCGTTGGTCATCAGGAAGATCTTGTCGGCGAGGAAGATCGCCTCATCGACGTCATGGGTGATCATGAAGGTGGTCTGCCCGGTCTCCAGACAGATGCGCCGCACCTCGTCCTGCAACGTGCCGCGGGTCAGCGCGTCCAGCGCCGAGAACGGCTCGTCCATCAACATGATCTTCGGCGTGATCGACAGCGCTCGCGCGATGCCGACGCGCTGCTTCATGCCGCCGGACAGTTCGGACGGATGCTTGTGCTCGGAGCCGGAGAGCCCGACCAGGTCGATGAATTTTTGCGCGTGGGCCCTGACCCGGGCGCGATCCCATTTGCGCCATTTCGAGCTCACGGCGTAGCCGACGTTGCCGAGCACGGTGCGCCACGGCAGTAGCGCATGGCTCTGGAAGATCACGGCGCGGTCGAGACTGGTGCCCTCGATGCCCTGCCCGTCGACGATCACGGTCCCTTCGCTCGGTTCGTCGAGGCCGGCGAGGATGTTCAGCACCGTGGTCTTGCCGCAGCCGGAATGCCCGATCACGCAGCCGAATTCGCCGCGCGCCATCGACAACCAGAAATTCTCGAACACCGCCGTGGTGCCGCCGCCCGCACCGGGATAGCGCCGCGCGATGCCCTCGATGGAAATGAACTTGTCCGTCATCGCTACTCCGGAAACGTCACCATGCGCGTGATCCGCGCCAGCACCTGGTCGAGCAGCATGCCGACGAGGCCGATCAGCAGGATCGCGATGATCACATTGGTGATCGACAGATTATTCCACTCGTTCCAGACGAAGTAGCCGATGCCGGTGCCGCCGACGAGCATCTCGGCGGCGACGATCACGAGCCAGGCGATCCCGATCGAGATCCGCATCCCCGTCAGGATGGTCGGCGCGGCCGCCGGCAGGATCACCGTGAAGGCGCGGCGGATGGTGCCGACCTCCAGCGTGCGCGCGACGTTGATCCATTCCTTGCGTACGCTGGCAACGCCGAACGCGGTGTTGAGCAGCATCGGCCACACCGAACAGATGAAGATGACGAAGATCGCCGAGATCGAGGAGTCCTTGATGGTGTAGAGCGCGAGTGGCATCCAGGCCAGCGGCGAGATCGGCTTCAGCACCTGGATGAACGGATCAAGCGCCTGGCTGATCAAGGGCGACATCCCGATCATGAAGCCGAGCGGGATCGCGACCACCACCGCGATCAGATAACCGAGCCCGACGCGCCCGATCGAATAGCCGAGCTGGATGCCGAGGCCCTTGTCGTTCGGCCCGTTGTCATAGAACGGCCGCTTCAGATGCTCCCACAGCTTTGCGCCGACATCGAGTGGACCCGGCATCGCCGACTTGCCCTGGGTCGCCGTCAGCCCCATCAGCTTGGCGTATTCCGGGCTCATATTCGCGGCCGCACCCGCGCCCCGGGTCGCGAGATGCCAGGCAGCAAGGAAGCCGGCGAGCAGCACGACGGAGACGATCGCGGCGCGAAGACGGAGGGACAGGGTCATTCGGCGTGCCCTCTCAACCCGTCGTCCCGGCGAAGGCCGGGACCCATACGCCGCGCCGCTTCGGTGAGGCACGCGGGGAGACGCCGTGCATAAACACCGACAAGCGTGGTTATGGGTCCCGGCCTTCGCCGGGACGACGATGAGGAGGCAATCCTTTCTCTCACGACGACTTCCTGATCTTGAAGCTGGCCAGATAGTCGTCAGGCACGGCGGGATCGAAGGTCTTGCCCATCACCGAGAACGATTTGTAAGAGGACGTCGGCGGGGTCAGCCCCATCTCGGCCATCACCTTCTTGGTGTCGGTGGCGAGATAGATCTGCTCGGCGACCGCCTTGTAATCGACATCGCCCTTGATCTGGCCCCAACGCTTCATCTGGGTCAGCATCCACACCGCGAAAGACTGCCAGGGGAACGGATCGAAATCGACCCGCTTCGGATCGGTCTTCACGCCGCCGAGGCCGTCGGCATAGGTGCCGGTCAGCACCTGCTCCAGCACCGTGACCGGCGCGTTGATGTAGTTGGCCGGCGCGATCGCCTCCGCGATCTGCTTGCGGTTCTCGGCCTTCGCGGCATAACCGGTGGCGTCGACGATGGCGCGGGTCAGCGCCGCAAAAGAATTCGGCGCCGTCGTGATGAACTCGCGGCTCGCGGCGAAGCTGCAACAGGGATGGCCGTCCCAGATCTCCTTGGAGAGGATGTGCAGGAAGCCGGCGCCGTCATAGATCGCGCGCTGGCAGATGTTGTCCGGCGCGAGGAAGCCATCGATATTGTCGGCACGCAGATTGGCGACCATCTCCGGCGGCGGCACCGAGCGGAGCTGCACGTCGGTATCCGGATCGAGCCCGTGCTCGGCGAGATAATAGCGCAACAGATAATTGTGCATCGAATAGTCGAACGGGATGGCGAACTTCATGCCCTTCCARTCCTTSGGRTCACGCCGATCCTTGTGCTTCATCGCCAGCGTGATGCCCTGCCCGTTGATGTTCTCGATCGCTGGCACCGTGAACGGGATCGCATTGGCGCCCAAGCCAAGCGAAATCGCGATCGGCATCGGCGCCAGCATGTGGGCGGCGTCGTATTCCTTGTTGATGGTCTTGTCGCGGATCACGGCCCAGCCGGCGGTCTTCACGACCTCGACGTTGAGGCCCTGCTTAGCGTAGAAGCCGAGCGGCGCCGCCATGATGATCGGCGTCGCGCAGGTGATCGGGATGAAGCCGACCTTGAGGTCTTTCTTCTCCGGCGGTCCTGCGTCTGCGAACGCTTCCGTCGCCGTCTTCAGCGGGAAAAATTGCGACAGCGCGGCGAGCGCGGTCGCGGCCCCGACCGATTTCAGGAGGGCGCGGCGCGCAACATCCTGCGGAAACACCGCGCGCATCACCGCCGACGCGACGATACCCTCGTAGCGCTTCTCTTCACTCACGACAGGCTCGCAGCGCAGCGCGCGCGCCGCGTGATCGTGCTCGGCGGCCGAGCGATGCAACCCGCAGCCACAGCCCGATCGCGCCAGCGCGTGGTCAGCGTCGAAGGGATCATCGAAAGTAGACATGCTGCGCCCCATTGTCGCACCGGAGCGCGGAGACCGCCGCGATCCGGTTCATTGATCGGCGTCCGGCCGCGATTTGCGCCGCCGGACGCCGACAAACATGCAGGTTCTATGCCGCCTTTCCGGTCACGACGGCCGCGGTCGGCGAGCCTTCGTCGATCGGCAGCGCCGGGTCGCGCGACCACTCGTTCCAGGAGCCGAAGTACATCCGCACGTCCTTCACGCCGGCATTCTTCAGCGCGAGGAAGGTGTTCGAGGCGCGCGCTCCCTTGAAGCAATAGAGATAGACCGGCGTGGTCTGCGAGATACCGACGGTGGCGCATTCGGCGAGGATCTCGTCCTTCGACTTGAAGCGCGGGCCTTCGCCGGTCGGCTTCATCATGCGGTACCATTCGAGCCAGACCGCGCCGGGAATGCGGCCCTTGCGCGGGCAAAAGTCCTTGCCGTAGGGCGAGGAGCTTTCGCCGATCCACTCATCGACGTCGCGGACGTCGAGGATCGCAACGCCGGGTTTGTCGAGCGCCGCCAGCATCGCCTTGGCATCGATCATGATCTCGCCGGCCTCTGGCACGATCGCGAACGCGGCCTTCGCCGGCACCGCGACGTCGGTGGTGACTGGCAGGTCGGCGGCCTTCCAGGCATCGAAGCCGCCATGCAGCACCTTGACCTTGGGATAGCCGAGCATGGTGAGCAGGTAGTAGCCGCGGCAGGACTGGCCGAAGCCCGAATTCATCGACTGCTCGTAGATCACGGCGGTCTCCTTGCCGGACAGGCCGGCGGCACCGAACGCATCGGCGAACTTGGTCTTCAGCTCGTGGATGCCTTCCGGCGTCGAGGTCGCAAGGAACGTGAAGATGTCATGCACATTGACGGCGCCCGGCAAATGACCGGCCGCGTAGGCATCCGGATTCCGGGTGTCGATGATGACACACGGTTCTTTCTTGACGAGCTCGGCAAGTTCGCCGGCGGTGATCAGAACGTCCGTCATGGCAGCCTCTCCTGTTGCGTGGTTGCTAGTCTTGGTGGTCCCGAACTCTCTTCACGCGTCCGCCAGCATCTTGCGCAGCTGCTTGGTGGCGGGCGTAACGATGGCGACGAAATAGGCTTCGCGCAGCCGGCGCTGGGCGCGGTGGCTCATCAGGTAGCCGCGCGCGCCACAATGGAGCATCGCGGCATGCGCGACCGCGACGCTGGCATCGCCGATGCGCAGACGGAGCGCGACGACGCGGCGCCAGTAGCTGTCGTCTTCATTGTAGGGATCGCGCGCCAGCGTCATCGCCTCCTTCTCGAACTCGGCATAGAGCTCGCGGAATTGCAGCGGCTGCTGCGGCAGATAGCGGTTGACATGGCCGAGCGGCGCATGGACCTCGCCCATGATGTTGATGCAGTCCTTCATCAGCCCGAGGCCCATGCCGGCCTGCAGCAGGATGAAGCCGGCGCGGATCTTCTTGACGAAGGGCGTGGCCGGATCGGCCAGGATCAGATCGTCGGGCACGAAGGCGTCGCGGAACTGGACACCGTAGGTTCCGGTGCCATCCATCGCCAGGAACGGCTTGCACGGCTGCAGCGTGATCGCCGGATCCGAGCAATCCGCGAGGAACATGACCGTGCCGCCCTCTTCGTCCTCGCGCTCGAAGATCGTGCCGAAGTAATGGTTGGGACCGAGATTGGACACCCAGGGCAGCGCGCCGCGCACGATGTAGCCGCCGTCGACCTTGCGGCCCTTCAGTTTCAGCCGCTCGATGCCGAAGAAGCTCTTCATCGGATTGGACAGCCCGGTGCCGCCGAGCGCGCGGCCACTGGAGAAGCAGTCGCCGAACCGCGCAGCGAGCTTCATGTTGGTGGAATTGGCGGCGTACCAGACCAGCGTGTTCTGGCACCAGGCCATGAAGGCGGTGGCGCCGCAGACCTCGCCGATCGCGGCCATCGCCTGGATCGCGCAGCGCAGATCGGCCGGCCCCTCTTGCGGCACGTGGCTGCTCCACGCGCCGACCTCGCCAAGCCGGCGCAGGAATTCGGCCGGATAGACCGAGCCGGCGTCGATCGCGGGCGCCAGCGGCGCCAGCTCCTGACGGGCGAGGCGCGCGACCTCGTCCGCAATGGTCGGTGCGGAGTCTTGAGCTGCGACCCGCGATAAAGCCAGTGAAGCCATGGAAAGTCTCCGCACCTGAATTGCCGGTCGGGCGCCTAGGCGCTGACCTCGAGATTGACGGGCCGGGTGAAAGTGTTGGCGACCGGCGACCACTTCTTCACATGCGTCACCAGCGCGTCGATCTCGTGCTGCGGCACGCCCTCGCACTCCATGTCGACCTTGACGCGGACATCGGTGAAGCCGACCGGCTTCTCGCTGACGTCGCCGGTGCCCCACACCGCTGTGATGTTGAGGTCGCCCTCGAGCTCCAGCTCGAGCTTGTTGACGGTCCAACCGCGATGCACGGCATTGGCGTGCAGGCCGACCGCAAGGCAGGAGCCGAGCGCGGCCAGCGAGGCCTCCGAGGGATTGGGTGCGGTGTCGTCACCGAGCAGGCCCGGCGGCTCGTCGACGATGTAGGGCGCCAGGTTGCGGATGTAGTTGGCGTGGCGGAACTTGCCCTCGGCCACCGTCTTGCACTTCAAGGTCTTGATCACCTTCGGGTTGGCCTTGCCGTTGGCAATCAGCTGCTCGAGCCCGCCTTTGTCGATCGGCGCGAGGCAGCCGGTCAGTGCGGTCTTCTGGGCGACAGCGGTCATCAGTTTTCTCCCTGGGAGCGATGGAATTGGTCAGGATACCGAACGGTCTGTTTCCTGCACGAAGCGTGCCAGACGGGGCCCAAATCAAAAGCCGAAATCCTGCAGGCGCTTAAGCGACCCTGCCCGCGGATTGATCAGGCGGTTGCTGCTCAATCGCCAAGCAAATGCCGCGGGCCGGCGATTATTTTCAGCGCATCGATGCGCGCATGAAGATGCGACTTGATGATTTCGCCGCGCTCCGATTTACTGCCGCGCATGGCCAAATCGCTTGCGAAGAAGAAACCTGCCGCGGCGTTCGCTGCCGGCGACGATGAATCGGCGCGCGGTCGCCTGCTCAATGCAGCGACGCGGCTGTTCTGCAAGAACGGCATCAACGCCACCGGCATCGATGCGATCATCGACGAGGCGGGAACCGCCAAGACCACGCTCTACAAATTGTTCGGCTCGAAGACCAACCTGGTGCACGCGGTCTTGGAGAGCGAAGGCAAGCAGTGGCGCGAATGGTTCATCGGCGCGATCGAGGCAGGCGGCGGCGATCCGCAAACCAAGCTGGCGCGGATCTTCCCTGCCCTGAAGACCTGGTTCGCCGAGGAGCGCTTCTACGGCTGTCCCTTCATCAACGCGGTCGCCGAGCACGACAAGGATGCCAAGCAGTTCCGCAACATCGCGCTGAAGCACAAGAAGGTGGTGCTGGCGCATATCGAGAAGCTTGCCGCCGAGATGGGCGCCACCGAGCCCGCCGTGCTGGCGCACCAGCTCGCGCTCCTGATCGACGGCGCCATCGTCGCCGCCATGGTGTCATGCGATCCCGGTGTCGCCGACACCGCAGGCCTCGCCGCCGGCAATTTGTTCGCGCCCGCCAAGGTGAAGAAGGCGAAGCGCGCCGCCGAGCAACTCGTCGCGGTCTGATGCAATTGTTATCTGATTGAGCGCGCACGTTCGGTGCCGAGCCTCCTGGCTCAACCCGTCTGCGCGGACTTGCCCGCATATCGGCTGAGCTCGATTCCATTGCCAACCGGCAGCAGGATCGATCCAAATCCGGCATGACGCCGGACATGCTGGCGATACGCGCACATCTCAGGGCGAAACAGCTCGGGGTGAAGAATGTTATCGGCGGCAACAAACGCGCCCTCTGACAGCTTCGGATGGACCAGATCAAAGCACGGGATGTACAGGTCCTTCCAGAGATCGATCAGAACGAAATCGAACGGCCCGGCCAACGATGCGATGACGTCGCGCGCATCACCGGTCACGAACTCCACGAACGAGCCGAGCCCGGCCGCGGTCAGATGCTCGGATGCATAGCGTTGCTTGTCGGCGTTGATATCGAGGCTGATGACTTTGCCCTGACAGGCGCGCGCGGCTTCGGCGAGGAAAATGGTCGAATAGCCGTAGGCGGTACCAAGCTCGAGGATGATCCGTGCCTGCGATGATTTGATGATGACGTTCAGGAGCTGGCCGGCGTCGGGCCCGATCGGAATCAGGAACTCATCGACCCGCCGCAGCATCTCGTCGGGCGTGAGTTCCTGCAACAGGGCGAGCTCTTTGGCTGCTCGCTGATCGTAACCCGCCAGAACGGCTTCGATGTCTGTGTCCATGGAAAGCGCGGTCCCTTCCGCAAGCTCGGAGCCAACAGATATATCTCCGAGATGGCACGTTGATGAAACGACCGCTCGGTGCTTCCGGTTCGATCAGGCCGCTGACCGCTTCTCCACCGTCGCGATGCCGCGCAGCAGGCGCCCGAGCAGGTCGGAGCCGGTGATGATGCGCTTCTGTCCGCTCCAGACCAGGATCAGATCGTGCTCGATCACGTCGTCGCCCGGCGTTTCCGGCACCACCTTCATCAGCCCGATGACGTCGCCGAGCCGCGCCCTGCTGTCGCGCACGATGATCGGCCGGTGCCAATAGGCGGTTGGATCGCTCTCGAGCTGGTTGAACAGCGCATCGCGCAGGAAGTGGTGGGCATCGAGCACGAACACCGGCTCGCCGGCGAGATCGGTCACGATCACCCATTTCATTCCGGACGCATCGATCCGGCGCAGGAACGGATCGTCGGGGACGCGATCGAATTTCGGCAGCACGCAGCGCTGATTGGCGAGCGGCAGGCTCAGGATGCTGGCGGGGTCGATCACCTCGCCCTCATCGCAGACCGAGATATCATCGAGGTCGAGGAAGTTCTGGGCGCCGACGGCCTCTACCTTGCTGATGTCGCCGCCGTCGACGACGTGGCGGGCGATCATCTGCCGGATGTCCTGCTCGCGCAGATAAGTGATGCCCTCCGAGCCGAGCCACCAGTCGAGCACCATCGCCGTCGGCTTCGCCAGCGGGAACAGCACCACGCGATAGAAATTCAGGAACGGCAGGAACCGTGCGGTCATCGCCAGCGCGTTGCGCGAGAAATAGGCCTGCGGGAAGATCTCGCCGAACAAGGTGATGGCGAAGGCCGAGAACAGGAACGCGCCGACGCCGGCGAGGACCGAATCCGACAGCAGGGTCAGCAGCACGTTGGTGGTGACATTGCCCCAGATGATGGTCGCGAGAATCTGGTTGGAATTCCGGCGAAGCTCGAGCACGCGCGCCGCGTTGGCGTTGCCGCTGTCCGCCTCGATCTGGAGCCGCAACAGGCTGAGGCTGAAGACCGCGAGATTGAGGCCGGCGAACAAGGCGGATTGCAGGATGCAGGCGGCGATCCCGATCCAGGTCGCGATGATCTCAAGATAAGCCATGGATGCCCCGGCCCGCGGTTGCGGCGTTTCGCCGCCATCACAGTCGAACGAGGTGACAGCCGAATGACCGCGCCATGATCTCCGGCCATCATCAATACGGTGCGCCCTGCTCCACCATGAGACCAGCAGCGGCATCGACGATGTCAGGCATCGACATCAAATGGCAGGTCGCCGATCCGACGCGCCCGCTGCGGACCAGTCCCTGCCGAATCAGCGCGTCGCCGATCTCGGAAAAGCCGTCGGGGTATCCGGCCGCGACCTCGAAGCGGACCCAGCGCCGCTGCCCGTCGACGGTCATGGCGGAGCCCTCCGCGATCCGCGGCAGCGACGGCCATGCCTTCAGCTCGGACAGATGCAGCGCCGTGCAGGCGTCGAAGCCGGCGCCCAGCAGCAGGATGCGCGCAGACGATCGGTGGAGAACTCCGAGCGGTCCGTCGTCGCCGAACGGCTCGCCGAGCGCCTGCTGCGCCGTGATCCGCTCCGCCTCGGGACCGAGGGCCGCGAAGGAGCAGGTCGGATGCAGGCTGCGCCGCGCACCCGGCCAGTTCCGGAACAATTCGGCGACGGCGCCCATGTCACGGGTCGGCGTGGTGCGCGGATCGAATGGCGGCTGGCCTGCCCGGATGATCTCGACCCAACTCTCGGGAACGGGCGGCGCCCGCCAGTTTGCGGGATCGCTGAGCTGCGACGATTGCGCGGGCATCACCAGCGTGCCGGCATCGGTGACCGCGTCGAGCAAGGCGCGCACCACCGCCTCGGCGCCGCCAGCGACCCAGCCGAGCGCGCTCATCGCGCAATGCACCAGCAGCGTGTCGCCCGGCGTCACGCCGAGCAGCCGCAGGTCGCGGGTGAGGCTGTGCTGGGTGCGCGGCTCGCCGGTCGCGGTGACGATGGCATGCTCGGTCATTTGGATTGTCCCTGCGATTGTCCACACCGGATTTGCGCGGTTCCGCCGCCATCGCGACATCGGCGTCGGACCATACCGCATCCCGCTGGCACGGCCACGGCATTGGCGCCGCGCAGCGATGCGAGGACGCGCCAATTTGGCGCATCCGCGCGGTTTACTTCTCGTCAAGCACGCCGTGTGATCGGCGTCGTCCTTAAAGACCTGTTAGCCCCGCTGGGGTCAGTTGCCACGTGAAAGTACGGGGCAAGAACAATGCAGTCCGAAACAGGACGATACAGCCAGCCGCGCTGGGGCGTGACGCGCTGGCTTGCCGATGCCGGGCCGGGCGTGCCCGACGACATCCGCCAGGCGCTGATCGGGGATCTCTACGGCTCGCTGCCGGTGTTCGCCGCCGGCGCGGTCAACACGGTCGCGGTCGCGGCGGTGATCGCGGCTCGTGAGCCGACCGCGCCATTCATCACCTGGCTTGCGCTCGAAATCGTGATCTGCCTGTCGCGTTTGACGGTGCTGGTGATTGCGCATCGCGCGGCGCGCGAGCGGCGGCCGACGCCGACCGACCTGCACCTCGTGCTCGCGGTCGCCTGGAGCGCCAGCGTCGGCTTCGGTATCCTGATCAGCCTTGCCAGCGGCGACTGGGTGGTCGCATTGCTGGCCTCGTTGTCGGCGGCGGCGATGGTCGGCGGCATCTGCTTCCGCAATTTCAGCGCCCCTCGCCTCGCCGGCACCATGATCCTGCTCAGCCTCGGCCCGATCGTCCCGGGCGCCGCGCTGGCGGGCGAACCGCTGCTGTTCATCGTCTTTATGCAGGTGCCGCTGTATCTCACGGCGATGACCGTCGCGGCCTTCCGCCTCAACAAGATGCTGGTCGCCACCATGCGCGCCGAACGCGAGAACGGCCATCTTGCCCATCACGACACCCTCACCGGCCTGCGCAATCGCGCCGGCTTCGTCGCCGCGCTGAACGCCAAGCTGACGGCATCCAGCGGCGCGGCCAGGCCGTTCGCGCTGTTGTTCTTCGACCTCGACAATTTCAAGCCGGTCAACGACACCTATGGCCATGCCGCCGGCGATCAGGTGCTGATGCTGACCGCGGAGCGGCTGCGGCGCGCGCTGCCCGAGACCGCGGTGATCGCGCGGCTCGGCGGCGACGAGTTCGTGGTGCTGGTGAACGGCGTCACCGCGGAGCAGGCGCTCACGGTCGGTCAGCGCATCATCCAGACCGTCACGATGCCCTATCAGCTCGCGGGCGGCATCTCGGCCCAGGTCGGCGTCAGCGTCGGCATCGCGGTGTCGCCGGAGCACGGCACCGAGGCCGAGCAGCTGCTGGCGGCCGCCGACGCCGCGCTGTACGAAGCGAAATCCGAGGGCAAGGCACGCTGCCGGATGGCCTCCGTCGCGACCAACGTCGCCGCGTTGCGCCGCCTCACGCAGCGCAGCCCGTCGCCCGACGCCGATCGCGGCGCTGCCTGACAGGCGGCGATCGCCGCTCAGGCGCGATGAGACCCGCTTGAATCGTCATCGCGCCTTGGATTCCTGCTGAAGCATGATCTGTTCGGAAAACCGCTTCGCACTTTTCCGGATCATGCCCTACAGATCGAAATTCGTCGGCAGCATGACGACGTCGCGGATCGTCATGCCGCGCGGCCTGGTCAGCATGAACAGCACGACCTCAGCGACTTCGCTCGCCTCGAGCAGGCTGCCCGACGCTCTGGCTTCCTGTAGTTTCTCCGCCGGCCAGTCGGCGAGCAGCGCGCTGATCACCGGCCCCGGCGAGATCGAGCCGACGCGAATGCCGTGCTTGAACACCTGGCGCCGCACCGTCTGGACGAAGCAATTGATCGCCCATTTCGACGACGCATAGACCGGCTCCCACGGCGTCGGGAAATGCGCGGCGAGCGAACTGGTGACGATGATGTCGCCGGTCCCGCGCGCGATCATGTGCGGCAGCACGTCGTGGACGTTCTTCATCACGACGTTGACGTTGAGGTTCAGCATCCGGTCGATCGCCCCGGTATCGGCATCGACGAGGTCGCCGCCGACATAGCTGCCGGCATTGGCATGCAGGATGTCGAGCTGGCCGGCTTTCGCGAGCACCTGCGGCAGCAGCGTCGCGCAGGCCGTGGGATCGAGCAGGTCGATGACCAGCGACATCACCGCATCGCCATGCCTGCCAACGAGCGTCTCGAGCGCAGCGGCGTCGCGGTCGACCATCACCACTCGCGCGCCGGCCGCCAGCATCGCCTCGGCGCTCGCCAATCCGATGCCCGACGCCGCGCCGGTCACGGCTGCGACCTTGCCTTGCAATTGCTTCGCCATCGTCTCCACCCTGTCAGTCCGTACGTCAGCCATCGCAACACATCACAACCGCGCTGTCAGCTGCCATGCGATGCGCGACGGCGCGCGTTCCGTCACAGCCGGAGCATCGCCGGCCGCGTGGCGAAACGGCGGCGCAGCCATTTGGCCGCTGGGCCGGCCGGCCGCTGCTTGTGCCAGACCACTTCGAGCGCGACCGGATGGGCGCCCTCGTCGAATTCCAGCTCGGGAATGGCCAGTTCCTCGGCGACCGGCGAGCTCGCCATGATGTGCGCCGGGATCAGCGCCCAGCCGACGCCCTGCTTGAGGATCTGCAGGATCACCCAGTGGCTCTCGACCCACCATACCTCGGCCGCGACTCGCAGCCGATGCCGCTCGGTGCCTTCATTGCGCACCGTCACCATGATCTGGCGATGCCGCTTCAGCTCCTCCCAACTCACCCGCCCTTGCGCCAGCGGATGGGTCTTGCCGCAGACCAGTTGCAGCGGCACCCAGCCGATGGTCTTGAAGCCGAGCTCGGGCGGCAGCTGCTCCTGCCGCCACATCACACCGACGTCAGCCTTGCCGTCGAGCACGAGCCGGCTGACATCCTCCATGATCGGAAACAGCAGCTCCAGTTCGACGTGCGGAAAGTGCTTGGCGAATTCCGCAAACAGCTCGCCGACCGCACTCTCCGGATAGAGCTCGTCGATCGCCACCACCAGGCGCTTCTCGACATGCGCCTCGAAGCTGCTGGCAACGCCGATCAGATGCTCGCGGCGATCGAGGATCAATTTTGCTTCCGGCAACAGCCGCGCCCCCGCTTCGGTCAGCACCGGGTTACGCCCGGCCCGATCGAACAGCGCAATGCCGAGGTCCGTTTCCAGATTGGCGACATGCGTACTGACGGCCGATTGCGCCTTCTTCAAAAGTCGCGCTGCGCCGGAAAACGAGCCCTGCTCGGCCGCCGCCACGAAGGATTCGAGCTGGTCCATGGAAACGGCCATCTATCTCTTTTCCAGATATTACCTAACTTTCTAATCCCATAATATCAGATAGAAATCCGGTCACAACGACAAGAAAGGGTTTCAAAATGTCAATGCGTTCCTTCTCCGACCGGATCAGGCACGCAGTCCTGTTCGAACTGATCGGTATCGCCATCTTCACGCCGGCGGCCGCCTGGCTGTTCAATCAGCCGGTTGCCCATATGGGCGTCATCGGCGTCGTCTCGGCGACGGTGGCGACGATCTGGAACTTGCTGTTCAATCTCGGCTTCGACCACGCGCTGGTCCGCCTCACCGGGCGTGTCGCCAAGACGATGCCGATCCGTGTCGCGCACGCGATGCTGTTCGAGGCCGGCCTGATCGTGCTGCTGATTCCGTTCGTGGCCTGGTATCTCGGCGTCTCGCTCTGGGCCGCGCTGATGATGGATATCTCCATCGTCGCGTTCTATCTGGTCTACGCGTTCGTCTTCAACATCGCCTACGACCGGGTGTTTCCGTTGCCCCGGCCTGGCGCGCGCGATCGCACGGCGACCCGGGCGTTGCCGGCCTGACCAGCTGCGGTGTTCGGCTCTGCGCGGGATCAATTGATCCCGCGCGGCACTGCTCCGCACCATGGCACGGCGCGCCGATATTCCGAATCCTAGCGCCTCCACACAAGTTCCTTCGCACAGCGCTCGTAGACTGGTTTGATCCGGCTCGAGCGCTGTGGGATGCTTGAGCCGACATGCCCGTCAGAGGCTGCCAAACGGCCAACAAGAAGAAGCGGAGGAATGCAATGACCAGATCCCGTTCGATCCAGCCAACCCGCCGTCATCTCATCCAGGGCGCCGCCGCCGCGTCAGCCACGCTGCTGCTCGGCAAGCCCGCCATTGCCAAGGGCAAGACTGAGATCGTGATCGGCAATATCGACGCCTATTCGGGACCCGCCGCGGTCTATTCGTCGATCGGCCGCACGCCCGGCGGCTATTTCAAGATGATCAACGAGCAAGGCGGCATCAACGGCCGCATGATCAAGTACATCACCTATGACGACGCCTACAGCCCGGCCAAGACCGTCGAGCAGGCGCGCAAGCTGGTCGAGAGCGACGAGATCGACGTGCTGTTCTCGCCGCTCGGTGCGCCCACCAATGCGGCGATCATGAAATACATGAACCAGAAGAAGATCCCGCATCTGTTCATCGCTTCGGGCGCCACCAAGTTCGGCGACTACAAGAATTTCCCGTACACCATGGGCTTCATGCCCTGCTATCAGATCGAAGGACGAACATTCGCGCAGCACGTGCTCGCGACCCGGCCCGACGCCAAGATCGGCATCATCTATCAGAACGACGATTTCGGCCGCGACGTCCTCAAGGGCTTCAAGGACGGGCTTGGCGCCAAGACCTCGTCGATCGTGGCGGAGCTGTCCTACGAGACCTCGGATCCGACCATCGACAGCCAGGTGGTGCGCTGCAAATCCGCCGGCGCCGACGTGTTCATGAGCATGACCACGCCGAAATTCGCCGCCCAAGGCATCAAGAAGGTCGCCGAGCTGAACTGGCAGCCGACGCATTATATCGGCAACAACGCCTCCTCCGCCGGCTCGACGCTGAAGGCGGCCGGCTTCGACATCTCCAAGGGAATCATTTCGAGCGCCTATATGAAGGACCCGGTCGATGCCGCCTGGGACAACGATCCCGGCGTCGTGAAATGGCGGGCGTTCCTCGACAAATACGATCCGGCGGCCGCCAAGAACGACATCTATGCGGCGATCGCCTATGTCGTCAGCCAGGTCATGGTTCAGGTGCTCAAGCAGTGCGGTGATGACGTCTCGTCCGAGAGCATCATCAAGCAGGCGGCGAACCTCAGGGATGTCGAATCCGATCTGCTGCTGTCAGGCATCAAGGTCAACACCTCGCCGACCGACTATTACCCGCTCGAGCAACTGCAACTGGTGCGCTTCAACGGCGAACGCTACGAGATCCTCGGACCGGTGATCGACGGCGGCATCTCGAAGGTCTGATCGCGACCGCCGCCAAACATCGATTCGAAGGAACCCGCGTAGCGGATTCGTCTGCAACATTGTCGCGTGCGCGGCCAGCTCCGATGCGCCGGCATCATGCGGCAATTGACCGCAGCAACGCGCCACATCCCGACTTGTGCCCGGACGCACGCACGACGTCGCGCATTTGTCGGCGTTCGACGCGATCTAAAAATCGCAGCACGTCGCGATCCAGCTCACGTCGTGTGTCACTGTCCAGGCTATCAGATGACTTCTAATTGTCGCAGCCCTGCTCAGCTGCTTATTCCAGCTCGCACGCAAACTGGGGCGCAGTTCGCGTGAACTGAGTTCTGGGGATCGTATGCTGAACAATTCTAATTTGCCGCGCACACTCGGTGTTGCGTGCGTGTCCGTGCTGTTGACCACCACATCGTCGCTGGCGCAGCAATCTGGTCGGCAACCATCGTCGAACTCGGCGGCCTCGTCGCTTCCCCCGGTGGATGTTTCCGCACCTCAGAAGCGCGCGGCTTCCACGCACCGGCAGCCGACGTCGCGCGCAACGCGCAGCGCCGCGTCACGGCAGGCGAGCAGGCGGGAGACCATCGTGGCGGCTCCGCCCGCGAGCGTACCAACGGCTGGCGCGCGACAGGCCGCGTTGCCGGTGCCCTACATCGGCGGCCAGGTCGCGCGCGGCGGACAACTCGGATTGCTTGGCAACAAGGACTATATGGATACGCCATATAGCCTCACGAGCTACACCGAGAAGACGATCCGCGATCAGCAGGCCACCAGCGTCGCGGAGGTGCTGACCAACTCCGATCCTTCGGTGCGCGCCGCCATCGGCAGCAGCAACCGTTATGACGCGCTCACCATCCGCGGCTTCCGGATCGAGAACAGTGAAATCGCCATGAACGGGCTCTACGGCCTCGTTCCTGCCTATCGAATCAATCCGGCTCCGATCGAGCGCATCGAGCTGCTCAAGGGGCCGGCCGCTTTTCTCAACGGAATAGCGCCGCAGGGCAGCATCGGCGGCACCGTGAATGTCGTGACCAAGCGCGCAGCGGAGGATCTCACGCGCCTGACTGCCGGCTACATCTCGGACGGGCGCTTCGGCACGGAACTCGATTTTGCCCGCCGCTACGGCGAGCAGAAGGAATGGGGCGTTCGCTTCAATGGCGGGCTCGATGGCGGCAACACCGCGATCGACCGGCAGGCGGTGCGCAACGGCGTCGGCTCGCTCGGCGTCGATTACCACGGCGAGCGCTTCCGCTGGTCCGCCGACATCATCTCCCAGGATGACTGGATGAAAGCCGCCCAACGCGGCTACACACCGGTGCCCGGCATTGCGCTGCCGAGCGCGCCCGATCCGCGCATCAACCTAGCGCAGCCGTTCGATTACGCGCGCTCGCGAAGCCTGACCGGGCTGACCCGCGCCGAATACGATCTGAGCAACAACGTCACCGTGTTCGGGGCGATCGGCGCCAACGAGTTCCGCTACGACAAGCGCGAAGACCCGGGTGCGACGATCCTCAACACGGCCGGCGACGCCTTGGGTACGTCGCGATTCCAGACCGGTAAGTCGGAGGCCGTCTCGGGCGAGGCCGGCGTGCGGGCGCGCTTCGACACCGGCCCCGTCGGCCATGAGGTCGTGGTCAGCGGCAGCGCGCAGAACCGCACCGACTGGCTCGGCCAGACCAACTACGGCACGTATCTCACCAACATCTACAGCCCGACCTTGCTGGCGAACGCCGGCGCGCCGCTGTCGACATTCCCGGAAGGCAAGTCCGACTTCCTCGGACTGCGCAGCGTCGGCGTCGCCGATACGCTGACCACGATGGGCGGGATGCTGCAACTCATTGTCGGCGCACGCCAGCAGCAGGTGATCGCGAATGGCTACGCTCCGGTCAGCGGCCTCGAGACGACGCACTACGACCAGAGCGCGACATCGCCGTCGATCGCCCTCGTGGTCAGGCCGATCAAGCAGCTGTCGTTCTATGCGAATTACATCGAGGGCCTGTCGCCTGGACCGACGCCGCCGTCCGGTGCGGCGAATACCAACGCGGTATTCGCGCCGTTCAAGACACGGCAGGTCGAGGTCGGCACCAAGCTCGATCTCGGAGGCTTCGGTGCGAGCCTTGCGGCGTTCCAGATCAGCCAGCCGAGCGGCGTGATCGATCCGATCACCAAGATCTACAGCCTCGACGGCCAGCAGAGGAATCGCGGAATCGAGCTCAACACCTTTGGCGAGGTCGCGCCAGGCGTGCGCGTGCTCGGCGGCGTGACCTGGCTCGATGCCCGGCTGACCCAGACCCAGGGCCATCTCTATGATGGCAATCACGCCATCGGCGCGCCCGATCTGCAGAGCAATCTCGGCGTCGAATGGGATACCCCGTTCGTGCCCGGCCTCACCGCGACGGCACGCGCCATCTACACCAGCCGGGCTTATGTCAGCGCAGACAACACCCAGAGCGTCCCCGCCTGGACGACGTTCGACATCGGCGCGCGCTACGCAACCACGCTCGCCGGACGTCCGACCACGTTCCGCGCCGCCCTCACCAACGTGTTCGACAAGCACTACTGGATCGGCAATCCAACTGGTTACGTGATCAGCGGCATGCCACGGACGTTGTGGCTGTCGATGACGGTCGATTTCTGACCGGAGGCGCGGCGTATTTCGGTTGAGGCGCGTTGAAGGGCCACATATTCGCTGTCGTCCTGGCGAAAGCCAGGAGGTGGATTCACACTCGAAGTGCAACAATTGACGGGCAAAGGACTCCGCAGGGGTTCTGTAGTCAAGGCATTTGCGCGGGGTGTTGTTGTAGGCAGCGATGCATTTTCGGAACCGGGTGGTGGACAGGGTCGCCAGGTCGGTCTTGCGGGGGATGAAGCGACGCATTCTTCCGATGGCGTTCTCGATGCCGCCCTTCTGCCAGGGTGCGTGAGGATCGCAGAAGAAGGTCTCGATCGAGAGACGATGCAGCGCCAAATGACCGGCGAACTCGGTGCCGTTGTCGAAGGTGACGGTCTGGCGCAGCTGCTGTGGCAGGTTGGCGAAGACGCGTACGAGATGACGGGCGACGCCGCGCGCAACCTTGCTGGCGATGCGAATGCCGAGCAGCAGGCGCGACGTGCGCTCATGCACGGTCAACACGGCCTGGCCGTACTTCGAGAACATCATCAGGTCGGCCTCCCAATGTCCGGGCACGCTGCGGTCGGCCACCTCGAGCGGCCGATTTGCCAAGGAAACACGGCCTTCGATGAAGCTTGCGGGGCTGCCGCCCTTCTTGCCGCGGCAGCCCCGCTTGCTCTTGGCGCGCGGCAAGTAGCGCCGCCAGTTGAAGTCCGTGGTGCGGCCGAGCTGTGCATAGATGAAGCGGTAGATGGTCTCGTGGGAGATCACCTTGCGCCCGTGTTCGCGAGCCAATCGGCCAGCGACCTGCTCGGGCGACCAGCCCCGGCGAAGGCGTTCCATTACCGCGCGGCGCAGGTCGGGCTCCCGTTCGAGGCGTCCGCCCGTCCAGCGCCGCGCTCGCATCTGTTGCTGGGCATAGATTGGCTTGTAGTCGACCTGGACGCCCCGATTGCGGCTCAACTCCCGAGAGATCGTTGATGGCGAGCGATCCAGAGCTGCCGCGATTTGCCGGACCGAGCTGCCATTGGCCGAAAGGCAGGCAATCTCGCATCGGTCGTCCAGAGAGAGCTGCTTGTAAGTCCGCCCCATGGCAACACCTCCTCAAGGAAGTGTTGCACTTCGTTTGTGAACTCAGGGGACCCATTACCCCGAATGCCGGTCGCTGCGCGATTGCTGGGGCCACGATCCCCTTTCACAATCCAATCCGGTGGCTATGGGTCCTGGCTTTCGCCAGGACGACGCGCGTGGAAGGAGTCGCATCCTCACGTCCCTTCCTTGCCCCGCGGAAAGAGAAGGCGCGTCAGCTACCGCTCCTGCCGAAGGCTCCCCTGCAGCCGCACCAGCTCGCCATCGAGGTCGCGCTCGACGTCGGCGACCTGCATGTCGACCACCCGGTAGTCGCGCGCCTCGAGCCAGGCGCGGCGATTGGCGCGGTCGGCGACGATGGCGTCGCTCTCGTCCGGATTGACCAGCTCGATCGCGATCCGGTGCGCGAAGCAGACGAAATCGGGGATGTGACGGCCGACCGGGGTCTGGCGCTTGAACTGGCCGGCGAAGCGGCGGTCCCGCGTCAGCGCCTGCCACAGGATCCGCTCGGCGTCGGTCGGATTGCGGCGGAGCAGCCGGGCGAGCCCACGCACCGTGCTGGAGTTGTCGGCGACCGCGCCGCCCTGCCCCTGCTCGGCGAGCAGCGCCCGCAGTCTCGTGGCCTGGGCGCCGTCGAGCACGCCGCCCTTGGCCGGGCCCTTGCGGCCCTCGGCGATCGCCATCACCACCCCGTGCAGCGTGTGCATGTCCTGCTTGGTCGGGTCCATCCGGGTGAAGATGTTGCGCAGGTTCACCAGCATGGTGTCGCGCTTTTCGGCCGGCCGCAGGAATTCGACCTTGTCGAGCTCGGCGACCAGATTGTCGAAGAACGCCTGCATCTGGTGCTGGGAGGCCGGCTCGGACCGTTCGGGCATCGCGAACGGCAGCGCGCCCGCGGTCGAGAGCTTGAACCATTCATAGCCCATCAAGAGCACTGCCTGCGCCAGATTGAGCGAGGCGAAACCCGGATTGACCGGATAGGTGATGATGCGGTTGGCGAGCGCGACCTCCTCATTGGTCAGGCCGGAGCGCTCGCGTCCGAACAGGATGCCGGCGCCACCGCCGGATGCGACATGGCGGACGATCTCGGTGGCGGCACCTTCCGGCCCGACCACCGGCTTGGCCTGGTCGTGGGCGCGGGCGGTGGTCGCAAACACCAGCGTGAGATCGGCGATCGCCTGCTCGACGGTGTCGAACAGCTCGACCGAACCGATGATATGATCGGCACCAGCCGCCGCGCGCTGCGCGGCGACGTTCGGCCAGCCGTCACGCGGATTGACGATGCGCATCCGCGTCAGCGCGAAATTGCCCATCGCGCGTGCGGCCATGCCGATGTTCTCGCCAAGCTGCGGCTCGACCAAAATGACGACGGGACCGGCAAGGTCGTGCCCTGCCTTGGTCTTGTCGGTGCCGGACATCTCACTTCACTTTCTGATTCAACGTCTGAAGATTTTGAATCAGCTTCCGAAGCGGCTGATTCAAAGTCTTATGCAAGGCCCCCCAACCAGCTTTGCACCGGTTTTGCGCGGGAGCATTTTCTCCAAGGAGATAACAGGGTTAGCAGCGTTTGCGAATCCGCAATCGGAATCCCGGGCGCGCGGTGCGAAGGCGGCCGCTTGCGCGCGCTTGGCCTTCGGATAGGCTATCAACCACAACCAAAGCGAAGCTGTAAAGGCACGCTTGAGACGCCGGTTGAACGGCGAGGCACCTTGGGGGGGACGACGATGCGAGGCAGATGGACGCTGGCGATTCTGGGGGTGGTCTTGATCGTGGCGGGGGGCCTGCTCGCCCACTTCACGCAGACCGCAGGCGGCATCCGGATCGAGGATGTCAGGTTCAAGGGCGCCAAGGGCAACACCATGAGCGCCCTGCTCTACATCCCGCCGAATGCCACGGCGCAGATCCCGGCGCCGGGCATCCTTGCCGTCCATGGCTACATCAATTCGCGCGAGACCCAGGACGGCTTCGCCATCGAGTTCGCCCGCCGCGGCTATGTGGTGCTGGCACTGGACCAGACCGGCCATGGCTACAGCGATCCACCCTCCTTCGCGAACGGGTTTGGCGGACCGGACGGCCTCGCCTATCTCCGCAGCCTCCAGTTCGTCGACAAGGACAATATCGGGCTCGAGGGCCATTCGATGGGCGGCTGGACCGTGCTGGCCGCGGCGGCCGCGATGCCCAACGACTACAAGTCAATGGTGCTGGAGGGCTCGTCCACCGGCAAGCCGTTCGCCGCCGAGGGGACCACGAGCTGGCCGCGCAACACCGCGCTGGTGTTCGCCCAGTATGAGGAATTCCCCGACCTGATGTGGGGCGTCCAGCTCGCCCGCGACGTTACCACGAGCCCAAAGCTCTGGGCGCTGTTCGGCACCCAGACTGCGGTCGAGCCGGGCAAGGTCTATGGCGATCCGGCCAATGGCACCGCAAGGGTACTGTACACGCCGGCGATGACCCATCCGGCCGAACACATCTCGCATGAGGCGATCGGCTACAGCCTGGACTGGTTCGCCAAGACCCTGAAGGGAGGCACCCCGCGTCCGGTCGACGACCAGATCTGGTTCCGCAAGGAGATCGGCACGC
>BFBZ01000020.1_pt96 | contig 32378 bp, 30 predicted proteins | sample 1888401 | NCBI WGS metagenome assembly BFBZ01 (sample SAMD00112614, study PRJDB3348) | symbiont metagenome | host: Chara braunii
AGAAGACCTATGGCTCAGATCGGTACGTTCACCCGCAACGAAGACGGTTCGTTCGCCGGAGTCATCAAGACCCTCAACCTCAGCGTCAAGGCTCGCCTGGTCGTCGCCGAGAAGGACAGCGAGAAGTCGCCCGACCTCCGCGCGCTCGTCGGCAACATCGAGATCGGGGCTGCCTGGAAGAAGGTCGCCAAGGAGACGGGCCGGGAGTATCACTCCCTCAAGCTCGACGATCCGAGCTTCCCCGCTCCGATCTACGCAAGCCTCGTGGAGAACGAAGACGGCTTCGCTCTCATCTGGTCGCGCTGAAGCGCTCAACCATCGACGCGGCGCTCCATCACGGGGCGCCGCGATCGCGCTAAAGGACATCTCGGAAGTGTCCTCCAGCAAATAACGAAGCAAACACCGATGCTTCGTTTCAGAAGGACAGTTGACGGCTGACCTAAAACGGCTATACCGGCTCGATCAAGACCCTGACGCTGAACATCAAGGCCAAGTTCACGGCATCCGAAAAGGACAACGACAAGGCTCCCGACTACCGCATCTTCGCAGGCTCAACCGAGTTCGGCGCCGCCTGGAAGAAGACCGTCCGCGACAGCGACCGCGAATATCTCTCGGTCAAGCTCGACGATCCGAGCTTCCCGGCTCCGATCTACGCCTCGCTGGTCAAGGTCGAAGGTGAGGAGGGTTTCAGCCTGATCTGGTCGCGCCGCAACGGCGATTAAGCTCGACGGATCATCGGCCCCGCCTCTTCGTAGGCGGGGCTTTTTTGCGTTCTTGCGCCGCTTTGAACGGAGCAGTGGAGCATTATTGTGCTCAAAGGAAGGGCCTCGCCACCTGCAAAAATGCGATCGATCCGAGGGATTTTGACGCAGTATTTTTTGAGCTGATCGCTCGTAGTTCGAGTCGGATCGAGCTCGGATTTTCGATGTCTGGGGATGAAGTTGCGACGTTCTCACGAAGAGAAATTGCGTTTCCGCGATCGCTTTCATAGCTCGAATTGCCCTTCGTTTTTCCAGCGAAGGGCTCGCCGCTATGCCGCTCCGGGAGCATTGTCACGGCAGAGAGAGGAAGCTTGAGCGAACTGAACGTGAAGAATAGGAGAGCGCAAGATAAAAGCACTAGCGCCTAAGGGTCGCTAAGTGATTGTCTGCACATCCAAGACTTGTCGCTAGTCGCGCGCAAGGTGTCGCTACGATGCGGTAAGCCCTTTGACTTGCTGACGATGCACGTCGGTATCAGATCTCAACTGCTTCTAGTTGCCTTGAGTGCAGCGGACTGAGCAACGAGATCTGTCGAAGAGTTTCTTACGGTCTTTGTATCGAGTACGAAGCCATGCTGCGGTTTCGTGAACCGCAACGCACCTCGGCCATTCTGTTAGGCGGTCTTGTAAAAGCCTCAAACGAGCCACGCGCGGCCTTGCGTCGACGTTCCGCGGTGGTCCATGGCGTGGGCTTCGGAGGTGCGCGTCACGCGAGCATGTTACCGCGCCCAGGCGGCCAAGCACGCCGGCCGCAACCGAGTGCTCTCCGAAACCAAATCTCAAGGATGAGACGATCGTCGCGGCTTAGGCAGCCCGCGTTTCCACGCCGAGCGAGCGCAGCGCAGCCCAATAGCCGGGATAGGTCTTGCCCACGCACTCGGGGTCCAGAATGACGATCCCGCCGATCCTGAGCGCCGCGAGCGCAAAGCTCATGGCGATGCGGTGGTCTTCGTAGGTCTCGATGTGCGTCGGCAGAGTCTGGCCGGCGAGCTTGGGATCGGAGGCGACGGTCAGGTCGTCGCCCTCTTCATAGCCGAGGCCGGGCCGGATGCGCGATAGCTCGGTCGCGAGCGCGCTGACGCGGTCGCACTCCTTTGCTCGCAGATTGGCGATCCCGGTGAAGCGCACCGGCGCGGCCGGAGCCGAAATGCCCGCGACCTTCGACCATCACCGGCGGGCAGCCGGTGGGAGCGCTGGCGGCAATGCCGAGGGAGTGCATCGCGGTCACCAGCGGCCCGATGGGGCGCTTGCGCATCACCTCGTCGCCGTCGACCGTTACCGTCCCGTCGCAGAGTGCCACCGCCGCCGTGAGAAAGCGGGTGGCCGTTCCGGCGTTGCCCAAGAACAGCGGCTCGTCCTGCGCCTTCAGGGCCCGCGCGCTGGTGACGACGAAACTGGTTTCGTCCGGCTCGTCGACCAACACCATTTGCTGGAGCGCCGCCGCCATCAGGGATGTGTCTTTGGACTTGAGGGTGCCGGTGAGACGGCTTGTGCCGCGGGCGAGGGCCGCCAGCAGCAATGCCCGATTGGTGATCGACTTGCTGCCGGGCGGCGTGACCCGCCCAATGAGTAGGTGCGTGGGCGGTGTGATGGCGAGCGAGGGCGAGGACATGGGAGCGCCAGCGGCATACGATTGTCGCCAGCGCAAGCAGTCGTCTCCCTCCTCCTCGCGGGAAGGGATCAACGGTGGGCACCGGTGACTTCAACAGCGACGGCTACAACGACATTCGTTTGACGCAACGCCGCTGGCACCCCCAGGGGATCGACAACTTAAATGCCGATGGCAGATTAGACGTCGTCTAGCGCAGCATCGACGGCATGACGGTTGGGAGATGAAGGGTGGCACTAAGCTCGCCATAAGCAGCCCGGAAGCGTTGCAACGTTAGCGCACAAAAAACAAAGTCCGCGTCAAGATCGTTCCGGCGTTCACAGCGTGCACGCCACGACCGTCTCGGCCTTGCGTTACTGCCGGACCCGCCGCCGCTCCGCCGCTCCCCAGCGAGGAGTAGGAAGGTGGCGAATACGGCGACCGCGCTGTCGCGGTGGCCGTAGCGGCCACAGCATGCAGCGCGACCCGCTCCGGCTTCATCCCCGCGGGCTGTGGCTCCGCTTCCACCATTCTAAGGGATTCGGCGGATGACCTAATCCGATCCATGCTTAATGACCTCGTGCAGAAGAGCTACGGAACGCTCAAGCCGTTCTAATAACGATCCCAAATCCGCCGCGCTAATCCCCTCCAGCCTCAAATTTTCGACTGAGAATGACTGGGCAATGAGTTGGTCTATTGGCTCGGCTTTGGACGTCAGGTCCGCGACACCGCTGAGGGTAGATCGAATATATCCGTCCGGCGTAATCGTTGTCGCAAGCGCCAGATTGGCCACGATCGCCGTCTCAGCGATCGCCGCCGGAAGTTCTACATTGCAAAGAATGCTTCCTGTTGCGCGAATGCGGTAGCCCGCGCGGTAAGTCGAAGGGCCCAAGGGGCCCGCCTCGCCGAGTTCCCAAAACGCTTCCACCTTATCAGTGGTTGGACACTCGGGGGCTGAACTGTCATGGCGGAACGCAGTGTCGCGGGTGGCCAAGTTTCTATCCCTTGGAACGTGCATTTCGATAACGCTATCGATGTAGACGATAGTCAACATTTGTGGCTGAAAATGGGACTCAGAGTCCGTGGATCGATAGTCTGCTGCGACGTTCTTTGGGCCCATGACGCCCGGGAAGAACGATTTTGGAATAATTGGGGTGGTGGCCGACAACGTTAGGGCGCTTCGGAAGGCGGCTGAGCTCTCGCAGGAGGAGTTAGCCCATGAGGCGGGGGTGGATCGGACCTACATTAGTCAGGTCGAACGCCGCCAAAGAAACGTGACAATCGTGGTCCTGGCGAAAATCGCAACAGCACTGAACGTGACCCCGGACAAGCTGCTGATCGTACCCTCATCTCGGCGAAGAGGTCCCTAATCTAGCAATAATTTGCATTTGCCCGGGACGCATGACCACTACAGGACAGCTCGTCAGGCTCATAACCTGAAGGTCATAGGTTCAAATCCTATTCCGGCAACCATTCCCTACGCTATAGCGGCCAGCGGTATTCAAAACCACGATTTCTTACGACGAAGTACTACGATGAACAGCGGTTAAATACTCGCCTGCCGAAGTCGATCGGAAGCGCGATGGGTCATCAATCGTGCGACGGAACGTTAGGCCGTTGCGACGCCTGACCCCACGTCATAGTGCCCATCTCACTATGAAATTGAAAGACGAAGGTTGCTTCAGCCGAGGTGACGGAGACCTCGACGTTAGGCATCGAATGGAAGCGATTTAGCGGAGAATTTTTATTGCTCCCAAGCTAAGCTGTAGCACTTTTCTGTTCCAAATAGGCTTTGAGCATTCTGCGCGCGTCAGCGCTACGTTTCGCGCGCCAAGCAGGATCCTTCAAGTCGAAATCAAATTCGTTCGAAAGCGTGTGGACGTTGGCTAGGTGGAACTGGCTCAGTGCCGCGATCATGACGTAAAGCCGCAAGGGATCGATGTCTGTAGCAAGTCGGCCCTCAGCGACGCCCCGGATGAGCAGACGTTTCGTCATAGAGAGCACCGGCGAGGACATCTCGTGGATGCGAGGCGACTTCTTCATGTAGCGCGCCTTCATGAGATTTTCGGCACGCAGCAGACTTACTAGGTCGAGGTTGCGTTCGAAGTGCCCGTTCATGAAATCGAACAGTTTTAAAAGGCCCTCCAGCGGATCGAGATGCTCGACGTCGAGCGTGAGTTCCTCGGTGCGCAATGCGCCGAGCGCGCTCTCCAGCGTCGCCACATAGAGCTCGGACTTGCTGCCGAACTGCTCGTAGATCATCCGCGGGTTGGTATTGGCCTTCTTGACGATACGGGTGATGCGGCCGCCGGCATAGCCGTGCGTCGCGAACTCTGCGGTCGCCGCGCGCAGGATCTCGGCACGATTTTGCTCGGCCGAGCGGCGCGGACGCCGTCGCGGCTTGTCGTCGACATCAGTGAGCGCTGGCAGGCGGGCGGTCATGTCGGGTTCTTGTTGCTCAAGAGGGAGGCCCACGGAGTAGCGAGGTCGAGCAGCGCGCGGTCGCAATTCGCGCCGGCCACGATTGATAGACCAACGGGACAGTCGTCGACCTGTGCGGCTGGCAGCGTCAGCTGCGGCAAGCCGCCGTGGCCCGCAATCGCCGTCAGTGTCAGAGCACGCAGATAGAATGCGCCGATTTCTTCGCCGGAGGCGTCTTTGCGCAGCGCAATGCAAGGTGCAGTCGGGATGATGAGGCCGATGCCGTTGGCGAGCTCTGTACAAACGCGCGCCGCGAAGGCCGCGCGGCGCGGGTTGAAGCGCGCGACGTCGGCTTCGGTAATGGTCGCCGCATCGGCAAACCGTGGCGCCATCGCCGGACCGAATGCCGGCTTGGTCGCGGCGATCCAGGGACCGAGTTCGTGCCAGATCTCGGCACCTTGCAGCACGCGATAGCATTCGAGCCATTCGCTCTCCTCGCCGTTGAATAGCGAGATCTCGCTTTCGACGCCAAGGTCCGCGCAGACGCGGCTCAGCGATGCCGCGACATCGGGACCGGCCAGCGCGAACGTATCCCGGACCAGAACGAGCTTGCGGATCGGGGAGGGCGCGACCCGCGGCAACAGCACGTCGCCGACAGCGGAAAGCGTCGCCATGTCGCGCGCGAACCAGCCAACCGTGTCATAGGACGGCGCGAACGGGATCACGCCGGTGAGCGGGATCGCATCATGGGTCGGACGGAAGCCGTACAGGCCGCAAAAGCTTGCGGGCACGCGCACCGATCCGCCGGTGTCGGTGCCGAGCGCGAAATCGACCATGCCTGCGGCCAACGCCGACGCCGAGCCTGAGGAGGAACCGCCGGGAATCCGATCCGGGCAGGCCGTATTCAATGGCGTGCCGTAGTGTGCATTCACGCCCTCGAGGCTGAAGGCGAGCTCGTCGGTGATGGTCTTGCCCGATAGCGCCGCACCCGCAGCCAGCAAACGCTCGACCACCGGGGCCGATTGCGTTGCGGGCTTATGCGTCCTCAGCCAATCGGGGTTGCCGCCTCCGGTGACATGGCCGGCGACATCGATCAGGTCCTTCACGGCGAAGCTCAAACCGCTCAGCCTGCCTTCGGCGGTCGGCGGCAGCATCGCACGCGGCCCGGGCACGAATGCGCCGGTCCCGCTCTGGTCGTTCTCTCGCATCGTATCGCTTGACGTCACCCGGCGCGCTTGCCGAGGGCTGCGATGATCGCGTTTGAATCCGTGACGAAGCCGAAGCACTTCTTGACGTTCCAGACCGTGGCTTCGGTGCAGAAATCCGGTGACGACGTCGCGCAGCAATCTTCCACGAGCAGGCAGCCATAACCGAGGAAATTGGCGTCGGTCAGCGAGTGCAGCACGCATTGATCGGTGTTGACGCCGGTGAACAGGATCGACTTGACGCCGAGATTGCGCAGGATGCTGTCGAGCGGCGTGTCCCAGAAACCGCTGATGCGATACTTGTCGACCTTGATGTCGTCCTTCTCCTGCGGCAGTTCGTGGACGATCGCGGCGGCCCAGGAGTCCTTTTCCAGTACGCGCGCGCCGCTGCCGGGCAGGGGATCGCCGAGGCCGGTGCCGGTGCCCTTCGGCTTGTAGAGATGGATCTGGTTCGGCGGCATGTTGGCGAGATCCGGCCGGTTGCCCCAGTTTACCCAGATCACGGGCACGCCAGCCTTGCGCAGCGCCGGCAATAGTTTCTGCAGAGGCTCGATCGGCTTGCGGTCGGGACGATAGTCGCCGCCGATATGATCGACCCAGCCGTCCTTGGTGCAGAAATCATTCTGCATGTCGATGACGATGATCGCGGTGCGCAACAGATCGACCGTGACGTTCTGCGGCGCGCTAGCGATGGTGACCGGCACCGGCGTCGGTTGCGGCATCGCCATGTTGACCTCGGTCTCGGTCGCATACCAGGCGAATTGCCGCCCGAGCCCGAGCTGACCCCCGGCATCCGACGCGACGCGCTGTTCACTCGCTTTCATGATGTCCTCCTGTCGTCGCCGGTCACGGCGCGGATTTGATTGCGATGCGTGTTGCAACCTTTGCTGCGACGCGTGCGTCGGCGTCACCACTCGCGATTGCAAGTTCGCTGCCAACGTTAATTCGCAAGGAAATTCAACGCGCGTGCGAGGCCACTGGCTACGTCTTGCCCATGAATCCGACAACTGCCCGCGAGGTGTGGATAAAAAGTAAGCATTTGTTTGTTTTGGCTTGTCTTTGAAATCGAAATCAATTGAAAAATCAATAAGATGACATGCTGGCACGGCCCTTGCTGCTGAGAATCCGCTGGACGAATTTCAACTCAGTATGAGGGGTTTTTGATGAGGTCACGCCGTTTGATTTTGCAGGGCGCGCTGATGGCCGGCGCATTGGCGCTGTCGTCGACGCTGGCTTACGCCGATCCGCTGAAGGTCGGGATTCTGATCCCGGGTTCGAAGTCGGACAAGGGCTGGATGGAGTCGTCCTATGACGGCTTGATGGCCGCCGAGAAGAAATACGGCGACAAGATCCAGGTGCAGATGATCGAGAACATCAACTATGCCGACATGGATCAGGCGCTGACCAATCTCGCCAGCAAGAACGAGCTCGTGATCGGCGTCGGCGGCCAGACCCAGGCCTCGGTCTACAAGATCGCCAAGCGTTTCCCGAAAGTTCACTTCTCGATTGTCGGGGGCAATGACGGAGAGAGCGCGCCGAACGTCGCGGGCTATGACGTGAAGCAGGCGGAGATCGCCTACGTCGCGGGCGCTGCGGCTGCGATGCTGTCCAAGACGGGCGCCATCAGCTATGTCGGTGGGCTCGAAATTCCCTCGATCGTCAATGCCGGCAAGGAGTTCGGTAACGGCGCGAAGTCGATCAACCCGAACATCAAATACACCGAGAACTACACGGGCGATTTCGACGACGTCGCCAAGGCCAAGGAAGCGACACTCGCCGCGATCGCGCAAGGCGCCGACATCCACTACCACATCCTCAATCTCGGCCTGCGCGGCATGGAGCAGGCGGCGAAGGAGAAAGGCACTCACATCATCGGCAGCTACACTGATCGCTGCGGCACCGACCCGCTCTACGTCGCCTATTCCATCACCGGCACCGGCTACCAGGTGCAATTTGCCATCGACGAGGCAGTGAAGGGCACCTGGCAGGCTGGCTACAAGGAGTTCGGCCTGAAGATGGGCCCCGAGGCCTCCAGCATGGTGATCTGCGGTGCGACAGCCGAGCAGAAGGCCAAGCTCAACCAGATCATGAAGGATCTGCTCGACGGCAAGGTCAAGGTGCTGAAGGGTTGATTGCCGATGGCAAGTACGTTGCCGGCACCGGCTGAGGCTGTGGCCGAACCGCTTCTTGCGCTCTCGCAGCTCACGAAGCGGTTCGGCAGCTTCACCGCGTTGTCGGATGTCTCGCTCGATCTCCGTCCCGGCGAGGTACATTGCATCCTCGGCGAGAACGGTGCTGGCAAGTCGACGCTGTGCAATCTGATCTTCGGCGTGCACCAGCCCGATAGCGGCGCGATGCAATATCGCGGCGGCCCGTATCGGCCGTCAGGCCCTGCGGACGCCTTGGCGCAGGGCATCGCGATGGTGCACCAGCATTTCAGCCTGGTCGGCGACATGAGCGTTGTCGACAATGTTCTGCTCGGGCGCCAGCGCGGCATCCTCGATCGCAGGCAATGCGCCCGGGATCTCGAGAAGCTGGCTGCCGAATACGGCCTGCCGCTCGATCCATTGGCGAAGATCGACGATCTCTCGGTCGGCGAGCGGCAGCGGGTCGAGATTGTCAAATGTCTGATCCGCGATCCCCATCTTTTCGTGCTGGACGAGCCGACAGCGGTGCTGCTGCCGGATGAAATCGCGGCGCTGCTCGACGTCTGCCGTCGGGTCGCGGCTGGCGGTCGCGCGGTGGTGCTGGTGACGCACAAGCTTGCCGAGATCAAGAAGGTCGCCGATCGCGTCACCGTGCTGCGCGGCGGTCGGACGGTGGCAACCTCGAACGATCCGACCGCGGATATCGACGCGCTGGTGCGCGCGATGATCCAGGGCAACGTCGAAGCACTCGACACGTCAGCGGCATCGATCCTCGGACTGGAGCCTGTCACCCATGTGGGCCACGAGCCGGCTTCGAAAGCCAAGGTCGAGGCCCTTCAGATCGACGGCCTGACGGTGAAAGACCGCCAGGGCGTCACGCGGCTCGACAATTTCACCCTCATGGTCGACCGCGGCGAGATCGTCGGCGTGGCCGGCGTCGAGGGCAACGGCCAGAGCGAACTCACGGCCGTGCTTGCGGGCATGATGGAGGCGACCGAAGGGCGGGTCCATCTCGGCGCGACCGAGCTTACCGGCCGCTCACCGAAGGAGATCACAGCAGCCGGTGTCGGTATCGTACCTGAAGACCGTCATGCGGTGGGCTCGTGCTCGGCATGAGCGTGGCGGAAAACATCTATCTCAACCGGATCGACGAGTTCACCCGCTTCGGCTTCCTCAGGCGCGGTGCGCTCGAGCGCGAGGCGGCCGCGCTGATGCAGCGCTTCGACGTCCGTGCCCGCGGGCCCGCTTCGCTGTTTTCAAGCCTGTCCGGCGGCAACCAACAAAAGGCGGTGCTGGCGCGCGAGATCACGCTGCCGAATCTGTCTTGTTTGGTCGCAGCGCAACCGACGCGCGGGCTCGATGTCGGCGCGGTCGCCGCCGTCTACAGCCACATCCGCGAGGCCTGCGGCCGCGGCATCGCGGTTCTGCTTGTGTCATCGGAGCTCGACGAACTATTGACCGTCGCTGATCGTATCGTCGTGCTCTATCGCGGGCGGATCATGGGATCCTGCCCGGCCGATCCGGCACGGAAGGAGGCCATCGGTGCCATGATGGCAGGGCAACCGCAATGACCGCCGTCAACCAGCAGCCCTCGATCGGGACAACGACCCGGCTCTCGCTCCGGCCGACTTTGCTTGTGCCGGTGCTGGCCGTGGCGTTTGCCGCATTGGTCGGCCTTGCGCTGATCGCCATGATCGGCGTGTCGGTGCCGAACGCGATCGCGGCCTTCATCGACGGCACCGTCGGTTCGCCCTATGCGCTCGCGGCTTCGCTCAACCGAAGCTCGGTGTTCGCCCTGGTCGGCTTCGGCTTCGTGCTGGCACACCGCGCGAACCTGACCAATGTCGGCGGCGAGGGCCAGATCGCGGTTGGCGGCATCGCAGCGACAGCGGTTGCGCTCTACGGCCATGTCAGCGGCCTGCCGCTCGGACTGGCCTTCATCCTGCCGATGCTTGCGGCCGTGATCGCCGGCGCGCTCTGGGGCGGGATCGCCGCGGTGCTCAAGGTCAAGTCCGGTACCAACGAGGTGATTTCCACGCTGCTGCTGTCGTTTATTGGCGTCTGGCTACTCTATTGGTGCGTGCAGTCGTCGGCACTGTTGCGCAAGCCGATGACGAGTTCCGCGACATTGCCGGAGTCGTTGGAAATTCCTGACGAGACCAAGCTGCCGTTGCTGACCGGCGATTACTCCTTTCCGGTGCATATCGGATTGCCGCTGACGTTCATTCTCGCTGTTGTCGTCTGGGTCATTCTGTCCAGGACCATTCTCGGCGTGTGGCTGCGGGCTGTTGGTCTCAATCCGGTGGCGGCAAACCGCGCCGGGATCTCCTATGCACGGACCGTGATCTTTGCGCTTTCGGCCGCCGGCGCGCTTGGCGGACTTGCCGGCGCGATGATGCTGCTCGGCGAGCAGTATACGCTGAAGGACGGTTTTTCCTCCGGCTATGGCTTCGATGGCCTCGTTGCCGGGCTGTTGTCACGCGGTTCGGTGCCGGGCGTGATCGCGGCCTCATTGTTGTTCGGCTTCATGCGTTCCGGCGGCATCAACATGGAGATGGTCGCGGCGGTGCCGACCGCGCTCGTCGTCGTCATCCAGGGCCTGATCGTGATCACGCTGGCGGGTGCGGCGCTGTTCATCGAGAAATGGGAGCAGCGATGAGTTGGGAGCTGTTCGCAGTCTTTCTGGGATCATCGATCCGGCTTGCCGCGCCGCTATTGCTGGCCGGCATCGGCGAGATGGTGAGCGAGCGCGCCGGTGTACTCAATATGAGCATCGAGGGCTTGATGCTGACGTCGGCCTTCGCCGCGGCCGTCGGCGCCTGGGCCACCGGAAATCCGCTGATCGGTCTGCTCATTGCGATCGTCGCGGTGCAGCCGATTGCGCTACTCCAGGCCGTGCTGAGCAATTCGCTGCGTGCCAACCAGATCGTCTCCGGCATCGGCATCAACATCCTGGTATTGGGCGCGACGACGCTGGCCTATCGCGAGATTTTCGGCGCGCGGTCGCGGGCCGAGATTCCAGGCCTTGCCAAGGTCACGCCGCCACTGCTCGGCGATATTCCGGTGATCGGCAGTGCGGTGTTCGAGCAGGTCTGGCTGCTCTATGCTGGGATCGGCCTGATCGTCGTAACGGGACTTGTGCTGCGCTATACCTCCATCGGCCTTGCGATCCATGCTGCCGGCGCCGAGCCGCGGGCAGTCGACAAGTCCGGCCTATCGGTGACGCGCGTGCGCTATGCTTGTGTCCATTTTGCGGGCTTCATGGCCTCGCTCGCCGGTGCGTTCCTCTCGATCGGCGACATTCACACCTTTACCGAGGGCATGACCCGCGGTGCCGGCTATCTGGCGATTGCTTCCGTCATCTTCGGCAAATGGCGGATCGGCGGAACCACGTTGGCCTGTTTGTTATTCGGTGCGGCAACAGCGCTTCAGTTCCAGCTTCCGGCGCTCGGGATCGCTGTTCCCAACGCGCTGCTGATCATGCTGCCGTATCTCTTGGCCTTGCTTGCTGTTGGCGGTCTCGTCGGCCGTCAGATGGCACCAGCAACGCTCGGCGAGCCGTACCGGCGCTAAGAGGCGGTTTGTCCCGTGGGCGGGGGACGTGTTCGTGCGGACCCTGCGCAATGAATGATTGGTACGAGGAAATCCGGACTGGGACCCGTATTCGGGATGACACATGCCTCTGAGCCTCGAAAAATGCCTTGCATCAAACCGGGTGTCTCCACACGATTGGAAAAATGAGCAAGAACCCTAATACTCGTAGGGAGTTTTGCGGTGTTGCAGACGAAGCGTAGCTATAGCGGCATGGTAACCGCGCCGCACCACCTTGCGGCGCAGGCGGGGCTTGCCGTCCTCGCGGAAGGCGGCAATGCCATAGAGGCCATGATCGCGTCGGCTGCCACGATCGCCGTGGTCTATCCTCATATGAACGGTCTCGGGGGCGACAGCTTCTGGCTCGTCGGCCGGGCTGGCTCGGATCCGGTCGGAATTCAAGCCTGCGGACGCTTTGCGATAGGGGGCGATCGCGCCTGGTATCGCGTGCAGGGGTACAGCAGTATCCCGAGCCGCGGACCCTTGGCCGCGCTCACGGTCGCGGGCACCGTCGATGGCTGGCAGAAGGCTTACGAACTCAGCCGTGATCACCACAGCGGACGGTTGCCACTGGCCCGACTGCTCGAGCCTGCAACGCTCCATACCGAGGAAGGCTTTGCCGTCACGCGGACGCTGCACGAGAACATCGGCAAGAAGCGGCCTGAGCTTCAGGATGTGCCGGGCTTTGCCGAGGTCTATTTGCCGCAAGGCGCGCCGCCTCCGATCGGCGCCTGCGACAACCGCGTGTTGCCGAAACGTTGCGGCGGTTGGCGAAGGCGGGTCTGTCAGACTTCTACCGGGGCGATCTGGCGCGTTCGATGGCTGATGATCTCGAGCGATTGGGCAGTCCGCTTCGGCTCGCCGACTTGGAGCGGCATCAGGCATCGCTCGTGACGCCGCTGTCGGTCGAGGTCGCCGGGCACGGTATTCAACATGCCGCCGCCGACACAGGGCCTGGCGTCGCTTCTGATCCTGGCGCTCTATGCCCGCCGGATTGCAGGCGAGCCCGACGGCGTTGATCATTTGCACAGGCTGGTCGAATGCACGAAGGCTGCCTTCCGCATCCGCAACCGTTATGTGACTGATCCCGACTATATGGAGCGATCAGCGACAACGTTTCTGTCGGAGGAATCGCTGGCTGCGCTTCATCAAAAAGTGTCTGAAAGTCATGCTGCGCCGTCGCTTGATCCTCCCGGGCAGGGCGATACTGTGTGGCTCGCCGCCGCCGATCGTACCGGGCTCAGCGTCAGCTTCATTCAAAGCGTCTACTGGGGGGAGGACGCCAAACGCTGAGTTGATTGGCGCCCTGTCCGGCCTGTCCGTGTGACGCGGTCTGGAAAAATTGGCGTGAAGCACCCTCCGACCGTGATCACAGAACGACCTCGATCAGACGGGGACCGCGACCTTTCATCGCGCTGCCGAACTGGCTCGCGAACTCCTCGACCGACGTTGCGCGGCTTGCCTCCACGCCCATTCCGGAGCCGAGCTTGACCCAGTCAAGCTCGGGATTATGCAGATCGAGCATTGAAAATGCCTTCGGACCGGCATTGCCGGCTCCGACGCGCGCAAGCTCGATATTGAGGATCGCGTAGGAGCGGTTGGCGAAGATCACCGTGGTGACGTCGAGCGCCTCCCGTGCCTGGGTCCACAGCGCCTGCAGCGTATACATCGCCCCACCGTCGCCATGGAGACAGACGACCTTCCGGTCCGGGGAGGCCACCGCAGCGCCGGTGGCAAGGGGAATACCCTGTCCGATCGCTCCGCCGGCCAGTGTCAGATGGTCGTGTGGCTCGATACCGTCGGCAAAGCGATGCACGCCGCTTCCGGCCGTGGCGCCTTCGTCGGAAATGACGGCTCCGGCCGGAAGATAATGCGCGATGATTTGTCCGGCCGTCCGCGCATCGAGCGGTCCGCCCGGAATGTCCGGCCTGCTCAGTACGCCAACATGCTGCGGCTGCCCTGAGGCCTTCACAGCCTCGGCAAGCCCCTCCAGGGCGCCCGTGCCATCCTCATGCTCGTGGGCGAGATGGAGAATTCTGCAGTCCTGGGGGGTGCACCAGGATGGCTTGTTCGGATAGGCGAAGAAGCTGACGGGAGGCTTGGCGCCAACCAGGATGAGCTGCTCGGCCTCGCTCATGAACTCGACGATTTGCTCGGCGAAATACGGAATGCGTTCGACCCGCACGCGGCCGGCGCCGCGCTGGCACCGTGGTGCAAACGTATCGCAGGCGATGCGTGCGCCCGTTGCTGCCGCGACCCGGCCCGCCGCGTTTAGCCCACGCTCCTTTAGCGCGGCGCCGCGGATCAGGATCATGGTCTTCTTGCCCGACCGGAGCGCAATCGCGGCCTGATCGATCGCCTCAGTCGAAACTCCGGCTGGCCTCGGCCTCGGCAAGGCCGGCGCCGGGCGATCGGCTTCCAGCCAAGCGGTGTCGGCCGGCAGGATCAAGGTTGCGATCTGACCTGGGCATTGTAACGCCGCCTGCACGGCGCGAGCACCGTCTGCGGCGACGGTCCGGGCACTTGCCGATGAATGGATCCAGGCGGAGACCGGCCGCGCGAAACCGTGGACGTCGGAGGTGAGGGGGGCGTCGTATTGTGCATGATAGGTCGCGTGGTCGCCGACAATGTTGACCACCGGCGTGCCTGCACGACGCGCGTTGTGCAGATTGGCGAGCCCGTTCGCCAGTCCCGGCCCGAGATGCAGCAGCGTTGCTGCCGGTTTCTCGGCCATGCGGCCATAGCCGTCGGCCATGCCGGTTACAGCACCTTCGAACAGGCCAAGCACGGTCCGCATGCCCTCGACCCGGTCGAGCGCTGCCACGAAGTGCATCTCCGACGTTCCGGGATTGCCGAAGCAGACCTCGACCCCCGATGCGACCAGCGTCCGCAAGAGACTTTCCGCGCCGTTCATGCTGCTTACCCGTCGTCCTAACGATCACTTGGTCCGTCTTGATGCTTCCACGTTGGATTTCGTCACCTCAAACGGACTGATTCAACTAGGTGATTGGCTTGCCAAGGATCAGTTTGATCATGCCGCCGGATCTCCGATAGATTGCATCGGTATCCGCTGATGTGTCTTGGAACGGGTGCGGGATGCCGTGCGATTTGCAGCTTGGTCGGTAACATTGGATCGAAGCGTCGCAGGGAACCAAGGGTTTGTGAAGGTCTTAAACGGACGTCCGTGATCCTCGGGCGGACAGTACCTTCATCGACCGCAGCCATCTGTACCCAAACTGCCCACTTGGGATTCTAGCGTTACTTGCTGTCGGTGTTCCGGTGCTTCACAACACACACGTGACAAGCGGCCGTAGGAGGCCGTATTCTTGTTTGCGCTGCCGCTCTGATCGAAAGCCAAGAATGACGAATGAATCTCGGTCGAGCACGAACAATCTGACGAACCTCTACCGATTAGGTGCTCCATGACGAGCGAACGCGTCGAGAGGCGACTGGCAGCTGTGCTGGCGTCCGATGTCGCGGGTTACTCGCGTCTTATGGGAGCTGACGAAATCGGCACGCTGGCCGCCTTGAAAAAGCTTCGCCGCGAGATGATCGATCCTGCTATTGCGGCGCACAATGGCCGTATTGTTAAGACGACCGGCGACGGCATGCTCGTCGAGTTTGCAAGTGCCGTGGACGCAGTGACTTGCGCCGTTACGGTCCAGGAGAAAATGACCCAGAATCGAGACAAGGCGGGACCGCCTATCCAGTTTCGGATCGGAATAAACGTCGGCGACATCATTGTTGATGGTGACGACATCTACGGCGACGGAGTTAATATCGCTGCGCGCATCGAAAGCGAATGTGCACCGGGCGAAGTGTACCTTTCGGATGATGCGTACCGACATGTGCGGGGCAAGACGATGTTAGCGTTCGACGATCTCGGCGAACGGTGGTTGAAGAATATTGACCGGCCAGTCCGCGTCTATGCGGGGCGTTTGGTCTCCCCGTCAACGAAAGGCATCACATTGCCCGAGAGGATTGGCAGGCCGCTGCCATTGCCCGACAAACCCTCCGTTGTGGTGCTACCGTTCCAAAATATGAGTGCCGATCCGGAACAGGAGTACGTTGCCGACGGCATCGTCGAGGATATCACGACGGCTCTTTCCCGTTTCAAAGCGCTATTCGTCATCGCCCGTAACTCCAGCTTTACCTACAAGGGACGCGCGGTTGACGTGAAGCAGGTGGGGCGCGAGCTGGGCGTGCGTTATGTCCTTGAAGGGAGCGTTCGTAAGGCGACCGGTCGGCTGCGGATCACCGGGCAGCTCATCGATGCTGCGACAGGCTCGCATATTTGGGCGGACCGGTTCGACGGCGATGTTGCGGATATTTTTCAATTACAGGATCAGGTGACGGAGCGGGTCGTTGGAGCCATCGCTCCTGCAATAGAAAGGGCCGAGATTGAGCGTGCTAGACTAAAGCCAACCGAAAGTCTCGATGCCTATTCTCTCTATCTGCGTGGACTCTCCAAATTCTACAAGTTCAGCGGACAGGCGAATGCAGAGGCGCTTCGCTTGTTTAAGATTGCGATCGACGTCGATCCCGATTTTGCTGCCGCGTACGGGCGGGCCGCCCTATGCTACGTGAGCGCGAAGGCCTTTGGGTGGAGTTCCGACCTTTCAAGCGAGGTCGTCGAGGTCAAGCGGTTCAGCCAACGTGCAGTCGGCCTGGGCAAGGACGACGCGATGGCTTTGTCTTTGAGCGCCTGGGCACTCGCTTACGGGGCAGGCGACTTGCAATCGGGGTCAAGCTTGATTGATCGCGCGCTTGCGATGAATTCCAACTTGGCCGATTCATGGCACTATGGCGGGTGGATAAAAAATTGGCTCGGTGAGCGCGAAATCGCGATCGAGCGGTTCGCGCATGCAATTCGACTGAGCCCACTAGACCCGCTGATTGCAATTGCGAAGGCCGGAGCGGCGCATTGTCATTTCTACCTGGGTCGCTACGACGAAGCGATGTCATGGGCTGCCCTGGCGTTTCAGGACGATGCCAACAACCAAGCGGTTCTGCGTATTGTTGCCGCCAGTAACGCGCTTGCGGGAAGAACGGACGAGGCTCGTGAAGCGGTTGCGCTGTTGTGCGAGGTCAATCCAACACTTCGCCTATCCAATCTGAAAGAGGTGCTTGGGCCCTATCGACAAGAGGACCTTTTGCTGTACCAAGAGGCAATGAGGCGTGCCGGCCTCCCGGAATGATACCCCCATGTGACGACGAGACTGGACTAGTCCGATGGAGGGGGCCCAGATGGGGGGCGAAGTGGATTGAACACTGAGAGACCTATGGCAGACGACGTCAGCAGAGCTGAGGGCGCATTCGCGAATCCTGAACGGCTGCAGGCCACTCTGAACGTGATCCCGGCGTACACCTGGTACGCGTCCTCGTCCGGCGGGCTCACCTTTGTGAACGAGCGGACCGCAAACTACCTTGGTCTGTCGCAAGATCACCCCTTGCGTTACGGCATCGACACCGGTGCAGCGTGGGACGCCCATATCCCGTTCCTGCATCCCGACGACCACGACGAAACGCGCAAGGTCTGGTCGACCTGCCTGCGCACTGGCAGGGCCGGCGAGGTGAGTTTTCGAGTTCGCAACGCTCAAGGAGGCTACCGCTGGTTCCTCAGTCGCGCCGAACCGCTCCGGGCCAGCGATGGAACCCTGCTGCAATGGGTCGGGGTGAATCTGGAGATTGAAGAGCTCAAACGGGCAGAGCAAGCCTTGATGCGAAGTGAGGCTTATTTGGCCGAAGCGCAGAAGCTGACGCATACGGGCAGTTGGGCTTGGGACCCGCGCACGGACAAGGTCCTGTACTGCTCTGAGGAAATGTTCCGAATTTTCGGACTGGATCCGCACGAGAGTTCACCCTCTCGAGACAATTTTCGACAGCAGATCCATCCCGAGGATCGTGGTTGGGTAAAGAAGAGGTTTGAGGAGTCGCTTCGCGAAAGAGTTGATGCTTTCGCCGAGTACAGGGTTAGTCTCCCAGACGGAACAGTTAGGCACGTTAACGCCTCGGGTCATCCGGTTCTCAGCGAGGACGGCGAGCTAGTCGAGTTCATCGGCACCGCAACAGACGCAACAGAATGGAAGCGCGCCGAGGACGCATTGCGGAAAAGTGAGCTAACGCTCCGCGAAACCATCGAGACGATCCCGGCTCTTGTGTGGCGAGCGAGACCGGACGGTCATATCGACTACGTCAGCAAACGCTTGCTCAATTATCTTGGATCACCCCTGAAGGAGATCATCGGCTGGGGGTGGATGGACAAGGTTCATCCCGATGACGTCGCATTCAAAGTGCAGACTTGGTTGAACAACCTCGAAGCCACGACTTCGCACGCTGCCAATTGCCGATTTCGAGGCGCGGACGGCGCGTATCGATGGTTCAACGTGCGCGGCGAGCCTCTGCACGACGCCGAGGGGCGTGTGCAGAATTGGTACGGCGTTCTCATTGATGTGGATGACCAGCGACAGGCGGAGGAGGCGTCTCGGGATAGCGAGCTAAAGCTCCGTGAAATCATCGATACGGTGCCATCCCTATTATGGTCGGCGTCGCCGGACGGTGAGCCCACACATCTCAATCAAAGGGTCCTCGACTATAGCGGATTGCGCCTTGAGAATTTTCTGAATCTCGGCTGGGAGGCGTTCATTCACCCGGAGGATTATCCGGAAACGGCAAGGGCGTTTTTCCACGCCATTCAGACCGGCCAATCCTATGAGGTCGTACACCGCCTGCGGCGGGCCGACGGCCAATATCGCTGGCATCACGCACGCGGAGAGCCGCTGCGCGATAAACAGCAGCGCATTATCCAATGGTACGGTCTGGCAGTCGACATCGAAGAAGCCAAGAAATCGGAGAGCGAGCTAAGAGCGACGCAGGTCCTACTGGCGCGAGCATCTCAGGCCGCGACAGTCGCCGAACTGTCGGCCTCGATTGCCCACGAAATCAACCAGCCATTGGCCGGAATCGTCGCCAGCGCGCAGACGTGCCGCACCTGGCTGTCCGGCGATAATCCGAACCTTCCGCGGGCGCAGGCGGCGATAGAGCGCATTATCAGGGACGGCAATGCGGCAGCAGATATAATCCGACGCATTCGCGCCCTTTTCAAGCAAACTGCTCCGACGAAGACCCCAATGAATATCAATGCGATGATCGAGGAGGTTGAGCGTTTGGCTCAGCACGAACTCTTCCGCAGGGGTGTTTCGTTGGAGCTGGAGCTGGCGCCAGCCTTGCCTTTGGTACAGGTCGACCGGATTCAAATTCAGCAGGTGCTCATCAACCTCATTCGCAACGGTGCGGAAGCAATGGAACATGCGAACAGCGTTCCGAAGCGGCTTATCGTGCGCTCGCATTGTACGGATGGGTGCATCGTCCTTGAAGTCTGCGACTTTGGTCCGGGATTGACGCACCCCGACAAGGCGTTTGAGCCGTTTTACAGTACCAAGCAAGATGGCTTGGGTGTCGGCTTGGCCATCAGCCGCTCCATCGTTCACGCTCACGGTGGCGTGCTCCGCGTCCGCGATAACCAACCGAAAGGCGCCACATTCTGGCTTACGCTGCCATTATGGTCGGAAACTCCAGCATGATCCAGAAATCCGACCTGGTCATCATCGTGGACGATGACTTCAGAGTGCGCGAGTCGATTTCCGACATGCTCGCTTCGCGTCATCTTTCTTCCGTGGCGTTCGGATCAGCGGCCGAATATCTTCGGTTTGGCAATTCGGATGTGCCGAGCTGTCTCGTTCTTGATCTGTCGTTGCCGGACATCGACGGTCTCGAACTGCAAACTGCGATGGCACCAACCCAGCATCCTCCAATCGTGTTTATCAGCGGTCACGGAGACATCCCATCATCGGTCCGCGCGATGAAAGCGGGCGCAATTGATTTTTTGACGAAGCCGGTGGACGAAGGTCTGCTTTTGCAAGCCATAAATGTTGCATTGACCCGCGATCGGGAGGCGCGCCACAATCGAAACGAGCTGGCAAAGCTTCAAGAGCGTTACGCCTCGCTGACGCCACGCGAACGAGAGGTGCTTCCGCTCGTGGTCGGCGGACTGCTTAACAAGCAGGCAGCCGCCGAGTTGGGCATCAGCGAGGTCACGCTGCAAATCCATCGCAGCAGGGTTATGCAGAAGATGAAAGCTCGCTCGATCGCGGATTTGGTGCGCATGACTGAGCGACTAAGCATCGCACCGTCCGGTCTGGATTATACGAAACCTTGATAGTCGTCGGATGCAAAAACGGTTATGCCACGGCTGGAGAAAGGCAACTGGCGTGTCCTCGCCCGCAAAGGCGGTAGTAGCTGTCATTGATGATGACCATCGGCTCCTTGAATCTCTCGAAGATTTGCTGGAGTCGGCGGGCTACGGCGTTCGGCTATTCGCCACCGCGGAGCAATTTCTGGACACGACATTCGCCGATGTCGACTGCGTCATATCGGATATCGGCATGCAGGATGTTGATGGATTTCGACTTCAGCAGGCGATCCGGAATTTGCATCCCACGCTGCCGGTCATACTGATCACCGGCCGTCACGAGTTCGCGGCCACAGAGTATGAAGCAGCGCGGGGCGGGCGGCCGCTTTTTGAGAAGCCGTTTGACAGGCAGGAGTTGCTCGCTGCCATCGCTTCCGAGTTGCGCGCCTCGACCGGCCGGCCGTGACGGGTGCGTGACCCGCCAGACTAATGGATAAACGCTATATACCCGGCCCGCTGCGCTCCCTTACCGTCGTCTTGTAAGAAGGCTCTGCGGCTTTCGGTTTGGGCCGGACTGCTGCAAGGTCCAGTAGCGGATGCAAGTCTGTGCAAACGAAAGCGAAACCGGTCTCGCCCTACGAGATTCTACAATCCTCGGACGGATTGGGCTGGTCGGGCCTGCTCGGCGAGCTTCGCTCCTATCGCCCTAGCGAAGGCTCCGATCCGATTGCCCCGAAGGCCAAGATCGCGATTGTCCTAGGTGGCTCCGGAAAAGGCGAGGCGAGCTTCAAGATGGGGGGGAACTGGCGATCTGCCCAGCTTGATCCGGGCAGCATCTGGCTCAAGCCGAACGGCGGCCAATATGACGAATATCGTATCGCTTCACCCAAGGTTCGGGTTCTTGATCTTTACTTGCCGGAGGCCATTTTTGGGCGGCTGAGCGTTGAGTACAATCTGCCTGCAACGGCTGACCGGTTCGTTCGCTACGAAGGCGGCATACGGGACGAGGTCATCAACCAGGTCGGACTTTCCTTGCTGCTGGAGATCATGAGGCCGACATCCACTGGTCGCATGCTTGCGGAGACCTCGTCGCTGATGCTCGCCGCAAGATTGGTACAGGCCCATCTGGATATCGGCTGGGCGCGCCTGTCGGGCTCGTCGCGGCATCAGCTCGATGAGCGGCGCTTGCGGCGCGTTCTCGACTATATCGAGGAGAACCTCACGGACGACATCGCGGTCGACGACCTCGCCGGTGTCGCGTGTCTCAGTGTGTTCTACTTCATACGCGCCTTCTCTGCCGCGACAGGCATGCCTCCGCATCGCTACGTCAGCCAAAGGCGTCTCGAGCACGCAAAGGACATCATCGGAGCGGGGCGGGCGTCGATTGCCGAGGCGGCCTTCGCGTGCCGGTTTTCCTCGCAATCGAGCTTCACCCGCGCGTTCCGGCGAGCCACAGGCATGACTCCCGCGATGTACCGCCGTGCCCGCGATTCGCGGCAGTGAGCGGGCGCGCAAGAGCAAGAACGGTCTAAACGAGGGCAAGCGTGGTGCATACGCCGCGGTTGCCCGACACTAATCTGCCACGCGGCGGACCTGAGCCGCGCAAGGGGCGGACCTGTCAGCGAGCAGCTGTTTCTCGACGATCGAGGTGAAGCTATGAGCAGAAGAGTGGCCGAAGTACTAGTCGAGACGTTGCAGGCAGCCGGAGTCAGGCGCTGTTACGGGATCATCGGAGATACCGTCAACCGCATCGCCCATGCCATCGACGCCAGCGAGATCGAGTGGGTGCACATGCGGCATGAGGAGGCCGGCGCCTTTGCGGCGAGTGCGGAGGCCTTGTTCACCGGCGAACTCACGGCCTGTGCGGGCAGCTGCGGTCCCGGCAGCTTGCATTTCATCAATGGGCTCTACGAGGCTAATCGCAACCGGTCGCCGGTCATCCTGATCGCGACTCAGGTGGTGCGGGAGGATATCGGGTTCAATTCGATCCAGGAGATCGATTTCGGAGACGTCTACAAGGGCTGCAGCGTCTTCTGCGAGATGATCGTGACGCCGGAGCAGGCCCGGCGCAAGACGGTGGCGGCCTGCCAGGCTGCGCTGACCAAGCGGGGCGTTGCCGTACTGGTCGTGCCTGCAGATATCTCCAATGCTCCGGCGCATGAGGAGCGGCCCTATGTGGTTCATCATCGGCAGCCGATCGTTCGTCCTAGCGACGCCGATCTCGACCAGATCGCCGCCATTCTCAACAAGAGCAGCGCCATCACTATCTACGCCGGTGCGGGCTGCGCCGGCGCGCATGACGAGGTCGTCGCCACCGCCGCACGTCTGAAGGCGCCGATGGCGCATACCTCCCGCGGCAAGGACTTCGTCGAATACGACAACCCCTACAACGTCGGGATGACCGGCATTATCGGCGCCGCAGCCGGCTATCGCGCGATCCTCGACTGCGATGTTCTTCTGTTACTCGGCGCAGACTTCGCCTGGAGCCAGTTCTATCCGGACAAGGCCACCATCGTTCAGATCGATCATGATCCGACGCATATCGGCCGGCGCCATCCCGTGGCGTTCGGTGTCGTCGGCGACATCAAAGCGAGCCTGGAGGCGCTGCTGCCGCGCCTCGAGCAGCATCAGGACGCCAGTTTTCTCGCCTCTCATGTCAAGCGCCACGAAAAGGACCGGCAATCCGCGGCGTCGGAAACCATACCAGGTCCCGACGCGACGATCTCCGGCACCTATCTGACCAAGGTCATCAATCGACAGGCCGCCAAGGACGCCTTGTTTGCAGCCGACGATGGCACTGCGGCGGTCTGGATGCTGCGCCACATCGATACCGGCGGCAAACGCCGGACCTTTGCCAGCCTGCTACACGGCACGATGGCGAGCGGCATGCCGTCGGCGATCGGTTTGCAGAAATGCCAGCCCGGACGGCAGGTGGTCTGCCTGGCGGGCGATGGGGGATTCGCCATGCTGCTCGGCGATCTCCTGACCGTCGTGCAGGAGAAGTTGCCGATCAAGATCGTGGTCTATGATAACGGCAAGCTTGGCTTTGTCGACATCGAGCAGAAGGCGGCCGGCTTTGTGCCGATCTACACCGACCTGAAGAATCCTGACTTCGGCGAGGTCGCGAAGGCGATCGGACTTTGGGGGCACAGCGTCAGCAAGGCAGGCGATCTCGATGAAGCGATCACGAGCTGGCTTGCGCAGCCCGGCCCCGCACTTCTCCATGTGAAGGTCAATCCGATGCAACTGGTGATGCCGCCGTCGCCATTGATCGCGCCGGAGGCCGTGATTGGCATGGCCGTCTACACCGCTCGCGCCGTTCTGGAAGGCAAGGGCCATGACGTCTGGGAAATGGTCGTCGAGAACATCCGCTGACGGCGTCGCGTGAGTGACGTCAACGTCGAGGAGACACGCATATGCTTAAGGGTTTCTCGGTTCCGCTTACGCCCACCGGCGAGTCCGCGCTAGTGAATCTGCCGCCATGGCACTACTCCAGCGATTGTATCGCAATCGAATATTGGGCAGAACCTGCTGCGATCGCGGCGTTGCTTCCGCCTGGTCTCAAACTTGATGAGAAGTCTAATGGCCGCGCATTCTTCTGGTTCCTCGATTGGCAGTTCACGGGCTCGAACGATGAGCTTACGGATCCTGCCCGTTATCAGTATCGCGAAGCTTTCGTTCTGGTTGAGGCCGTGTTCGACGGTACCCCGATCAACTACTGTCCCTTCATCTTCGTCGACAATGATGCGGCGATCGCGCGCGGCTGGGCGCAGGGTTTCCCGAAGAAACTTGGCAGCGTCTTCCAGACCCGAAGCTTCGCTGCGCCCAGCGCAGCAGCGGCGCCGCTCGCCAAGGGAAGTCACTTCGGCGCCAGCGTTGCCGCGCATGGGGAGCGGCTGGCGACCGCGCGAATCCAGCTCGAGGAAAAAGTCGCCGATCCCTCGAAGGTCTTCAATCGGCCCACGGTGATGCGCCGCTATTTTCCCCAGCTTGCGGCGGCCCATCAGAAGACGGCGGCGGTCGATGAACTGACGCTGTCGCTCACCGATGACCTCGCGATCGTCGACGTGTGGGGCGGATCAGCCGAGCTGCGCATCCCGGAAGTGCAAGGCGAGGACATGCACCGAATCGCGCCGCTGCGTGTCGGCCGCGGCTATCGCCTCGGGATGGCCTATTCGGTCACGGATCTCCGCATCCTGAAGGACAACGCCGCCTAGCTGCGGCGTCGTTCAACGCCGCCACGGAAAGTCGTGGAACCTAACGAGGGCAACATAATGCCGCTCTACACCATCACCATGCAGGACGGCACGCTCGCCGGAGAAGCCAAGGCAACGCTCGCCGCCGAGTTGACTAACTTTCACGCCGAATATGCAGGGGTTCCGAAGGACTGGGTCCACATCGTCTTTCAGGATTACGCAGCAGGGAGTGGGTTTACGGCCGGCCGCGTAGCCCCGTGCGTCGGACTGACGCTTCTTATCCGCAGCGGTCGATCCTCTGAATACAAGCGCGCAATGCTGAGACGCATCTGGGACATCGTGCAGGACGCGACCGGCGCGGCCGAGGATCAGATTGTTCTCGGCATTCAAGAGGTGCCGGCCAGTCAGGCAATGGAGATGGGCAAGATCATGCCGGACGTTGCGGATCAAGGCGCCTCCTGAACGGCACGCGTCTGTTTCGGTGAATCGAAGGTTGCGGAATGACAATCAAGGGCTTTCCGACATGAGCAGAACAGCGGCGGACTATATGGCGGAAGCCCTCACCAAAGCCGGCGTCAAGCGCATCTATGGCGTCGTGGGGGATTCTCTGAACGGCTTTACCGACGCGCTCCGTCGCCGGAAATCCGTCGACTGGATCCACATGCGTCATGAAGAGGCCGCGGCGTTCGCGGCGGGCGCGGAGGCGCATCTCACCGGAAGCTTGGCGGTCTGCGCTGGCAGCTGCGGTCCCGGCAACTTGCATCTCATCAACGGCCTGTTCGATTGTCAGCGCAACGGCGCGCCCGTCCTGGCGATCGCCGCCCACATCCCGAGCAGCGAGATCGGGATCGACTATTTCCAGGCAACGCATCCCGAGAGTCTGTTCAAGGATTGCAGCCACTACGTCGAGCTTGTTTCCAATCCGAAACAGCTTCCGCAGATCCTCAAGCGCGCGATCCGCGTCGCGGTTGCAAAACGGGGTGTCGCGGTGGTCGTGCTGCCCGGCGACGTTGCGCTGATGAACATTGATGCGGACGTGCCTGAATGGATCGTGCCGACGGCGCCGGTCCTGAGGCCGAGTGCGTCCGATATCGGGCAACTCGCAAACTTCCTGAACCAGGCGTCCCGGGTGACATTGTTCTGCGGTGCCGGATGCGCCGGCGCGCATGCCGAAATTGTCGAGCTCGCCCGCAGGCTGAAGGCGCCGATCGTACATGCGTTCCGCGGCAAGGAGTTCATCGAATACGACAACCCTTATGATGTCGGCATGACTGGCCTGGTCGGCTTCGCTTCCGGCTACGCGGCAATGAAGAATTGCGATGCGCTGCTGCTGCTCGGAACGGATTTTCCCTATCGCGCGTTCTACCCGGAGCATGCCAGGATCGCCCAGATCGACGTCAGGCCGGAAGCTCTCGGCAATCGCTGCGCGCTGCAGCTCGGCCTGCTCGGCACGGTCATGGACACGCTGGATGCGGTGCTGCCGTCGATCAGCGAAAAATCCGACAGCAGTCATCTCGATGATGCCCTGGCCGACTACGCCAAGGCGCGCAGGGACCTCGACGCATTGGCCGAGAGCGGCCCGGACAGCAAGACCATTCATCCGCAATATGTCACGCGGATCGTCAGCGAACTGGCCGACGACGACGCCATCTTCACCTGCGACGTGGGTACGCCGATCATCTGGACGGCGCGCTACCTGAAGGTCAACGGCAAGCGCCGCATCATCGGCTCGTTCAATCACGGGTCGATGGCTAACGGGATGTTGCAGGCGATCGGCGCCCAGGCGACCTATCCGAAGCGTCAGGTCATCTCGATGTCGGGAGATGGCGGCTTCAGCATGATGATGGGTGATTTCTTCACGTTGTCGCAGGCCGGACTGCCGATCAAGATCATCCTCCTCAACAACGGAACGCTCGGTTTCGTCGAAATGGAAATGAAGGCCAGCGGCTTTCTGGACACCTATTGCGACCTCAAGAACCCGAACTTTGCATTGATGGCGGAAGCCGTCGGTGTCCGCGGCATCCGCGTTGAACAGCCGCAAGAGTTGCCGGCTGCGATCGCGGCTGCTCTGACCCACAATGGACCGGCGCTGGTCGATGTCGTGAGCGCCCGGCAGGAACTGGCGATGCCGCCTAAGACGACGGTCGATCAGGCCTATCACTTCGGCATGTTCATGATGAAGGCGGTGCTCGACGGCCGGGCCAGCCAACTTATCGATCTTGCGAAGGTCAATCTGACGCGCTGAAGGCTTCGGAAGAAGGAGTGAGGCGATGCAATGGACCGCACTTCTCCTGTCCCGGGTACAGTTCGCCTTCACGGTCTCATTTCACATCATTTTCCCGTCCTTCACGATCGGCCTTGCGGCATGGCTCACGGTGCTCGAGATCTGTCATCAGGTCACCGGCAAGCCGGTCTACCGTCGTCTATTCGCGTTCTGGCTCAAGATATTCGGTGTGACGTTCGGCCTCGGCGTCGTGTCGGGCATCGTGCTGGCGTTCGAATTTGGGATGAACTGGAGCCGACTCTCGGAAGTGACGGGGCCGATCCAGGGGCCGTTGTTGACCTATGAGAGCTTCACCGCCTTTGCGCTGGAAGCGTCATTCTTCGGCGTGCTGATCTTCGGCCGAAACCGCGTGCCGCCCCTGGTCTATCTGTTCTCCACCATGATGGTGGCGCTTGGCACCACCTTCAGCGCGTTCTGGATCATGGTGAACAATAGCTGGATGCAGGCTCCGACCGGCTACGTCGTCGAGCACGGCATCTTCGTCCCGACCGACTGGAAAGCAATCATCTTCAGCCCGGTCGTCTGGGTCCGCTTTCCGCACATGCTGGTCGCCGCATATCTGACGGGCGCCTTCTGTGTCGCAGCCACTGGCGCTTGGTACCGATTGAACGGCAAATTCGGGGTCGAAGGCATGCTGATGCTGCGAATGGGGCTGTTCTTTGCCGCCATTCTGATTCCGATCCAGCTATTCCTGGGACACCTCAACGGCGACTACGTCCATGAACGTCAGCCGGCGAAATTTGCGGCGATTGAAGGCCGCTGGCACGACGAGCAGCCAGCGGGCGAGGTTCTGATCGCGATTCCCGACGAGGCAACGGAATCAAACCTTGTCGAGCTGAAAGTCCCCTACCTGGGCAGCCTGATCGCCTCGATGCGGCTCGACTCCAAGGAGATCGGGCTGGGCAGCTTTGCGAAGGAGGACCGGCCGCCCGTCGCGATCCCGTTCTTTGCCTTCCGCCTGATGGTCGGCTGCGGGCTGGCGATGATGGCGCTCGCGTGGTTGGGGTCGCTTCATCTCGTGATTCAACGCAGGACAGGAGAGCGGCTGCTGCTTTGGGCAACTTTCGTAAGCTTTCCGCTTCCCTTTATTGCGACGTTGACCGGATGGTTCACGGCGGAAGTCGGCCGTCAACCCTGGAGCGTCTACGGTGCGCTGCGTACCGCTGATGCCGTCACGCCCACCTTGACGGTGGCGGCCGTGATGGTGTCGCTAGCGATCTTCGTCGTCGTGTATGTCGTCATCTTCAGTTTTGGGACGATCTATGTGTACCGCCTGCTGCGTGCGGGGCCGATCGCGTCCGATCATGTCGCGGCCGCCAATCCGAAGCGCCCGCTGGCGGCAACTGCCGCCGAATTTGGCCCGGGCGTCGCGCGGGAGAGCTCGACATGATCCTGTTCTGGGCTGGGCTGCTCGCAGTGACCATATTGCTCTACGTAGTGCTCGATGGATTCGATCTCGGCGTCGGCATTCTGTTCGCGTTCGCGGACGAGCCCGGTCGGCGCCGGATGCTGGCTGCCATCTCACCGGTCTGGGACGGCAACGAGACCTGGCTGGTGATCACCGGCACTGTCCTGTTCGGCGCTTTTCCGGCGGCCTATGCCGCGCTGCTGTCGGCGTTCTATCTGCCGCTCGTTGTGATGCTGTGCGCGTTGATCCTGCGCGGCGTCGCATTTGAATTTCGAGCCAAGGCGTTGGTCGGGTTTCGCTGGATTTGGGACCTTGCTTTCGCGGGGGGATCCCTGGTTGCGACCTTCGTCCAGGGAATGACGGTCGGCGCGCTGGTCGAGGGCCTGCCCATGAAGGGGGGGCACTATGTCGGGGGAACGCTGGGTTGGTTCAGCCCGTTCGCCGTGCTCTGCGGCCTTGGGCTCGTGCTTGGTTACAGTCTGCTCGGCGCGAGCTGGCTGGTGCGCAAGTGCGAAGGACAGGTGAGGAATCGCGCCTACCGGCTGCTGCCGGTGTTGACCGTCGCCGTCGTCGCGTTCCTGGCCACCGCGTTCGTCGTCGCGCTCACCATGCATCTCGGTCTGATGGGACGCTGGCTGGAGCGCCCCTACCTCCTGATATTCCCAGGGATCGGAGCGCTCGCCTCGATAGGTCTGCTCAGGAGCGCACAACGGCATGATGATCTAGGTCCGTTCAGATTCTCGACGTTGATTTTCGGGGCGGCCTTCGGCACGCTGGCCTGTTCGTTCTGGCCCTACATGATTCCGTTTGCGCTCACTGTCGACCAGGCGGCGTCGCCGAGCACGAGCCTGAACTTCATGTTCTGGGGTGCCGGCCTGTTCGTGATGCCGCTGACGCTGATCTACACGCTGGTGGTCTATCGGCTGTTTCGCGGAAGAGTTGCAGACGCAAGTTATGAATAGCGCGTGGGCGTCATGAACACTGCGGTTGCCGATCGTCCTTTGACCTTTGCGGGGATGCGGGCGAGTTCATGGACGCTCGCGATCAGAATTTGGCTGGCGATCATCCTCGCGCTTTATGTTGCATTCTGGCTTGAGCTCGAAGCGCCGTCGACGGCAGCGCTGACTGTCACGGTGCTGGCCTTGCCGACCCGCGGTCAGGTGCTTGAAAAGGCATTCTTTCGACTCGTTGCGACCGTCCTGGGGATAACGGCATCGATTGTCATCGTCGGTATATTCGCGCAGACCGAGATCCTGCTCCTGATCGCGTTCGCTGCGTGGTTGGGAATTTGCGTCTATGCGGCCGGGCTGCTGGATGGCAACCGTGCATACGCGGCTGCGCTCAGCGGCTATACGGTTGCCATCGTTGCCATTCAGCAGATCGACAATCCGCAGCACATATTCGAATCCAGCTTGGCGCGCGGCGCAGCCATTACCATTGGAGTTCTCGCCGTCACTTTCGTAAACGACCTGCTGGCTGCGCCTAGCCAACATCCCGAGTTGGTGGCCAAACTCGACTCTGTTCGCCTCCAGCTCGTCAGCCGGGTGCGTAGTGCCTTGCATGGAGAGGTCCCGCCGGCTATTGCCGAAGCCGGATTCTTGCACAAGGTCGTCGCGTTGCGGCCGGAGATCAATGGGCTCGCGGCCGAATTAAGCAGTGGCCCAGTCAGGAGCATGGCTGCTCGAAATGCGATGATCGGGATCGTAGCCCAATTGTTTGCGGTCCGCGCCGTGCATAGATTGGCTGCGGCCTGTCCGGAAAGCGTGCGTGACCGTGCCATCTCTGCGCTGGAAAACGGACACGTAGTCGACGATTCGTCCGATCTTAACGTAATCGCTCTCTCCTGGACGATGGATCATCTGCGTCGAACGAACGAGGAAACGCAGAGGCACATTGAAGAGTTGAAAGCGGGCCACCGGCCGGCGCGTGCATGGCGCGCGCGATTGTACCGATCGCACCGTGTCGTGGCCGAAGCGAGCATTCGAGCGGGAGGCCGCTTCCTACTCGCGGCGGCGATCTTCGCTATGAGCGGTTGGACATCCGTCGACATCTCGCTGTCGTTCGTTGCGATCATCATCACGCTTGGTTCAACGGCTCCCGATCCACGTGCCTTCACGGTCGTGGCGGCTATCGCAGCTCCTATCGCCGCACTCTTCGCCGGAATTCTCGAGTTTGCCGTTCTCGACGGCGCCACGGCATTTCCCATGCTTGCCATCGGCCTGATGCCCTTCACGATTGGATCGGCGCTGCTCATGACCGTGTCAAACCGGGTCCTGTCGGCACTAGGCCGCATCAACCTAGTCTGGATTCTGCTCCTTTTCTCGCCAAACAATCCGCAAACCTATAATCCGGAGAGCTTCTTGTTTGCGGTTCTCTTCCTCGTGCTTGCTACAAGCCTGCTGGTCGGAGTGGAGATCGTCATTCCGTCCGTATCGCGAGACCGATGCAGGTCCTGGCTCCTCGCGTCCGTGCGTCGGGACTTGAGAAATCTGCCATCCAGGGGAAAACCTGAATTGCTCCCGGAGGAGGCGCTGTTTCGCGATGCCAGCCGGGTGGCTCAGATCCTGAACGCCGGCGACAACGGGGCCGCACATCTGGTATCGGTGTACGAGGCGATGGCTAGTTTTGACAAGGCAGCCGCTCTTCGGTTCTGCGAGGTGGAGCTTGACCTGTTGACACCAGGGCCTCTGGAGTCTGAGGTTGCTACGGCGTACGCCGCGATAGCTGCGAAGCATCCCAGTTCGATGGTCGCGAGTGCCGCCGCGTTGCGGCAGGCGGCATCTGTCCGCAGTATATCTGTAGCTGGCGCCAGTGCGACGCTCGCGCTTGCGAGCCTCATGTTCGCCGGAACGGGGCCCATCGCGGGATTTGGCGCGGAGGCCACGTCGTGACGCAGGCCTATCGGGAGCTGGTTATTGGCGGTGTATTGGTCGCGCCCATCGTCACCTATGCGCTCATAACCATCGTCGCGATACTACTGCTACGCCCGATCCTACATCGAATCGGGTTTGCCAACCTGTTCAGCAATCCACCCGTTGCAGAGCTCAGCCTCTATGTCGTGATCTTCGGGCTGCTCGCACTGTCGTATTAGGGAGAGCGTCGTGGAACCACTGGTCTCCGTGAGTCTAGCAGCAACCAGCGACTCGCAAGCCGCGAGGCCGGATGGTGGTGGCAGCAATAGCGGAGATCGGTCGCCAACTCCGCCGACGGCTATGATGCGCAGCGATGCCGTGCTCGATTCTGGTGTCGCGCGAGACACGTCTGCGCCTGCAACTGAGAAGACTCATCTGCGGGTGGCGAGCTTCCTCGCGGCGGTCGCGAAACATCTCGTGACTGTCTGCATAGCGCTTGCTGCGATCCTTGTCGCTCTCTTGACGTGGCAGCGATACGTGATGGCTCCTTGGACCCGTGATGGCACGGTGCGTGTTCAGGTCGCCAACATCGCGCCACAGATATCGGGACAAATCGTCGATATACGCGTTGTCGACAATCAATTCGTCCGCAAGGGCGACGTGCTCTACACTGTTGATCCATTCGACTTTGAAGTCGCCAAGCTCGCGGGCGCCGCAACGGTGCAGCAGCGTGCCGCTGACCTCCAGATCAAGCAGCTCCAATCTGAGCGGCGTCAGCGCCTCAGCGATCTGGCGACCACCCCGGAAGAACAGCAGATTTACGCCGGAAATGCCGTTCAAGCCAAGGCCGCGCTCGATGCCGCGCAGCAACAGCTCGCACAGGCCGAGATCAATCTGCGAAGAACCAAGATTTTTAGCCCTGTTAACGGCTACGTCACCAATCTGCTGATGCGGGTCGGGGATTTCGCACATGCAGGGACGAGCAATATCTCGGTCATCGATACCGACAGCTTCTGGATCGATGGCTACTTCGAAGAGACGAAGATGGCTCAGGTTTGTGTCGGCGATCACGCCGAGGCAAAGCTGATGGGTTATGCCCAGCCGATCATCGGCCATGTAAGTACCGTGACCCGAGGCATCAGTGCGTCGAACGCGGCATCTGGTGCACAGGGATTACCCAATGTCGACCCGGTCTACACCTGGGTGCGGCTTGCTCAGCGCGTGCCGGTTCGCATCGCTATTGACCAGGTTCCGCAAGGTGTGCCTCTGGTCTCGGGAATGACCGCGACGGTAACGATTGGGCAACAAGCGGCGGCTGATGACTCGTACCGGCTCGGTCGTTTACTGCAAAACGTTGAAGACCGGCTCACTGATCTCTTCGTTGGACCCAAGCCGCGTCTAGACTGCTTGCCAGTCACGACCCCGCAACTAGGCCCAACGGCAACAATTCCCATTGAAGTGGCACCGGAAGCCAAGTCTCTCGATCAGATCAATCCTGGGCTCGCACCCGGTTTGAACCGGCGACCCGAGGGCCACTGATGTCACTATCGCTGATCGAGGGGAGACCGAGGCGGCTGATGGGCGGTTTTGGCCTTTAGGCCGCCGTGCGGGCGATGCCAATTGTAGTGATGAAGCCAGATCTGTCATTCGGCCTGCAATATTGCCCCCCTAAGCCGGGGGTTCGGCGTCCAAAATTGACCCCCACCACTGGGCTATTGCGCCACCTGCTTTGGGC
>BFBZ01000595.1_pt1 | contig 32340 bp, 29 predicted proteins | sample 1888401 | NCBI WGS metagenome assembly BFBZ01 (sample SAMD00112614, study PRJDB3348) | symbiont metagenome | host: Chara braunii
GAAGCTCGCGAGCTGCTTGTGGGTCGATTGCGTGGCGATGATGCCGGGAGCGTCGGGCCCGAGATCGCCGAGGCCCATGGCGAAGCGGCCGGCGTAGAGCGGGTGGAATTTCATGAAGCCCGCCCAGGCCTCGTCGAACATGATGTAGTCGCAGAGGTGCCCGATCCGCTTCAGGATCATCTCGGCGCTGTGGATCGTGCCGTCATAGGTGCACTGCTCGACCACCGCGACGCGGAACGGGCGCGGCTTGCGCCAGGCGTCAGGATCCTTGACTAGCGGGTTGTCGCGGATCTGTTGCCGGAGGTGCTCCTCATCGAGCAGATCCCAGCGCATCGGGCCGATCAGGCCCCAGGGGTTGCGAACCGTTGGGACGTAGATCGGAACTCCGCCGGAGATCAGCAGCGCGCCGTGATGGGCGGCCTTGTGGTTGTTGCGGTCGAACAGCACGAGGTCGCCGTCGGTGACCAGGGCCCCGAGCACGACCTTGTTGGAGGTCGAGGTACCGTTGAGGACGAAATAGGTCTTCTCGGCGCCAAAGATCTGCGCCGCTTCCTTCTGCGCGCGCAGCGCCGGCCCCTCATGGGTCAGGAGATCGCCGAGATCGAGCACGGAATTGTCGAGGTCATCGCGGAACACGGCCTCGCCGAGATGCTCGACGAACACCCGGCCGATCGGGCTGCGACTGTAGAACACGCCGCCATTGTGGCCGGGGCAGGTCCAGAGCTGGTTGCCTTCCTCGGCGTAGTCGACCAGCGCGCCGAAGAATGGCGTCTTCAGTGTCTCGGCATATTGCTTCAGCCGGCTGACCAGGTTCTTGGCGATGAAGGCGGGCGTCTCCTCCGACAGGAAGACATAGCCGTCGATGAAGTCGAGCACCTCGACCGGCAGATCCTCGAACCGCTTGCGGCGGATCAGGAGGATGATCGGGAAGTCCAGTCCGCGACGGCGCATCAGGTTGATCAGCGACGCCGTCTTGCCTTCCAGGCCCTTCTTGCCCCAATCGACGACCATGCAGCCGATCGCGGCATCCGTCTGCACGGCGATCTCGGCGTCCTCCAGCTTGCGGGCGCGCACCACCTCGAAGCCCGAGCGCTGGATCTCCTCGATGATCTGGTTGAAGCGGACGCCCGCAAGGTCGTCGGTCTCGAAGACGGGCGCGGCGAACAGGAAGGTGAAACGGCGGAAGTATTCCATGAGAGTCTTTCGGGCTGCGTCGGCAGCCACCTGTCGTCACGTTCGATGACGGTTCGATGACAATAGGGCGCCTCACGGAGCTTGTCTCGGCCGCCTCGCAGTGGCAATCGTCCTGAACCCGAGTGATGCTGAAAGGATCCGTGGTGCTTCCCGAATGGATCAGCCTTGATTGTGTGGCCCCGTCCGAGCTCCATCGGCAGGCGGCGCTGGAACGCCAGGCCCAGTTGACCAAGCCGATTGGCGCCCTTGGGCGATTGGAGCAGGTGGCGGTCGAGCTGGCGGCGCTGCAGGCGTTGGAGCGGCCGGGGGCCGATCGGGTCCCGGTGGTGCTGTTCGCGGGGGATCATGGCATCGCGGCGCGGGGCGTGTCGGCGTATCCGCCGGAAGTGACGGTGCAGATGCTGCACAACTTCGCGGCCGGTGGCGCGGCGATCTCGGTGCTGGTGCGCAGCCTGGGCTGTCCGCTCGAGGTGGTCGATGTCGGTACGCTGGCGGATGAGCCGGTGCCCGGTGTCGTCGTCGACAAGCCGCGGCGCGGCACGCGCGACTTCAGCACCGGGGCGGCGCTGACGCCGGAGGAGGTCGCGTTCGCGGCCGACGCCGGACGGCGCGCGGTGGCGCGGCAGGCCGATCACGCGCCGCAGCTCGTGATCTTCGGCGAGATGGGGATCGGCAACACGACGTCGGCGGCAGCCATCGCCGCCGCGCTGCTGTCATGCGCGCCCGCGGACATCGTCGGCAGTGGCACCGGGCTCGACGCCGCCGGGCGGGCGAGGAAGGCTGCGGTGATTGCCGATGCGTTGGGGCGACACGGGCTCACGGCGGGAGCGGCCGTCGCGGACGTCCTGGCTGCCGTCGGCGGCTTCGAGATCATTGCGATGGCCGGCGCGATCGTCGCCGCCGCGCAGCGGCGCTGGCCGGTGCTGGTCGACGGCTTCATCGTCTCGGTCGCGGCGCTGGTCGCCGTCCGCCTCAATCCCTCCTGCCGTCCGTGGCTGCTGTTCTCGCATCGCTCGGCCGAGCGCGGCCACGCCATCGTGCTCGACGCGCTCGGTGCCCGTCCGCTGATCGACCTCGATCTGCGGCTTGGCGAGGCCTCGGGCGCCGCCACTGCGCTGCCGATCATCCGATTGGCCTGCGCGCTCCACGGGGGCATGGCCACCTTTGCGGAGGCCGCCGTCTCGGGAGCCAAGTCCTGATGCGGATCGATCTGCTGCGGCACGGGACGACAGGACGGGACGGCCATCTCGACGGCCGCACCGACCCGCCGCTCAGCGAGCCCGGCTGGGATCAATTCCGGCGGCAGACGCGGAGTCGGATCTGGCGCAGCGTCGTCAGCTCGCCGTTGGCGCGCGCACGTGCGGCAGCGGAGGATTATGCCCGGCTGACCGGCTGCGCGCTGGACATCGACGCGGATTGGAGCGAGCTCGATTTCGGCCTCTGGGACGGGCGGACGCATCGCGACATCGCCGCGGAGCCCGGAGGCGAAGCCTTGCTCGACACCTTCCATGCCGATGCTGAGGTCCGGGCGCCGGGCGGTGAGAGCTGGTCCGATTTGCAGGCGCGAGTGGCGCGCGCAACACATCGTATCCTTACCCGGCCCGAGCCTGCGCCGGTTCTGGTGGTTGCGCATGGCGGCGCCATGCGCGCAGCGCTCTCGCATCTGCTCGGCTGGCCGCTGCGCCAGCTGTGGAGCCTGCGCATCCGGCCCGGCACGCGGATCACGCTCGAAGCCGGGCAGGGCGGTGATGGTGTATCTTGGGGCGAAATCGTCGAGATCATCCAGCCATGAGTCTGCGTGAATTCTGGATCGCATTGCAGTTCCTGACACGGCTGCCGACACCGCGGGTCGCTGAGTCGCGACCGGACGATCTTGCACGGGCGTCGGTCTGGTTTCCGGCAGCCGGACTGGTGATTGGCGCCTGTCTGGCGCTGGTCGGCCGCCTTTTTCATGATGCCGATCCCTGGATCGTCGCGCTGACTGTGCTGGTCGCCTGGATCGGGATCACCGGCGCGCTGCATCTCGATGGGCTCGGCGATGTCGCCGACGCGTTCGGCGCCTCGCATGGCAAGCCGGAACGCTTCATCGCCGTGCTGGGCGATCCCCATGCCGGCAGCTTTGCCGTCGTCGCGATCAGCTTGCAGATCGCCGCCAAGCTGGTGCTGATCGCCGAGCTGGCGACGGGCCCGACGGCCTGGGCGCTGGTGCTGATCCCGGCCTGGGCACGCTGGGGGACTTTGATCTGCAATAAGACCCTGCTGTCGTTGAAGCCAGGGCTGGGGGCGAGCATCTCGAACAGCGTCGGCTGGAACGTCATCGTCGCCTGGGGCGGCGCGCTCGCGATCGGCGCGCTGGCCGGTGCGGTGCCGACGCTGATCGCGATCGCTCTGGTTCCGGGAATCGCGTTCTATTGGCAATGGCGGCTCGGCGGCATCACCGGCGATTGCCACGGCGCCAGCATCGAGGTCACGGAAACGCTGCTGCTGGCCGCCTGCGTTCTCGGCTAGGACGCGCTGCCGAGCGCCTGCGCCAGCCGCTGCCAGCCTGTCTCATGGCCCGGCAGGCCGAAGCGCAGCCAGCTTGTTTGAGCCGGAAAACGCCGGACATGGATGCCATGGCGGGCGAGCCGCTCGGCAATGTCAGGCGCGCTCGGCGATGTGATCAGTCTGAACAGCGGCGTGCCGCCGAGGACCGCGCAGCCGGCCATGCTCAGAAGATCGTCAATGCGCGAACAATCCTTCGCGAGACGGGCGCGTGTCTGGTGCAACCAGTTTTCATCCGCCAACGCCGTCGTTCCGATCGCGAGCGCCGGTCCGGACACGGCCCAAGGCCCGAGCGCATCACGGAGTTGCCGTACAATGTCGACGGAGCCGATCGCGAAACCGAGGCGGACGCCGGCAAGGCCGTAAACCTTGCCGAACGAGCGCAGCACGATCGTCGCCGGCGGCAAGTCGGCTGCCAGGCTGGCATCGGCGGGATAAAGATCGATGAATGCTTCGTCGACGATCAGCAGACCATCGCGCCGGCGCAGCCCCGCTGCGATGCTGACCAGTGCGTCGCGCGGCAGCAGGCGGCCGGTCGGATTGTTGGGATTCACGACCACGGCGACATCGGCGCCAGCGAGCGCATCGAGATCATCGACCAGACTGACGCGATGACCGCAACGGCGCCAGCACAGCGCATGCTCCTCATAGGTCGGCGCTAGCACGGCGACGGTCGCGGGTGGGCGCAGTCTGGGCAGGATCTGCAAGAGCGCCTGCGTGCCGGGCGCGGCAACGATCATGTCGGGCTCTGCCACGCCATGGCGAGCCGCGGCCGCTGCGCGTAAAGCGTCATTCTCGTATTTGCCAGGCAGACGCGCCCAGCTCTCAGCCGGGATCGCCGGCACGGGATAGGGGATCGGGTTGATTCCAGTCGACAGATCGATCCACGGCTGTGGCGCATCCGGATAGCGACGGCTGATCGCAGCGAGATCGCCGCCGTGAAGGATCGCTTCCGGCTCGTCCGCGCGCATGCTAGTCGCTCTGTCGTCCATCTCTTTCCTTTACATGTCTTTCCTTCAGCGGAGATCGATGTTCGTCTCTCTCGCGCTCACGGCGCTCCTCGTCGAGGCGGCGGTCGGTTATCCCCAGGTCCTGGTGCAGCGGATCGGTCATCCCGTGATGTGGGTGGGCGCGCTGATAGCATGGGGGGACCGCCGTTGGAACAGGGCAGCAGACGGCTTTGCCGCACGACGCGCGCGCGGCATTGCGCTCGTGTGCCTGCTCGTCGCGGGGATGATGGCCACCGGTCTGGCCGCAACATGGGTCATGCAGGCGCTCGTCGGCGAACCGGTCGCAACCATCATCCTTGGTGTGGCGGCAAGCAGCCTGCTGGCCCAGCGCAGTCTCGACACGCATGTCGCCGCGGTTGCAGAGGGACTGGGGCAGGAGGGGCTCGAGGGCGGCCGCCGAGCCGTCTCGATGATCGTCGGCCGCGATCCCGAGCGGCTGGATGAGGCCGGCGTCGCGCGGGCCGCGATCGAGAGCCTGGCAGAAAACTTCTCCGATGGCGTCGTCGCACCCGTGTTCTGGCTCGTCGTCGGCGGGCTGCCGGGCATCCTGATCTACAAGGCTCTCAACACCGCCGACAGCATGATCGGTCATCTCTCGGACCGTCACCGCGCGTTCGGCTGGGCGGCGGCGCGGCTCGACGATCTCGTCAACCTGCCGGCCTCGCGCCTGTCCGCGCTGTGGATCGCAGCCGCCGCGGCCTGCATCCCGAGCGCCTCGGCTTCGGCCGCGGTGCGAGCCGTTGCACGCGATGCGTCGAAGCACCGTTCGCCCAACGCCGGCTGGCCCGAAGCGGCGATGGCCGGTGCGCTCGGACTGCGCTTGGCGGGGCCGCGCGTCTATCACGGTCATCTCGTCACCGATGCCTGGATGGGCGACGGGCGCGCCGATCTCGACGCGTCCGACATCCAGCAGGCCTTGCGGCTGTATCGGCTGGCCTGTCTGGTTCAAGCCCTGGTCGTCGCAGGACTGGTCCTGGTCAGGATCCTGTAGCCGCCACGGGCGGCGCGGGCTTGCTCGCCAATGCCAGGATACGGTCAACGTCGACGTAGCGCTCGAGATGCGCCGCGAGTGCATCCAACGTCGTGTCCACATCGATCTCATAGGAGAGGCCGCTGGTCGTCGCGCCGAGGCCGCGCAGCCAATGGCTGCGCAGGCCGTCGTCGGCGAACAGGCCATGCACGTAGCAGCCGGCTACCAGGTCATCAGGCGCGATGGCGCCATCGTGCCGGCCATCGGAGAAGGTCAGGAAGGGGCGCTGTGTCGCCCGTCCCTCCGTGCGGCCGATGTGCATCTCGTAGCCGCGGAACGAGAGCTTATCGTGCGTCAGCGTGCCCTGGACCTCGCGTAACGCCTTGTCATCGGTCAGTGTCGTTTCGACGTCGAGCAGGCCAAGTCCCGCGACGGAACCAGCTGCACCCTCGTGCCCATCGGGATCGCTGATCACGCGCCCGAGCATCTGATAGCCGCCGCAGATGCCGAGCACGCGGCCGTCCCGGCGAAGATGCGCGCGGAGATCAATGTCCCAGCCGACTTCACGCAAGGCGGCGAGATCGGCGATCGTCGCCTTCGAGCCCGGCAGGATCACCATCGATGCGTCGCCGGGGATCGGCGTGCCTGGCCGCAAGAACTGCAGATCGATTCCATCTTCCAGCCGCAACGGATCGAACTCGTCGAAATTGGAGATGCGCGGGTAGGCGAGGATGACGACCTTCGGTCGCTGTCCTCCCGATGATCCCCGTTCAGCCAGGCCAAGCGCGTCCTCCGCCGGCAGGCGGCGCGCATCCGGAAAATGTGGAATGAGCCCGAGCGACGTCCACCCCGTCCGCTGCGCGATCTCGTTCATGCCCGATGCAAACAAGGCGGGGTCGCCGCGGAACTTGTTGACGAGGAAACCCGCCACGCGTGCGGCATCGTCGGGCGCGATCACCGTCTTGGTGCCGACCACGCTCGCAATCACGCCGCCCCGATCGATGTCGCCGATCAGCACCACCGGAATCTGCGTCGCTTGCGCAAAGCCCATGTTGGCGATGTCGCCGCCGCGCAGGTTGATCTCGGAGGCGGAGCCTGCGCCTTCGACCAGCACGATGTCGGCATCCGCCGCGAGCTGATGGAAGCTGTCGAGCACGGCCGCCATCAGTTGCGGCTTCATCGCCTGATAGGCGGACGCCTTGGCGGTGCCGATGACGCGGCCCTGCACCACGACCTGCGACCCGATCTCGCTTTGTGGCTTCAGCAGCACCGGGTTCATGTGCACCGTCATCGGCCGCCGCGCCGCGCGCGCCTGCAGCGCCTGGGCACGGCCGATCTCGCCGCCATCAGCGGTGACGGCGGCGTTGTTCGACATGTTCTGCGGCTTGAACGGCGCCACCTTGAGGCCGCGCAATGTCAGCGCGCGCGCGAGCCCTGCGACGATCAGCGATTTGCCGACGTCGGAGCCGGTGCCCTGGAACATGATGGCCCGCGCGCTCATGAGCTCAGTACTCGATGCCTTCCTGCGCCCTCACGCCGGCCGCGAAATGATGCTTCACGAGGTTCATCTCGGTGACGAGATCGGCGGCCTCGATCAGCTCCGGCTTGGCGTTGCGCCCGGTGACGACGACGTGCAGATCGGGACGGCGCGCTGCGAGCGTGGCGACGACGTCTGCGATATCAAGCTGATCGTAGCGCAGCGCGATGTTGAGCTCATCGAGGACGAGCAGCCGGATCGACGGATCCGCCATCAGCTCCTTAGCCTTCGCCCAGGCGCGCTCGGCCGCGGCGACGTCGCGCGCACGATCCTGCGTCTCCCACGTAAAGCCTTCCCCGAGCGTGTGCCACGACACCTGATCGCCGAACTTCTCGATCGCCTTGCGCTCGCCGGTTTCCCACGCACCTTTGCCGAACTGCACGACGCCGATGCGAAAGCCGCGGCCGAGTGCGCGCAGCATCAGGCCCCACGCCGCCGTCGATTTGCCCTTGCCCTTGCCGGTGTGAACGATCAGCAGGCCCTTCTCCACGGTCTTGGAGGCGACCTCGGCATCCTGCACCGCCTTGCGGTTCTCCATCTTCGCCTTGTGGCGTGAATCGTCGGCGCTTCCGGTCATCGGCATTTTCTCCTGGTCACTTCAACGTCAGCGGCAGTCCCGCCGCCATCAGGATCACGCGATCCGCTAAGGCCGCGATGTCCTGGTTCAGTCGCCCCTGGGCATCGCGAAAGGCGCGCGCGAGCGCGTTGTCCGGCACGATGCCCAATCCGACTTCGTTGGACACGGCCACGATCGGGCCATGCGCGTTCCTGAGCGCGTCGATCAGCTCGGCACATCTGGCCGGCACGTTCATGTCGGCGAGCATCACGTTGCTGAGCCAGAGCGTCAGGCAATCGATCAGCATCGGTACGCCCGATTCTCCGCTTGCCCGGACGAGGCCCGCGAGATCATGCGCCGTCTCCAGCGTCTGCCATCCCTTGGCGCGGCGCGCCTTGTGCTGGGCGATCCGGTCGGTCATTTCGGCGTCGAACGCCTGCGCGGTTGCAACATAGGTCCAAGGCGCGGGAAGGGCGGTGACGAGGGCCTCGGCATGGCGGCTCTTGCCCGAGCGCGCACCGCCGAGCACCAGCGTCAGGCGCGGCAGGGCGGGATGCGGCGGGGCGGGGACCATGGGGACGATTCCGATTGACGGGCTTTGGTGCGACCCGTATCTAACAGATGACGGTTCTCCGAAAGGAGAGATTTAGGGAACACGGTGCGGGTTCTTGACCCAAGGCCGTGGCTGCCCCCGCAACTGTAATCGGCGAGTGTGAGGCCAAGACACCACTGGGAAACCGGGAAGGTGGCTTCATGCGGTGACCCGAGAGCCAGGAGACCTGCCGTCGACATTGCTGTTGGCCGACCCGTCGCGCGGGGAGTCGCGATGCTGGTTCTGATCCCGCCGGGATGGGCGGGGTGCCGTCGGATGCAGCGCATCGTCCGGTCCTCTGGGGAGCCGGCAAGCGACGGAGACGGCCATGAAGTTGACCCGTACCACGACCTTTGCAGCCGCGAGCCTGGTGCTGCTCGCCACCGATCCCGCCTTCGCGCATCACATGATGGGGGGCAAGCTGCCGCAGACGTTTGCGCAGGGGATGCTGTCCGGCCTCGGCCATCCTGTCATCGGAATCGACCATCTGGCGGCGATCGTGGGCGCGGGCATCGTTGCAGCGCTTCTGGGCCGCGGCTTCGCGCCGGTGCTCGCCTTCACCACCGCGATGATCGCGGGCGTCGGCCTTCATGTGGCCAAGGCCAACATCCCGGCTGCCGAGCTGCTGGTCGGCCTGACCACCGTCGTGGTTGGGCTGGTGGTGGTGATGCGTGGCCGTTTCGGTGTGCTGCCCGTCGCCGGCCTGTTCGCCGTGACCGGTCTCGTCCATGGATATGCGCTGGGCGAATCGATCGTCGGGGCCGAGAATACCCCGCTCGGGGCCTATCTCGTCGGTCTGCTCGTGATCCAGACCATCATCGCCGCCGGCGCGTTCCTCGGCACCAGGCTGCTGTCGGCAAAGGCCAAGACGGCTGCGCCGCTGGCGCTGCGGCTCGCGGGCGCTGCCATCGTGCTGGTGGGTGGGGTCGCCGCGGCGACGGCGGCCGGCGTGATCGGCTGATTGATGACCGCATCCGAGACTGGTGAGACGACGCTGTTCGTCTGCGTCACTTGCCGTTCGCAGGGGACGGAACCTACGCCGCCTGATCAGCCGCGGGCCGGAGCCCGTTTGCTCGCCGCGATCGAGACGTTGCCGACCGCGCAGCGCGCCGGTGTCACCGTTGTCGGTGTCGAGTGTCTGTCGAACTGCAATCGTGCGTGCACGGTTGCGGTGACGGCGCCGGGCAAATGGACCTATGTGCTCGGCGCGCTCGATCCGGATCTGCATGCGCGGGATGTGCTGACATTTGCGCAACTGCATCAGCGCCATGACGCCGGTCTGCCGGCCTGGCGCGAGCGTCCCGAATACATTCGCAAGAACACCGTCGCCCGCGTGCCTGCGCTGTCAGCGCCACGCTGAAAACGAGAGATCGCATCGCCATGACGAAGTCGTTCGCCAAGACGCCTTGCACCATCGTCACCGGTTTCCTCGGCGCCGGCAAGACCACGCTGGTGCGCAACCTGATCGAGACCGCGAACGGTCGCCGGCTCGCCATCATCGTCAACGAGTTCGGCGATGTCGGCATCGACGGCGACATCCTGAAAGGCTGCGGCGTGCCGGACTGTCCGGAGGATCGCATCGTCGAGCTGTCGAACGGCTGCCTGTGCTGCACCGTTGCCGATGATTTCGTGCCGGCGCTCAGGAGCCTGCTGGATCAGAAGGAGCCGCCCGAGCATATCGTGATCGAGACCTCGGGGCTGGCGCTGCCGAAGCCGCTGGTGCAGGCCTTCAACTGGCCGGAGATCGCGACGCGCGTCACCGTCGACGGCGTCGTTGCGGTCGTCGATGGTCCGGCGGTGGTCGCGGGACGCTTCGCCGATGATCCCGAAGCGCTCGCCGCGCAGCGCGCCACCGATGCGTCGCTCGATCACGACAATCCGCTGGAGGAGGTCTACGAGGACCAGCTGCTGTGCGCCGATCTCGTCGTGATGAACAAGAGCGACCTGATGAGCGAGGAGCAGCGCAAGGATGTCGCCGCCGAGATCGCGGCGAAGGTGCAGCGTGCCGTCAAGGTGATCGCGACGGAGCACGGCAGGCTGTCGGCTTCGGTGCTGCTCGGGCTCGGTGCCGCCGCGGAGGACGATCTCGCGGCCCGGCCGTCGCATCACGACAACGAGGCCGAGCACGATCACGACGATTTCGAGAGTTTCGTGCTCGACGTTCCGGCGCAGGCTTCGCCCGATGCGCTCGTCGACCGCATCGCGGCCGCCGTCGACGCACATGATGTGTTGCGGGTGAAAGGGTTCGTGGAAGTCGCCGGCAAGCCGCTGCGCCTCCTGGTGCAGGCCGTCGGCAGCCGCATCCAGCATCAGTTCGAGCGCCCGTGGCGCTCGGGCGAATCGCGGCAGGGGCGGCTGGTGATCATCGGCGAGCGCGGCCTCGATGCCGCCGCCATCCAGAGCCTGATCACAGGATAGGCGTCACCGATGCACCTGCTGGCGACAACGGGCGCGGATCTCGACGACCTCGAACAGGCCGTGGATCTTGCACAGTCGCCGGCCGAGATCGTCGTGCTGTCGTTCTCGGACACCGACCTGTCGGCGCTGGCCGAAGCCTGGACCGTGTCGTCGGATGACCTGCCGAGCCTGCGCCTCGCCAGCTTGAAACGGCTGAAGCATCCGATGTCGGTCGATCTCTATGTCGACCGCGTCGTGCTGGGCGCGCGCGCCGTCGTCGTGCGCTGTCTCGGCGGGCTCGACTATTGGCGCTACGGGCTGGAGCGCATCGCATCGGTCTGCCGCAGCCGCCACATCCTGTTCGCGGCACTGCCGGGTGACGATCGCGCCGACGACAGGCTTGCTGAGCTCTCGACCTTGCCGCAGGACGCGACCTCGCGTCTCTACGGTTATCTGCACGAGGGCGGGGTCGGCAATGCGCGCGAGGCCCTGCGCTATCTCGCGACGCTGCTCGGGCGCGACGCGCAGTTTGCCGAACCGATCGCGATCGGTTCGATCGTCGGCTTCATGCCCGATCGCGGAGCCGTCGGCATCGATGATCTCTGCAGCCATGATGATGCGCGGACGAGCGCGCTGATCGTGTTCTACCGTGCGAGCCTGCTCGCTGCCGATACGGCCGGGATTGCTGAGCTGATGCGGGCGATCGAAGCCAAAGGGCTGGCGGCAGTCGCGGTCGCGGTGACCAGCCTGAAGGATCCCAATATTGGGGATGCACTGGCGCGACTCGTCCAGCGCCGGCGTCCTGCGATCATTTTGAACGCCACCGCGTTCTCGGCGCTGCGCGACGACGGCACCACGGTGCTCGACGTGGCCGATGCACCAGTTCTGCAAATCATCCAGGCGCAGAGCACGGAAGAGGCCTGGGCCTCGTCGGTGCGCGGACTGTCGCCGACGGACCTTGCGATGAATGTCGTGCTACCGGAGCTCGACGGCCGGCTGTTGGCGCGCCCGATTGCGTTCAAGGGCGAGGCGCCGGCGGATGAGCGTCTGCAGTTCAGCGCGATGCGCTATGTGCCTCAACAGGACCGCATTGCTTACGTCGCGCAACTGGCGGCGCGATGGGCGCAATTGCGGGGGCTGCCGGCCAGCGAGCGGCGCGTGGCGCTGGTACTCTCCGATTATCCGTCGCGCGGCGGGCGTTGCGGCTACGCCGTCGGTCTCGACACCAGCGCAAGCGCAGCCGCCATTGCGCGGTTGTTGGCGGAGGCGGGGTACGATATCGGCCGTGTAGCGCCGACTGCGGACGATATCGAAACGCTGCTGCGGGACGAGGCAGATCAGCTCGTGGTGCCGCTCGCGGCCTATCGGTGTGCTCTGGCGCCGTTGCCGGACGATCTGCAGCGTGCGCTACATGACATCTGGGGAGAGGCGGAAGCGGACCCGGCGTTCCGGGATGGCGCCTTCCATTTTCCGGTGCTGCGTGCGGGAAAACTCCTGATCTTGTTGCAACCGGATCGTGGCAGTCGCGCCGATCGCAAGTCCGGTTATCACGACACCAGCGTGCCGCCGCGGCACGCCTATGTCGCGCTCTATGCATATCTGCGAGAGGCCGAGCGGATCGATGCGCTGATCCATCTTGGTGCGCATGGCACGCTGGAATGGCTGCCGGGCAAGGCGCTGGCGCTGTCAAATGCGTGCTGGCCCGAGGCCGTACTGGGCCCGCTGCCGGTGATCTACCCCTTCATCGTCAACAATCCCGGCGAAGCGATGCAGGCCAAGCGGCGGTTGTCGGCACTGACGCTCGGGCATCTGACGCCGCCGCTGTCGCAGGCCGGTCTGCACGGATCCCTGCTGGAGCTGGAGGGGCTGGTCGAGGAATATGCCGAGGCGGATGGCCTCGACAAACGCCGCCTGAAACTGCTCGAGGAGGAGATCGTCGCGCGGGCCTGGCAGGGCGGCCTGGCCGCCGATTGCGGGCTCGACCGTGCCATGACCGGACGCGAGGCGATCGCGCAGCTCGACGCGCAGCTCTGCGACATCAAGGAGCTCGCGGTGCGCGACCGCCTGCACGTGTTTGGGGAGGCGCCCGACACGGCGGCGACCGCCCTGCTGGCCGATGCGATCACGGCGGCGATGGGGCAGGCGGTGACGGTCGATCGCGCCGACATCGCCGCACGGATCGCCGCGAGCGCTGCGGCCGAGCGCAGCGCGTTGCTCGCCGCGCTCGATGGCCGGCGCGTTGCTGCCGGTCCCGCCGGAGCGCCGAGCCGCGGCCGTCTCGACGTGCTGCCCACGGGCCGCAATCTGACCGCGATCGATCCGCGCGCGATCCCGACCCGGACCGCGGCCCTGGTCGGCGTACGCGCGGCTGATGAGGTGATCCGGCGCTATTTGCAGGATCATGGCGACTACCCGCGCGCGCTCATGCTCGATCTCTGGGCGTCCGCATCGCTGCGCACGGGCGGCGACGATCTGGCCCAGGCCTTGGCTTATCTCGGCGCGCGGCCGCGCTGGGACCTCAACTCCAATCGGGTCACCGGCGTCGACGTGCTGCCGTTGGCGATGCTCGACCGCCCGCGCATCGATGCGACGCTGCGGATCTCGGGGCTGTTCCGCGACCTGTTCGAAGCGCAGATCGCGCTGTTTGATCTCGCCGTGCAGAAGGTGGCGTCACTCGACGAGGACGATGCCGACAATCCGCTGGCCGCGGCACGGCGGCGCGGCGAGAGCCTGGCGCGCGTGTTCGGCGGCGCGCCCGGCAGCTACGGCGCCGTTGCCGCCGACCTCGCGCTCGGGATGGACTGGACGAGCCGGTCGCAGCTCGGCGAAGCGTATCTTGAGAGCACCGCTTACAGTTTCGGCGGAGCGCATGACGGCGTGTCGGCCTCCGACACGTTCCGCGCCCGCGTCCGCAGCGCCGATGCCCTCGTGCATCCGCAGGACGATCGGGAGCGCGATCTGCTCGATGGCGAGGAGGTCGCCGACTTCGCCGGAGGCTTCGCCGCCGCTGCAGCGTCGCTCGGCGCGTCGCCCGTTCTGCTGCATCTCGACACCAGCCGTCCGGAGGCGCCCGCGGCGCGGAGCTTCAGCGAGGAGATTGCCCGCGTGGTGCGCGGCCGTCTCACCAATCCGCGCTGGATCTCGGGAATGCTCGCGCATGGCTACCGCGGCGTCGCCGAGATCGCGCAGGGCGTCGACGCGCTCTACGCCTTTGCGGCTACCTCCGACACCGTTGCCGAGCACCTGTTCGATCTGGCGCATGGCGCGCTGCTGCGTGACGAGGCCGTGCTGGACGGCATGACCGCACGCAATCCCGCGGCCGTCGCCGCGATCGTGGCGCGATTCGAAGATGCGCTGCGTCGGCAGCTGTGGGTGCCACGCCGAAATGCCGTCGCCGATGAGCTTGCGCATGCCCGCACGCGCCTGACGCAAGCGGAGAGCGCGTCATGACCGCCTCGGTCGAGATCAAGGGCTGGTGCCCGGGCGCGCGGCGGCCGATGCCGAGCGGCGACGGCCTCATCGTTCGTGTCCGGCCGCATGGCGGCGCGTTGCCGGTGTCGGCGCTGCGTGAGCTTGCCGAGGCCGCTCGGCGCTACGGCAACGGCCAGATCGACCTCACGCGCCGCGCCAATCTGCAAATTCGTGGCGTATCGTCCGAGACGCTCGCGCCGCTGTGGGAGCTGATGGCATCGCTCGGCCTGCTCGATGACAGCGCCGAGCTCGAGGCCATCCGCAACATCGTCGTCAACCCGCTGGCGGGACTCGACCCGGCCGAATGGGTCGACATGCGCCCCGTCGCCGCCGAGTTGGAGACGCTGCTGGCCTCGGATCAGGCGCTCCATGCGCTGCCGCCCAAGTTCGGCTTTGCGCTGGACGGCGGCGGCAGGCTGCCGCTGACCGGGCTCGCCGCGGATGTTCGTCTCGTCGCCTGTGGTGGTACTGAGGCGAGGCGGATCGCCGTCGGCATTGCCGGTTCGAACGACGATGTGTGGCTGGGAACGGCAGCCGTGACCGACGCGGCGTCGACGGCCGTTCACCTCGCGCGGCTGGTGCTGCAACACAGCCCGACGCAACGTTCCGCGACGTTGCAGCCGCAAGCGAGCGCTGCCATCCGCGCCGAACTGGGCCTCGATGTTTCAAACGCCGTCGCGACGGCGTCAGCAACCATTTCGCAGCGACGTTGCGGCGTCATCGCTCTGACGGATCAAACCTGCGCCGTCGGTCTCGGCGTGCCGTTCGGCCGTATTGATAGCGGCACGCTGGCGCGGCTTGCGGCCATGCTTGCGGTACACGATGTCGCCGAGGTCCGCTTGTCACCATGGCGCGCGCTGTATGTCGCCGCGGGTGCCGTGACCGCGGAGCAACTGGCGGCGGATGCCGCCCGGCTCGGCCTGGTCGTCGACGATGCCGATCCACTGATGCGCATCGACGCCTGCTCGGGCGTCGGCTGCTGTCCATCGACCGGATTGGCGACGCGACAGCATGCCGGCCTGCTCGCGGATGCGATGGCTCGGACCGGATTCAACGGCACGCTGCACGTCTCCGGCTGCGCCAAGGGCTGCGCACGCTCGGCAGCCGCGGACGTCGTGCTGGTCGGCGAGGGCAAAGGTTATCACGTCGTCCGCAACGGCACGGTGAAGAGCGAGCCCTGCGGCATGCTCGATCCCACCGAGATCGACGTCGACGGGCTGTTCGAAACGAAAGAAAAGGCCGATGTCTGAGCTGCGCGACTACATCAAGGACGGCGCCGAGATCTATCGCCGCTCGTTCGCGACCATCCGCGCCGAGGCCGATCTGTCGCGCTTCCGCGGACTGGAAGAGAAGATCGCCGTGCGTATCATCCATGCCTGCGGCATGGTCGAGATCACCTCCGACATCGCGATGTCCGAACATTTCGCCGCCGCGGCGCGGGAGGCGCTCGATCGTGGCGCGCCGATCCTGTGCGATGCCAAGATGGTGGCGCAGGGGATCACGCGGGCGCGGTTGCCGGCGAGGAACGAGATCATCTGCACGCTCGATGCGCACGAGGTGCCGGCGCTCGCCGCGCAGCTCGGCACGACCCGATCCGCAGCAGCGCTGGAGCTGTGGCGGCCGCATCTCGGCGGCGCCCTGGTGGCGATCGGCAATGCGCCGACGTCGTTGTTTCATCTGCTCGACATGCTCGATCAGGGCGCGCCGCGACCGGCGGCGGTGATCGGAACGGCTGTGGGGTTCGTGGGAGCCCGCGAGTCCAAGGAGGCGCTCGCGGCCGATGGTCGGGTACCGTATCTGGTCGTCAAGGGCCGCAAGGGCGGCAGCGCCATGGCGGTTGCGGCGGTGAATGCGATCGCGAGCGACGTCGAATGATCCTGCTCGACACCATCGCGGGCTCGGCCGATCCGGGTACGCTGTACGGCATCGGCGTCGGTCCGGGCGACGTTCGCTATCTGACCTTGCGCGCCGCTGGTCTGGTTCGGTCCGTCGACGTGGTGGCGTTCTTTGCCAAGCGCGGCATGGAAGGCAACGCGCGACGGATCGTAGCGCCGTTGATGGAATCCGGCCGCCACGAGCTGCGGCTCGAATATCCGGTCACGGAGGAATTGCCCGTCGCCGACTTGTCCTATCAGTCCCAGATCGCCGATTTCTACCGGCGCGCGTCGGAGAGCATCACCGCGCATCTGGCGGCGGGGCGATCGGTCGGTCTGCTGTCCGAAGGCGACCCGTTCTTCTACGGCTCGTTCATGCATATGTGGCGGCGGCTCGAGCGCGATCATCCGGTCGAGGTCGTCCCGGGCGTCACCGGCATGTCCGGCTGCTGGACCAAGGCCAATGTTCCCATCACCTGGGGCGACGATGTCCTGTCCGTGCTGCCGGGCACGCTGGGCGAGGACGTCCTGCATGACCGGCTGACGCGTTGCGAGGCCGCCGTCATCATGAAGGTCGGGCGCAACCTTGCTAAAGTGAAGCGCGCGATCATCAGCGCCGGATTGCTCGATCGCGCGCTCTATGTCGAGCGCGGCACGATGGAGGCGCAACGTGTCGCGCCGCTGGCCGAGGTCGAACTGGACCGCGGCCCCTATTTCTCGATGATCCTGATCCCCGGACAAGGGCGTCGGCTATGACGGGTACGCTGACGATCGTGGGCGTCGGCCCGGGGCGGGCCGAACTGATCACGCCGGCCGCCGCGGCCGCCATCGCAGGCGCGACCGATCTGATCGGCTATGGACCGTATCTCGACAGGGTGACCACGACGAGTCCGGGTCAAATCCGGCACGCCAGCGACAATCGCGTCGAGCTCGACCGCGCCCGCCACGCACTCGGGCTCGCAAGCGACGGCAAGCACGTCGCGGTGGTGTCGGGCGGTGATCCCGGCGTGTTCGCGATGGCCGCGGCGGTGTTCGAAGCGGTCGAGGCGGGACCGGCGGCGTGGCGTGACCTCGACATCCGCGTCGAGCCTGGTGTCACAGCCATGCTGGCGGCGGCGGCCGAGGTCGGGGCGCCGCTCGGTGGCGACTTCTGCGCGATCTCGCTGTCCGACAATCTCAAGAGCTGGACGACCATCCGCCGCCGCCTCGAGGCGGCTGCCGCCGCCGACTTCGTCATCGCGCTGTATAATCCGCTGTCCAAGGCGCGACCTCATCAGCTGGGCGAGGCGTTCGCGCTGTTGCGGCGGATCAAGCCGGAGTCGACCGTCGTCGTCATGGTGCGGGCCGCCGGCAGTGGTGATGTCCGACGGATCATCACCACCTTGGGCGAGGTCGATCCCGGCAAGGCGGACATGCGAACGCTCGTGCTGATCGGATCGACCGCCACGCGCCTGATCGCGCGCGAGGGAAAGGCGCCCTACGTCTATACGCTGCGCCGCGAGGTCGAGGGCGGCGCATGAGCCAGTCGTGCCTCCAGCCATTGCAACGCGGCTCGCGCGCCGTCCAGCGCGACGCCCTGCGGCTTGTCGGGTCGGGCGATCATCACCACGGGAATCGCGAGCCGCCGCGCGGCTGCGATTTTCGGATAGGTCGCGGCGCCTCCGGAGTTCTTCGACACCACGAAAGCGATGCGCTCCTGGATCAGAAAGGCTTCCTCTGTCGCCTCGTCGAACGGCCCGCGATCGTGGACGAAGCGAATGTCGGGCGGCAACGCGACGTCGCCAGGCGGATCGATGGTTCGCGCGACGTAGTGATGCTGCGAGGCTGCTGCGAAGGCTGCGAGCTCCAGGCGACCAAGGCTGAGGAACACACGCGCCGGATCTGCTCCGAGCGCGGAAGCCGCGTCGTCGGCACTGCTGACCTCGATCCAGCGGTCGCCGGCCTGACGTTGCCATGCCGCGCGCCGGATCGACGCCAGCGGCACCGACAGCGCATGGCAGGCTGCAACCGCATGTCGCGAGATCTGGTCGGCGTAGGGATGCGTGGCATCGACGACGGCGTCAATTGCATGATCGCGCAGCCAGGCTTCCAGTCCGGCGATGCCGCCGAAGCCGCCGATGCGCGTCGGCAGCGGCTGCGGTCTGGGCGAAGCGGTGCGGCCGGCGAGCGAAAGCGTCGCTGCGAACCGGTCGTCGCCGGCGAGCAGCTTCGCCAGCTCCGAAGCCTCGGTCGTCCCGCCGAGAATGAGGATGCGCATGCGGGGCAGGGTCCATGGTGAACTCGGCCGCAACTTGCAACGCGCAGCGCTGGCTGTCCATCGTCGGGATTGGCGAGGATGGTATTGACGGTCTCTCAACGGCTGCACGACGTCTCATCGCGCAGGCGGCGCTCGTGGTCGGCGGCGCGCGCCATCTCGAGCTTGCGGCGCCGTTGATTGCGGGGGAACGGCTGGCGTGGCCCAGCCCGCTGAAGCTCGCGTTCGACCAGATCGCGGCGCGACGGGGAGAGCCCGTCGTCGTTCTCGCAAGCGGCGATCCTTTCAACTACGGCGTCGGCAAGCAGCTGATGCAGCGTTTCGCGTCCGCCGAGATGCTTTGCGTCCCGCAGCCCTCGGCCTTCAGCCTCGCAGCGGCACGGCTCGGCTGGCCGCTGCAGGATGTGGCGCAGGTGACGCTGCACGGCCGCCCGCTCGAAGGGATCATCCGCCATCTCGCGCCGGCGGCGCGCATTCTGGCCCTGGCCTGGGACGGTTCCACTGCCGCACGGCTCGCCGCGCTGCTGACCTCACGCCGCATGGGACGCTCGCGCCTGACGGTGCTGGAAGCGATCGGCGGCGCGCACGAACGGGTGCGCAGCGCGTCGGCCGACGCGTTCGATCTCTCTGATATTCATCCGCTGACGACGATCGCGATCGATGTCGAAGCGGAGGTTGATGCGCCCGTGATCCCGCTGACCGCCGGTCTTGCCGATGACCTGTTCGAGCATGACGGCCAGTTGACCAAGCGCGAGGTCCGCGCCGTGACGTTGTCGGCCCTGGCGCCGCGTCCGGGCGAGCTGTTGTGGGACGTCGGGCTGGGCTCGGGTTCGGTGGCAATCGAGTGGCTGCTGCGTCATGGCTCGTTGCGCGCAATCGGCATCGAGGCGCGCCAGGACCGGGCCGACCGGGCGATGCGCAACGCGCTGGCGCTCGGCACTCCCGAGCTGACACTGGTGACGGGGCGCGCGCCAGCGGTGCTGGCGGATCTCGAAACGCCGGATGCGGTCTTCATCGGCGGCGGCATTTCGGAAGCGGGGGTGTTCGAAGCCGTCTGGTCGCGGCTGAAACCCGGCGGCCGCCTCGTCGCCAACGTGGTGTCGCTCGAAGGCGAGACGCGGCTGAGCGCGTTGTTCGGCCAGCATGGCGGTGAACTGATCCGCATCGCCGTTTCGCGCATCGAGCCGGTTGGCCGCATGCATGGCTGGCGGCAGGCCATGCCGATCACGCAGTGGCGGGTGACGAAGCCATGATCGCGCTCGGGATTGGTTGCCGGCGTGCCGCCGACGTCGCAGATATCGAGGCGGTCATCGCGCATGCGCTCTCGCTTGTGCGCCTCGCGCCCGCAGACGTGGCGGTGCTCGCCACTGCGGCTGACAAGGCCAGTGAGCCTGGCGTGATCTGCGCCGCGCAACGGCTTGGCCGTCCGCTCGTCGCCATCGCCTCTGCTGACATGGCGGCTGTTGCCGATCGCGCGATCACGCGGAGCGATCGCGTCAGGTGCTTGAAGGGTGTACCTTCGGTTGCCGAGACGGCGGCGCTCGCTGCCGCCGGCGTGAATGCCCGGCTGATCCTCGTGCGCGTCGCAAACGCCGTAGCGACCTGCGCGGTGGCGGAGGGCGACGGCGCCATTGTTGCGGAGCCTGCCTCATGACGGTGCATTTCGTTGGCGCGGGTCCAGGCGCGCCGGACCTGATCACCTTGCGCGGCCGCGACCTGATCGCGCGCTGCCCGGTGTGTCTCTATGCGGGCTCGCTGGTCCCTCGGGCGCTGCTCGATCATTGTCCACCCGGCGCGCGTATCGTCGACACGGCACCGATGTCGCTCGACGAGATCGTCGCCGAAATCGAGCGCGCCACGCTCGCGGGCGAAGATGTGGCGCGACTGCATTCCGGCGATCTCTCGATCTGGAGCGCGCTCGGCGAGCAATTGCGGCGCCTCGATGCGTTGCGGATCCCCTACACGATCACACCGGGCGTGCCGTCGTTCGCGGCGGCTGCCGCCGCGCTTGGCCGCGAACTGACCTTGCCGGGCCTCGCCCAATCGGTGGTGCTCACGCGGACGTCCGGCCGCGCGTCGGCCATGCCGGAGACGGAGCAGCTCTCGCTGTTCGCGCAGTCGCGCGCCACGCTCGCCATCCATCTCTCGATCCACGTTCTCGATAAAGTCGTTGACGAGCTGCGGCCGCATTACGGTGACGACTGTCCGGTGGCAATCGTCTATCGCGCGAGCTGGCCGGATCAGTTGGTCCTGACCGGCACGCTGGCGACGATCGTCGGACGAGCCGCGGCTTCCGCCGTGGAGCGGACCGCGCTGATCCTCGTGGGCCGCGCGCTCGCAGCCGAGGATTTTCGCGACAGCGCGCTGTACGATACCGGCTATCAGCGGCGCTTCCGCGGGAGGGGCGAATGAGCCGGTCCCTGACTTTGTCCCACCAGCCGGCCGTCACGGTCGAACACGGCGACGTCGAGGGCCATGTCGTTGTCGCCCAGCGCACGCCGCGCCGTCTTCCAGGCGGCGAGCGCGACGGCCTCGCCGGCGGGAAATCCGACCCGCTCGGCCTCCTGCAGCACCTGCAGCGCGGTGTTGGCCGTGCGCGCGCTCGTGACCAGCGTGGCCGGCGCCCCCGCGTCACGCAGCGTGTTCGCGAGCCAGCCGAGATCGACCTCGCCGGCGCGCGAATGCAGGTCGAGCAGGCCCTGGCCGAGCTTGGTCATCTTGGCGAAGCCGCCGGCCACGGTGACGCGGGCGACCGGATGCCGGCGCAGATATTTCAACATGCCGCCGGCGAAATCGCCCATGTCGATCAGCGCCGTCTCCGGCAGGCCATGGAGCTGCTGCACGGCCTTCTCGGACGTGCTTCCCGTCGCGCCGGCGATGTGCGGCAGGCCAGCCGCGCGCGCGACGTCGATACCGCGATAGATGGAGTGGATCCAGGCAGCACAACTGAACGGCACCACGATTCCCGTGGTGCCGAGGATCGACAGGCCGCCGACAATGCCGAGCCGCGGGTTCAGCGTCTTCCTGGCGAGCTCCTCGCCGCCGGGAATGGAGATCTCGACGGCCACATCGCGCGCCGCGCCGAGCGCGGCAGCGGCCTCATTGATCGCCGCCGCGATCATCTCGCGCGGCACCGGATTGATCGCAGGTTCTCCCGGCGGCAGCGGCAATCCCGGTCGCGTCACTGTGCCGACGCCGGGGCCGGCGCGGAACGCCACGCCGGAATTGTCTGCACCGCGCCGCAAAGTCGCTTTGACCAGCGCACCGTGCGTGACATCAGGATCGTCGCCGGCGTCCTTGACCACGCCCGCGGTTGCCTTGGTGCCGTCGGCCTCATGCATCGCGATCGCAAAGCCGACGCGACGTCCGCCGGGCAAGGCGATCTCGACCATGGCAGGACAGTTGCCCGTGATCAGCAGCTCGTAGGCGGCGCGCGCCGCAGCCGTGGCGCAGCTGCCGGTCGTCCAGCCACGCTTCAGCGGTTGGTTCGGCGGATCCGCAGTTTCCTTCATGTCCGTTCGCATAGCACATTTTGCCATGCCTCGGCGGCGTTGCGGCCATGACCATGGTGGCGCCCAACGGAATCATCGTCGCCGCGCCGCGTTCCGGCGCCGGCAAGACGACGGTCACGCTCGGGCTCTTGCGTGCGCTCAGCCGGCGCGGCGCGCGCGTGCAACCCTTCAAATGCGGCCCGGACTATATCGATCTTGCCTATCACACGGCCGCTGCAGGACGGACGAGCTACAATCTCGACGGCTGGGCGATGTCGGCGCGGCAACTGCTCGGGCTTGCCTGCAGCGTTGCCGCCGACGCCGATATCGCCATCATCGAGGGCGTCATGGGCCTGTTCGATGGTGCGTCACATCCCGGGCGCGCGGGCAGCGGCTCGGCCGCGGATCTCGCAGCCCTGACCGGCTGGCCAGTCGTGCTCGTTCTCGATGTCAGTGGGCAGACCGAGACGGCCGCCGCCGTCGCGCTCGGCTGCGCGCGTTTTCGCGACGATGTTCGCGTGGCCGGGGTGATCCTCAATCGGGTCGCGAGCGAGCGCCACCGAGCGCTCATCGAGCCGGCGTTCGCGGCTATCGGAATCAAGGTCCTCGGCGCTCTGGCGCGGGACGCGCAATTGACCTTGCCGGAACGTCATCTCGGCCTGGTCCAGGCCCAGGAGATCACGGCCATCGAGGTCCATCTCGAGCGTCTCGCGGCCAGCGTGACCGGATCGGTCGATCTCGACGCGCTGCTCGCTCTCGCGAACCCGATCCGCGCGCCCGATCTAGCGGCGCAGACATCCAGCCTCGGCCTCAAACCGCCCGGACAGCGCATCGCGTTCGCAGCAGATGCCGCCTTCTCGTTCAGCTATCCGCACCTCCTCCGGCACTGGCGCGCTCAGGCCGCGGAGACCATTCCGTTCTCGCCGTTGAACGACGAGGCTCCCGATCCCGCAGCCGACGCGGTCTGGCTGCCAGGCGGCTATCCCGAATTGCACGCGGGACGGTTGGCCTCGGCGCGGTCGTTCCTCGATGCGTTGCGCGCGATGGCGTTACGCGGCGTGCCGATCCACGGTGAGTGCGGCGGCTACATGACGCTGGGGACAGGACTCGAGGATGCTCACGGTGTCCGGCATGCGATGGCCGGGCTGCTGTCGCTGGAAACGTCGTTCGCGCGCCGCCGTCTGCATCTCGGCTATCGTCAAGCGACGCTCTTGGCCGACTGCAGTCTCGGCGGAAGAGGGGCCGTCGTTCACGGTCACGAATTCCACTATGCAACCATCCTGAGCGAGGCAGACGATCCGCTGATCGCGTGCCGCGATGCGTCGGGCGGCGTCGTCGCCGAGCGCGGCGCCCGGCGCGGGTCGGTGACCGGATCGTTCCTGCACGTCCTGAGCGGGGAGGGCGCATGAGCGAGCCAGGCCGAAGCCCTCCGCAGTTCGACGCGACATTCCGGCAGCGCTTTGCCGAGCTGGTGCGCTGGCGTCGCGACGTCCGCCGTTTCCGCGCCGATCCGGTCTCCCCAGAGCTGATCGAACAGTTGCTCGCGCTCGCGTCCCATGCGCCATCCGTCGGCTTCTGCCAGCCCTGGCGGTTCGTGCTCGTCGAGAGCCCTGAACGCCGCGCGACGGTCATCGAGAACTTCCAGCACGCGAACCAGGCCGCGCTCGCCGGCTATGATGGTGAGCGCCGCGCGCTCTATGCAAGGCTCAAGCTGGAAGGCTTGACGCAGGCGCCGGTCCATCTCGCAGTCTGTGCCGACGAGGGCGCTGCCACCGGTCATCGTCTCGGCCGCGCCACGATGCCGGAAACGCTCCGCTACTCGGTGGTGGCCGCGATCCAGACGTTCTGGCTGGCAGCGCGCGCGGAAGGTCTCGGCGTCGGCTGGGTGTCGATCCTGGACCCGGCGGCTGTCTGTCGTGAACTCGAGTTGCCGTCCGACTGGAGCCTAATTGCGTATCTCTGCGTCGGCTGGCCGCAGGAGGAGCATGACGATCCCGAGTTGGAACGTCACGGCTGGGAAACGCGGCTCGACCAGACCGTGATCAAGCCGCTCAAGCGCTAGTCACGATGCGAGCGCCAGCGCCGGTGCGTCAACCGTCATCGGCTCGCCGACAGCGTCCGCGGCGCGCATGAGCTGAAACCGTGTGCCGTGCAGGTTGAGGGTCAGTGGAATGCCGCGGAAATCGTCGTGAAAGGCGCGGATGCGGCGCGCCATTTCGGCCGGATCGATGTCGACGGGCATGTCGCACATGGCGGCGTACATCTGCCGGGTGCTCTTCGCGCCGCTCCAACCGGTGCCGAGTGCCGGCAGCCGGCCGGCATGGCAGGCGAGGTCGCGCGACATCCGCCAGAACAGATAGGCGAGCCGCACGAACGTCATCTGCTCCAAGCCGCGGACATCCACGCCTCGCGGGATGTCGAACGTCTCGACACCGACGATCGCGCCGCAGTCGACCCGGGCCTCCATCGCATGGGCCGTCGCGCCGAAGCGCGTCGCACCGTCGTACATCGCGAAATGGGCCGGTGCCCAGCCGGGATAATCCGGCGGGCCCGGATGAAAATTGTAGGCGCCGTGGCCGACCGCCTGAAGGATGGCGGCGGGCACGATGACGCCGGTCGTGAAGGCAAGCAGGCGGGATCTGCCGAGCACGTCGCGCTCGATGGCTTCGATGTCCTGCAGGCTGACCGCGAAACGGAATGCGAGGGCAGGGTTGTGCGCCCGCAGGAGCTCCGACAATGCGAGCTGCTGGTCGCGGCTGCCGGTGAGAAGGATGATGGTGTCGAACATGATTTGTCCTGGCTGGCGTCAGTGGCGATGGGCGTTGAAGCTGGCGGGCCGGCGCGTCGCTTCCGAGGCGGCGGTGGCGGCGAACAGATCGGCCGGCAGTTCCTGACCGGGGATGATCTCGAGCACCATGTTGTCGGCCAGCAAAGCGGCCTCCCTCGCGATGCGAACCTCCGGCGGCCACGAGCACAGCGAAAGCTCGAGGCGGCCAAAGCCGCCGCAATCGGCGACGAAGGCGCTCGTCAGCCTCTCGATGCTGTCAGCCGTTGCGCGTGCGCTACTGCGTTCGACGTCGCGCAGGATGACCGTGATGCCCCGGTCGGACTTCACTCTCGAGCGCACCACGAGCAGCGACTCCAGCGCGCCGACGCGCCCAGCCCGCCGCGGCGACCGCGCCACCTCGGCGAAGTCCGGGTCGGGACCAAGATCAGCCTTGGTCGGCTTCAGATTGTGCACGATCGTCGCGTTGCGGACCCCGGCTTCCCCTGCAACGGCATGAAAGCTGCGGGGAAGCCAGACCGTGTCGAGCGCGATCTGAGACGTTACCGCACTCCAGGCCTGGTCGATCAGATAGCCGCCCCAGACATCGGGGTATGACGAGGCGATCTCGCGCCAGGTCGTCAGCATTGTCTCGGCCGCCTTGGAGCGACCGAAATAGAGGGTGCGCGGCGACATCTCCCAGCCGTTCCACTTATGGACGGCGAAGTCGCAGCCCGTCAGATGAGGAAGGTCCGGGGCGGCTTGAAACATCACGTCGGCCTCGACGTACAACAGCGGCTCGCGGTGACGCTGCCACATCCGCGCGATGAAGTCGGCCTTGTCGGCAGCGCTCAGACGCTCGCCGGGGCGTCGATCGATCGCCTCGATGTCGAATGGGAGCCCGAACCGCTGCAGCGAGCGTCTGAGATGATAGACGTGCAGGTCGCCGACCGTCGTTGGATGGCAGGACACGACACGCATCGCAGTTGCGGGTGCCGCCTCCGGAGCAGGCCAGTCGCGGCCGCCCCACCACAATTCATGCGGACCGTCGGCTGAGGTGCCGACGGTACCGAACGCGGTCAACTTGGATTTCAGGAAATCGAACGCAGGATTTTCGCCGAAGGGGATGACCACGGCGTCATACGTTGTCAGCGAGCCATGCAGCAGTTCGGCACCCGCGCCCGTTGGCGGGTCGAGCAGGACGACCGTACGGCCACGGCCAAGCGACGGACGGTCGCCGCAGTGAATCGGCGGCCCGAACGTCCGCGACAGCCATTGGAGACGACGACCTTGCTGCTGACCGAGCTTGACGCCAAGAGCGCGCAGGGCTTGCACCGGGTCGTCGTCAATGGTCTTCGGGTCTTGTCGCGTCATGCCGGGTCCTCCTGCACAATCAAACGGACCACGTCAGCCAATCAGGCGCGTCGATCGCGCATGTGCTTGCGCTGATGAATTGCGATGATGCGCGTAGGACGAGGCTCTCGACACGGAAAACGCGAACTTCGTTTCGCAATGTTGCCGGGCGCGCCGCTCGAAACCCCAACGGTTGAATCGACATCGTGATTGCAGAAGCGGAAGTACGTGCATTCGCGTCCGGTCTGATCAAGTTAACCAGCACTGACGTGAGCGATTGGGCGCGCAAAAGCGATCGCTGTGCGGATCCCGCGCTTCACGCTGATACGTTGAACGCAACTCCGCTCCGGAGAGTCTGTATCGATCGAAACATTCAGCAACATTCGGTGACGCTATGGACATCGATGGACATCCAGGCATGTGTCGATGGCGCGCGACGCATCACGTCGTTCGCTCCATTTTGTCGCGTCATCAGCAACTACAACGTACGAACGCGACAGATCAGGCGCGTCATGTCGCAAAAATCGTCACGCGATTCAAAAATCGCGTCTGCGGCAACTGACAGAGTCGAAAAATGAGATAATTTCGTCGAGGTGATTCGGAAAAAATTGCCGGGCGAGATGATCGTTTCGCAAGAATTCCGGACCTTGCGCGAGCGCGGATTTGGCGTGCGCGGTACGCATCCACGGATGCTGTTAGTAAGCGTTGCAGCTCGCGTTTTCTGCTGAATTCGTCTTCCGGAATGAAATCCCCGCCATGCCGAACATCGGCCTTTCCTCCTCAACGACCGTCGAGCGCTCGATCCGCGTGCGGCAGAATTTGCCTGTCCCTAGGCAAAACATTCCATCTAACTACCTGAAAAGTCACAAAAAATCTTCGCCTGCTTCTCTCGATCGCAGCGTTCAACGATCGGAAGCCGTCTGCGAACTGCGTAGTCGGCATTGCGGGTTGGAGATTCGGAAATGAGCTACGCGCTGGACGTCTGGGCCCCGGCCGATGGCGTATCTTCGAAGGAGCCGGAGGCGCCGGACGTTGCGACGCTGCTGTCGAGCGAGTCGGCCAGCACCGTTCCCGACTCCGCGCCGCCAGGCGAGGCTGCGATCTTTGACGAGGACAAGGATCTGCTCGACCGGCTGGCCACTGGAGAGGAGCTCGCATTTCGTCTCCTCGTCGAGCGCCACATCGACCGCGCCTATGCGATTGCGTTGCGCATCGTCGGCAATGCTGCCGATGCAGAGGACGTCGTGCAGGATACGATGTTGAAGGTCTGGACGCACCGGGGGCGGTGGCAGCACGGCCGCGCCAAATTCTCGACCTGGCTCTATCGCGTCGTCAGCAACCGCTGCATCGACATCCGGCGCAAGCCGCGGACCGAGAATGTCGATGTGGTGCCCGAGGTTGCGGACGGCAAGCCGGATGCAGTGAGCGTCATCGAGCGTGCGGAGCTCAGCGACCTCCTGGAGGGAGCGATGCAGCGGCTTCCGGAACAGCAACGGATCGCTGTGATCCTGTCGTATCACGAGAACATGAGCAACGGCGAGATCGCCGAGGTGATGGACACGACAGTGGCCGCCGTGGAGTCGCTGTTGAAACGGGGACGCCAGCATCTGCGCGACATGCTGCGGCGTCACGAGCGCGACATTCGCGGCGCCTTCACGGATTGCTAACCATAAAAATCCCGTCGCGGGAGAATTCCCGCCTGATTCCCGCAGGCGCTTCCGTTTGATCGGTCAGACGGGGCCGATCCGCACCGTCAGTCCTTCCACGATGCGGCGTGCTTTGCCGATCACTCAGGAGTCCTCACCGTGCCCGCAATTTCCACCAACATCGCCGCCAACTCCGCCGTCCGCTACCTGAACATCAACTCCAACCAGGAGACGAGCTCGCTCTCCAAGCTGTCGAGCGGTTCGCGCATCACGTCAGCCTCGGACGACGCGGCCGGTCTCGCCATTTCGACGCGCATCTCGTCGGACATCACCACGCTGCAGCAGGCCGCGACCAACACGGCGCAGGCGACGTCGATCCTGCAGACCGCGGATGGTGGCGCATCCAACATCAGCGACATCCTGGCGCGCATGAAGTCGCTGGCCTCCGAGTCCGCATCGGGCACCACGGTCGGAACCAGCCGCACCTACATCCAGTCGGAATTCTCGCAGCTCACCAGTGAAATCTCGTCGATCGCGACCGGAACGCGCTATAGCGGCCAGAGCCTGCTCGACGGCACCAGCACCTTCTCGTCGGGCGTCTCGGTCCTGGTCGGCTCGTCCGCGTCCGACACCATCAACATCACGCTGTCGGATCTCACCGCGAGCACGCTCGGCGTCTCGTCGCTCGACGTCAGCACCCAGACCGGCGCGACCGCAGCCTTGACCGCTCTCGACACCGCGATCGACACCGTGTCGAAGGCCCGCGCCGACATCGGCGCGCAGGAGTCGCGCTTCAACTTCTCGGCCGACTCGATCTCCACGCAGACGCAGAACCTGCAATCGGCCAATTCCGCGATCAAGGACGTCGACATCGCGTCCGAGCAGGCGAAGCTGTCGTCGGCGCAGGTGAAGACCCAGGCCGCGGTGTCGGCGGAAGCCGCCGCCAACCAGATCCCGCAGTACCTCCTGAAGCTGCTGGGCTGAGCCGTGATCTGCCGGGCCGGCGCCTCGCCGGTCCGGCTTTTTCCTTGGAGGACGACGACGGATGACGGTGAGCAGCGCAACCTCGAGCACGAGCAGCACGACGTCGTCGTCTTCATCATCGTCGACGAGCTCGAGCAGCTCGCTCACGACGTCGGGCACGAGCACGACGAGCACGATCGACTGGACCGCGCTGATCGAGTCCGCCGTCAATGCCAAGCTCACCCAGGCGACCCAGATCTCGACCAAGATCACGGCCAATGAGGCCAAGATCACGGCGTATCAGACGCTGCAGACCGCGCTGAAGACGCTGTCATCTGGATTGTCGTCACTGGCGACGTCGATGGTGAACTCGCTTGCGACCAACGCCTTCGCCACGCGGGCCGCCACCATCAGCGCGACCGGCGACGTCAGCGCCTCATCGGCTCTGTCGATGTCGGTGAGCAACGGAGCCGCGACCGGCAGCCACACGCTGACGATCAGCCAGGTCGCCACGGCTCACAAGGTGACGGGCGCGACGCAGTCGAGCCAGACCGCGGCACTCGGCTATTCCGGTACGTTCTCGCTCGGCCTGTCCGGGGGCAGCACGGCCGACATCACCATCACCAGCGGCATGTCGCTGCAGGATGTCGTCGACGCGATCAACGCCCAGAGCTCCACGACCAATGTCGAGGCGTCGATCGTCCAGGTATCGAGCGGGTCCTATCAGCTGGTGCTGACGGGAACCCAGGATGCCGCGGACATCACCTATGCAAGCTCGTCCGGGGACGACATCCTCAACAAGCTCGGGGTGACCGACAGCTCGGGAGCCTTCGCGACGGTGCTGCAGACGGCCCAGGCCGCGGAGTTCACGCTCGATGGGATCAGCCTGACGCGCGATACCAACGACATCACCGACGTTCTCAGTGGCGTCACCTTCGACCTGCTGCAGGCGACCCCGTCCGGAACGACGCTGACCGTCACGATCGGGACGGACACGAGCCAGATCTCGTCGGCATTGCAGACATTCGTTACCGACTACAATGCATTCCGCGATGCCGTGATCGCGCAGCAGACCACCAATTCAGACGGGACGGCGTCCTCGAGCTCCGTCCTGTTCGGTGACGGCACCATGCGCGACATCATGAATTCGCTTCAGGCCGTGCTCGGAACCTCGGTCGGCGGGTCGACGATGGCCGACCTTGGCCTGTCGTTCAACGAGAAGAACGAGCTCGAACTCGATACCAGCACGCTGTCGACGATCCTCAGCACCAATCTGAGCGGCGTGACGACGTTGTTGTCGGCGCAGACCAAGACCTCGTCGAGCCAGCTCAGCGTGGTCAATACCGGGTCGTCGCCGCAGTCGTTCACCCTTGATCTGACGGTGGATTCGTCGGGAAATCTTTCGGCGGCGTCCGTCGGTGGCGACAGCTCCCTGTTCACGGTGAGCGGCAACACGATCGTGGGCAATTCCGGGACGATCTATGCCGGGATGGCCTTCACCTATGCCGGCTCGACGTCGCAATCGATCACCGTGACCTCCACACAGGGGCTCGCGACCCAGATCTACCAGATCGCCAAGACCGCATCATCCAGCACGGGATCGCTGCAGACGCTGATCGATAATCTGACCTCGCAGGACGACACGATGCAGGCCAAGGTCGATGACATCAAGAGCTCGGCCTCCACGTTCCAGACGCAGCTTACGGCGCAGTACGCCAAATATCAGGCTGCGATCGAGAGCGCCAACAACACGCTCACTTATCTGAAAGCCCTTCTCAACGCGAGTTCGAGTAACTGATGACCCAGAATTCGATGGCGCAATTCGCAAGTCAGGCCTATCGCGGCGCTGCGGTGGCCGTTCCGCCGCTGCGGGCCGTCATCATGCTGCTCAACGGAGCGATGATGAGCTTGCAGAAGTCGCTGCAGGCGCAGGAGGCTCGCCGCTTCGAGGAGGGGCACACCCATGTGACCCGGGCGACGGCCATTCTGCGCGGATTGAGCCTTCACCTCGATCCGACGCGCGGCGGGCCGGTCGCCGACCAGCTGTTCGGAACCTACAACGCCCTGATCGTGGCCGCGCTGCGGGCCTACGGTCGACCTCACATGCGCGAGAATTTCCAGCGGATCACTGAAAGTCTGCTGGAACTGCGGGAGGCGTGGGAGGCTGTCGAGGCGGCAACCCGGGGAAAGCGAGCGGCCGGTGATTCGGCCAACCCTCGGTAGCTTTGGCGAATCAGGCCCCTGCCGCACCGCGGAAATCTTGGGAAACGGATCAGAAACGGGCTGCATTGTCTCCCGTTTCGGTATCCAGTGCGGCCTCGCGTGCATACGGCTCCCGAAAAGTACGGAGTTTTCCGTGTCCGGTTGCGGTCGATCGCCACAATTGCCGATATCAATTTCGTTCGCGGGCTGAATGCTTTATGACCAAGCTGGAAGCGCTGGATTGGGCGGACGATGGACGTCAGGGAATTCGAGGATCTGATCGGCAGGCTGGGTGAGGACATCTCGCGCTGGCCAGCGGAGCAGCGTCAGTCAGCTGCTGACCTGCTGGCATCCTCTCCCGAAGCCGATCGATTGCTGTCCGAGGCACGTCTTGTTCGTGAGGCGCTGTCGTCGCCGCCGGCGCGTGCACCCGCGGGCTTGACGTCGCGCATCCTTGCTGCGGCCCATCGCCTGACCCAAGAGGAAGCGGCAACCGCCCCGGCCGACGCCCACCAGCCTGGCTGAGCCCTAGCCAGGGCCGAGCTTGGGCGGCTACGCTTTGGCCGGTTGGACTTCGGCGCTGGAAGCGCAACACCATCGCATCAGTCATCTCGCTCAATCTGTCGAGCTCTCTTGCGCGCGAATCCGGGCGCCCGAGTGCGGCGACGGCGAACCGTCGCGCCGATGCAGATCGGAGCCTCGCACCAGGCGATTTTTGCCCACTCAGCGCAACCGCGCGGCGGCAAATTCTGCCGTCGGATCAACTAATTCGACCGACTAATTGTGCGCCTGGAATCGGCGTTCCGGCCGTTTGATCAGCAAACGCCTTCACGACCGCGTGGTCGTGCTGTGTCCCGCCGTCGTTCGCGGCGCGAGCCGGAGTTCTGCCATGACCGTTTCTGCCGCGAGTTCGTCGACTGCGACCACCTCATCGACCTCATCATCCAGCGACACATCTCGTACGACACTCAGCTCGACCGACTTTCTTCAGCTCCTGGTGAGCGAACTCCAGAACCAGGATCCGCTCAATGCGACCAGCGTGACCGACTTCATCAACCAGATGACGTCCTACGCCAACTACACCTCGCAGCAGTCGCTCAACAGCAGCATGACCTCGCTGGCCGGCTCGTTCTCGAGCCTGGTGACGCTGAATTCGGTGAACTACATCGGTCACACCGTCGAGGCCAAGAGTGACACCGCCGTTCTCTCGAACGGCTCGGCGACGTTCGGCTATTCGCTGTCGTCGGCGGCATCGAACGTTTCGATCTCGATCAAGGATTCCTCCGGAAGCACGGTCTGGACCGGCACCGGGACCGGCAACAAGGGCGCCAATTCGATCACCTGGGACGGCACCGATTCCAGCGGCAATCAGCTCAGCGACGGCGGCCAGTACACGATCTCCGTGACGGCGACGGACTCCGCGGGCACCTCGGTCCTCAACTACACGACGGTCACCGGGACCGTAACCGGCATCGACACCTCGACCAGCACGCCCTCGCTCACCGTCGGCGGCGTTCCTGTC
>BFBZ01000597.1_pt1 | contig 32273 bp, 22 predicted proteins | sample 1888401 | NCBI WGS metagenome assembly BFBZ01 (sample SAMD00112614, study PRJDB3348) | symbiont metagenome | host: Chara braunii
TCGCCCGGATCGGCGATAAGGCCAAGCTGCTCGATGGTGTCGGCCAGTGTTGACGCCGCATCCGGCGTGAGGCCCAGGATCAGCAAGGCCCGTCCTGGCGAAGTGCGCAAACCGGATGCACCCGCCTCTCTCGCAACGGCAATCAGCCGGCGCAGCGCGTCCGCATCCGAGTGCCCGAACGGCAGACCTACGCCCAACGCGACGCAACCGTCGCGGAGGTCATGCAATCCGAGCGGCTCGCTATCGGTGCGAAGGATCGAGAGTACATCCATGCGTGATCGAGAGCCCACTGCGAAAGGCCCGACTCCCAACCGGTCGATCGCCTCTTTCATATGAGCCTTCGGTGCATTCTCCGCGAGCGTTGCGAGCAATCGCGACACTGTTTCAACGGCATCGCTGAGCGCGATGGCGCCGAGCCGCCGTGCGTTCCTCGCATCGCCCCCGAGCAGGACCTCGAAGCAAACGCCGTTGTCTGAATGCGCCGCGCGCAAGCGGACATCCGCCATCGGCGCGTCGAGATGCAGACTCCCACCGCCATCGATGACAACGGAGACCTTGGCGCCGAGATTTTGGGTCCACGGTGCGGACGCGAGCGAGCGGCGCAGATCGTCGGCAATCGCGCTGGCGTCGATCAATTCATCGGGATCGAGACCAGACAGCGGATTGACGGCCACCGACACGCCGTCTTTGCCAAGGTTGAGCGGCGCAACGTCGGCGGCGAAGGCTGACGCGGACGACGGCGTAAGTCCGCGGACCTGAATGCTGCCACGCGATGTGATTTCGACGATCCCGTTGCCGTGCTTCTGCGCGGCGGAGCAGAGAGACGAAAACGTATCGAGCAAAATGGTGCGGCCGGACGGCGTGATACGGATTAAAAACCCATCGCCCGTCTGCATCGGCACCGACAGACCCGGACATGCGCCCCTGCGATATTGCGCGTTCATGGCACGGCCTCCGCGCGCAGCGCCGCGAGGTTGCCGTCGATGTCATTCCGCCGCGGATGCCAGAGGCCATTGCGCCGTGCCCAGTCGAGCCGGTCGGCAATGGCGCGGGCAGCGTCGGGATTTTCCCGCAGCAGGAAGTCGCGCACGCGCTCATCCCCGAGATAGGCGTCGTGGAGAAGATCAATCAGCGCACTCGGCACCGTGCCGGTCGTCTCGGCGAAGTCCAACAGCCGGTCCACCGTCTCCGCCAGTTCCGCAGCGCCGCGCGGGCCATGACGCATCTGCCCCTCGATGAAGCGCGGATTGACCGCCCGTGCCCGCACAAGACGCGCCAGCGCCGCTGCGAGCGGACGCCCACGCGGGCGCTTCGGATCGGTCATGTCGAGCATGACGAGGTCGGGCGTGCGGCCGAGCGACGCCGCTGCCGCGGCGAAGCCCCCGACGAAGGCCGCGTCCTCGGAGCCTTCGAGCAGATCGCGACCCGGATCGTCGCTGGTGTGAACGAGGAGATCGGCCGACGCGACACGCGCGGCAAAGCCGCCGGGTAAAGCGTCGCCCTCGCCGTCCGCGCGGCCATAGGCGTGCGACGCGGCGGCAAGGTAGGCCGCGCCGATATTCTCTTTATCGGTATCGTGGCCCAGCAGGCCTTCGATGCCCGCGCCATAGGCGCCCGGCGCGGTGCCGAAGATGCGCGCGAGCGGCTCGTTCTTTCTATGCGTGGCCGCAAGCGGGTTCTCGCTGTCGAGCTCGTCACGCGCGGCAACCGCCCTCACCGCGGCGTCGAGCAGCGCGATCTGCGCCGGAAACAGATCGCGGAACAGGCCCGAGATGCGCCACGTCACATCGACGCGCGGACGACCAATGCTGGCGCACGGCAGCACCTCGATGCCGAGCACGCGGCCGGTCGCGTGATCCCAGGTCGGGCGGCAGCCCATCAGCGCAAGCCCCTGCGCGATCTCCTCGCCGCCGGTGCGCAAGGTTGCGCTGCCCCAAAGATCGATGACGAGCGAGCGCGGCATCTCGCCGTGCGTTTGCATATACGTGCGGATCACCTCGTCGGCGGCGAGACGGCCGAGATCCATCGCGGTCGGCGTCGGCAAGGTGCGCGGATCGGCGGTGAAGAGGTTGCGGCCCGTCGGCATCACATCGCGGCGCTCGCGATGCGGGGAACCAGCGGGGCCGGGCGCAACGTGCTTGCCGTCGAGCGCCGCAATCAGCGCGGCGCGTTCGGACTTTGCGCTGTCATTCCACAGCGGACCAGCATCGCCTTGCGGCGCGCGCCCGTAGATGTGCTGGCCGTCCTTCACCGCGAGGTCTTTCAGATCGCACAGCCAGGCATCGATCTTCTTCAGCGCCTCGTCGGCGCCGACATCGGTCTCAACACCGGCCTCGCGCGCAAGACCGCTGCGTTGTGCGGATTCAAAGATCAGCCTTGCCAGCCGCTCTCGGCGGCGGCGATCGAGCCCGTCCGCCTGCGCGTATTCATCGACAAGGCGTTCCAGTTCCCGCGCATCGCCCGACAGCTCTTGTCCCACCAAAGGCGGCGGCAGATGGCCGAGCGTCACCGCGGCGATGCGGCGTTTGGCCTGCGCCGCTTCACCCGGATTGCTGACGATAAAGGGATAGATCACCGGCACCGGGCCGACGACGGCCTCCGGGAAGCACGACGCTGTCAGCGCCACCGCCTTGCCCGGCAGCCATTCGAGCGTGCCGTGCGCGCCCATGTGAACGATGGCATCAGCTCCGAACTGGTGACGCAGCCAGAGACCGAAGGCGACAAGCGCATGGCGCGGCGGCAATGCGGGATCGTGATAGTCGGAGCGGCGTTCGGCGACACGTCCGCGCTCGGGTGCGAGCGCGACGAGAATATTACCGAACTGCTTTGCTCTGAAGCGGAATGCACCATCGCGAACGCCGGCATCATTGATGGGATCGCCCCAGGTGGCGACGATCTTTTCATAAACGTCCAGCGGCAGCGCACACAGGCTTTGTTTGTAGTCGTCTAACAAGAACAACGAATCGCCATCAGCGCTCAACTCATCGAGCAAATCCTTCGACGACGCAGGCGTGTTCGCAACTGCATAGCCTTCATCCGAAAGATCGGAGAGCAGCGCATTCACACTCGCCGGCACATCGAGACCGACCGCATAGCCGGTGCGGCCTTGGGCGCCCGGATAATCCGGCATCAGCACCGCGATACGCCGCTCGGCGCGCGGCGTGCGTTGCAGACCGACCAGCGCGGCGACGCGATCCGCCACCATCGCGACGCGATCTGGCTCGGGCGCGTTAGCCAGCGCAGTGAAAGACAAACCGTCCTGCGCCTCCATGGGCGCCTTGAACGCAATCGCGCCCGCAAGGACGCGGCCATCCAGCTCCGGCAGTACGACATGCATCGCAAGGTCCGCCGCGCCTAGCCCGCGCGGGCTGTCGGCCCAGGCGGCGCGCTTGGTCGTCGCGACCACCGCCTGCAACACCGGCACGCCGGGACCGTCGAGCGGCGTCGGCTCGCCCGGATCGCCACCGGCGGCAAAGGCCGTCATGGTGACAATGACGGACGGCTTGAGACGTTCGAGCGCATCGCGAACGAAGGCGGCAGCCCCGGGATCCTTCAGGCTCGGCACCACCAATGGCGCGGACGAAAGCCCCCTCTCCCTCAGAGCGGTACACAGCGCATCCACCGGCCTGGTGTCGGCGGCGAGCAGCATCGAGCGATAGAAGATGAGCGGGACCACGGCTTGGCCCGGCGTCAGCGAGGCAATCAGGTGGCCCAGATCGACGGTGCCCTCGCCCGGTAGATAGCCCGCGTTGCGAGGCACAAGCTTGGGCTCGGACACATCGAGGGCGGCACCCGCATGTTGCGCGAGTCGTCGCAACAGCGCGCGCAGATTTTCACGCCCACCCTCGCGGAAGTATCGCAACAGCGTGTCGAGTTCGTCCGCCGGAAGCGTCGAGGCATCCGCCAATCGCGGATCATCGCGATCCTCGCCCGGCAACAGCGCAAGCTTGATATTCTTCTCGCGCGCCAGCGCCGAGAGCCGGTCCGCGCCGTAGCGCCACCAATCAAGACCGCCGAGCAAACGAACGACGATGACCTTCGCCCGAGCCGCGACCTTGTCGATCCACAGATCGACCGACATCGGATGGCGCAGATCGCGCAACTGCGCGAGCCGCACGCTCGGCAGCGTTCCGCGCTCGGCATCCCACGAAGCCGAAAGGCCCGCAAGATCGCTGTCCGCGAACGACAGAATAACGATGTCGCCGGGCGTCTGACCGAGGTCGACCGGCTCGACAATCTCGTCGAGGCTCGTCGAACTGGTCGTCAGCAGATGCATTCGTTATCCGCTCAATGCGCGTGTCACCGCGGCGCGGTCGAGCCCCTTCAGGCCGATCACGACGAGGCGCGTCCCGCGCGTCTCCGACGGCGTCCAGGCGCGGTCGTAATGATAATTCACGCGCGGGCCGACCGCCTGCAGCAAAAGCCGCATCGGCTTGCCCGCAACGGCAGCAAAGCCTTTGATGCGCAGCGCGCCGGTGGTTTCCGCAGCGGCGATGACACGTTTCGCGAGCGCCTCCGGATCGGACACCTCCGGCAATGGCAGCACGAAGCTGTCGAAATCGTCGTGGTCGTGATCGAGCTCGTCGTCGTGATGGGTCTTGCGGTTCTCGATGTCGGATTCAGTGCCGACGTTGAGACCCAGCAACGCCAGCGCATCGACCTTGCCGCCCGCGGCGTTGAACACCTTCACCGCGCGGGGAAGCGCTTCGGCAACCGCGTCGGAGGCGCGTTTGATGCCTGCGGCATCCAGAAGGTCGCACTTGTTGAGCACGACGAGATCGGCGCAGGCGATCTGATCCTCGAACACCTCCTCAATGGGGTCGTCATGATCGAGCGCGGTGTCGGCCTTGCGCTGGCTCGCCAGTGCCTCGAGATCGCCCGCAACCTTGCCATCAGCGAGCGCCGCGCCGTCCACCACCGTGACGACGCCGTCCACCGTCACGCGGTTCTTGATCGACGGCCAGTGGAACGCCTGCACCAGCGGCTTCGGCAGCGCGAGGCCCGAGGTCTCGATCACGATGTGCTCGACCTTCGGATTGCGCGACAGGATGAGATCGAGCGCGGGAACGAATTCGTCGGCGACGGTGCAGCACAGGCAGCCGTTCGCAAGCTCGACGATGTTCTCCTCAGGGCACGCAGCGTCGCCACAGCCTTTCAGAATCTCACCATCAATACCGACGTCACCGAATTCGTTGACGATCACCGCGAGCTTGCGACCCTGCGCGTTCTGAAGCACGTGGCGGATCAGCGTGGTCTTCCCTGCCCCGAGAAACCCGGTGACGATTGTGCAGGGAATTCGCGCGAGCGATTCTGTCATTCAGTCTTCTCCTGAAAATCGAGCGGCGGCACGCGCGCGATCAGCCCGCGCTTCAAGGCGTCGGGCCGGCCGCGCCACGGCATCAATCCATCGGCCGCACCAGCGAGAAGCTTTGCGCCCTCCACCAGGGCCTGCGCATCCTTCTCGCCATCGAGATGGCCGAAAATATAAGTCCACGCGCCCTCGTGTTTCACCACAGCGGTGCAGCCGCGCTTGCAGTTCGCAAGGCAGCGCAGCGGGCGCACGTCGATGCTGGTGTTCTCGGCGGCGCGGACAGTTGCGCTCGCTAATCCCACGCCGGGGCGCGGATGCGTCTCAGGGTCTTCCGGCCGGCGGCAGGTGGTGCAGACATAAATGATCGTCGCGGCATCCGCCGCCGCGTCATCGATCATCCGGTCGTCGGTCAAAGTCACCCGCGCGCTCCAAAACCAATTCACGGGTGCAAAAACGGGTCCAGGACGGACACCGCTCCCTCGGCGGCATGGTTCCTTGCCATGCGCCGTTGCCAGGACACCCCGCCTGACATGGGACGTCTCATTGACGGCAGGTCTCCTGGCTCGCGGGTCGCCGCCTGTCACCGCCTTCCCGGGTTGTCCCAGTGGCTTGTGGCACAGGCTCGCCGCTTACAGTTGCGGGGGCAGCTACGGATTAAGGCAAAAGCCCGCACCGTATTCCCTGTTCGCCCTTCCCGAAGGAAGAGACCGTCAATTCCCAGCCACTAAACGATCCGGGTGGTGCTTTGTCAACGGAACCAGACTTTGCGTTGTTGCAACAGGTGAGAGATATAGTCCGGCTGTGGACACGCGCGTGACATTGGTGCTCGGCGGCGCCCGCTCCGGCAAAAGCCGGTATGCGGAGGCGCTGACGACGGCATTTCCGCCGCCGTGGACCTACATCGCGACCGCCGAGGCGCTCGATCAGGAAATGACCGAGCGGATCGCGGAACATAAGAAACGCCGCGGCGACGGATGGCAGACCGTCGACGCGCCGCGCGACTTGCCGGCCGCAATTCTCGCAAATCCAGCAACCACGCCGATTCTGGCGGACTGCCTGACGCTGTGGCTGAGCAATCTGATGCTGGCGGATCAGGACATCGAAGCAGCGACCGAGAGGCTCGACAATGCGCTCGCCTCACGGAGCGCGCCGACAATTCTCGTCGCGAATGAAGTCGGATTTGGAATCGTTCCGGAGAACGCGCTCGCGCGACGGTTCCGCGACGCACAAGGCCGTTTGAACCAGCTTGTCGCCGCGCGCGCGGATCGCGTCGTGCTCGTCGTCGCGGGAATTCCGCTCGTCATCAAGGGAACACCATGAGCGAAGCCGAACGCCATCGCGCCAAGATGGAAAAGCGCAAGGCGGTGCAGGACGCCGAGGTCGCGAGCAAGACCATCGAGAAAGGTCTGCTCATCGTCCACACCGGCACCGGCAAGGGAAAGTCCACGGCGGCGTTCGGGCTCGCGCTGCGGATGATTGGACGCGGCCACAAGGTCGGCGTCGTGCAGTTCATCAAAGGCGCATGGCATTCGGCGGAGCGCGATGCGCTAGAGAAGTTCGGCGATCAGGTCGTGTGGCACACGATGGGCGAAGGTTTTACGTGGGAGACGCAGGACCGCGAGCGCGACATCGCGGCTGCGGGCCGCGCGTGGGCCAAGGCGCAGGAGATGATGGCCGATCCGGCATTCGCGCTGATCATTCTCGACGAGATGAACATCGCGCTGCGTTACGACTATGTCGATCTCGCCTCCGTCGTCGCGACGCTGAAGGCGCGGCGCGACGGATTGCACGTCGTCATCACCGGCCGTAACGCCAAGCCGGAGCTGGTCGAGGCCGCCGATCTCGTCACCGACATGACATTGGTGAAGCACCACTTCGCCGCCGGCGTGAAGGCACAACCGGGCATCGAGTTCTGACCGTGACCGCACGCGCGATCATGTTCCAGGGCACCGGCTCCGACGTCGGCAAGTCGCTGCTCGTTGCGGGGCTCGCGCGCGCTTACACCAAACGCGGCCTGCGCGTGCGGCCGTTCAAGCCGCAGAACATGTCGAACAACGCGGCGGTCACCGCCGACGGCGGCGAGATCGGCCGCGCGCAGGCATTGCAGGCGCGCGCCGCGGGCGTGCCGCCGAGCGTGCATATGAACCCGATCCTGCTGAAGCCGCAGAGCCAAGTCGGCTCGCAGATCGTGGTGCAAGGCAAAGTGTTCGGTACCGCCAAGGCGGTCGAATACATGGGCATGAAGCAGAAGCTTCTCCCTTACGTCCTGGAGAGCTACGAGAAGCTGAAGGCGGAGTGCGATCTTGTGCTCGTCGAGGGCGCGGGCAGCGCCTCCGAGGTGAATCTCCGCCGCTACGACATCGCCAACATGGGTTTCGCGCGCGCCGCGAACGTGCCGGTCGTCGTGATCGGCGACATCGACCGCGGCGGCGTGATCGCGAGCCTCGTCGGCACCAAGGCGGTGCTCGATCCGGAGGACGCCAAGCTCGTCGAGGGCTTCATCATCAACAAGTTCCGCGGCGATCCGAGCCTGTTCATTCCCGGCAAGGAGGCGATCATCGAGGCGACCGGCTGGCCCGCGCTCGGCTTCGTCCCCTACTTCGCGGAGTCGCGGCACCTGCCCGCCGAGGACGCGCTCGCGCTCGACAAGCCGGACCGCAAGAAGAACGCGCCGCTCAAGATCGCGGTGGCGATCCTGCCGCAGATCGCCAACTTCGACGATCTCGATCCGCTCGATGCGGAGCCGAACGTCGAACTGGTGCGCGTGCATCCGGGGCAGGCGCTGCCCGGCGACGCCGATCTCATCATCCTGCCTGGCTCGAAGACAACAATTGCGGGATTGAATGCGCTGCGCGATGCCGGTTTCGACATCGACATCGCCGCGCATATCCGCCGCGGCGGAACGGTGCTCGGCCTTTGCGGCGGCTATCAGATGCTTGGAAAGACGGTCGCCGATCCCGACGGCGTCGAAGGCCCCAAGGGAACGGTCGCAGGATTGGGCTTCCTCGACGTTGAAACCGTGCTGTCGTCCGAGAAAAAGCTGACGAACGCCACCGGCAAAACCGCAGAAGGCATGCCGTTTTCCGGCTACGAGATGCACATGGGCGTCACGCAAGGCCCCGATTGCGCGCGGCCGTTCGCGCATCTTTCGGACGGCACAGCGGAAGGCGCGGTGTCGAAAGATGGCCGCGTGATCGGCACCTATGTCCATGGCCTGTTCGCCGACGACAAGCAGCGTTCGGCGTGGCTGCAACGGCTCGGCGCCGGACCGGCGTCGATCGCCTACGACGATCTCGTGGAAAAGACACTCGACCGCCTCGCGGCGCATCTCACGACGTTCATCGATCTCGACCGGCTGCTCAGCCGAGCGCGATGAATAGCGCCACCGGAATGGCGAACAGCGCGATCAGGATCGCGTCCGCCTTCATATAAAGAGAGAGCGCTGCGTGGATGTCCTTCGCGTTCGCATCGCGCCGTCCATCACCCATCGTCGCGTCATCGACAAGCACGCCGCCGTAGACACGCGGACCGGCGAGCGCCAACCCCAGCGCGCCGGCCATCGCTGCTTCAGGATACCCCGCGTTCGGAGAACGGTGCTGTCCGGCGTCACGCAGCACGGCCTCCCACGCGCCGGAGGCCGACGCATCCTTCGTGATCGAGGCAGCCGCGACGATCAGCAAGGCCGAGAGACGCGATGCGGGAAGATTGACGAGATCGTCGAGTTTGGCGGAAGCAAACCCGAAGTCGCCATGACGCGGCGTGCGATGGCCGATCATGCTGTCCGCCGTGTTGATCGCCTTGTAGATGACACCGCCCGGCAATCCGCCAACGGCAAGCCAGAAGGTCGGCGCAACAACACCATCGGAGAAATTCTCCGCGAGGCTTTCGATGGCGGCGCGCGAGACGCCCGCCTCGTCGAGCACATTGGGATCGCGTCCGACGATCTGCGACACCGCCTTGCGCCCGCCTTCGAGCCCCTCTTTTTCGAGCGCGTCCGCGACACGCCACACGTGCTCATGAAGACTGCGCTGGGCGATCAGCGTGCTCGCGAGCACGGCGACCAGACCCATGCCGAGCGGCAACAGCATCAGCGTCGATTGGAGCGCATAGGCCAAAATGCCGGGAACCCCGGCGATGCACGCCAGTGCCACAAAGCCCATCGCCCGGCGGCGAGCGCCGGTGTCGCTCTCCTTATTCAGCGTGCGGTCGAGCCAGCCGATCAGATGGCCGATCCACATCACCGGATGGCCGATGGCGCGGACCACCGCCTGCGGATAGCCGACGGTTGCCTCGATCAGCAGGGCCAGTAAGGTCAGCGCGATGCTCATGCGATCCCAAAACGGCGCCCCCACCCGTCTCATGCACGGCGGCGATCTTGCCGCGGCACGGCGGATGTTTCCGGGCGCGGTCGAACCTTTCATCGACCTTTCGACCGGGATCAACCCCCGTCCCTACGCCCTGCCCGCGTTGTCCGAGGATTTGTTCAAACGACTGCCGGACCGGGCGGCTGTGGAGCGGCTGGCGGCTATCGCCGCCGATGCCTATGGCGCGCCAGGCGCGGAATGTGTGGTGCCCGCGCCGGGCACCCAAATTCTTCTGCCGATGGTCGCGGCCCTCGTGCCACAGGGACGCGCTGCAATCTTCACGCCGACCTACAACGAGCACAAGCGCACGGCCGAGCACGCAGGCCATCAGGTGATAGAGGCCGCAGCTCTCGATCAACTCAAAGGCGCTGATCTCGCCATCGCCGTGAATCCGAACAACCCCGATGGAAGGATCGTCAGCAAGAATGACTTGCTCGCGCTCGCGGACGATCTGCGTTCGCGCAACGGCATTCTCGTTGTCGACGAAGCATTCGCGGATGTTGCGCCGAATGTCAGCCTCGCGAGCGAGGTCACACGCGGCAACATCGTCGTGCTGCGCTCGTTCGGAAAATTCTTCGGGCTCGCGGGACTGCGGCTCGGCTTCGCACTTGCGTCGCCAGGCATCGCCGCGCGCATCGATGCGGCGCTCGGACCATGGGCCGTATCCGGCCCTGCCATCTATATCGGTATGAAAGCGCTGTCGGACAAGGCCTGGATCGAGACCACGCGCGCCTCGCTTATAAATTCAGCCCGCCAGCTCGATGAACTGCTGAAGAAATCCGGCCTGGAAATCCTCGGCGGCACGTCGCTCTATCGGCTGACCCGCGCACCGAATGCCGATGTGCTGTTCCAGAATCTAGGCCGCGCTGGAATTCTGGTTCGCCGTTTCACGGATCAGCCGCAATGGCTGCGCTTCGGAGTTCCGGCGAATGACGGCGAGATGAAACGGCTCGCAGCCGCACTCGCTGCATCGCATTAATTCAGCAACTGCCTGCACTTTCGGCTGCGCTGCCTATCGCCGCGGCAGCGCTTAACAACGTGTTGATGCGCCGTTCGCATGGCCGTCGCAGAAAAAATTTAGTCTGGGGCATTGCCAGACTGCCGGTTCGCGATTATCCTGATTGTTTTTTCGCGGTCCAAAAGATCGCGGCGGCGGTTGATGAAACCGTCGTGGGACGTGCTGCCGGATGTGAGGACGCAGGGGTTAAATATGGTTCTGAAGACCGAGTCAAGTTTGGATGTGGTGTTCAATGGGAGCGCTTCGGCCCAGCCGATCGCGCCAGCATTGCCTCTGAAAGGCGTGCCGCCGATCCGCTGGGGCGCCGCGACCGCCGAAGAGCGCGGCCCCATCGTCGCGACGCTGCGCAACAAGGACCACCGCAATGCCATCGGCAGTCATTCCGGCGGCTATTCCGTCTATCGCGCGCTCGCCATCGCATCCGGCGCACTGAACGCGGACCATGTCGCGGACCTGACTGACACCGCGCCGGCCGATCCGATCGGCCCGCATCCGCAATGGTCCGATCCGAAGAAGATCGTCTCGCTCGATCCGTGGGGCCACCTCGTCGGCCTGACGTTCCGCGACTATCTCGCGCAGGGCTACAACGTCATGCCGACCATCGCGGTCACGCATGCGCATATCGACATGCCTGAAATCCGTGATGCGATCGAAACCGGACGCATCAAGACCGACGGCAACGTCGTCTCGAAAAGCGGCAAGGTCCGCGTGATGAAGGCCGCAATCGATCCGGTCTGGTATCTGCCGGGCATCGCCGAGCGTTTCGGCGTCACCGAAACCGAGCTGCGTCAGGGCCTGCATCAGCAGACCGGCGGCATGTATCCGGAGCTGGTGACCCGCGAAGACCTCAAGGTCTTCCTGCCGCCGATCGGCGGTACGACGATCTATTGCATCGGCGACGCGTCGAAACTCGGCGACGGCAAGACGCCGCTGGCCTGCCGCGTCCACGACGAATGCAACGGCTCCGACGTGTTCGGCTCCGACATCTGCACCTGCCGCCCCTATCTCGCGCACGGCATCGAGATCTGCATCGAGATGGCGCAGCAGGGCGGCGTCGGTGTCGTGGCCTACAATCGCAAGGAAGGCCGCGCGCTCGGCGAGGTCACAAAGTTCCTCGTCTACAACGCCCGCAAGCGCCAGCAGGGCGGCGACCGCGCGGACGCCTACTTCAGGCGGACAGAATGCGTCGCCGGCGTGCAGGACATGCGCTTCCAGGAGCTGATGCCCGATGTGCTGCACTGGCTCGGCATCACACACATCGACCGCTTCGCCTCGATGAGCGACATGAAGCACGACGCACTGGTGCGTCAGGGCATCACCATCGGCGAGCGCGTGCCGATCCCGGATCATCTGATCCCGGACGACGCCAAGGTCGAGATGGAAGCCAAGATCGCGGCCGGTTACTTCTCGCCGCGCTCCGCGAAGGAGCTAGCGACCACCATCGGGCGCGGTCTCGATGAGTGATGCGATGACGATGACGCGCGAGGCTCGCGCGTCCGCACCGCTGCTGAGTGCAGCCGCGGTGCGCGAGCGTTGCGGGCTGATCTACGCTTACGTGGCGGCGGGAAAGTCGGCGCACTTCACCCTCGACGAAAGCTGCCTGCCCGCCGTGGCCGACGCGGTCGCGAAGATCACGCGCGAGACCTACCCCGACCTGAAAGTCCCGCCGCACAGCCGCTGGCGTCACTTCTCGGTCGGCGACATCGACCGCTGGGCGCTGTTGTCTCTCATGGCCGGCGGCGAGACCGAAGTGGACCGCGCACGCGCCGCCATCGACCTCGCGTTCGTCAGTGTGTTGCTCGACGCAGGCGCGGGCGACAAGTGGTCCTATCGGGAGGCGGCGACGGGCAAGACCTTCGCACGCTCAGAAGGGCTCGCGGTCGCGAGCATCGACATGTTCCGCGCGGGAGCCTTCTCCTCCGATCCGGACAAGCCGCTGCGGGTGGATGCAAAGGGCCTCGAAGCGATCGAAGCTGATACGCTCGCCCGCCACTTTCAGGTGACGGCGGACAATCCCCTCACCGGCCTCGAAGGCCGCGCCAATCTGCTTCGCCGGCTTGGGCGGGCACTGACCAAGAACCCGAGCTTCTTCGGTGCGCCTGTGGCCCGCCCGGGCCATCTGGTGGATTGGCTGCTCACCCGCCCCGGCGCCCGGATCGAGGCCGCCGAGCTCTTGGCGACACTCCTGGGGGCGCTCGCGCCGATCTGGCCGTCAGGGCTTGTCCATGACTGCACACCGCTCGGCGACGCGGCGCATCATCCGGCGGTCAAGCCGGAATACGCGGACGGCATCGTGCCGTTCCACAAACTCAGCCAATGGCTGACCTATTCGCTGATCGAGCCGCTCGAATGGGGCGGCATCGGAGTCGAACGCCTTGATGGCCTCACGGCGCTTGCGGAATACCGCAACGGCGGTCTGCTGGTGGACTTCGGCGTCATCCGCCCGCGCAAGCCGCTCGATCCCGGCGAGAAGCACGCCGTCACGTCCGAGCTGATCGTCGAATGGCGCGCCCTGACGATTGTGTTGATGGACCACCTGCTCGATCCGGTGCGGCAGCGGCTTGGCGTCGGCGCGTCGTTCGCCTTGCCTCACATGCTGCAAGGCGGCACCTGGACTGCCGGGCGTAAGGTCGCGATGGAGAAGCGGCCGCCGAACGGCCCGCCGCCGATCGCGGTTGCCGCCGACGGCACGGTGTTCTGAAAAATCGAGGGGCCGCGCATCACTGCACGGCCCCTCTTCTCAAAGCTCGCTCAGACAGCGGGCTTAGAAACTTTGGAGTTTAGAATTCCTTCCACTCCGGATCGTCGTGGATCGCGGTGGCGAGTTGCGCCTGCATGCCGCGGGCGCCGCCTGCGGCGGCCACACGCGGGGCGCGGCGCGGCGCGGCAGCCTGCGCCTTCGGCATCACGATCGGCTTCGCTTCTGCTCTGGCTTCGACCGCGACGGCCTTGGCGACGACCGGCTTGGCCGTGACCACCTTGGCGTGGGTCATGCCCTCGGCGCCAGCCGCCATGTCGATCTGGAAGAACGCCACCTGCTCGTCCATCGATTTGGCCTGGTGCTCAAGCGTCTTGGCTGTCGCTGCATTCTCCTCGACGAGCGCCGAGTTCTGCTGCGTGACCTCATCCATCTGCGTCAGCGCGCGGTTGACCTGCTCAATGCCTGTCGACTGCTCGATGCTGGCATTCGCGATATCCGAGACGATCGACGCCACCGTCTTGATGGACTCGACGATCTCGTTGAGCGCCGTACCCGCCTGATTGACGAGGTCGACGCCGTCCTTCACTTGGCTGTTCGAGTTGGTGATGAGGTCCTTGATGTCCTTCGCAGCCTGAGAAGAGCGCTGCGCGAGGCTGCGAACTTCGGAGGCCACCACCGCAAAGCCCCTGCCCGCCTCGCCCGCACGGGCCGCCTCAACGGCCGCATTCAGCGCCAGCAGGTTGGTCTGACGCGCGATCTCGTCGATCACGCCGATAATGTCGGAAATCTTGCGCGAGGATTCCTCGATCTTCGCCATAGCTCCGACCGCCTTGGCGACAACCGCGCCACCGCGATCCGCGACCTGTTGCGTCTGCGCGGCCGAGGCGTTCGCCTGCTGGGCGTTCTCGGCGTTCTTCTTCACCGTCGCCGCGATCTCTTCCATCGAGGCCGAAGTCTCCTCGAGCGAGGCGGCCTGCTCTTCGGTGCGCTGCGAGAGATCGGTGGTCGCGGTCGAAATCTCCATCGAAGCGTTGGTCACCTCGCGTGCCGACGACTTCACCTCGGAGATCGTCGAGCGGACCTTGTCCGCCATTGCGCGCACAGCCTCGGCGATCTGCCCCACCTCGTCCTTGCGGCCATCGGCCCTGACGGTCACGGCGAAGTTTCCGTTCGACAGATCCTCGATCGGCTTCACCAGCGCTCGCAGCGGCCGGGCGATCGAAAGCGAGCCGAAGATCGCGGTTCCGATCAGCATGACGATCGTCAGGCCGCTCAGGACCATGCCGAGGCGCTCGGCGTTCGTGGTAACGCGCTGGGCTTCCTGATCGGCGGCCTCGGCGGATTTGCGGGCTTCTTCGCCGATCTCGTCGACCATCTTGTTCATGGCCTGGGCCAGCGGCGCGGTGCGCTCGCGGCCGATCTTCTCGGCATCAGCCGTCAGCGAAGCGATCTTCGCAATCGCAGCGTCGGAAATCTCGGCGTTCGGCGTGCGCGGCTGGAGCGGGAATATCTGATTCTTCAGTTTGATGATCTCGTTGCCCAACCCGATGTATGTGTCGGTGTCGGCCCGCGCCTGCTGCAGGCGGTCACGGCTCGCCGGATTGGTCGTCAACTCCACCATGGTGTTGAGGGCCTTATCCATCCCCTCACGGCGCTCCTTGACCATGTCCTGCGCGGCGTTGATATGCGCCTGCGTGGTCGCGAGGCGGATATCGCGCACGCCCATGAACAGGCCCCGCGCCGAAGCCTTGAAGTCATAGGCTGCCGTCAACAGCGTCTTCTGACGGTTCGCCGCGTCCAGCGCATCCGAGACCGATCGGTTGTTAAGAATCTGGCTGGCCGTCATACCCGCAACAAGAAGGATACCGATCGCGGACGCGGCGGCGAGCTTGGTTCCGATGCGGATGTTGGACAGGCGTATCATCGTCGCAGCTCCTCAGCAGTGCGCTGGGTGGGGGGTGTTGGCGTTGCGCCGGCTTCGCGGCGCCTTGATCATTTCCTCAGGCGGCCACCATCGACGCCGCTTCGGCGGTGTCGAGCTTGGACGTAAACAGATTTCCGAGATCGATGAGCGCGATCATCGCGTTGTCGACCGTCACGAGGCCGGACAGGAACTCGACCTCTGCATTGCTCGCGGTGCGCGGCACCGGCTGGACCTTCGTCGCATCGAACGAAACGATATCGAGCACGCGGTCGGCGAGCAGGCCGACGAGCTGCTGATCGATCTGCACGATGATGACGACATGCAGGGGAGTGGCTTCCGTCACGCCCTGGCCGAAGCGGCAGCGCAGGTCGACGATCGGAACGATCACGCCGCGCAGGTTGAGCACACCGCGAACGTATTCCGGCTGCTTCGGCAGATGCGTGATCTCCGACCAGCCCTTGATCTCTCGCACGGCCATAATGTCCACGCCGTACTGATCGTTGCCGATCGCGAAGCTGATGAATTCGGTGTTGCCGGCTGTGGCGTGACCGGTGTCAGACTGCGCCTGGAAGGTCATGGTGTCGCTCACTCAAGATTACGCGGGCGGTACCGCCACCCTGGCTCTGCGCGAGTCGTGGAATTCGAAAACCCCTGTGAATTCCCGCGTGAAAATACGGAAATTGCCTTCGCTCAGCCGATGCCGCCATCGTACGGGCCCATCGGTTACCAAAGCATCAATTGGTGAGGCGGCGGGCGCCATCGGCCGAGAAGCGCGCGGCGACATTCCGAGCTTCTCCGCATCAGCTCTGGATTCTCGGGATGCGCGGCGACAATACGCCGCGCGGATGGCCGGTTCAGCCGGGTGGATGCAGCAGAGGGGCCGACCGGGAAAAGCTCCGGCGCCCGCGCTTCAATCCGAACAGCGGTTGCGAAAGCTCCGCCACCGCCATCGCCGGATCGCGATTGTCGAGCACGACGAGATCGGCCGGGTTGCCGACGGCGATGCCGTAATCCTTCAGATTCATCAGCTTCGCCGGCAGCGTCGTCACCATATCGAGGCAGGCCGAGAGCTGCTTCGGCTGTCCGGCCTGCGCGGCGTTGGCGTAGAGGTTCGCCATCCGCACCAGCGAGCAATCGCCGAACGGCGTGAAGGGATTGAGCACGTTGTTGGTGGCGAGCGAGCAGGTCACGCCGTGGGCGAGCAGCTTGTGCGCAGGCGCAACACCACGCGGCACGTTGTGATCGTGTGCGCGGCCCATCAGAAATAGGTCAGTGGCCGGCAACACCGTGACCGCAACGCCCGCATCCGCGAGGCGGCGAGCGGTTTCCTCAAGGCGTGCGGGAGGCAAAGCGGAGAGCTTGGTGACATGGCCGATCGCGACACGGCCGCCATAGCCATGCGCCTTGGTCTGGCGGCAGACCTCTTCGAGGTCCATCCACGAGGCATCGATATCGAAATCGAGATGGAAGTCGATATCGATGTCGAAACGGCGCGCGATCTCGAAAATGCGCGCGATCTGCCCATGCGGCTTGCTGTCGGTGTAGGGGCACCCGCCGATCAGATCGGCGCCACGTTCGCAGGCCCTGATCAACAATTCCTCGGTGCCGGGATCGTTGAGCAGGCCTTCCTGCGGAAACACGCAGATCTCTAGGTCAATGGCCCACTCGTAGTCCTTCTTCAGGCGGCGGATCGCCTCGAAACTGCGCAACCCGATGCGCGGGTCCACTTCCACATGCGTGCGCATGCGGGTCGTCCCCTGAACGATCGCTTTCTCCAGCGTCCGGCGGCCCCGGGCGTAAACATCGTCTTCCGTGAAGGCGCGCTTGGCCGCCGCCACTTCGGCGATGGCCTCTTGCAGCGTGCCATCCGCGCGGCAGCGGTCGAGGATGCAGGACTTGTCGAGATGGATATGCGTATCGACGAAACCCGCAACGACGAGACGTCCGCCAACGTCCTCGGACGGCGCATTGGAGGAAATCGCCGGGGCAATCTCGGCGATCTTCCCATCGGCAATGGCAATATCGACGGTGTCGACTCCATTACCAGCCAAGGAACCGCCCAAGCGAGTGTTGCGCAGGATCAGATCGGTCATGGCTACTGCGCAGCCTCGGCGCGGCCGAGATAGGCGGCTTCAAGCGCGGGATCGTGCGCAAGCGCCTCAGCCGTATCGCCGCGAACGATACGGCCGGATTCGAGAACATAGCCGCGATCCGCCACGGTCAACGCCAGCGCCGCCATCTGATCGACCAGCAGGATGGTCACGCCGTCGTCGCGCAATTCCGCCAGCACATCGAACAGCTCGTTGATCATCGCGGGCGAGAGTCCCAGTGAAGGCTCGTCGAGCAGAAGGATGCGCGGCTTCGCCATCAACCCGCGCGCGATGGCGAGCATCTGCTGCTCGCCGCCGGAAAGGAGGCCCGCGCGGCTGTTCAAACGTTCGCGCAGACGCGGGAAGCGCTTCAGCAGCGCTTCAAGCTCGGCTTCGCGGTCCACGTCTTTCCGCGTGTGCGCGCCGAGCATGATGTTGTCGCGCACGGTCAGTTCCGGGAACACCTGACGGCCTTCCGGCACCAGCGCGAGGCCGCTTGCCGCAATCCTGTGGGCGGGGAGATGCGCGATGCTCTTGTTGTTCAAAACGATGGAGCCGGTCACGGGGCGAAGGAGGCCGGTCACCGCGCGCATCGCAGTAGATTTCCCCGCTCCGTTCGCGCCGAGAAGCGCGACCATCTCGCCGGGCTTCACATCGATGGAAACCTCCTCGAGCACCGGCGCAGCGCCATAGCCTGCGCTGAGCTTCAGGCAAGTCAGGATCGCATCCTGCGAGCCGCTCCACGCCACGGCGCGCGGACGCGCGCGCATCTCGCCGTCGCCGAGATAGGCCTTGAGCACGCGCGGATTGCGACGGATGTCCGCGGGCAATCCGGCGGCGATCACCTGACCGGCATCGAGCACAACGATGTGGTCCGAAATACCCATGACGAGCTGCATGTCGTGCTCGACGAGGATCACCGCGACGCCAAGATCGGCGATACGCTGGATCAACGCGCTGAGCGCCGCCTTGTCGGAGCGCATCAGCCCAGCGGCCGGTTCATCGAGCAGCAACACCTGCGGCCGTGTCGCGAGCGAGCGGGCAATCTCGATCAGACGGCGGTCCACGTGCGGCAGGTCGCTGGCAAGCGTCGCGAGTGGGCCGTGATAGCCGGTGAATGAGAGCAAGGCTTCCGCCGCGCGGCGATCATCAGCCTTGGCGACATTCGTGAATGGATCGCCGAGGCGGCCCTGACGCAATGCGACGAGGATGTTGTCGATCACGCTCATGGTGCCGAAGAGCTGCGTGGTCTGATAGGTGCGCGCGATGCCCTCACGCGCCACGCGCCAAGCCGGCGCACCGGCGAGTTCGGCACCCGCGAGCTTCACGCTGCCCGCGTCCGGCTTGTAGAAGCCGCCGATCATATTGAGCACGGTCGTCTTGCCAGCGCCGTTCGGGCCGATGACGCTGGTGATACGCCCGGGCTGCGCGGTGAAGCTCACGTCCGACGCAGCCCTGATGCCGCCGAAGGAAATGCCGATGCCGCGGACCGCGAGCTCGTTGTTCGCCGCCCCCGCCGACAGGAATTTCGCCAGATCGAAGTCCTTCGCCTCCGGTCCGCGCGGATCGACACGGCGCATGGTGCGCGCAATCGTTCCGATGACGCCGTTCGGCGCGATCCAGAGCACCACGAGCAGCAGCGCGCCGACAAACAACAGCCGATATTCGGCCAGGAACGAGAGCAACTCGGGCAGCAGGACCGTGACCGCCGCGCCAACGACCGGCCCCAGCACCCAGCCCGATCCGCCGACGATCACCGCTAGCAGGAACAGGATCGACTGCGAGAACGGAAACGAGTCCGGCGCGACGAACATCATCAGCGGCGCGAAGATCGCGCCCGCCAATCCCGTGAAAACCGCCGAGAGCGCGAAGGCCGCCGTCTTGATCGTGACCGGATTCAAGCCGATCGAGCGCGCCGCGGTCTCGCTGTCGCAGACCGCGACCATCGCCTTGCCCCAGGCGCTGTTGGCGAGCCGATGAAAGAGATAGAGCGAACCGCCGGCGAGCACGGTCGCGAGCAGCGCCATCTCCTTTTCGGTGAACGTGTGTCCGCCGATGGTCGGCGGCACGAGGCCCATCAGGCCGTTCTGACCGCCGGTCAGATCCTTCCACTCGATGGTGCCGTGCTGGACGATGAAGGCGAAGGCGATGGTGACCATCGCGAGGTAAGGCCCCGCGACACGCAGCGCCGGAAGCGCCAGCACCGCGCCGACCGCGCCTGCGACCACACCGGAAATCGGGAACGCGAGCCAGAAGCTCATGCCCTTCATGGTCAGGATCGCTGCCGTATAGGCACCGATGGCATAGAAGCCGACATGGCCGAGCGACACCTGCCCGGCGAGCCCGAGCAGGATGTTGAGCCCGACGCCAACGACTGTCGTGAGAGCAAGCAACGCCAGGATGAAATGCGTGTAGCCTTCCGCCCCGAAGATCAGCGCGACGCCCGCCACGGTCAGCGCGACGATGGCGAGCGTCATGTTGGACGGCATGAGACGCGGCATCGTCATACCTTCTTTGTCGCGGCGCGGCCGAGGAGCCCGTTGGGCATGGCGGCGAGCGCGAGGATGACGACGGTGAAGGCGACGATCTGCGTGTAGGTCGATCCGGCAAAGGCGGTGACCGACGCTTCGATCAATCCGTAGATCAGACCCGCCAGCATCACGCCCGACGCCGAGGTGATGCCGCCGAGGATCGCAACGGCGAAGGCCTTGATACCGAACAGCATACCCATCTCGGAATGCACGCTGAACAGCGGCGCGATCAGAAGGCCGGCGAGGCCCGCGAGCGCGGTCGAGAGCGCGAACGAGAACGCAATCGCCATCCGCACGTTAATGCCCATGAGCCGCGCGGCGTCCTTGTTCTGCACCACCGCGAGCAACGCCTTGCCGAGCCGCGTGTACCGGAACGCCAGCGACAGCGCGACCGCGATGCCGAGACCGACGATAGGGATGATGAGTTGCAGCGGAAACACGCCAGTGCCGAACAGCTCGATCGGCTTCTGCGCCAGAACCGACGGAAAGCCGCGCGGCTCCTTGCCGAACGTGAACAACACGATGTTGTCGAGCACGATGCCGCCAGCGACCGTCGCCATCAGCCAGCCGTTTGAGCCGCGCTCGGCGAAGGGCCGCACCAGCGTGCGCTCCACAAGCAATCCGAATACGGCGCAAAGGAGCAGCGCCATTGCCGCCGCGAGCGGCAGCGGCCAGCCGAGCGTCACCGCGAAGGTGTAGCCCAGCACGGCTCCGAGCATCATCGAGGAGCCCTGCGAGAAGTTGACGGTGTTCGAGACGACGTAGGTGACGTGGTAGCCGAGCGCGATCAGCCCATACATGCTTCCGACAGCTAACCCGGTCACAATCGCGGAGATCAGCAGCATGGCCCGGCCCGGCGTTTGAGACACAACAGCGGGACGCGAGGATGATCCCGCGTCCCGCCGCGCGTGTCGATCAGGTTAGTTCGTCAGCGGAAGGATCTGGCCTTCCTTGAAGTAGGTGAAGATGTAGTCGTCCGACGACAGCGCATCCTGGTTCGTCGGCGAGAACGGCTTCGAGTATTTCTTGATCAGGCCGTCGTAGTTGTCGATCGCGTAGTAACCCTCGCGGATCTTCGCGCCATCGGTCGAGCCTGCCTTGGCGATCGCGAGCGCCGTCAGTTGCATCGCGTCGTAGGCGTTGGCGATGCCGACCGCGGGCGTCACGTCCGCGAGCGACTGGATCGCCGGATACTTCTTCTTCAGCGCAGCGAGCACGCTCTCCGCCTTCGGCGACATCTTGCCGGAGAAGCTGAAGGTCTGGATGAAGTGGACCTTCTGGCCGCTCGGACCCGCGAGTTCGCTGAAGCGTCCGCCGGCCGGTCCCCAGTGCGAAACGATCGGCACGTCCCAGCCCATGCGGTCGAGCGATTTGACGACCTGCGACGACGGCGCGACATTCGCGACCATGAACAGCACGTCGGCGCCCGCCTGCTTCAGGCGCGTGAGCTGCGGCACCACATCGACGTCCGCGTCCTGGAACTTCTCGATCGCGGCGAACGGAATGTTCTTCTCGGCGAGTGCAGCCTTGAGGCCCGCCTCGTTCGACTCGCCCCACGGGTTGTTGATCAGGATCATGCCCGGCTTCTTCGCGGCGTATTTCTTGACGGCATAATCGACCAGCGCCTTGTCGACGAGAACGTCCACCGCTGAGACGCGGAATACGTAGTTCTCAGCCGCGCCGTTGCGCGTGATCGGCGTGCCCGCCGCCCAGACGCCCATGAACGGCACCTTGCTCTGGTTCGCGAATGGCACGATGGCCATCGACACCGGCGTGTCGAGACCGCCGAACATCATCGCCACCTTCTCGCGCTGCACCAGTTCGCGCGCGGCGACGACGCCCTTTGCCGGATTGCTTTCGTCATCGCGGACGACAAGCTCGACCTTCTTGCCGAGCACGCCGCCCTTGGCGTTGATCTCGTCGATCGCGACCGAGAGGCCGCGGACGATGGCCTCACCCGACTTGGCGGATTGGCCGGACATGGCTGCGACGAGGCCGACCTTCAGCGTGTCCTGCGCCATCGCGGGGACCGCGATGGCCGTTGCGGCAGCGGCGGCACCGACGAGAAGCAGGCGGCGCGTCAGATGCGAAATTCTGGAATAAACGGGCATGGCAGTTCCCTCTCCGGAGAAGTGGACCGCACGCTCCCTCGCAAGGGACATGCCAGAGCGGGCTCCCTGAAAACCCGCGAGAATCCTGGCTTGCCGAAGGACCGCACGCCCACAGCCTAGGCAATTGCACACACAATAAGCATAATCGTATGCAGTAGTGTATGCAATCTGATCATTCTTCGAATACTATTCGTTGGCCGGAAAAATGCATGGTCTGAACCGAGCCGGATCGCCGCCAACGACTTGAGCGATCCGTTGCCGGAAGCAACTGTCTAACGGAGCCCCATCATGTCACCCGCATCCGCTGTTGCCAAAGTGATCGCGCCTTCGGACGAAACCGCGCAGGCGGCCGAGATCGTCGAGAAGTTCCTGGTCGCGTCGATGGTGCCCGATCCGGAGACCGCGGCCAAGTACATCGCCGAGCCGCTGAAGCTCACGTTCACGGGCGGCCGCAAGTTCACTCACCCGCGCGAGAGCACGGCGTTCAACGCCAAGCGCTACAAGTGGGTGAAGAAGAAGATGGAGCGATCGGACGTCGCGCCCGGCGACGGCGAGACGATCGTCTACAACACCGGCACGCTCTACGGCGAATGGCCGGACGGCACGCCGTTCGAAGGCAACCGTTACGTCGATCGCTTCGTCGTGCGCGGCGGCAAGATCGTGCAGATGGATGTGTGGAACGACAGCGCGGAGCGTTTGCTCACGCGGAATGGCATCGACGCGTAGCGTTAGATGCGCACTTGTAGCCGTAGTAGCCGTAGGGTGGGCAAAGGTGCCACAAGCGCGTTCACGCGCGTCTTCGACGCGCTATGGCACCGTGCCCACCGAAACGAAAAGGGGTGGGCTCGCTTCGCTTAGCCCACCCTACGATTCGGATCGATGATCGGTGCCGCCGCAATTCAGTCTCCACGCAGCCTGTTCTCGTAGATGTAGAGATTGCTGATCTTGCAGTAATCGACGCTGGCGTCGAAATACGTTCCGTCGGTGAAGCGGATCTGTGTGCGCACCGTGCAATCGCCCTTGTCGGTACCGAAGTCCATATCGAAGTGGTCGCCCGGCTCGATGCGGTCACTGATCCAGTTGCTGCTCCACTCGCCGTCTTCCTGCGTGCGGAACTCGATCGCTGCGGTGTTGGACTTGTTATAGACCTTGAATTTCCAGGAAGCGGCGCTTGCGCCGCCGCTGAACGCCAGCGCGCCGATCATGGCTGCGGCGAAGGAAAACGAAGCGAATTTCGACATGGATGCCCCCACGTTTCACTGACGGCGCAGGCCCGAAGACGGCTCGGAGCGCGCCGCGACCGAACATCGCACATGGTCGCAATTTCTCAATGAACGTCAGGGGTTTGGACTGGCAGAAAAGAGTCCCGCTCAGCGCAAAATCGTGAGACAGGAGCCAAAGTCGGCCAGGCTTGCCTCGCGATTGAGCCTCAGCCGCGGCGCGCCCGCTTCGATCCATTCCCCGAGCCGTTCGGCTTCGTCTCTTCGGAATAGGACGCGAGGATATCCTTGAGTTCGCGGTTCTTCGGCGGCCGCGCCACGATCAGCGCGCGGCCCGCCACCGCCTCGAGGTGCTCGTCCATCACGGCGGACGCGCGCTTGGCATCGCCTGCCGCAAGCGCCGCGATGATCAGGCGATGCTCGTTCACCGCGCATTCCGACGAATGCGGGCGCGAATAAAGCGCGAGGATCAGCCCGCAGCGCGACGACACTTCGCTGACGTAGCGCGCCAGCACCGGACTGCCGGTCATCTCCGCGAGAAGGATATGAAATTCGGTCGCAAGCCGGATCGAGAGCGGCTCGTTGTTGCCGCGCGCCCTCTCCTCCTCGGCGACGTGAGCCTCAAGCTGCTTGATCTGCTCGCGCTTCAGCCGGCCGGCGAGGCGCGACATGACGAGGCGCTCGAGCCCGAGGCGCACGTCGAAAATATCGCGCGCCTCCTCCCAGCTTGGCGTGGCGACGGCCGCGCCGCGGTTGCGTCGAAGCTCGACCAAACCCTCGGCAGCCAACTGGCCTAATGCGTGGCGAACGATGGTACGGCTCGCGCCGAACCGCTCGCCGATCGCATCCTCGGGCAGCTTGGCGCCCGGCTCGAGAGCCTGCTCGATGATCGCGTGGCGCAGCGCTTTGTAGATCTGCCCTGCCCGGTCAGGCTTCTGGGCCTTGGCCATGAAACGATCGCTCCGGTGTCTCGTGCTTTATGAGCGCGGGACACCGGAGCGTCAATCCGGTCGATGAAGCGGCAGGAGGCGCGAAGTGGCGCCGAAATGATCAGCGTTCGACGAACGCCTTCTCGATCACGAAGTGGCCCGGCTCCGAATGGTTGCCCTCGGTGAAGCCGCGCTCTTCGAAGATGTCGGTGAGGTCGGTCAGCATCGCCGGGCTGCCGCACATCATGATGCGGTCGGTCTCGATATCGAGCGGCGAGAGCCCGCAATCGTCGAACATCTTGTTGGTGGTGATGAGGTCGGTGATGCGGCCGCGGTTACGGAACGGCTCGCGCGTCACGGTCGGATAATAGTGCAGCTTGCCTTCCAACAGCTCGCCGAACAGCTCGTCCTTGCGGAGGCCCTCGACGAGCGTCTCGCCGTAGGTGAGTTCCGAAACCTGGCGGCAGCCGTGCACGAGAACGATCGTCTCGTAGCGCTCGTACACCTCCGGGTCCTTGATCACGCTCGCGAAGGGCGCAAGGCCCGTACCGGTGGAGAGCAGCAGCAGGCGCTTGCCCGGCAGCAGGTTGTCGACGATCAGCGTGCCCGTCGGCTTGCGGCCGACCAGAACGATATCGCCCTTCTGGATGCGCTGGAGCCGCGAGGTGAGCGGACCGTCCTGCACCTTGATGCTGAAGAACTCGAGGTTCTCTTCGTGGTTCGCGCTCGCCATGCTGTAGGCGCGCAAGAGCGGCCGGCCTTCGACCTCGAGGCCCATCATGACGAACTGGCCGTTCTGGAAGCGGAAGCCGGGATCGCGGGTGGTCTTGAAGCTGAAGAGGGTGTCGGTCCAATGACGAACGTCGATGACCTGTTCTTGGTTAAAGGCAGCCATTAAGAAGTCCTGTCCTCGAATTCGCGAATATCGCGGCCACACGAGTAACAGGAAGATGGCAAGAATAAATCGCTGAACGCCTTGTTCTGTCGATTAATCTTACAATTTCCGAAGGCGCGCCGAATTTGGAAGAATCCTTCGCGGACGCGGAGCTATCGGAAATTTATTGCTCTGCTTTTCACGCGGAATCGGCCTGCAATATTTGCAGACGTTCTAAACTGAGCACGATTCAGCCGCCGCGCACCCGCTTCAGCATGCGCTCGACGTTGGCGACCGGCGTATCGGGCAGAATGCCGTGGCCCAGGTTGAAGATGAACGGCCCGCCCGAAAACGCGGCCATCACCTCATCCACCGCGCGGTCGAGCGCATCGCCGCCGGCGCGCAGTACCTCCGGATCGAGATGGCCCTGCACCGGTACGCGCGATTGGATGTGCTCGCGCGCGAATGTGCGGTCGATCGCCGTTTCCAGGCTCACTGCATTCACGCCGGTCTCCTCGACATAGCGCGGGATGCCCTGCCCCGCGCCGCGCGGGAAGCCGATGAATTTCGTGCCAGGTTTCCTGGCGCGGACCGCAGCCACAAGTTTCTTTGTCGGCTGCACACTCCAACGCTCAAATTCATCCGGCGGCAGAGCGCCCGCCCAGGTGTCGAAGATCTGCAAGCACTCCGCGCCCGCATCGAGCTGCTTCACCAGATAATCGGCCGACGCCTCGACCAGCTTGTCGACCAAAATTCCAAAGCCTTTCGGATCGCGCTTCGCGAATTCCTTCGCCGGCGCCTGATCTGGCGTGCCGCGGCCCGCCACCATGTAGGTCGCGACCGTCCACGGCGCGCCGCAGAAGCCGATCAACGGCACGTTGTCCGGCAGTCCCGCGCGCACGCGCTTCACCGTCTCATAGATCGGCGCAAGCACCGAACCGTCTGCCTCCGCACGCAGACGGTTCAAACCGCTCGCATCGGGGATCGGATCGAGCCGCGGCCCTTCTCCCTCCACGAAGCGCACGGTCTGTCCGAGCGCATGCGGGATGACGAGAATGTCGGAAAAGAGAATTGCCGCGTCGAAGCCGAAACGCCGGATCGGCTGAAGTGTCACCTCCGCCGCCATCTCCGGATTGAAGCAGAGATTGAGAAAGCTCCCGGCCTTCTCGCGCACCGCGCGATACTCCGGCAGATAGCGCCCGGCTTGGCGCATCATCCACACCGGCGGCACGGGCTGACGGCGGCCCGACAGGACTTCGAGGAACGGCTTGCTCACGGGCAAACCCGTACCACACTTCGCGCTGGAAAAGACAACACCCGGCCAAGAGATGAGCCCACGTGGCCGGGTGTCACACTTATATATAGAGAGAGCCGTTCGGCTGCTCAGAACGAGCCGGCCGGAAGCCGATAAACGTCCGGGCTCTTCGCGTCGGCGACGTAGAACAGCACCAGCGCCGTCGGCGTCAGGATGCGCTGGTCCTTCTCGCCTTGCGCGAAGGTGCCTTGCAGGATCAGCATCGTGGTGCGGTCCTTGGCGTCGCTGCCGCGGAACATCAGCACGCCGCCGTTGATCGGCATGTTGGTCGCAACCGTGTCGGGCTTATAGCCGGCCGCGAGAAAATGCGTGCGCAGGACCGTCGAGTTCGAGAACAATTGCTCCGGCGTCATCTTGTCGTCGATCGCCTTCGACCATGCGATGCCCACTTGAATGAGCGTCTTCGTCTTGAAGCCGAACACGTAGGAGACCTCGGCCGTGCCGCCGCCCGGCAGCACGTCCGTGGCCTTGATGGTGAGCACCTTGGTCTGCTCGCTCGGGTTGGTGTCGGCGCGGATCGCGTCGGCCTTCACGCCGAAGTCCTTGGCGATCGCGTTGCGCACGTCGTTCTCCGACATGCCGAACTTCGCCGAACGGAAGCCCGAGACGTCAGCCGTCTGCGGCATCACATTGGCCGCGCCTGCGGGAGCTGCGGGCGGCGCCGCGGCGGTGTCGCGGCGGGCCTGAGCCTGCGCGGCCAAAGGCCACGCGGCGAGAAGTGAAAGCGTAAGAAGCAACGCAGACGAACCGTGGCGCATCGAGATCATGTCAGCCTCACCAGCCTATTCGGAGTTGCCGCCCAGCCTAGCGCGGACGGTGTTTCAAGGACACTACAAACCCAGGGTTTACGCCGAATTGACAGCAGCGGACGCATTCCGCAGCTGTCCGTTGGCGCTTATTTCACCGTGACCGCGAAGAACGTGGCCGGGGTGAAGTTCTGCAACGGAGCGAGGCTGTCGGCCTTGAGCGCCGGCTCGCCGGCCTGCTGCGTCGCCGCGGCCTCCGAAAGCGCCACGAACTTCTGCGTCTTGCCATCAAGAATGCCCGTGACGCCGCCGACGGTCTTGGTCCCCGCATCATAGCTCAGGAGAACCTGACGGCCTGAGATCGGATCGTTGGCGATGATGCCTTCGCCGTCGTCCGACACCTTGATGGCGAGGAGCCACGCCGCGGGCGTTCCGGCGCCGCCTAGCATGACCGGGCCCTTGCCGAGCATCGCCAGCATATCGGTCTTGCCGGCTTCGACCGGGAAGCCGTTGCCCGCGGCCGGCGACACGGTCTTGTCCGCACCATCGGAGAAGGTGACCCGGCCAGTGACCGGCTTGCCTTCGGAGCCCTTGCCCCAGCCGGCGTCGCTGCCGGTCCAGAAGCTGTCGATCATGAAGTCCGCCGCGCTGCCGGACTGTGCCGCGCGCGCGATCATGGTGAGGAGTGCCGCCTGGCTCGCCTTGTCCGCGTAGTCCGGCACCTGGAGCTGCGAATACTGGTTCCCGTCGAACACGCTGATCGGCTGGTAGATGAAACCGTTGTTCGTCCGGTTGGCGGTGATCGGGTTGCTCGTGGTGACGACGCCGTTGGTCTGCTGCTCGTCGTCCGCGCGCATGCCGGGGGTGCTGGGCGAGCCGGCCGCGCCTGTGGTGAACGAGATCGTCGTCGGCCCCGTGGACGTGTTCTGGAACGAGATGTTTACGCCCGGCGCCGGGGTCCTGATCGTCGGCGGCGTGGCCTGGCTGGTCGGATTGCTCGGCGCCGCGATCACCTTCAGCGCCGTAGCGTTGCCGGCCGCCTGCACGAAGATGTAGTTGGCCGCGCTGAGCCCCGAACCGTAGATGCCGTAGTTGCCCGGCAGCGAAGAAGTGTCAGCCGGAGAGTTCCAGGCCACAGCACCTGTCGTCGCCGTCCCGAGCGTCTCGCCGTTGACGAAGCCGGTCACGGTGCCGCTGAACGCCGGGTTCGGCGTGCCGACCGTACGTTCCGCGGTGTTGGCGAGGTAGGTCAGCGTCGCCGGCGTCACGGTCAGGTTGGCAGTGCCGCTGACGTTTACGCTGTAGCCGTTGAGACCGGCGAGCGAACCGAGCGCAATCGTGATCAGATACGGGCCGCCCGCGACTGTCGCGTTTGCGGCCGAGCCCGCCGAGGTGAGGATCGGCGTGCCGGTGGTTGCCGTGGCGAGCGTGTCAGCGAGATAGGCGCCGGCCACGCCGGGCTGAAGACCGGACGACGCCGAATAGGCCAGGACCGGAATCTGGCCGTAGACCTTGCTCATGTTGTCCGGCGAGACCGTCACCGTCGGCGCGAACGCAAACACGTAGCGATTGCCGGACGCGGTCACCGGCGCGGGATAAGTCGTCGCCCAGATCGCGGTGTTGTTGCTGTTGAGGCCGTTGTAGTCGGCGGCCGTGCCCGGCGCGCTCGCGTAGATCAGCCAGCGGCCCGCCGAGCTCGCGACCGCATCGCTGCCGCGGTTGTTCTTGAAGGTGGCGCCGGCCAGAACGATCTCGCTGTTCGCGATCACGCGTGCGAGCGTATCGATGGTGATGCCGCCGGAGCCCGCGTCGACCGTCACGCCGCCATTCGCCGATGCGATACCGTTGCTCGACGAGATCGAGCCGATCGTGAGGCTGCCGTCCTGCTTGTAGCTGAACGCGCCATTGGCCGAACCGACAATGGTGCTGACTCCGTGGTTCGTCGAATTCGAAAGATTCACGCTGCCCGTTGTCGCGACCGCGCGAAGGCTGGCGGCCAGAATTCTGCCGTTCGCCGTGTCGGTGATATCCCGGTCGGCAAGCAGGGTGACGGTTTGGGTGGCTCCGATGCCGCTGTCGACCTGAATGTCGCGGGCCGCAGAGAGCAACACGTCGTTGCCCGCGATTCCACCACATCCGCAGCCGTTGACCACGATGTCGCGGCCGGCCGTGGCCGACACAGTGCCGAATGCCTGGACCGCGCCTGTCACATCGATGTCGTGGCCCGCATTGAGCGTGAGGTCCGTTCCAGCGAACACGGACGCGCCGGTCGGAACCACGATATCGCTGCTCGTTCCGAGCGCTGTCAGACTGACCGCGCCGTTGGCCGACCCCACTCCGACGTTTCCAATCGTCAGCGACCGCGATGTGGTCGCGCTGAAATCGCCACGGCTCAGAGCGTTGATCTCGGCGAAGTCGTTGGTTGACGAATTCAGCGAAGCGCCCGTGATGGCTTGAACGTTCAGCGTCTGGGCGGTGATCGCGCCGGCCGATTGCGTGACGGTGTCCCCCGCCAGGTAGACCGCTCCGGTCCCGGCATTGAGGTTCGCATTGAGCGTCAGGGTGCCGCCACCGCAACTGCAACCAGCGGTCAGGTAGAGAGCACCATTGGCGCTGCTGGTGTCGATGTTGGCGCCGACAGCCTGCGTCAGATTGCTGTCCGAAGCGACGTTATAGCCGCCGCCGGCCGTTGCCGCGCCGGTGATGGTGAGGGCCGTGGCATTGTAGAGCGCGAAAGCGCCCAGACCGATGCTGACGGTGCCGAGATTGGCGATCTTGTTGATATTGACGTGGTTGACGCTGTCGAAGCCGTCCAACGTCACGTTCGGGTTGGCGCCGGTCATGTGCGCGACTTTGAACGTGTTGGTCTCAATAGCGTCGTTCGCGCCCGTGGCCTGCGCGATATTTCCACCCGCCGTCAGGGTCACCGAGGCGCTGGTGCCCGCGGTGCGGATGCCTGGGCCGCCCAAGCCTCCGGTGAACGGCGCCACATCGAACGGGCCTATCAAAGCGGCGATATCAGCAGCGTAGGAAATGCTCGAGATCCCGCCGATGGTGTAGGCCGACGAGTTGGTGAAGTTGATGTTGCCGCCGGTCAGATTGACCAACGTGACGTTGCCGGTGATCGCATTGGTCGTGCTGTCGAGCGTGATGTTGCCGGTGCTGCTGCCGATACAGGCGTTGCAGAGGAACGCGAGCAGGTCCTTGCCCTTAAGCCCGCCCGACGTCTGATTGATCCCGGCGTTCGACCTGAGGCCGATCGAACCGTCCGCACCGCCGCTGCCGCGCGCATCAAGATTGGCGCTGAGCGTCAGCACGCCGGCGCTGTAGCCGTTGATATGACCGCCGTTGGAGGTCAGATCGCCGACGATAGCCAGAGTGCCGTTGTTGTTGCCGACGGCGATCTCGCCGCCGTTGGTGGTAATCGGGCCGATGTTGATGTTGCTGCCGCCGCCATAGGCAATGAAGTGCTTGCCGGCCCCGCTGACGGAGCCCTTGACCAGCCCGGCCGCGACGCCCGGGGCGAGACTGACCGTGTCCACCGCGGTGATGTCGAGCGTGCCGGCGCCGGTCGCCCCGATGAACACGATCGGGTTCACCTGCGTGACTCCGGCCGTGGTGAAAAGATTGACCGCATCGGTCGGGATGGTGGCCTGGCCGAGTTGGATCGCGCCCGCCGTGGTCGTGCCGGACCGGGTCTTACCGACGTTGAACGCGCTCATGCCGATGAACTGATTGAGTTCGCCGCTGGCGTTGTCGAGCACGAGGCCGGCCGGCGTCGGAGCGTCACCGAGGGTGATGGCCCGGCCCGCCGTCACCGTCGCGATGTTGACCGAGCCGGTGTTACGCACCGGGGCCGCGATCGTCATGTCGTCGGCGGTGAGGAAGACATTGCCCGCCCCTGCATCGACCTGCGCAGCGATGGTCAGCGTGCCGCCAGCGCCGGTCGTGATCGAGACGACGCCGCCGTTCGAAGCAACCTCGGCCCCGATCGTCACGTCGGCGCCCGACAGAGTGATGTCGGCGTTCGAGGTGATCGTCGCGTTGGTTCCAAGGCTGCCGGTGTTGCTGATGGTGACACCGCCAAGCGCCGATACCGCGTCGACGACCTTCAGGATGCCGGCGAAATTGTCAGCCAAGTTGAGCGCGCCCGTTCCCAGCGTCACTGGGCCGAGATACGCGATCTGGTTGTTGGCCGCCGCGGTCAGCGTGGCGTTGCCGTCGTTGGTCGTCAAAGTCAGCGTGCCGGTCGTGATCGCGCCCGATGCGTTCTGCGTGATCGCAGCACCCACGTCCGTCGTGGTCAGAGACACGGTACCATTCAAGCCGCCGTTGAGCGTGTTGTTGATCGCCAGAGCGCCGGCGGTCTGCAGCGTGATGCCGCCGGTCGCCGTGACCGCGCCGGTGACCGTAAGGCCGCCGACGGAGTTGAGCAGAGAAAGCGCGCCGGCGCCGAGAGTGGTCGTTCCAACCGCGCCGATCTGGTTGGCGGCGTTGGTCAGGGTCATGTCCTTGTCGGTCGTCTGACCCTGGACCGTACCGGCGATGATGCGATCGCCGGCGTTGCCGCCCTGCGCAATCGCGCCGCTGTCCGAACGAAGCGTCAGGACCTTGGTCGAACCGATCGTGACGCCGCCGAAGGTGAAGCTGCCTCCAAATGCGGCCGGCGTGAGCGAACCAATGTTCAGATCGCCGGTGTTTCGCAGGGCCACGTCACCGCTGGTGTTGAGGACGACGAAATTCCCCGAAACCGCGTTGGCCTGATCCAGCGTGATCGATCCGCCCGTCGCCTGAAGCAGCAGACCGCCGCCGGCGGTGACCGTTCCAAGGGCCGTTTGAGTGATATTGCCCGTGTTGGCCGCAATCACGACATCGGTGCCGGCCGTAACCCCGTCGGTGGAGCCGACCTGGTCGAGCGCAACTCCCGTGCTGTTGAACAGCACGACGTATCCGGTCGTCGCCTTGGCCGCGAAGGTTCCGATCGTGTTGGAAAGCGTCTGCCTGAGATCCACGTTGGTCGCGGCAGTCGCCGAAAGCTTGGCGCCCGACAGAGCTCCGCCCGCATTCTCGATGACCGAGCCGCCGGTCGAGGCGAGAGAGATCACGCCGGTCGTGCCATTGGCGGTGACCGCCACGGGG
>BFBZ01000015.1_pt73 | contig 32258 bp, 26 predicted proteins | sample 1888401 | NCBI WGS metagenome assembly BFBZ01 (sample SAMD00112614, study PRJDB3348) | symbiont metagenome | host: Chara braunii
CTAGCTCCTAGGCGGTGCGTGGCCGAGAGCGGCCGCAAGCCCCGCTCCGTTTGACCCGACAGGATTCCGTGATGAAAGCCTATGTCTACGGCGCCCAGGGCGCCGCGATCACCGATGTCGCCAAGCCCACGCCGACGGGCACCCAGGTGTTGGTGCGCGTGCGCGCCTGCGGCCTCAATCGCGCCGACCTCGGCATGACCAAAGGACATGCGCACGGCGCCGCCGGCGGCGTCGGCACCGTGCTCGGCATGGAATGGGCCGGCGAGGTCGCCGAGCTCGGCCCCGACGCCAAGGGCCTGAAGGTCGGCGACAAGGTGATGGGATCGGGCGCCGCCGCCTTCGCCGAATACACCCTCGCCGATCATGGCCGGCTGTTCCACGCGCCGTCGAACATGAATTTCGACGAGGCCGCAACGCTGCCGATCGCACTCACCACCATGCACAACGCCGTCGTCACCAATGGCGCGTTGCAGCCGGGCCAGCGGGTGCTGATCCAGGGCGCGAGCTCCGGCGTCGGACTGATGGCGATGCAGATCGCGAAGCTCAAGGGGGCCTCGCTCGTGATCGGCTCCTCCACCGATGCGACGCGCCGCGCGCGTCTGACGGAATTCGGCGCCGATCTCGCGATCGATTCCAGCGACCCCGCCTGGGTCGATCAGGTGCGCGAAGCCACCGCCGGCGAGGGCGTCGATCTGATCGTCGACCAGGTGTCCGGCAGTGTCGCCAACCAGAACCTCGCCGCGACCAAGGTGCTCGGACGCATCGTCAATGTCGGTCGCCTCGGCGGCACCCATGCCGACTTCAATTTCGATCTCCACGCAGCCCGCCGCATCACCTATGTCGGCGTCACCTTCCGCACGCGCTCGATCGCGGAGATCCGCGAGATCTTCGCCGAGGTGAAGCGCGACATCTGGGGCTCCGTGGAATCCCGGACATTGCGGCTTCCGATCGACAGCGTCTTCGCGTTCGACGACATCGGCCGGGCATTCGCCCGCATGGAAGAGAACAAGCATCTCGGCAAGATCGTGGTGACCTTGTGAGCCGAACGGCCTGATATTTAGACGCAATCAAAACAGTGCACGGCAAACACGGTTTCGGCGCGCGATGCCGGCTTTCACGGCGGGGCATCGGCTGCTAAATCCGCGCCCATGAACGACGCCGTCTCCCATGTCGATTCCGGAAAGGTCCGCGTCGCTGCGATTTCGATCGCGGCGAGCGCCAGCATGGCCGCGGCGAAGTTCGTCGTCGGCGTCCTGATCGGCAGCCTCGCGCTGGTCTCGGAGGCGTTGCACAGCGCGGTAGACGTCGTCGCGACCGTCATCACCTGGATGGTCGTTCGGGTATCGGACCGGCCCGCCGATGACGAACATCATTATGGCCATGGCAAACTGGAGAGCCTGTCGGCACTCGGCGTGATCGCCCTGCTCTACGTGCTTGCCGGCGGCGTGCTGGTCGAATCGGTCAGCCGCTTGCGCGAGGCGGCGCCGCCGCCGACGCTCTCGGCCGTTCCATTCCTGGTTCTGCTCATCGACATCGCCGTCAACTTCTGGCGCGCCCGCGCGCTGCATCGGGCGGCTCACGAGACGCACAGCCAGGCGCTGGCGGCGGATGCGCTGCATTTCGCCTCGGACGTGCTGGGCTCGGTCGCCGTGATCGCCGGTCTTGTGCTGACGGCGCTCGGATTCTGGTGGGGCGATTCCGCCGCGGCCATCGCGGTGGCGCTGATGATCTCGGTGCTCGGCCTGCGGCTGGCGCGCTCCACCGTGGAAACCCTGCTCGACCGCGCGCCGGACGGGGCGGCCGAGAAGGCGCGCGCCGCGATCCGGTCCGTGGCCGGCGTCGTCGACGTCGAGCGGCTGCGCGTCCGCCTCGTCGGCGCGACGCATTTCGTCGATGCCACGGTGCAGGTGCCGCGCACCTACCCGATCGACCGCGTTCATGACATCAAGCGCGACGCGCAGGCCGCCGTCGATGCCAGCCTCGCCGGTGCGGACGTGACCTTCACGACCGTGCCGGTCGCGCTGAGCAATGAGAGCGTGCGCGAGCGCATCATGGTGATCGCGCGCAATTCCGGCCTCGCCATCCATCACGTCACCGTCCACGACGTTGGCGGACGGCTGATCGTGGCCATCGACCTCGAGGTCGACGGCGACATGACCCTGGTCGCGGCGCATGCGATCGCGCACGAGCTGGAGCGCAGCATCCGCGAGGAGTTCGGCGCCGACGTCGAGGTCGACACGCATATCGAACCGYTGGAGCCGGAATTACCGTTCGGCGTCGACTCACCGCCCGAGTTTGTTGCGCAGATCGCAGCAGCCTTGCAGCGCTTCGCGGCCGAGACCGACATGTACGACGTGCACAATGTCCGCGTCCGCAACACCGAAGCCGGCGAGATCGTCAACTTTCACTGCCGCGCCGCGCCGTCCATGAGCGTGCTGAAGGTGCACGACAATGTCGATCACATCGAGCGCGGGCTGCGGCGCGCGTTCCCGAGCGTCAAGCGCGTCATCAGCCACGCCGAGCCGCCACACGGCTAAAGTCTAAACGTCACGCTCCGTTCCCGCTTCGGACTCGCTCCGCCGGCTTTTTGCCATGGCAAATCCGCATTGGATAAGATTTATTAGCTTTTGCCAAATCGTTGACTCTCGACAGCCCGACAAATCTGGATTCAAATTGACTTGATTCGGAAGCGGCTGGGGCTCTTTCGAAATTCGGGTATCCAGGAAGTCTCGGGGGTCTACAGCATGGCGCGTGCGCATGCCGCGAACGCGTGCGTCCAATCTTCTGATTCCATCAAGGGGTTGGCGCAATCGATCGCGAAACCGGCCTATCAAAGGCTGCTGACTGCTGAGCCGGTATTGCGTCGTGCTGTCCCTACTTTGATCATCGCCTTTCTTGTCACCATCTGCCTCGGCGCCTTCGTCCAGGTGCTCGACCAGAGCCGGCAGAAGCGCGCCGCGACCAAGCGCGACCTCACCGCGGTCTCCGACCTGCTCGCGGACCGCATCGGCCATCTGGCGATGCGTCCGGACCGGGTTGCCCATATCGAGCACCTGCAGAGCCTGCTGCCGGATATGATTCCCGCCTGGGGCGCCGCGCCCGGCCGCCACGTGATCGTCACCGGCGCCGACCACCGCATCCTGGCCCGCGTGCCGGTCGATGCCGCGCTCGGCGAGAACGACCGCATCCTCGACCTGATCTCGACGGCCCAGCTGCTGGCGACGCCGGGGCTGCAGGGCGCGGTCACCGAGATCACGCTGCCGAACGGCCGGCCGGCATTTGCGATCTCACAGCTGATCAAGGCCCTGCCCGGCCGCGTCGTCATCATCCAGGAGAAGCTGGAGCCGATCTGGGGATCGGACGCCGCGCTGTCSGTCACGCTGTCCGCCACCACCGGCTTCGTCGTGCTGATCCTCGGCTTCGCCTTCCACTGGCAGTCGACCCGCGCTCGCGAGGGCGACCTCATCAACGACGCCGTGCGCGGACGGATCGACACCGCGCTCAACCGCGGCCGCTGCGGCCTGTGGGACTGGGACCTGTCGCGCGGCCGGATTTTCTGGTCGAACTCGATGTTCGAGATGCTCGGCCTCGACAACCGCACCGACCTCCTCACCTTCGGCGAGGTCAATGCGCTGGTGAACTCAGACGACATCGACCTGTTCGCGATCGCCGACCAGCTGGTCGCCGGCGACATCCACCAGATCGACCAGAGCTTCCGGATGCGTCACACCGAGGGTCACTGGATCTGGCTCCGCGTGCGCTGTGAGCTCAGCCAGGGCACCACGGCTTCCGGCCTTCACCTGATCGGCATCGCGGTCGACATCACCGAGCAGAAGAGCCTCGCCGAGAAGACCGTCGAGGCCGATCTCAGGCTGCGCGACGCGATCGAGACCATCTCCGAAGCCTTTGTGCTGTGGGACGCCAACAACCGCCTCGTGCTGTGCAACTCGCACTTCCAGAAGCTGCACAAGCTGCCGGACTCCGCCGTCATCCCCGGCACCTCCTACGAGACCGTCATCGAGGTTGGCAAAATGCCGGAGATCCGCACCCGGCTGCACGACCACAGCCAGCAATCCCCGGGCGCGCGCACCTTCGAGGCACAGCTCGACGATGGCAGCTGGCTGCATATCAGCGAGCGCCGCACCAAGGACGGCGGCTACGTGTCGGTCGGCACCGACATCACCCGCATCAAGGAGCACGAGCAGAAGCTCGTCGACAATGACCTGCGCCTGCGCGCCACCGTCATCGACCTGCAGCGGTCACAGAGCGCGCTGGAGCGCCAGGCGATCGAGCTCGCCGACCTCGCCGAGAAGTACTCTCAGGAAAAGACCCGCGCCGAGGAAGCCAACCAGACCAAGTCGAAATTCCTCGCCAATATGAGCCACGAGCTGCGCACGCCGCTCAACGCCATCATCGGCTTCTCCGAGATCATGGGCAGCGGCATGTTCGGCTCGCTCGGCTCGGAGAAGTACCAGGAATACTGCCACGACATACTGACGTCGGGTCAGTATCTGCTCGAGGTCATCAACGACATCCTCGACATGTCCAAGATCGAGGCCGGCCGCATGAAGCTCGACATGGAGCCGCTCGACCTCGCCAAGACCCTGGCMGAGTCGCTGCGCGTCGTCTCCGGCCGCGCGCAGGACAAGCGCCTGGTGCTCGACGCCGACATCGAGGGCAACATCCCGATCGTCGCCGACCGCCGGGCCACCAAGCAGATCATGGTCAATCTGCTGTCCAACGCGGTCAAGTTCACGCCCGAAGGCGGCCGGGTCACGATGCGCAGCCGCGTGTTCGACGACAAGGTCGTGCTCATCATCGCCGATACCGGCATCGGCATTCCCGCGCAGTCGCTGGCGCGGCTCGGCCGCCCGTTCGAGCAGGTCGAGAGCCAGATGACCAAGACCTATCACGGCTCCGGCCTGGGCCTCGCCATCGCCCGCTCTCTGACCCAGYTGCATGGCGGCTCGATGCGRCTGCGCTCGCGGATCGAGTCCGGCACCGTGGTCCGCGTCACCCTGCCCCGCGATGCCTACAAGGCCACGGCGAGCATCTCGGTCGCGGCGTGATGCCGAGCGGTTGTCGTGCTCCGCGCAGCGGGCGGTCACGGCTTGCCTGGACGACGCGCCGGAGATCGGATGTCACGCCCCCTCTGACCGGCGTGAATGGCGAGGACGCAAGCGACGCCTGCGGGCGCAGGTCCCGGTGACCCGGCCGGAGGCGGCGGTGATGCGGGAGACGTTCGCGGGCTCTTGATCCGACATGCCTCCGGGCGACTGTGACCCGCCTGGGCGTGGCCGCGCGCCGCGCGCGCACACCAGGCCCGCCGGCAGCGCAATTTTCACCAAGTCCCGGGCGCGGCCACCATGCGATAGCTCGGGTGACGACATCACCTGAGGGACGATCAGATGCTGAAGCGTGTTTGGCGCGGCTGGACCAGCCCGGCGAATGCAGATGCCTATGAGGACCTCCTCCGCGCGACCATCTTTCCGGGCATCGTGAATCGGAAGCTCGACGGATTTCTGGGCATCGAGCTATTGCTCAAGCCGCTCGAGGCCGAGGTCGAATTCATGACGATCATGACCTTCGCTGATCGGGACGCGATCGTTCGCTTCGCCGGGCCGGCGCATGAAACGGCCGTCGTGCCGCYGGCCGCGCAGAACCTGCTCAGTCGCTACRATAAGCAGGCGACGCATTACGAGCTRCGGACCACGTGCCGGCCGTGATCGAGACCGGATCGGCCAGCTGTGRCCCAGRGCATCCGAGGCGACAAGCCGACCAGCGCCGTCAGCGTRCGCCAACRCCCCTCACGCCTGCAGGCTCGGCGCGACCTCGCGGGCGACCTGCACCAGGGCTGCGATCAGCGGCGTCATTGGATCGCGCTGCGGGATAACGAGGCCGATCTGGTAGTTGATCACGGGATCGACGATCGGGATCGAGCGCACCTTGTCGGCGAGCCCCAAYGTCTCRGCCAGCTTGGCGGGCATCACGCTGGCCCAGCGGCCGGTCTTCACATGGGTGTAGAGCACCAGCAGCGAATTCGAGGTGAGCGTCGGCGTCACCTCGTTGCCCGCCGCGCGCAGCGCGCGGTCGATGATGCGGCGGTTCTGCATGTCCGGGGTCAGGAGGCACAGCGGCACCTGTCCGACCTCCTGCCAGGTCACCTGGTCGCGATCGCCGAACATGCTGTCCGGCGCCGTCAGCAACCGGTAGCTCTCGTTGTAGAGCGGGATGGTGCGGACACGGCCGATCGGCTCGTTCTCGATATAGGTCAGCCCGGCATCGACCTCGAGRTTCTCCAAGAGGCCSAGCACGTCGGCCGACGTGCACGACATGATGCGGAACCGGACCTCCGGATGACGGGCGCGGAACGGGGTGGTCAGCGAGGCCACCATGCCGAGCACGGTCGGAACCGCCGCAAGCCGTATTTCACCGGAGAGCTTGTCCTTGAGGCCGTTGATCTCCTGACGCATCGCCCGGAAGTCGCCGACGATCCGGCGCGCCCAATCCAGCGTGCGCTCCCCCTCCGGCGTGAAACCCTGGAACCGGGAACCACGCTGCACCAGCATCACCCCGAGGATCTCCTCGAGCTGCTTGATGCTGGTCGACATCGTCGGCTGGGTGACCCCGCACGCCTCCGCCGCCCGGCCGAAATGACGCTCCTTGGCCAGCGCCAGCAGCAGTTCGAGCTTATCGATCAAGGTCGGCCTTCCAGCAGTTGAATAGCCTGGTTCCGCACGTCTTCGGCATTATCGGCCATARARAAATTCTAYCACGTCGGCGAAGGCACCGACACCGCAAAACACGCCGCATCCCYGTCCCGGGAAAGCCCATTTTCCGTCAACTTCTAATTATCTCTCGATTGCGTTTCGCTATCGCAGCACGGGACAGCTTTATTGATATCTTGAGCAATTCCAATTCAGATATGCGAAACGATTGCAGCGCTTGAATCGGGATCAGGATGACGCCGGTGTACGARACCTGGGAGACGGCGCGCGGCGCCGAAATCATCGCAGAACACAGCAAGATGGAGGGGGCGACCTTGCCGATCCTCCACGCGCTGCAGGAGGCGTTCGGCTACGTGCCGGAAGAGGCGATCCCGATGATCGCCACCGCGCTGAACCTGTCGCGCGCCGAAGTTTACGGCGTGTTTACATTCTACCATGATTTCCGCGCCAAGAAGGCTGGTCGTCACGTGCTCAAGCTGTGCCGCGCCGAGGCCTGCCAGGCCGCTGGCGGCGATGCGCTTGCCGCCCGCGCCGAAGCCAAGCTCGGCATTGCCCTTGGCAACACCACAGCCGATGAGCGCGTGACGCTGGAGCCGATCTACTGCCTCGGCCTGTGCGCCACCGCGCCGTCGGCGATGCTGGACGGCCGCCTGGTCGGTCGGCTCGACGAAGCCCGGATTGATGCTCTCGTCTCGGAGGCCCAGCGATGAGCGTGCGTCTTTTTGTCCCGTGTGATGCCGGCGCGCTCGCCGTCGGCGCCGATGAGGTTGCGCAGGCCTTGCACAAGGCTGCGCTTGAACGCGGAGCCGAGGTCGAGATCGTCCGCAACGGGTCCCGCGGCCTGTACTGGCTGGAGCCGCTGGTCGAGCTGGAGACGGCGCAGGGCCGGTTCGGCTTCGGTCCGGTGACCGCTGACGACGCGCCGTCGCTGCTCGACGCCATCATCGCCGACAAGCCGCATAAGCTGTCGCTCGGCCTGACCGAGGAGATTCCGTGGCTGAAGCGGCAGACCCGCCTCACCTTCGCCCGCTGCGGCATCGTCGATCCGCTCTCGCTGGACGACTACCGCGCCCATGGCGGCTACAAGGGCCTCACCCGCGCCCTGACGCTGACGCCGGATGCGGTCATCGCCGAGGTCACGACGTCCGGCCTGCGCGGCCGTGGCGGCGCCGGCTTCCCGACCGGCATCAAGTGGAAGACGGTGTCGCAGACCGCGGCCGATCGCAAATACGTCATCTGCAACGCCGATGAAGGCGACAGCGGCACCTTCGCCGACCGCATGCTGATGGAGGGGGATCCCTTCGTGCTGATCGAAGGCATGACCATCTGCGGCATCGCGGTGGGCGCCACCAAGGGCTACATCTACACCCGCTCGGAATATCCGCACGCGATCGCGACCATGGCCAAGGCGATCGAGATCGCCAAGAAGGCCGGCCTGCTCGGCGACAAGATCGCCGGCTCCAACTACACCTTCGATCTCGAGGTCCGCACCGGCGCCGGCGCCTATGTGTGCGGCGAAGAGACCGCGTTGATGGAGAGCCTGGAAGGCAAGCGCGGCGTGGTCCGCGCCAAGCCGCCACTGCCGGCGCATCACGGCCTGTTCGGCAAGCCGACCGTCGTCAACAATCTGYTGTCGTTCGCCGCCATTCCCTTCATCCTCGACGAGGGCGCCAAGGCCTATGCCGATTTCGGCATGGGGCGCTCGCGCGGCACGATGCCGATCCAGATCGCGGGGAACGTCAAGTTCGGCGGCCTSTTCGAGACCGCGTTCGGCATCACGCTCGGTGAGCTGGTCGACGACATCGGCGGCGGCACCTTCACTGGCCGCCCGGTGCGCGCGGTGCAGGTCGGCGGGCCGCTCGGCGCCTACTTCCCGCGGGCGCTGTTCGATACCCCGTTCGACTACGAGGCGTTCGCCGCCAAGGATGGCCTGATCGGCCATGGCGGCATCGTCGTGTTCGACGACACCGTCGACATGTCGAAGCAGGCGCGCTTCGCGATGGAGTTCTGCGCCATCGAATCCTGCGGCAAGTGCACGCCCTGCCGCATCGGCTCGACGCGCGGCGCCGAGACCATCGACAAGATCCGCCGCGGCGAGCGCGTCGCCGAGAACATTGCGCTGGTCGAAGACCTCTGCGGCACTATGAAGCTCGGCTCGCTGTGCGCCCTCGGCGGCTTCACGCCCTATCCTGTGCTATCAGCGYTGAAACACTTCCGTGAGGACTTCGGRCCTCAGCAGCCGCGCCTGCAGGCTGCGGAATAGACATTCGGGAAAGGACACCGCCATGTCACTCATCCACGAAACCGATTACGGCACCCCGCGCTCCAAGTCCGAAACGATGGTGACGCTCACCATCGACGGCCAGAGCATCACCGTTCCCGCGGGCACCTCGATCATGCGCGCGGCCATGGAGGCCGGCACGCAGATCCCGAAACTATGCGCGACCGACATGGTCGACGCGTTCGGCTCCTGCCGACTCTGCCTCGTCGAGGTCGAGGGCCGCGCCGGCACGCCGGCCTCCTGCACCACGCCGGTGGCGCCGGGGCTCGTCGTCCACACCCAGACCGAGCGGCTGAAGAAGCTGCGCAAAGGCGTGATGGAGCTCTACATCTCCGACCATCCGCTGGACTGCCTGACCTGCGCCGCCAATGGCGATTGCGAATTGCAGGACATGGCCGGCGCGGTCGGCCTGCGCGACGTGCGCTACGGCAACCAGGGTGAGAACCACGTGTTCGCCGACGCCTGCGGCGAAGCCAACCCGGCYTGGCTGCCGAAGGACGAGTCGAACCCCTATTTCACCTACGATCCCTCCAAGTGCATCGTCTGCTCGCGCTGCGTCCGCGCTTGCGAGGAGGTCCARGGCACGTTCGCGCTGACCATCTCCGGCCGCGGCTTCGACAGCCGGGTGTCGCCGGGCATGAGCGAGAGCTTCCTCGGTTCGGAGTGTGTGTCCTGCGGCGCCTGCGTGCAGGCCTGCCCGACCGCGACCCTGACCGAGAAGAGCGTGATCGAGATCGGCCAGCCCGAGCATTCGGCGGTCACCACCTGCGCCTATTGCGGCGTCGGCTGCACCTTCAAGGCGGAGATGCGCGGCGAGGAAATCGTGCGCATGGTGCCGTACAAGGACGGCAAGGCCAATCGCGGCCATTCCTGCGTCAAGGGCCGCTTCGCCTATGGCTATGCGACCCACAAGGAGCGCATCCTCAAGCCGATGATCCGCGAGAGCATCGATCAGCCCTGGCGCGAGGTTTCCTATGACGAGGCCTTCACCTTTGCGGCCCAGAAGATGCGCGGCATCCAGGCCAARTATGGCCGCGACTCGATCGGCGGCATCACCTCGTCGCGCTGCACCAACGAAGAGACCTATCTGGTGCAGAAGCTGATCCGCGCCGGCTTCGGCAACAACAATGTCGACACCTGCGCCCGCGTCTGCCACTCGCCSACCGGCTACGGYCTCGCCACCACCTTCGGCACYTCSGCCGGCACGCAGGACTTCGACTCGGTSGAGGACTCCGACGTCATCATGGTGATCGGCGCCAATCCGACCGACGCACATCCGGTGTTCGGCTCGCGCATGAAGAAGCGGCTGCGCCAGGGCGCCAAGCTGATTGTGGTCGATCCGCGCAAGATCGATCTCGTGAAGTCGGCGCATATCGAGGCAGACTATCACTTGCCGCTGCTGCCCGGCACCAACGTCGCGATCATGACCGCGATGGCGCATGTGATCGTCACCGAAGGCCTCGTCAACGAGACCTTCGTGCGCGAGCGCTGCGATTGGAGCGAGTTCCAGGACTGGGCCGAGTTCGTCGCGCTGGAGAAGAACAGCCCGGAGGCAATCGCCGCCATCTCGGGCGTCGACCCGGAAGCGATCCGCGGCGCYGCCCGCCTCTACGCCACCGGCGGCAATGGYGCGATCTATTACGGCCTGGGCGTYACCGAGCACAGCCAGGGCTCGACCACGGTRATCGCRATCGCCAACCTCGCGATGGCGACCGGCAATATCGGCCGCCGCGGCGTCGGCGTGAACCCGCTGCGYGGCCAGAACAACGTGCAGGGTTCCTGCGACATGGGCTCGTTCCCGCACGARCTGCCGGGCTACCGGCACATCTCGGGCGACGCGGTGCGCGACCAGTTCGAGGCGATGTGGAACGTCAAGCTCAACCCTGAGCCGGGCCTGCGCATCCCCAACATGTTCGACTCCGCGATCGACGGCACCTTCAAGGGGCTGTACGTGCAGGGCGAGGACATCCTGCAGTCGGATCCGAACACCACGCATGTCGTGCAGGCGCTGTCGGCGATGGAATGCGTCATCGTCCAGGACCTGTTCCTGAACGAGACCGCCAACTACGCCCACGTCTTCCTGCCCGGCTCGACCTTCCTGGAGAAGGACGGCACCTTCACCAACGCCGAGCGTCGCATCCAGCGCGTCCGCAAGGTGATGACGCCGCGCAACGGCCTCGCCGACTGGGAGGTCACGATCGGTCTCGCCAAGGCGATGGGCTTCGAGATGAAGTACARCCATCCTTCGGAGATCATGGACGAGATCGCGGCGCTGACGCCGACCTTCACCGGCGTCTCYTATCAGAAGCTCGAGGAGATGGGCTCGGTGCAGTGGCCCTGCAACGARACCTATCCCGAGGGCTCGCCGATCATGCATGTCGACGGCTTCGTCCGCGGCAAGGGCAAGTTCGTGGTCACCGAATAYGTCGCGACCGACGAGCGCACCGGCCCGCGCTTCCCRCTSYTGCTCACCACSGGCCGYATCCTGTCGCAGTACAATGTCGGCGCCCAGACGCGGCGCACCGACAACGTGGTGTGGCATGGCGAGGACGTGCTGGAGATCCATCCGCACGACGCCGAGCAGCGCGGCATCCGCGACGGCGACTGGGTGCGGCTGACCAGCCGTGCCGGCGAGACCACCTTGCATGCGCTGATCTCCGAGCGTGTGGCGCCGGGCGTGGTCTACACCACCTTCCACCATCCGCTGACCCAGGCCAACGTCATCACGACGGACTATTCCGAYTGGGCGACCAATTGTCCGGAGTACAAGGTCACGGCGGTGCAGGTGTCGCAGTCCAACGGCCCGTCGGACTGGCAGAAGGCCTATGACGAGCAGGCCCGCAACTCGCGCCGCATCGCCCCGATCGTGGAGGCGGCGGAGTAGCRTGACCGATGCAGTGCGCATCGCGGATCGTCTGGTCTGGCRCGACGGAGCCCTCACCGAGGGCCACCGCCGCGTGCCGGAGGAGACCGCGGTCGCAYTGACCTATAATGGCGGCACCCAGGCCGTCATGATGGCGACGCCGCAGGATCTYGCCGATTTCGCCATCGGCTTCAGCCTCAAYGAGGGTCTCGTCGCCAGCCGCGACGAGATCGTCTCACTCGATATCGTCGCGCTGGATGACGGCATCGAGYTGCGCATGTGGCTGCCCGACGCGTTGGCTGAACGCCTGGCCGAACGCCGCCGCAACATCGCGGGCCCCACCGGCTGCGGCCTGTGCGGCATCGACTCCCTCGCCGAAGCGGTACGCCCGGCAGCACATGTCGCGGCGGGCCGGCGCTTCGCCCCGCGTGACGTCATGGCCGCGCTGGCGGCGATCGAGCCGTTGCAGAAGCTYAACCACGAGACCCGCGCCGTGCATGCCGCGGCGTTCTGGACGCCGGCGCGCGGCATCGTGAGCCTGCGCGAGGATGTCGGCCGCCACAACGCGCTCGACAAGCTCGCAGGCCAWTTGGCRCAGTCGCGCTGCGCCGCCAGCGAAGGCCTCGTGATCATGACGAGCCGGGTCTCGGTCGAACTGGTGCAGAAGGCGGCGGCGATGGGCGCGCCCGTGCTGGTCGCCGTCTCCGCCCCCACCGCGCTCGCCATCCGCATGGCCGAGGCCGCCGGCATCACGCTGATTGCGGTCGCCCGCAATGACGGCTTCGAAATCTTCACCCATCCCGAACGGATCGTCGCGAGTGCCGAGACCGGCGCGCGATCAGCACAGACGGACACGCCCCATGTCGCATAGCACCCACGACCGCCTGGTCTACATGGCCAACCAGATCGGCAAGTTCTTCCAATCCCAGGGCGGCGAGCAGGCCGTGAGCGGCGTCGCCGAGCACATCAAGAAGTTCTGGGACCCACGGATGCTGAAGAGCATCTTCGCGCACCACGACGCCGGCGGCGCCGGACTTGATCCGGCGGTGAAGGAAGCGATCGGCAGGCTGAAGCAGGCGGCGGTCGCCAAGGAAAAAGCGTAGCGCGCGGCTCCCCGGCAGCCCGATCGCTCGCGTTCAGCTATTCCTCCAACAGTGACGTGAACACCCGGCGCACTTCGCTCTGGGTTTCACGTAAGCGCGCCTCGAGCGCCGAAAAATCCGGCGCGTCGCCGGCGCGGGCCAACACGCGCAGCAGGTCCTCCCCGGCCTGATCCGGCTTGAACTTGTCGCTGACGCAGAGCCGCAGGATCTGCGTCAAGTCATGATAGAGCCGTGCCGCATGGCGCAGGATCACGGCATCGGCGCGCGGCAGCACGCCGAGCCGCTCTGCATGGTCGAGCACCTGCAGCGAGCTGACATCGAGGATCTCCGGCTTGGTCGCCGCATGCACGAGCTGCAAATATTGCGCGACGAAATCGATGTCGACCATGCCGCCCGCGGCGTGCTTGAGGTCCCACAGATCCGCCTCGCCCTTCTCGGCCGCGATTGCCCGGCGCATGTCGGCGACATCACGCGCGATGGCAACCGGGTCGCGCGGCCGCCGCAGCGCGGTCTGGATGATCTCTTCGATGCGGGCGCGAAAGGCCGGTGAAGCGGAGATGACGCGAGCGCGCGTCAGCGCCATATGCTCCCATGTCCAGGCCTCCCGCTCCTGATAATGCGCGAAGGAGTCGAGATGCGACGCGAGCGGACCGGCGCGGCCCGACGGCCGCAGCCGCATGTCGATGTCGTAGAGCACGCCGTAATTGGTACGCGAGGTGAAGGCGGAGATCAGCCGCTGCGTGAAGCGCGCGAAATAATGCGCGCCCTGCAGCGAACGCTCACCGTCGGAATCCGGTTCGTCGGCGTCGAAGTCATAGAGCAGGATCAGGTCCAGATCCGACGACGCCGTCATTTCCCGGGCGCCGAGCCGGCCCATCGCGATGATCGCGGTTTCCTGGCCCTTGATGCGGCCATGCTGGGCGGCGAAGCGCTCCGTGACCAGACCGTGGACGGTGTGAACGATGCCCTCGGCGACATCGGCAAAGGCGGTGCCGGCCTGCTGCGCCGAGACGGTGCCGGAAAGAATGCGCGTGCCGATCAGGAACAGGCTTTCCTGGCCGAACAGCCGGAGACGGTCGAGAAACTCCTCATAGGTGCCGGCGTCCTGCAGGGTCGCAGCCAGGCGCTGCGACAATTCCCGCTTGTCCGGCATGGCGCCGAAGAAGCGCGGATCGATCAGGCCATCCATCAGCCGCGGCTGCCTCGCCAGCATATCGCCGAGCCGCGGCGCAGCGCCGAGCACGAGCGCCACCAGCGCCACCAGATCGCGGTTCTGCCCAAGCAACGAAATGAGCCGTCCGCCGAGCTGCAGCGCCTGCAGAAAGCGGTCGAAGGCAACGACGGCGCGGTCCGGCTCGTCGGCATGGGCGAGGCCATCGATCAGCGCCGGCAGGAACTCGGTGAAGCTGGTGCGTGTCGCCTCGGTCCGGAACACGCGATACTCGCCCGCCAGCCATTGCTGCAAGGTCTTGGCGACCATGACCGGATCGCGGAAACCCAGCCCCGCAAGATGTTCCATCAGGCGCGGCTCATCGGGACCCGCGCCATAATTCACCGGTGGCAGGCTGACCGTACCGGTCGGGTCGCCTTCGAACAGCCGTGCGTAATGTCCCTGCACGATATTGAGATGGAACAGCAGATCGCTCGCAAAGCGTTCGCGGCTCTCATAGCCGAAGAAACAGGCGAAGCGTCTGACGCCCTCGGCGTCGTCAGGCAGGCTGTGGATCTGCTCGTCCGCCATCATCTGCAGCCGATGCTCGACCCGGCGCAGGAATTCGTAGGCCGTAGTGAGCTCGTCCCGCGCCTGCTCGGTGATCCATTTGCTGGCCGTGAGAACGCCGAGCGCCTGCAGCGTGGGACGCACCCGCAGCTCGGGATGCCGTCCACCGGCGATCAATTGCTGGGTCTGGGCGAAAAACTCGATCTCGCGAATGCCGCCGCGCCCGACCTTGACGTTATGCCCCTCGACCGCGATCTCGCTGTGACCGCGATACACCTGCATCTGGCGCTTCATGTCGTGCACGTCGGTCAGTGCCTGGAAGTCGAGATGCTTGCGCCAGACGAAGGGCGACAGCTCCGCCAGCATCGCCTCGCCGGCGGCGATATCGCCGGCGCAGATGCGCGCCTTGATCATCGCGGCACGCTCCCAGGTGCGCCCTTCCCGCTCGTAGTAATGCAGCGCCGCCTCGGTCGACATCGCCACCTGGGTCGAGGCCGGATCCGGCCGCAGTCTGAGGTCGACGCGGAACACATAGCCATCGGCGGTGCGGCTCTGCAGCAGCCGGGCGAGCGCCTGGGTGACGCGGACGAAGAACGGCTGCGGCTCGATGTCGCGGGCCAGCGAATGGACCTCGGGATCGAAGAACACGATCAAATCGATATCGCTGGAATAGTTCAGCTCGCCGGCGCCCATCTTGCCCATTGCGAGCACGAACAGGCCGCAGCCCTGCTCCGGATCGTCGGCATCGCGCGGCGCCAGTCGGCCGCGCACCGCCTCCTGCCGCAGCAGATATCGCAGCGCCATCTGCACCGCCGAGACCGCGACATCGGTCAGTGCCGCCGTCACTTGCATGACCGGCCAGACRCCGCCGATGTCGCACAGCGCGATCAACAGCGCCGCTTCCGACTTCAGCTGCCGCAGCAGGCGCATGACGTCGGCCTCACTGGTCGCGGCGAACACCTCGCGGCCGGTGCGGCTGATCAGCTCGGCCAGATGCGCCTGCGGCTCGGAACGCAACAGGCRCTCGAAGCGGCGGGCATCGGCCCGGACGAGATCGAACAGATAGGGCGAGCACTCGGCAATGCCGAGCAGGATGCTCCGCGGCAAGCCCTCGGCCAGCAACGCGCGAAGCGAAGCAGCCAAGGATGGCTCGAGTTCGGCGAGCCATTCATTGAGGCGATGTTCGGCTTTGTCGGGCGCACGGACATGCGGGCCGGAAACGAAACGTTCGGCCAGGATCTGCCCGTCCGCGTTTCCCGGCGCGGATGAGGTCATGCGGCCTTCTGTGGCACATCCTGTGTCGGCGCCGCAAGCTTCGCGGGCAYCCCGGCGCCCGCGGGCAGAACGAGGGTCGCGATCAGCCCCGGCCTGGCGTCGCCAAGCYGCAATTCGCCGCCATGCAAGGTCGCAACCGCCGAAGCGAGACTGAGTCCCAGCCCGGAACCCGGCAAGGTGCGGGATGCCTCGAGCCGAACAAAACGCTCGACGGCGTGCTTGCGCTCGGCCTCCGGAATGCCCTCGCCATGATCGGTCACGCTGAGCAGCACCTGACCGCCCTCGCGCCGCGCCTCGATCAGGATCTCGCGCGTCGCCGCCGCCGCATTCGGATCGAGCGGCAGCGCCGCCGGCTTGCCGTATTTGATCGCGTTCTCGACGAGATTGGCAAGCGCCTGGCTGATCAGCTCGCGATTGCCATGCACCGGTGCTGCCGCCGCCTTGACGCGCAAGGTCATGTCGTTGTCCTCGGCGAGCGGCTCATACAGCTCGTGGATGCCGCCGGCGACCTCCGCCGCATCGAATTCGACCATGTCGCCGCGCGCCTGCCCCGACTCCGCGCGCGCGATCATCAGCAGCGCATTGAAGGTTCGGATGAGGCCATCGGACTCTTCGATCGTGCGCTCCAGCGCGGCGCGATAYTCGTCCTCGGAGCGCGACTTCGCCAGCGCCTCCTCGGCGCGGTTGCGCAGCCGCGTCAGAGGTGTCTTCAGATCATGCGCGATATTGTCGGAGACCTCCTTGAGGCCGGTCATCAGCGCCTCGATGCGCTCCAGCATCGCGTTGAGATTTTCCGCCAGACGATCGAGYTCGTCGCCACTGCGTCCGACCGGCAGCCGCCCCGTGAGATCGCCGTCCATGATCCGGCGCGTCGTCCCGGTCATCGCATCGATCCGCTGCAGGACGCGCCGCGCCACGAAGATGCCGCCGCCGATGCCGAGCACGACGACCACCAGCACCGACCATTGCGCCGCCTTGGCGACGATCCCGAACAGCCGCCGCCGCTCCTCCAGATCRCGCCCGATCAGAAGGCGAAAGCCGCTCGAYAGCTGCGTGACATAGACCAGCGCGCGGTGGTTCTGCTCGCTGGAATCGTCGAGCCGGCGATAGAACGTCTCCGACCAGCCGGACGAGCCCATCACGCCCGGGGCGAGCGAGCCGACATTGCCGGCGATCGCCTGCCCCGTCGGCGTGGTGATCAGATAGAGATTGGCGCCGGGGCGCAAAGCGCGGTTCTCGATGTTGTAGACCAGGCCGCGCAGACCGCGATGGGAGAAAATGTCGGTCATCTCGCTGATTTCGGCGGTGACCGTGGTCGAGATCTGCTCCGTAATGAGACGGCGGGTGTTCCAGGCGAAATAGCCGAGCAGCGAGGCGGCAAACAACGCAAACAACAGAAGATAGACCAGCGTCAACCGGAACGCCGTGGTGCGGATCAGCTTACCGAAGGCCGTCACGAACCTGTCCTCAAAGCGCTCAAACTCCCGGCTGCAGCCCGAATAGGTCTCCGAACCTATCAAACGGGCATGCTAGCCAGAAGTGACAAAGCGTTCATGAACAGGGGCGCCGACCCGTCAGGATCCCCGGGTGAGAACCGCAGACCTCCCACTGACAGGAAGGGCGAGCATGCGGCCTGGACATGGCCATGCCGGAGCCGCCTTCGATCGGCAGGGACGGCGGTCCGGCGCTTCAAGCCGTGAGCACCGCACGGCTCCACCCACCAATCTGGGCTTCCTTGTCGGGGCGACCCCGCCTCTATCTCCGCACTGGACTTTGTCGGATCAAGGTTGGAATGCGCAGCAGCGACGACAGCGGCGMAGCGTCGTGGCTGAGCAGAGGAATGCCGAACGACGAGGTGCCCGGATCGAACCGCCGCAGCAAGGGCARTCCRAGCAGSGCKGATAGCGCCAACGAACTGCGCGACAATGTAGGGACGTTCCAGAACCTGGCAAACGGCGTCGGGTCGTSCAGCAACACCGGCATGTGCAGGATGCACGACATCGGCGTCGCCTCGTCCCAGGGCATCACATGGCTCTCGGGTTCGGAAACTCCGGARTCGATCGGTCCGAAATTGCCGAGAATCTGAATGGCCCTGCCGCCGCCGGTGAAAGGCGCGTGCACCGTCACCAGCGCCCCGCCCCTGCTGACGCCCTCGGCATAGACCCGCGCGTGCGACTTCAGGACGTATCCCCGCGTGATCGCCGCGACGATGTCATCGCTGGACTCGCCCGCGCTGTCGMGCGWCACGAGATAGACTTCGGAATAGCCCTCTTGCTCGAGCGCCGCCTTGGCGTTCGCAGCCTGCGCAGGCGTGGCGTACATTCGGCTGATCGTCTGACTCATGGCTTCTCCAATGCTCAGGTGGTCCGGACCCCTGCGTTGTCGGGCCTCACTCGTGCTTGCAGACGCCCGTCCTGACCATCACGAACGAGATGGGCCATGGTCAGCAGCGTGGCGAGCAGCATGATGATTTCCAGTGCGTAGACCGAAACATATCCAGTGGCCGCGCCCAGCGTGTTTGGCGGCGCAACGCTCGCAACCAGATCACGCATGATCCCGCCGAGCGCGATCGCCACGCCCGCCGCGGAAGCCTGAACCGCTCCCCAGGCCCCAAGCGCGAGACCAGCCTGGTCTTGCGGCGCCAGGTTCATGGTGGCCGTCAGGGTGCCATGACCGAACAGGCCGGCGCCGAAGCCGATCAGAAGCGTGCCCAAGCCAAACAGCAATGCGGAGGACAACGGCGCGGCCGCGATCACCGCGAGAAACGCCGGGATGCCGACCAGCGCACCGTAACCCGCCATCCGGAACGGATCGAAGCCGCGGCTCAACACGCGCGATGCGAGTCCAAAGCCGGACAGGCCGCCGAYGGCRAGCGCCGCGGTCAGCTTGGTCGTATCTCCGACGGTCAGATGCAGGATCTGCCCCCCATAGGGCTCAAGCAGGACATCCTCCATGCTRAATGCCATCGTCCCAAGGCCGACGGTGACGAGCCGGCGCATCGCCTGTCCGCCACGGAGGTAGCTTTCCCACGACTGCTGAAAGGTTGGCACATGGGCGACCGGCTTGGTCGAGCGGCCGCGCGCCTCCATCTTCCACAACGCGATGGCGTTGAACACGATCGTGGCGACCGCAGTCCCCTGGATCACCTGGATCAGACGCGCCGGGCTGAAATCCGCGAGCAGGATGCCGAACAACAGCGCGCTGGCCATCGTTCCGAGCAGCAGCATCACATACATCAGTCCGACCACCTTCGGCTGCGACTCGAYCGGCGCCAGATCGGTCGCGAGTGCAAGGCCGACGGTCTGGGTCGTATGCAATCCGACACCGACCAGAAGAAAGGACAGGGCAGCGCCGAGCTGACCGATCCAGGCCGGCGCATGGCCAGCCTGCCCGCCGCCCGACAGCACCAGCAGCGCGAACGGCATGATGGCGAGGCCGCCGAACTGCAACATCGTGCCCTTGTAGATGAAGGGCACCCGCTTCCAGCCCAGTTCGGAGCGATGCGTGTCGGAGCGGAAGCCGATCACGGCGCGGAACGGCGCGAAGATCAGCGGCAGCGACAGCATGATCCCGACCAGCGATGCCGGCACGCCGAGTTCGACGATCATCACACGGTTGAGCGTGCCGATCAGCAGCACCAGCGACATGCCGACCGAGACCTGAAACAGCGACAGGCGCAGCAGCCGGGAGAGCGGCAGATCGGGGGTGGCGGCATCGGCAAAAGGCAGAAAGCRCGACCCCAACCCGATCCAGCCCTTCATCAARCTTTGGCTGACCCGATTCATCATCTCTGAAACCATCCGAGCAGATGCGCGCCATCACCGCGGCTGAGCTGTGTCTCGCTCCCCCGCGAAAATGACCGGGGTCCGTAGATCCCGGTCCGTCTTCATTGTCCGCGAACGGCGCCGCCTATTTGTCGTCGCGCGGTGCGAGCGTGGCTAGCGACACCTTGTCCGGCGCGTGACTCGTCGTGTCTTCGGACGTCGCCTGAGCTTGCGCAGGAACGGGCGCGACCGTGACGACGAAGGACGAGCCGGCCCTCGCATTCTCTGCCGACACGGGAGCGACTGAGATGACATAGCCCGGCACGGCCTTCGCGTTCAGGGCCACCGGCGACACGGTTTCCTCCAGCGAGGCCTTCTTGGATTTTCCGCCCTCGAAGAACGCCCCCATCCACGTGGTGTGCGTCAGCACCGTGTAGTGAACGCACAGCGATGTCAGSGCGACGCTTCCGAGAAAGAGCGGCAAGCCGACCGTGGGGTTGACCACGCACCAGATCCGACCTTGGTTCATGTCGGCCCCCTCAATGCAGCCAGGGCGAATAGATGTACGCAAGCAAGTGCGCGACACATGCGATCACGAAGAACACGCGGGCGCCGTCGATTACGTGCTTGTGCAATTCCTCCGATTCCGGGATCGTCAGTCCCGTCGGCCAAACTCTGTTGGGATCGTCCGGCATCACGTCACCTCCTGTATTGTCTCATGGTTGGTCTCTCGTGCTGAMCCGTGTCGTCTCGCTTCACTCTCGCGAGCGCGTTGCCCGCGCCTGGACGTGACAGCCGGCTCGATCCGGGCACGACGGTGCCTTCGCCGGCCCGCATGAGCAGCGTTTGTTGTCCAGAGTGACCGCAATCCCGCCTTGATAATCGAGTGTCCAAACAGAACCGCTGTCACCACGTAAATTCTGATTTACATACGTTAATGTCAATTATAATGGACATTCCGGACTGTCAGGATAATCCCGGACATTGAAACGCGCGGCGCGCCTGTGGGCACACGACGGTTGCGGGATTAGCATTCACCGAAATCGTGACACTGATGGCAGCGATGGATCCGATCTTCGACGGCACGGCGAACGCTCCCATCTCCTGCGTCAGCGAAGCGGATCTGACGCTCTGCGACCGCGAGCCGATCCGCACACCAGGTGCAATCCAGCCCCACGGCCTGCTGCTCGGGCTCGATCCTGAAGAGCTCCGGATCACACATGCCGGCGGTGATGTGGCCGGCCTGCTGACGGCGGCGCCACAGACGCTGCTGGGAGACAGCGCTTCGCGGCTGTTCTCGCCTGAYCAGATGAGACAGTTGCGCATGCTCGCTGGCGGCGCCGGCCCGCAACGCGCGGTGCATGCCTTCAGCATGGCCGGACATTCCGAGGCGAACGCCGACGTGATCGCCTTTCGCAGCGGCGCGGTGCTCGTGGTCGAAATCGAGCTCCGACGYGAGCAAGCGCCGGACAATCCGCTTGCGGCCGTCAAGGGCATGCTGCGCAACATCCAGCAGACGGAGACGGCGCCGTCGTTCTGTCAGGCCGTGGTCGATGAGGTCCGCCACCTCRTCGGCTTCGACCGGGTGATGTTCTATCGTTTCCTGGRCGATGGCAGCGGCGCCGTCATCGCCGAGGCCGCGGCGCCGGACGTCGARTCCTTTCTTGGCCTGCATTATCCRGCTTCCGATATTCCAAAGCAGGCGCGCGAGCTCTACCGCACCAACTGGATTCGCGCGATCCCGGATGCGCGCTATGCGCCGGCGCCGATCCTGTCGCTCGGCGACGCGCYACCGGCCGCCGCGCTCGATCTCAGCCAGAGCACGCTGCGCAGCGTCTCGCCGATCCACCGCCAATACCTCGCCAATATGGGCGTGGTGGCATCGATGTCGATGTCGATCATCATGCGTGGCCGGCTATGGGGCCTGATCGCCTGCCACCACCGCGAACCGCGCTATCTGCCCTACGGCTTGCGCGAGGCCTGTGAGTTGTTCGCCGAGATGGTGTCCTCGCATCTGGAAGCCCGGCTCGCCGCCGAGAGCTTCGAACTGCAGAAGCGCAGCGCGAAGATCCAYGAAGAGCTGCTCAACCGGCTGAGCCGGGAATCCGAGCTCGCGGCYGGCCTGGTCCGGTTTCGGCCCAATCTGCTCGATCTCATTCCGGCCGGCGGCGTCGGCCTGTGGATCGACGGGCAGTTCACCAATATCGGAGCGACGCCGGATCGCGAGGCGACCGAGGCGATTGTCGGTTGGCTGAACGCGACCGTCAAAGAGGGCGTGTTTCAGACCGACTGCCTCGCCCTGCTCTATCCGCCCGCCGAACATTTCGCCGATGTCGCCAGCGGGTTGCTGGCGTTGTCGGTGTCCAAGAGTCCGCGCGACTATGTGCTGTGGTTTCGTCCCGAGCTGGTGCAGACGGTCAATTGGGCGGGCAAGCCGGCCAAGCCGGCGCAAGGCGGGTCGGACCATGAGATGCTGACGCCGCGGACCAGCTTCGCGATGTGGCAGGAGCTGGTTCGATTGCACGCCTCGCCCTGGCTCGCGGCGGAGGTCGAAGCGGCGCACCGGCTCAGGGTGGCGCTGCTCGAGGTGGTGCTGCGGCGCATCGACCAGCTCGCGCGCGAGCGCGAAGCCGCCCGGCAGAGGCAGGAGCGGCTGACGAGCGAGCTCAACGAGCGGCTGGCGCAATCGGAGCGGCTCGCCCGTGCGCTGCGCAAGGAGACCGAGCTGCGCGCCGCCGTCGAGGGCGACCTCACCCAGGTGCTCCGCCGCACCGTGGCGGATCAGGAGACCGAGCGGCAGCGCATCGCCCGCGAGCTGCACGATACGCTGGGCCAGTCGCTGACGATGCTGCAGCTCGGATTGCAGGCGATCGGCCATGAGATCGCCGGCGGGCCAAAGCTGCAGCAGCGGTTCGACGGCATCAAGACTATCGCGGACAGCCTCGGGCGCGACGTCCACCGCATCGCCACCGAGATCCGCCCGAGCGCAATCGACGATCTGGGGCTGCAGAAGGCGATCGAGAGCCTGCTGGAAACCTGGAGCGAGAACGCCGCCCTCAACTACTATCTGCATCTGTCGCCCAAGGACATGCGATTGCCGAAGGCCATCGAGGCCACGCTCTACAGGGTCCTGCAGGAGACCCTGACCAACGTGGTCAGGCATGCCGAGGCCCGCAAGGTCGGCGTGATCCTCAACGTCACCGATCGCGAGGTGAGCATGATCGTGGAAGATGACGGCCGCGGCTTTCCTGCCGATGCGGACGCCCCCACGGCCAGTCCGGCGATGCGGCTCGGACTGCTCGGCATCCGGGAACGGCTGGCGCTGGTCGGCGGCTCGCTGGAAATCGAATCCTCGCCGGGACGCGGCACCACCGTCTTTGCCAGGGTGCCGCTCTGATGGCGACGAGGGGCCGGGAAACCCAGATGGACGAGCTGCAGACATCGGCGCGCATCCGCGTGTTCTTTGCCGACGATCACCCGATCGTGCTCGACGGCATCAAGGCGCTGATCGCCGAGGACGCGCAATTGGACCTGGTCGGATCGGCGCTCGACGGCCCGACCGCGCTGCGGCGGGCCATCGACCTGCGGCCCGACGTGGTGGTRCTGGATCTCTCGATGCCCGGCATGAGCGGCATCGAGGTGGCGCGGAAGCTGCTGGCCGCCTGTCCCAGCAGCCGCGTGCTGCTCTTGACCGTGCACGAGGACGCCGCCTATTTCCGCCAGGCGCTCGAGATCGGCATCGTCGGCTATGTCCTGAAGCGCACGGCCACCGAGGAGCTGAACCGYGGCATCCACGCGGTCGCCGCCGGCGCGGTCTATCTCGATCCSGCGATCGCCGAGCGCGCGCTCGGGACGGCGGCGCGGCAGATCCCGATCCGCGCCGAYGCGCTCTCCGGCGTCGAGCTCAGCCTGCGCGAGGCCGAGGTKGCGCGGCTGACGGCGGCCGGATACAGCGCCAAGACCATCGCGCTGAAACTGCAGATCGGCGTCAAGAGCGTCGAGACCTACAAGAAGCGCTGCATGACCAAGCTCGGCTTCCAGAGCCGGGTCGAGCTGATCCACTACGCCATCGGCAAGGGCTGGCTGAGCGCGCCRTGAGACGGTGACGGGTCTGCAGCCCGCSATCGCGGATCACCGCAACCCGTCGCGGATCATGTAGCCGGCGCCGCGGATGGTGTGCAGCAGCGGGCGGTCAAAACCCTTGTCGATCTTGGAGCGCAGCCGCGAGATGTGGACGTCGATCACGTTGGTCTGCGGATCGAAATGATAATCCCAGACGTTCTCCAGCAGCATCGTGCGCGTGACCACCTGCCCCGCATGCTTCATCAGATATTCGAGCAGGCGAAACTCGCGCGGCTGCAGGGTCAATTCGTCCTTGCCGCGGGCGACCCGATGCGACAGGCGGTCGAGCTCRAGATCGCCGACCTTGTAGGTTGTCTCCTCGGCCGGCCCGCCATGGCGGCGCGACAGCACCTCGACGCGGGCGAGCAGTTCGGCAAACGCGTAGGGCTTCGGCAGATAATCGTCGCCGCCGGCGCGCAGGCCCTTGATGCGGTCGTCGACCTGGCCGAGCGCCGACAGGATGAGAACCGGGGTGCGGTTGCCCTTGTCGCGCAGCGCGCCGATCAAGGACAGGCCGTCGCGCTTGGGCAGCATGCGGTCGACCACCAGCRCGTCGTAATCGCCGCTCTCGGCCATGGCGAGGCCCTCCTCGCCATCGCCAGCGAGATCGGCGACATGCCCGACTTCGCGGAACGCCTTGACCAGATAGTCGGCGGACTCGCGGTCGTCTTCGATGATCAGGAGGCGCATTGCGGAAACGGGGGCGGCGGTCACGGTTGGATGTCCATCTACATGGYCCGGCCGCCGTTTCCGTGCAAGGCGGCCTCAGCCCGGGGGGTTAATCAAACGGGGAAAGTGGGCGGTGAAGCTGGGGGACTTCACCGCCCGAGTTCCTTCCGACGGAGGGGGGCGTTGTTCCTACCGGAAGGTTTGCGGGAGCGGGACTTATGCCCGCCCCCAGGAAGAGCCGCCGACGCGGGGGCAACATGCCGGCGACTCTCCATCTCGTGAAAGCCTCAGCCCTTCATCAGCCTTTGGCCAGCGGCACCGCGACGAAGCGCGACTGGCCGCCGCTCTTCACCCGCATCAGCACGCTGTTCTTGTTGTCGTTGCGGGCGGCATTGATGGCCTCGCGCACGTCACCGGCCGAGGTCACGCTCTTGCCGGCCACTTCGAGGATGACGTCGCCTTCCTTGAAGCCGCGATCGGCCGCGGCGCTCTTCGGATCGACCTCGGTGACGACGACGCCTTCCTTGCCGGCGCCGGCCACGCTCGATGCCGGAGCGACGGTCATGCCGAGCTTCGGCACGTCGGCGCCGCGGGTCGGGCTGGAATTGTCGCCGCCGGTGTCGGCCTTGGCCTCGATCGTGTTCGGCAGCTTGCCGAGCGTCAGGCTGATGGTCTTCTCCTGGCCCTTCTGCAGCACGTTCAGCTTGACCGACGCGCCGGGCGCGAGACCGCCGATGGTGCGGGCGAGCTCACGCGCGTCCTTCACCGGCTCGCCATTGACCGAGGTGATGACGTCGCCGGACCGGATGCCCGCCTTCGCCGCCGGACCATCGGCCTGGGGCTCAGCGACCAGCGCGCCCTCGGCCTTCTTCATGCCCARGCTGTCGGCGATGTCCTGCGTCACCGGCTGGATCTGCACGCCGATCCAGCCGCGGCTGACCGAGCCATTGTCCTTGAGCTGCGCGATCACGCTCTTGACCGTCGAAGCCGGGATCGAGAACGCGATGCCGACGCTGCCGCCGGAGGGGGAATAGATCGCGGTGTTGACGCCCACGACATTGCCGTCGACATCGAACGCCGGACCGCCGGAATTGCCCTTGTTCACGGGCGCGTCGATCTGGATGAAATCGTCATACGGGCCGTTGCCGATGTCGCGGCCCACGGCCGAGACGATACCAGCCGTCACCGTGCCGCCRAGGCCGAACGGATTGCCGACCGCCAGCACCCAGTCGCCGATGCGCGGCTTGCCGTCGGCGAGCTTGGCGAACGGGAAGTTCGAGCCACCCTCGACCTTGATCAACGCCAGATCCGTGCGCTGGTCGGTGCCGATCACCTTGGCGCTATAGGTCTTGCCGTCGTCGGTGGTGACCTCGACCTTGTCGGCGCCGTCGACCACGTGATTGTTGGTCACCGCATAGCCGTCGGCGGAGATGAAGAAGCCGGAGCCTTGGCCGGTCACGGCGCGACCGCCACCGCGGCCGCCGCGGCCCGGCATGCCGGGAATGCCGTTCTCACCGCCGAAGCGGCGGAAGAAGCGCTCCATCGGCGAGCCCGGCTGGAACGGCGTGTCGTCGTCGCTGTCGTTCTTGGCGACCTTCTCCGCGATATTGACCTTGACCGAAATCACCGACGGCTTCACCCGCTCCACGATGTCGGCAAAGCCGACCGGGCGCGCCACCTTGCTGACCTCATTYGCGACCTGCGCATGCGCCGAGGTCGAGAACAGGTCGAGCKGCGCCCCCTGCGGCGACAGGCCATAGGCGGCGACGCCGAGGCCCGCGACCACGGAGGCCATCAGCGCGAATTTGCGCGCCGAGAACAGCCCACGCCRGGGCTGGCGATAGGAGGGAAGCGAGGACAGGTCGGTCGGACGGTCAGTCATACGGTTTTCTCCGCAAGCGATTTTGTTCAAGGTCAAAACTTGGGTCCCGGGCTACTCGCCCCGTTCGCCAGTGAAGATGGGGCTCGCCGCCTTACGGCGTGCTGGCTGCGGCGTTAAACTTCTGTAATGGACGGACATGAAGACTGCGGCAGAATGGCGCAGATCGCGGGCCACGCAAGAAAAGAGGCGTACTTTCAATCTCTTGTCGCAGTCCCGACAGCCCCACCGCTGCCATCTCTGTGACCGCCCGACCAAAGTCGTAGCGCACCTCCCGTCCGTTCGCCGCGGGTTCACCGCAGGCGTAGACCACCACACCAACCGCCTGGCAAAACGACGGATGACGCCGGCACTCATCCGCCCTCCCCGTTCCGGCTGCGTCCGGGCCCCGTAGCCCGCATGAGCGAAGCGCCATGCGGGGATCACCGCCCCCATCAATGTCGCGCAAGCTCCCGCCCCGCCCTCAGCCGTCATTCCCCGCGAAGGCGGGGAATCCCGTACGCCGCGGCCTCTCGGTCAAACCACGACGCCACGGAGTCCTGGATCCTCTGACTGAGACTGTCCTCGGCTCGCCTGAGTACTACTCGACTCAAACTCCCCTCTTTGCGAGCGCATGCTCGCAATGACGCGAAGAGCCATCCCGATCCACACTGTCAAACAGCCCACGGAGAGACATGACAGCAAGCCGAGCCCCATCACCCTCGCGACGCATTCCGCGCCCGAGCCATGCCCGACATCTCACCCTCACGGCGAGGACGCAGGAAAGGCCGGGAGCTCGCCGCTCCCATGGCCGCGTGCGTCGGACACGCGCGATCTCACCTGATGACGGGCTTGACCCGGCCATCCACGTTTTTCCGCTTTGCGCGGGAGATGGATGCGCGGGTCAAGCCCGCGCATGACGCCCGAGTGTGTTGAGCTCGTGTGTATCGGGTCAAGCCCGGCCACGACAATGGAGAGAGGTGTGCCTCACAGCATAGCGAAGACGTCGATGAGCGTCACTTGTCGCCTGATCAGCTCGCCTTCACGCTGATGATGAACGCGTCGACCTCGCGCTTCAGCGTCTCGGCCTGTTGCGACAGCTCGCCGGCGGCATCGCGGGCGTCGGTAGCGAGGCGGCCGGTTTCGGCCGAGGTGGAGGTGATCTGGGCGATGTGGTTGGAGACGTCGAGGGTGCCGCGGGCGGCTTCCTGGACGCTCTTGGAGATATCCTGGGTGGCGTTGCGCTGCTGCGAGGTGTCGACCTCGATGCCGGACATGATGGCGCTGATCTCGCTGAGCGTGGTCGAGATGCCGTCGATGGCGCCGCGGGTCTCGGCCGTAATGCCTTGGATGCTGGCGACATGCGACGAGATCTCATCGGTCGCCTTGCTGGTCTGGTCGGCGAGGTTCTTCACCTCGGAAGCGACCACCGAGAAGCCCTTGCCGGCCTCGCCGGCGCGCGCCGCCTCGATGGTGGCGTTGAGCGCCAAGAGATTGGTCTGCGCGGCGATCGCCTGCACCAGCTGCACCACGGTGCCGATCTTCTCGGCGGCATCGGACAGCGAATGAATCGTGTTCTTGCTCTTCTCGGCCTGCGACGCCGCGCCCTCGGCGCGCTGGGTGGCGTCGGAGACGCGGCGGCTGATGGTGCCGATCGAGTTCGTCATCTCCTCGGTCGAGCCGGCCACCGTCTGCACGCTGCGATTGGCGTGGTTGGCGGCGGCCTCGACCGCGTTGGCCTTGGCCGAGGTGTCATTGGCGGCGCGCGACAGCGTCTCGGCATTGCTCTTCAACCGCACCGCGGAGGACGCGACGCTGCTGACGACGCTGGCGACGAGCTCGTTGAAGGAGTGAATGCGGCCGTCGAGATAGCGCGAGCGCTCGCCCTGGCGCTGCGCCTCCTGCAGCTCGCGTTCGGTGAGGCGCTGGCGCTCGATGCCGTTGGTCTTGAACACCTCCAGCGCGCCGGCGAGCTGGCCGATCTCGTTGCCGAGACCGAGGCCGGGGATGCGCGTGTCGTATTTCTGGTCGGCCACGTCGCGCATGGCGCTGACCATCGCCGCGAGCGGACGCAGGATGCCGTTTTGCACGGCGGCATAGGTCATCAGGCAGACGGCGCTGGCGAACACCGCAATCGCAACGCAGGCGACCAGGAACCAGGAGAACGCCGACTGGGCCTGCTGATAGATGACGGTCGCATGATCGCGCGCCGGGCCGCTCAGGGCCGCGAAGTCTGAGGACAGGCTGGTGATCTGGTTGTTGAGATAGAGCACCGCGATGAAGCCGGTGCCGCCGCCGATCGCCAACAGCAGCAGAAGCGAGGCGACGACGCCCCCCACGAGGAAGCGGATGGTCAGATTGCTGTTGGAGAACATTGGCTTTGCCCGGGAACGTCAGACGGAATGTCTGACGCACGTTTCCAGACAAAGGTAAAATAAGCTGAAAGCCGGGGGGCGTGCCGACCACGGGAGAGCACGGGACTTTGCGAGATGTGCGCCCGCGCGACCTTGGCGCSGCGCTCCTCACCATGAGGAGGCTGGTCCGAAACCGGAGCTGCGCCGGCTCCTCGACAGCGCGTTGCAGCCGGGCCTTTACGACGCCGGCGGCTGCTGCTCCGCTGCCATCAGGGCGGCGAGGCGCGTCTCCTCCTCCGCCGTCAGCTTCGGCGCGGTCTCGACGCCGCGCTGGCTGCGGCGGCGGACCTGCAGCCATAGCGCGAGGCCGCCACCGAGCAGCAGCAGCGGCGGCAGCAGCCACAGCAGCAGGGTCTGGCGCTCGAAGCGCGGCTTCAGCAGCACGAACTGGCCGTAGCGGGCGACCAGGAAATCCAGCACCTGATTGTCACTGTCRCCGGCGGCGAGACGCTCGCGCACCAAAAGGCGCAGGTCGCGCGCCAGCGGCGCATCGGAATCGTCGATCGACTGGTTCTGGCAGACCATGCAGCGCAGTTCGCGCGACAGCGCGCGGGCGCGCTGCTCCTTGKCGGTGTCGGCCATGACCTCGTCGGGCTGCACGGCATGCGCCACCGGGGCGGCAAGCAGCAGCAGCGCGAGGCAGGCCAGACGGAGACGATTCCGCATCCGCTTTACTCMGCCGGCTGCAGCGCGCGCGCCGCACGGGCCGGCCGCGGCGCACCGACGCGCAGCCGCCGATCCGACAGCGAGAGCAGCCCGCCGAACGCCATCAGCACCGGGCCGAACCAGATCAAGAGCACCAGCGGCTTGTGATAGATGCGCACGGCAAGGCCGCCATCGGCCGTGGTGTCGCCGAGCGAGACATAGAGCTGGCTGACGCCGCGGGTCATCAGCGCCGCCTCCGTGGTCGACATGCCRCGTGTGGCGAAGCTGCGCTTGGACGGCGTCATCACGCTGAGCTGCCTGCCSTCCTCGCTKAYGATGAAGGTGCTGACGACCTCGGTGAAGTTCGGCCCCTGGCGCTGGGTCATGCCGTCGAACTTGATCTCGTAGCCGGCGAGATTGCGGACATCCCCCGGACGCAAGGTCGAGATCAGCTCGCTGTTCCAGGTGGTCTCGCAGACGATGCCGAGCAGGGCTATRCCGAGGCCGGCATGGGCGAAGGCGGTACCCCAGACCGAGCGCGGCAGGCCGCGGGTGCGGTGCAGCGCGGTCCTGAAGGGGACGCGCGCGACGCCGCTGCGCTCGACGAGATCGACGATGGCCCCCGTGATGACGAAGATGCCGAGTCCGATGCCGAGCGGCGCCAGCGCGCTGCCGCCGCGCGCCCAGGCCCAGGCGATCGCGATCGCCACCAGCGACGCGACGCCGGCCGCAAGCAACCGCTGCGCCGCGGCGACGAGATCGCCGCGCTTCCAGGCCAGCATCGGGCCGAACGGCACGATCAGCAGCAAGAGCGCAAACAGCGGGCCGAAGGTGAGATTGTAGAACGGCGCGCCGACCGAGAGCTTGAAGTCGAGCGCCTCCATGATGACCGGATAGAGCGTGCCGAACAGCACGGTGGCGCAGCTCACGGTGAGCAGCAGATTGTTCAGCACCAGCGCGCCCTCGCGCGAGATCGGCGCGAACAGGCCGCCCTGCTTCAGCGCGGTGGCGCGGCCGGCGAACAAAGTCAGGCTGCCGCCGATGAACAGCACGAGGATGCCGAGGATGAAGACGCCKCGCGTGGGATCGCTGGCGAAGGCATGCACCGAGGTGATGACGCCGGAACGCACCAGGAAGGTGCCCAGCAAGGACAGCGAGAAAGTCAGGATCGACAGCAGGATGGTCCAGACCTTGAGCGCGTTGCGCTTCTCCATCACCAGCGCAGAGTGCAAGAGCGCGGTGCCGGCGAGCCAAGGCATCAGCGAGGCGTTCTCGACCGGGTCCCAGAACCACCAGCCGCCCCAGCCGAGCTCGTAATAGGCCCAGTACGAGCCCATGGCGATGCCGAGCGTCAGGAAGATCCAGGCCATCAGGGTCCACGGACGCACCCAGCGCGCCCAGGCGGCATCGATGCGGCCTTCGATCAGGGCGGCGATGGCGAAGGAGAACGAGATCGAGAAGCCGACATAGCCGAGATAGAGCATCGGCGGATGCACCGCGAGGCCGATGTCCTGCAGCACCGGATTGAGGTCGCGCCCCTCGATCGGCGGGGKGGCGAGCCGCGCGAACGGGTTGGAGGTCATCAGGATGAAGAGATAGAAGGCGGYCGCGACCCAGGCCTGCACCGCGAGCACGCGGGCGCGCAACGACAGCGGCAGATTGTTGCCGAACAGCGCGACCATGGCGCCGAACAGCGCCAGGATCGACACCCACAGCAGCATCGAGCCTTCGTGGTTCCCCCACACGCCGGTGATCTTGTAGAGCAGCGGCTTCATCGAGTGCGAATTCTCGAACACGTTGGCGACGGAGAAATCCGAGGTCACGTGCAGGGTGATCAGCGCGATGAASGACAGGCCGGCGAAGACGAGCTGCGCCAATGCCGCCGAGCGGCCGACATTCATCAGCGCAACGTCGCGCTGATGCGCGCCAAGCATCGGCACGGTGGACTGGATCAGCGCCAGCGCGAGCGCCAGCACCAGGGCATAATGTCCGCTCTCTGCAATCACTGGGTCGCTCCTGCCGCCGTCTTCTCGCCCTCGCGCATCGACACCGGGCCCGGCTTCGCCGCTTGCGGCTTGCCGTAATCGTCCTTCCAATGGCCCTGCTTCTTCAGCGTGTCGGCGACYTCCTTCGGCATGTAGGTCTCGTCATGCTTGGCAAGCACGGTGTCRGCCTTGAACACACCGGCGGCATCGAGCGCGCCCTCGGCGACGACGCCCTGCCCTTCGCGGAACAGATCCGGCAGGATGCCCTTATAGGCGACCGGCAGCTTGGCGCCGCCATCCGCAACCTCGAACGTCACCGCGAGATCGTCGCCGCGCTTCAGCGAGCCAGGTTGGACCAGGCCGCCGAGCCGGAAGCGCTTGCCCGGGCCGATATGCTTCTCGGCCACCATGGTCGGCGTCGAGAAGAACACGATGGAATCGCGCAGCGCATTCAGCACCAGCCCGGCTGCGACCGCGAGCACGAACAGCGCCCCACCGATGATCGTCAAACGCCTCTGCTTGCGTGTCATCCCAACATCCCGTTGGCGGCGGAAGCGCCGCTCATCCATCCAGCCCGAACGTCTTCACGCCCTCGTTGAGCTGGCGCAACCGTTCTGTATCCTTCACGGCCTGGCGCGCATCCGATAACGCCGATCGGGCCTTGTCGAGATCACCCATCACGACATAAGCGCGCACCAGCCGCAGCCAGCCCTCGACGTCGTCGCCATTCTGCTGCAATCGCGCCGCGAGACGGTCGACCATGCCGCGGATCATCGTCTCGCGGTCATTGTTGCTCATGCCCTTGGCGGCGGCCATGGCCTCGTTCGGCAG
>BFBZ01000022.1_pt262 | contig 32209 bp, 36 predicted proteins | sample 1888401 | NCBI WGS metagenome assembly BFBZ01 (sample SAMD00112614, study PRJDB3348) | symbiont metagenome | host: Chara braunii
CGCTGGTGCAGTCTTTCCGCTGTCTCTTATACACATCTAGATGTGTATAAGAGACAGCGCCTTTCCCGCGCGGATCAGGGCGGCCAGATCCGTTGCCGACATCTGCCAGAGTTCAGTCATGCGCGTCCTCGTCGTGTTGGATGTGATCGGGTCAGGTGGCGATTATTGCGACGATGGCGGGGCGGGGCAAGGCGATCCAGCCGATGCGCACGCAGGGTGAGCCTGCGCCGGGGGAATGTGGGACTTGCGGAGGCGCCATTGCCTTCATGCCTGCAAACCGCTATCAGGCACCCCTCTGCGCAACTGGCGCTTTGATGGATGACCATCGGGGAGCGCGGAGACGATTTGCCGCGCGCCTGGGCACCACTCTTGAACGGAGGTGCCATGACGTCAGATATCGTCACTGCGGAGATCATCGACGGACACAAACACGCGCAAATCCTGCTCGACAGCGTTGCGGTCGAGCTGGACCGGCTTGCGCATGCGCCGGGGCTGGCCGTGGTGCTGGTCGGCGACGATCCGGCCAGCCACATCTATGTCCGCGGCAAGATCAAGATGGCCCAGAAGCTTGGCCTGCGTGGCGAAGCCGCCATCCTGCCGGACAGCGTCACCGAAGCGGAGCTGCTGGCGGTCATCGCGGCGCTGAACACGCGGGACGACATCGACGGCATCCTGGTCCAGTTGCCGCTGCCCGCGCACATCAACACCTTGCGCGTGATGGCGGCGATCGATCCCGCCAAGGATGTCGACGGCCTGCATGCGCTCAATGCCGGCCGGCTGCTCCATGGCGCGGACGCGCTCGTGCCCTGTACGCCGCTGGGCTGCCTCAAGTTGATCAAGTCGTTGATTCCGGACCTGACCGGTCGCCACGCCGTCGTGATCGGCAGCTCCAATATCGTCGGCAAGCCGATGGCCGCGCTGCTGCTGGACGAACGGGCAACCGTGACGCAAACCCACATCCACACCCGCGACACCCAGTTCATCTGCCGCGGCGCGGATATCCTGGTCAGCGCGGTCGGCAAGCCCGGGCTGGTGCGTGGCGACTGGATCAAGCCGCGCGCCATCGTCATCGATGTCGGCACCACCCGCGTCGAGCGGCCGGACGGTGGCTATGATGTCCGCGGCGACGTGGCTTTCGAGGAGGCGGTGCGGGTCGCTGGCGCCATCACGCCGGTGCCGCGTGGCGTCGGTCCGATGACCATTGCCTGCCTGATGGAGAACACGGTGAAGGCCGCGAAGGCGCGGCTGGCGCGCGGGCGATAGCCGTTGACGGGATGGGTGCGTTCGCAGTGCGCCGCATCCTCACTCCATCTTCGCGCCGGAGAGCTTGACCGCATCCTCGGCCTTCGCGGCCTCGGCCGCGAGAAAGGCCTGCATGGCCTCGGGGTTCGATCCGACGAGGTCGACGCCGAGCCCCGCCAGCCGCTCCTTGACCGCGGGCCGCTTCAGTGCGTCCGCGAAGGCCACGCTCCACTTCGCCGTGATCTCCGGCAGCGTGCCCTTGCGGGCGATGGCGCCGAACCAGGATTTCGAGGTGAAGCCGGTGACGCCGAGCTCGCTGAGGGTGGGCAGGTCCGGCATCGACGCAATCCGCGTCTCGTTCGCCACCGCGATCGGGCGCAGCGTGCCGGCCTTCAACTGTTCGGAGACGTTCTGCAGGTCGCCCAGCATGGCCTGCACATGGCCGGCCACCAGGTCGTTCATCGCCGGCGCGCTGCCCTTGTAGGGCACATGCACGATGTCGATGCCGAGCTTGCGCTTGAGCACCTCGAAGCCGAGATGGTTGGACGATCCCGAGCCGAACGAGGCGAACGCCGCCTTGCCATTCTGCGCCTTCGCCCAGGCCACGAATTCAGCCAGCGTCTTCGCCGGCACCGAAGGATTGACCACCAGGATGTGCGGGCTCACCGCGAACAGCGACACTCCGGTGAAGTCGCGTTCCCAGTCATAGGGCTTCGCCGGCATCAGCAGCGGCGACACCAGGAAGCTGTTGGAGGTGGCGAGCAGGGTGTAGCCGTCGGCCGGCGCCGTGGCCACGGTCTGCGCCGCGATGGTGGTGCCGCCGCCGGGCTTGTTCTCGATCACCACCGTCGCCTTCCACTCGGTGGCGATGATGTCGGCGAGCGTGCGGGTGATCAGGTCGGTGCCGCCGCCCGGCGCGAACGGCACCATGATGCGGACCGGATGGGCGGGATATCCGTCGGCGCGGGCCGCGCCGGTGAGCAGAGTGGCAATGAGGCCAAAAATCAGACTGCGATGGCGCAAGGGATTTCTCTGATCGGACGATCCCGACATGGGGCGGCGGCATCATGTCCAAAGCCGCTGCCGCTTGCAATGTCAGCGTGTCGTCGCCATGGATGACCTGTTTAGCTAAACCCTCATCAATCGGCTCGAACGCCGGCCGCCTTGATGATTGGCGCCCATTTCTCCACCTCGGCCTTGAGAAATGCGTCCAGGGCTTGTGGCGTTGCACGGTCCTGGCTCACGGGTTCCATGCTTAATTCGCGGAATCTGGCGATCACCGTCGGATCTGCGAGAGCGCCTTGCAGCGCCAACATGAGCTTCTCGATCGCGGGTTTCGGTGTGCCGCGTGGCGCGTAAAGGCCGTACCAGGTGGACACCTCGATCTTCGGGAAGCCGGCCTCTTCGGTTGTCGGGAGGTCCGGCAGTGTCGGGAGGCGGGCCTTTGTCGTGACGCCGTAGGACTTGAGTTTCCCGGCCTGAATCAGGGGTGTCGGGCCTGTGGCGGGATCACAATAAAAGTCGATGTGCCCAGCCATGACATCGTTGAGCGCCGGTCCGCCCCCCTTGTAGGGGACGAGTGTCATGTTGGCTCCTGTCGCGTTCATGAACACCAGAGCGCACAGATGCGCGGCCGAGCCGATACCCGAATGGGCGAAAAGGACCTTGTCGCCACGCTCGCGAACGTAGGCGACCAGTTCTTTCAAATCCCTCGGTGGATAGTCCGGCCGGGCGACCAGGATCATCGGCACGTCGGTGACCAATCCGATCTTCTCGAAGTCGTTGACGGGATCATAGGGCAGCTTGCGATACAGGCTGACGCTGGTCGCTTGACCGACATGCATCAACAAAATCGTATAGCCGTCGGGTGCGGCCCGCGCGACACGATGGGTGCCGATCGTGCCGCCGGCGCCGAGTGCATTTTCCACAATGATCTGCTGATTTAACTTCTGACTCATTGCGGAGCCCACCAGCCGGGCGATCACGTCCCCGGGCCCGCCCGCCGCGAACGGCACGACCATTGTGATGACGCGATTGGGAAACTCCTGCGCCACGGCGGGCAGGGGACCCCAAAGGCACATCGCACACACGACCTTCCTGATGATCGATTTCATGAGGCCTCCCTCCAAACGTTCTGCTTGTATGCAATGCATGACGGCTCGCCCGGCGTTACGCGCGATATGCCGCAGCCGTGCGTGCACGCCCGTCGCTACGCGCCATGATTCCGGATGCCTGGGGTCAGTACCGGTTCACCGGCAGGACCATGATTTCGGCGATCTGCACGTGCGGCGGCTGATCCAGCGCGAACACGATCACGCGCGCGACATCCTCCGGCTCCAGCGCCATTTTGAACTGGTCGAAATAGGCTTTCTCCTTGGCGCGGTCGCCACGGTAGCGGGTGACGATGATGCCGGTGCGGGTCAGGCCCGGCAGGATTTCCGTGACCTTGATCGCCGTTTCGCTGAGTTCGCCCCGGATCGTTTCCGTGAACATGCGCACCCCGGCCTTGCTGGCCGAGTAGGCGGCCATGTCGGGCACGATTCGCACGGCGTTGATCGAGCTGATGTTGACGATGTGCCCTTCGTTGCGCGTGACCATCGCCGGCAGCACGGCGCGGGTCATGCGCATGGTTCCAATCAGATTGGTGCGGATGATGTCGGTCCAGTCGTCGGGCGATCCCTGGTCGAAGCGCGTGCGGCCGCCGATGTCGTGGCCGGCATTGTTGATCAGTACGTCGAGCGGCCGAAACGCATCGGGCACCTGGTCAAGAATTCGGTCGACGGCGGCATGATCGGTGGTATCGAGCTGGACGGCGTGGGCCACCGCGCCGAGTTCGGCGGCGAAGTCCGCGAGGCTTTCCGCATTGCGGTCGACGAGCACGATGCGGCGTCCTGTCGCGACCACCGCCCGTCCGATGGCCCGCCCCAGGCCGCCGGCCGCGCCGGTGAGAAGGACAGTTCCCCTTTTTGTGTCAGACATTATGATCTCCCTGATCTGCGCTTTTTGGTTTTGCCCGGCGTGGGATGCGCGCGATCGAAAACTGCCAGACGCCGGGGACTGTGTCCGCAGTCGCGCGCGTGCTAACTGTTATGTCGAAACCGTCGGGCGTTGGACGTGCCCGCAGATGGACCGGGATGGATCTCAAGCAACTCAAGGCATTCGCGACACTCGCCGAGTTCGGTTCGTTCTCGCGCGCGGGCGCGGTGCTGTCGGTCGCCCAACCGGTTCTGAGCCGGCAGATCAAGGCGCTCGAACAGGAGCTCGGCATCGAGCTGTTCTATCGCAACGGCCGCGGCATTGTTCTGACCGAGGCGGGAAAGTTGCTGCACGGATATGCGGGCGGCGTGCTCGATACCGTTACGCGTGCGACGTCGGAGGTGATGGCGCTGCGCTCGTCGCCGCGCGGCACCATCGCCATCGGCATGCCGCCATCGGTGGGATCCGTGCTGACGGTGCCGCTGGTGCAGTCTTTCCGGGCGGAATTTCCGCTGATTTCCATGCGGGTGGTGGAGGGGTTCAGCGGGCATCTGCTGGAATGGCTGATCACCGGCAAGATCGATGTCGCCGTTCTCTACAATGCGCCCCGCGTCAGCAATTTGAGCGCCGAGCCGCTGCTGCAGGAGGAGATCAGCCTGCTCGGGCCGATGAACGATCCGGCCGGACTGCCCCCGGGGCCGGTGCCGGCGTGCCGGCTGGCCGAACTGCCGATGATCATTCCGAGCCGCCCGCACGGCCTGCGGCTCGTGGTGGATGCGATCCTGAGCGAGGCGGCGATCGAGCCGCAGATCGTGCTTGAAGTGGATGCCATGCCGTCGACCCTGAGCCTGGTCGAGCGCGGCGTGGGCTATACGCTGTTGTCCTATGGGCCGGCGCGCCACCTGATCGAGGCCGGGCGCATGAAGAGCTGGTCGATCGTCGATCCGGTTTTGACCCGGCAATTGATCCTCGCGACCTCCAGCCAGCGTCCCACCACCGCGGCGACGCGTGCACTTGCGAAGATGGTGGGCCGCCAGGTGCGAGATCTGGTTCAACAAGGCCTGTGGCTGTCTCCGGCCGGCCGCAAGCCGACGTCATCCGGTCGCGGCGACGCCGCGTCGCATGCCACACGCGGGAAAGCTGTTATTCCATAAACGGCGATGCCCCTCCCACGCGCCACCCGCTAGCTTCGCGCCACAACAACAGGATCGGCCAACCAGGTTCGGCCGGTGAGCGGGAGGATACGCGATGGCAGGTGAGGTTCTCGGCTTCATAGGGATCGGTCGCATGGGTGCGCCGATGGCGTCGCGGTTGCTCGATGCAGGCTATTCGATCTGCGTTTATGATACGCAACCGGAAGCTGCGGCGGCCTTGGTCGCGCGCGGGGCGCGACTGGCGCGTTCGCCCGGCGAGGTCGCCTCGACTGCCGAGATCGTGCTCCTGAGTTTGCCGACACCCGATATCGTCAAGGCGGTGACACTCGGCGAAAACGGCATCGGGCACGGCAACCGCGTTCGCACCGTGATCGATCTGTCCACCTCCGGTCCCGGAGCGGCGACGATCGTGGCGCAGGGGCTGGCCGAGCGGCAGATCACGCTGGTGGATTCTCCGGTCAGCGGCGGCATCGCGGGGGCGAAGGGCGGCACGCTGGCGCTGATGGTGTCGTGCCCGCGCGAGCTCTACGACGCCAAGGTCGCGCCGATCCTCAAGCACTTCGGCAAACTGTTCTACACCGGCGACCAGCCGGGCCTCGCGCAGACGGCGAAGCTGGTCAACAACCTGCTGGCGGCGGCGGCGCTGGTCATCACGTCGGAAGGCATGGCGATGGGGGTCAAGGCCGGCCTCGATCCCAGGATCCTGCTCGACATCCTCAATGTCAGTTCGGGGCGCAACAGCGCGACCCAGGACAAATTCCCGCGGTCAGTCCTGCCCGGCACCTTCGACTTCGGTTTCGCCACCGCGCTGTCTTACAAGGACGTCCGCCTCTGCCTCGACGAGGCGGAAGCCATGGGAATCCCGATGATCATGGGCGCGGTGGTGCGCCAGATCCTGGCGCTGACCCAGGCCAAATACGGGCCGGAGTCGGATTTCACCTCGATCGCCAAGCTGTCGGAGGAGTGGGCCGGCGTCCAGATCAGGGGATAGCCGAACGCAAGATCAACGCGAACGACAGGGACAGGCCCATGGCGGCGACCGCGCGTTTCGACCATCATCAGGTTTCGATCGGGCGTGCCATGGTGCGCGCCGCGCGCAGCGTTCAATTGTCGCAGCTGTCGTTGCCGGCGCAATCCAAACTCAAGATCTGCCTGCTCGACTTCCTGTCCTGTGCGTTCGAAGCGCGCGATCTGCCATGGAGCCGGCAGGCTCTGGCGACAGCCGCCCGCCTGGCGTCGGGATCGGCGATCGTCGGCTCCGAGGTGGTGACGTCGGCCGCCGATGCGGCGTTTGCCAATGCCACGCTGGGGCACGGGCTGGTGCGCGAAGACATGCACGCCGGCAGCATTGCGCACCATGGCGTTGTGATCTGGCCGGTTCTGCTGTCGCTGGCGCAACGCAGCGCCGTCTCGGGGGCGCAGTTGCTGGTGGCGGCGGCGATCGGCTACGAGGCCGGTGGCCGGCTGGGGCGGGCGCTGTTCAGCGCCGAGCTGGCGCGGCTGTTCCGCCCCACCGGCATCCTCGGTCCGCTCGCCGGTGCGATGGCAGGAAGTGTTCTGCTCAGGCTCGACGAAGATGCCGCGGTGTCAGCGGTCGCGCTATCAGCCAATGCGGCGTCGGGACTGAACCAGTGGCCGCACGAGGGCGGCAGCGACATGTACTTCCATCCGGGATTTGCCGCCCGCAGCGCCATCACGGCTATCCAGCTTGCGGAAGCCGGCGCCTACGGCTCCGAACACATTCTCGAAGGCGAAGCAGGACTGTTCGCGGCGTTCGGGCGGAAGCCTTCGCCAGCCGCGATCGTGTTGTTTCCCGGCGGCGACGAAGAAATCATGGCCGTCTACAACAAGCCCGTTCCCGCCTGCAACTTCGCGCAGACGGCGTGCCAGGCTGCAATCCGCGTCGCCCAGGAGATCGACAGCGTCGATGCCGTCGATTCCGTCACCGTGCATCTCCCGGGCGCGGCCATCGATTATCCCGGATGCGATTTTTCGGGACCGTTCCAGCGCGCGCTGCAGGCCAAGATGAGCATTCAGTACGGCGTTGCGGCCGCGTTGGTGCGAAAATCCGTCGAGGAAGAGAACTATCGCCGGCTCGATGATCCCGCGGTGCTGCGTCTCGCCCGACTGATGCGGCTGAAGCGCGATCCGGATTTTACCGCCGCATTCCCGGCCGCGCAGGGCGCGGAGGTGGAAGTTGGTCTCTCGACCGGCGGGCGGATCAGCCGGCGAATTTCCGATGTCGTTGCCGCGACGGAAGGCGAGATACGTGCGCGATTTCGTGCGGCAGCCGGAGACGTGCTCGGCGCGCACCGGGCGGACACCATCGAGGCGATGGTGGATGGCCTGGAACGGGTCGACCACGCCGGGCGCATTGCCGAGCTCTGCATGCCCGGACATCGCGGCGGCAGATCCCGCGCTGCGGCGTCTCGCCCCGCGGCGGGACCCTGACGACCGGGCGTCGATACAACTCAAAAAAATACGAGCGCAAAGCTCGAAACAAGCGAGGGGAGGAACGAGGGATGAGAGCAATGTCGAACCATGGCCGCGCCGTTTCAGCGGGGCGCCGATGACGTCGCAAGTCGTCGAGAACATCCTGCAGGCGCTGGTCGCCGGACTGCTGGCGGGAGCGATCTACGGCCTGATGTGCGTCGGGCTCGGATTGATCTTCGGCGTCATGCGGGTCATCAATTTCGCGCAGGGCGATTTCATGATGCTCGGCATGTATGCCGCGTATTACCTGTTCCTGTCGGCGGGCATCCAGGCCGGATTCGGCAATGTCATCGGGCCGTACGTGGCTATCCTGCTGTCCGGTCCGCTGCTGTTCCTGTTCGGCTACTGGATCCACCAGTTCCTGATTTCGCGCGTTACCGGGCGGCGCACCGCGCAGCATGATGCCTGTCTCTTATACACATCTAGATGTGTATAAGAGACAGCTGCTGCAGAACGGCGGGCTGATCGTGTTCGGCTCGGTATTGGCTTCGATCCGCACGCCGCTCTCGTCCAGCGCCTGGGAGATCGGACCGCTGTGGGGCGATCTCGTCAGCATCTTCGTCAACAAATCGCGCGGCATCGCGGCGCTGATCTCGATCGTCGCGATGGTCGCCCTGGCCGTGCTGATCACGCGCACGCGCCTGGGCAAAGCCCTGCGCGCGTCCGCCGACAATCCGGTGGCGGCGACCTATATGGGCATCGACATCGACCGCTCGTACCGGGTCGCGTTTGGTCTCGGCGCGGCCGTTACCGCGGTGGCGGGCGGGCTGCTGGCCACCAACTATCCCTTCCATCCCTACATCGGCATCGACTACGTCATCGTCATGTACGCCGGCGTCGTGCTCGGCGGCATGGGCAGCATTATCGGCGCGTTCTGGGGCGGCATGACCATCGGGCTGGTGCAGCAGCTCTCGACACTTGTTCTGCCGACCCAGTTGCAGAACGCGGCGATCTTCGTCGTCTTTCTGCTCATCATCTTCCTGCGCCCTCAGGGTTTCTTCGGCCGAATGGTGGAGAGAACCTGATGCGCTCCCAGATGCGCTCCCATGTGCGATCCCTGGCGCCGATCCTGATTGCCGCGCTGGTCTACGCCGGCCTGACGCTGGTGGTCAGCAACTCCTATTACCAGCTGATGCTGACACTGGTGCTGGTCTGGGCGAGCTTCGGACTGTCCTGGAACATCCTGTCCGGCTACACCGGCCTGGTCTCGTTCGGTCATGCCGCCTTCTTCGGGCTCGGCGCCTACACCACGGCGCTCGGCCAGATCTACTTCGATCTCTCGCCCTGGCTTCTGATTCCGGTCGCCGGCGCGATCGGCGCGATCTCGGGGCTGTTGGTCGGCTTTCCGACCTTTCGGCTGCGCGGACATTATTTCGCGCTGGCGATGCTCGCCTATCCCCTGGCGATGCTCTACCTGTTCGAGTGGCTCGGCTATCAGGAACTGACGCTGCCGATCAAGCGCGATGCGCCGTTCGCCTACATGCAGTTCTCCGATCCGCGCATCTACACGCTGGTGGCGCTTGCCATGCTGCTGGCGATCGTGCTGATCACCCGCGCCGTGGAGCGGTCGCGGTTCGGCATGGCGCTGCTCGCGATCAAGCAGAACGAGGCCGCGGCGGAGGCAGCCGGTATCGATGCGCTGGCCTGGAAGCTGCGCTCCATCGTGCTCTCGGGGGCGATCGCCGGTGCGGTCGGCGCGTTCTATGCGGTGGTGCTGCTCGTGGTCACGCCACCCTCGGTGTTCGGCATGCTGGTGTCGGCGCAGGCGCTGACGGTCTCGATGTTCGGTGGCGTCGGCACCGTCTGGGGACCGCTGATCGGCGCCGCGGTGCTGATCCCGGTGTCGGAGATCCTGCATGCCGAGCTCGGCGCACGCATTCCCGGCATCCAGGGTGTGATTTTCGGCATCGCCATCATTGTCGTGATCCTGGTGGCGCCGGAAGGGGTGTTCTGGAAGCTGCGTGATCGCTTTCGGCGCACGCGGACTGCCGCCATCGTTCCGATCGAACAATCCGCATTGCCGCCGCATGTCGTGCCGTTCGCCGCAGCCGAGACCCGGGCTGCCGCGCGGTCGGAGCGGGTTCGAACCGGCAAGGTGCTGCTGCAGGTCAAGGGCCTGTCAAAGTCGTTCGGCGGCCTCAAGGCGGTGCAGAACGTCTCCTTCGATGTCCACGAGGGCATGATCCTCGGCATCATCGGCCCCAACGGCGCCGGCAAGACGACGCTGTTCAACCTGCTGAACGGATTTTCGCGCCCCGACACCGGCGAGGTCATGTTCGAGGGGCGCAACATGGTCGGCTGCAAGCCGCATGTGCTGTGCAGGGCGGGCGTCGGACGCACATTCCAGGTGATGCGGCCGTTCCCGCGCATGTCGGTCCGCGACAATGTGCGTGTCGGGGCCTATGTGCAGGCCGCAAGCGAGGAGGAGGCGCATCGGCTCGCGGACGACGCGGTCAATCGCGCCGGCCTGCGGGCGGTGGCCGACAAGGTGGCGGCCGAGCTCACCACCAAGGAACTGCGGCTGATGGAGATCGCCCGCGCGCTGGCCGGCAAACCGCGGCTGCTGTTGCTCGATGAAACCCTGGCCGGCCTCGGTCATGGCGAGGCCGACGAGGTGACTGCCGTGGTTCAGCGGCTGGCGCGCGAGGGCATGACCGTGGTGATCATCGAGCACACCATGCAGTCCATGGTGCGGCTGGTCGATCAGTTCCTGGTGCTTGATCACGGCGCGGTGCTGGCCAATGGCGAGCCGGAAAACGTGACCCGCGATCCGCGCGTCATCGAAGCGTATCTCGGCAAAAAATGGGTGACGCATGCTCAGGCTTGAGGGGATTTGCGCGGGTTATTCCGTGGTGCCGGTCCTGAAGGATGTCTCGCTTGCGGTCGAGGCCGGACAGTTCGTCGCGATTGTCGGGCCCAACGGTGCCGGCAAGACCACGCTGTTCAAGACCATTTCCGGCATCGTGCAGCCGAGCGCCGGCGCCATTCATTTCGAGGGCGTCGACCTCCTGAAGATTCCGGCGGCGGCGCGTCCGCATCTTGGCATCGCCCACGTGCCGGAAGGGCGCCAGGTCTTCCCGTCGCTCTCGGTGATGGAGAACCTGGAGATGGGGGCGTTCACCGACGCCGGCCGTCGCGCCTGGAAAAGCAGCATCGATCTCATCTTTGCACTGATGCCGGTTCTGGCCGAGCGGCGCAGCCAGTTCGCAGGCACCTTGTCCGGCGGCGAGCAACAGATGGTGGCGATCGGGCGCGGGCTGGCCTCGGCGCCCAAGCTCCTGATGCTGGATGAGCCGTCCATGGGGCTCGCGCCGGCGATCGCCGATTTCATTTTCGAGAAGCTGATCGAGATCCGCGCCCAGACCCGGCTGACGATCTTGCTGGTGGAGCAGCGCGTGGCGGAGGCGCTCGAGTCCGCCGATCGCGGTTATGTGCTCGAGGCGGGACGTGTGGTGCTCGACGGCGACAAGGCGACGCTTCGCTCCGATGACCGTATCAGGCAGGCCTATCTCGGAATGTAGATCAACAGAAGCCCGCAAACGGCTCAACTGGAGGACGCGCAATGACGGAACGCAAGGGATCTCTCAATCGCCGCACGCTGCTCGGCGGCGCCGCCGCCATCGGATTGACCACCGTGGCCCGCGCGCAGGCGCCGGCCAACGTCAAGGTCGGGCTGATCGTTCCGCTCTCGGGGCTCTACGCGCGGCCAGGCGCCGTGATGAAGATGGGCGCCGAGCTCGGCATCGCCGACGTCAACGCGGCCGGCGGCATCAAGGCGCTCGGCGGTGCCAAGCTGGAACTGGTGGCGCTCGATTGCGGCGACACCGTCGAGAAGGCCAAGAACGCGGCGCAACGCATGGTGGCGCAGGAGTCCGATCTGGTCGCTGCCACCGGCGCGTATCTCAGTTCGTTCACGCTCGCCGTCAGCGAAGTCACCGAGCGCGCCGGCTTGCCGCTGTTGACACTGTCGTACTCCGATCTGCTGACCGACCGCGGCTTCCGTTACATCTTCCAGACCGCCGCGACGGCGGCTTCGCAGTCCGCCCAGGGACTGCCGCAACTGATGAAGCTCGCGGAAACCGCATCGGGCAAGCGGCCGAAGACAGTCGCCATCGCCATGGACAATACGGGGACGTCGATCGCCACGGCCAAGGCGCTGAAGGAAAAGCTGTTCCCGCAGCTTGGTCTGCAACTGGTGATGGACGAGGTCTGGACGCCGCCGCTGGCGGACGCGACCTCGATCATCCAGCAGGTCCGCTCGACCCGGCCCGATCTGTTCCTGTTCATGCCCAACGCGGTGTCGGACGCCAAGCTCGGGCTCGAGAAGATGAACGAGTTTGGTCTCGGCCAGGGCCGCATCCCGACGATCTCGTTCAGCATCACCATTGCCGAGCCGGACATGCTGCAGAGCGTGTCGCCCGAAGTGGTGCAGGGCATCATGACCATTGTCGCGAACTGGGGCGTCAAGGGACAGGAGAAGCTGCTCGGCGATCTCAAGGCGAAATACAAGGAGCCGTGGATCTGTCTCTTATACACATCTAGATGTGTATAAGAGACAGGCTGCAGAGCGTGTCGCCCGAAGTGGTGCAGGGCATCATGACCATTGTCGCGAACTGGGGCGTCAAGGGACAGGAGAAGCTGCTCGGCGATCTCAAGGCGAAATACAAGGAGCCGTGGATGACCCAGAACGTGGTCTCCACCTATGGCGACATGTGGCTGATCAAGGAGGCGCTGGAGAAGGCCGGCAAGGCCGATCGCGCCGCGGTGTCGGAGGCGCTGCATACCCTCGATGCCGGCCCCGCGAAATATTATCCCGGCGGCGTTCTGAAATTCGACGAGAAGGGCCGCCGCGTCGGCGCGGGCGTGGTCATCGTGCAATGGCAGAACGGCGTGCCGGTGACGGTCTATCCGGAGGATCTCGCGGTCGCGGCGCCGTTCTGGCCGAAGCGCAACTGATGATGAACAACGACACAACAACAAGAACCGCTGGAGGGAAACATGAACGAATCTAAATCACTGGCGCTGACACGGCGCACGCTGCTTGCTGCCACAGCACTCAGCATCGCTGCGCCGCGCGCGTTCGCGCAGGCGCCCGCGGACGTCAAGGTCGGCTTGCTGGTCCCGCTGTCGGGGCTCTATGCGCGGCCAGGTGCGGTGATGAAGATGGGCGCCGAAATGGCTGTCGATCACATCAACAAGGCCGGCGGCGTCAAGGCGCTGGGCGGCGCCAGGCTCAAGCTGGTCGTGATCGATTCCGGCGACACCACCGAGAAGGCCAAGAACGCGGCCCAGCGCATGGTGGCGCAGGAGACCGACCTGGTCGCCGCCAGCGGCGCCTATCTCAGTTCGTTCACGCTCGCTGTGACCGAGGTGACGGAACGCGCACAGCTTCCGGTGCTGACGCTGTCCTACTCGGACCTGATCACCGAGCGCGGATTCAAATATGTGTTCCAGACCTCGGCCACCGCGGCGGCGCAGGCCCGCCAGGCGTTGCCGCTGATCATGAAGCTGTCCGAGAGCGCCTCCGGCAAGCGCCCGAAGACCGTCGCGATCATCACCGACAATACCGGTGCATCGATCGCGTCGGTGAAGCCGATGCGCGAGGGGCTGCTCAAGGAGCTGGGGCTTGATCTGGTGATGGACGAGACCTTCACGCCGCCGCTCTCGGATGCGACGCCGCTGGTGCAGAAGGTGCGCGCGGCGAAGCCCGATCTGCTGTTCTTCCTTCCGACGGTGATCTCCGACGGCAAGCTTATCCTGGAAAAGATGAATGAGTTCGGACTGGGCCAAGGCAAGATCCCGACCATCTCGTTCGGCATCGCCATCGCCGAGCCGGACATTCTGCAAACCATCAGTCCCGAACTGCTGCAGGGCGTTCTGACTTGCGTCGGCAGCTGGGCGACCAAGGGTCACGAGGATCTGGTGAAGGAGCTGAAGACCCGCTTCAACGAACCCTGGATGACGCAGAACGCGATCTCGACCTATGGCGACATGTGGCTGATCAAGGATGCGCTGGAGAAGGCTGGCAAGGCCGACAAGGCGGCCGTCGCGGAGGCGCTGCGCACCATGGATGGCGGCCCGTCCAAATACTATCCCGGCGGCCTGCTCAAGTTCGACGACAAGGGCCGCCGCGTCGACGCGGAAATGACCGTCGTGCAGTGGCAGAATGGAATCCCGGTCACCGTCTTCCCCCAGAAGCTCGCAGTTGCCGAGCCGTTCTGGCCGAAGCGCTGAATCCATCCGCGGTGATGCGGGTGGCTGTTTGTAGCTCAATGTAAGGAAAGAACCATGAGCAAGGAAGTCTTCGATCGCGGTCTGGCCATCCGGAAGGACGTGCTTGGCAAGGAATTCGTCGAGAAGTCGTTCGAGAGTGCCGACGACTTCAACATGCCGATGCAGGAACTCACCACCGAGTATTGCTGGGGCTATGTCTGGGGCCGCGAGGGCCTGCCGCGCAAGACCCGCAGCATGCTGAATATTGCCATGCTCAGCGCGCTCAACCGCAATCACGAATTGCGCATGCATCTGAAGGGGGCGCTGAAGAACGGCGTCACCAAGGACGAAATCCGGGAAATCCTGCTCCAGGTCGCGATCTATTGCGGCGTGCCGGCCGGTGTGGACTCGTTCCGGACCGCGCGCGAGGTCTTTGCGCAGATCGAAGCGGAAGCCAAGGGCGGCTGACGCACCATGCAACTGACCGTGCAGCAGGCGCATCATCTGGCTGTTCGGGTCATGGCGGCGATCGGCCACGATACGGCCGACGCCGGCCTGATCGCGGATCACCTGATCGACTGCGAACTGCGCGGGCTTCGCTACGGCGGGCTCGCGCGGGCCATCAGCATTTCCGAGCGGTTCGCCCGAACCGGCGATGGCCGGCGCCCGATCCGGCTTCTGCACGAGACGCCGGTGTCGGCCCGGCTCGATGGCGGCGATCATCTCGGTTACATCGTCGCCCATCGGGCGACCACCATCGCGATCGAGAAGGCGCAGGCCTGCGGCATCGCCGTCGTCGGCGCCAACGAGACCTGGTACACCGGCATGCTGTCCTACTATGCCGAGATGGCGGCGGCGCAAGGGCTCGTCAGCATCATCGCATCGAACGCGTCGCCCTGGGTTGCGCCGCATGGCGCGACAGAAGGACGGCTCGGCACCAATCCGATCTGTTTCGGATTTCCCAGCGCCGACGAGCCGGTCATCTGGGACGTCGGCACGTCCGCGATCATCCATGCGGAAGTCAAACTGGCGCAGCGTCTCGGCGAACCGCTCCCCGACAATGTCGCGTTTGACTGCGACGGGGAGCCGACCCGCGATCCGGCGGCCGCGCTCGCCGGGGCCTTCGCCGCGTGGGGAGGGCACAAGGGCTCGGGTCTCGGGATCGTGGTGCAACTGCTCGGCATCATGGCCGGATCGCCACCGGTGCCGCCGGAGATGGCGGGCTTCGGTTTTGTCATCATCACCATGCGGCCGGATCTGATGGGATCCGCCGAGGCGTTCCGCGACAACGTCTCGGCCTATGCGCAGGCGGTGAGGTCCGCACGTCCGGTCGCCGGCGGGCCGGCTGTCCGCATGCCGTTCGATCGTTCGCTGCAGCAGCGTCAGCAGCGCCGCGCCGAGGACCGCATCGAGATCCCCGATGTCCTGTTCGCACAACTCACGGAGATCGCCGGCCAGCGGCGGCAAGGAGCAAACTCATGACGACACCGACGGGTGACAATCCCGAACCTTTCGAACTGTTCGCGATCCGCTACGGCCGGCACACCGGCCGGCGCGCCTCGGACAATTTCATCGGCGGCGATCTGCACGAGGCCGGCACCGATCTGGAATATTTCGTCTGGGTGGCGAAACGCTCGGACCGGGTGTTTGTCATTGATACCGGTTTCAACGCGACGTCGGCGGCGGAGCGGGGCCGCACCATGTTGCGGCCGCCGGCGGATGGCGTACGGGCGCTGGGGATCGATCCCGATCACGTCGACCAGGTCATCCTGACCCATCTGCACTACGATCACGCCGGTTCGCTCGGAGCTTTTCCGCGCGCCGGCTTCCATGTGCAGGATGGCGAGGTGGCTTATGCGACGGGGCGCTGCATGTGCCATTCCTATCTGCGCCATCCCTACGACGTGGAGGATGTGGTCGGATTCGTGCGGCATGTCTATGCCAATCGCGTGGCCTTCCATGACGGCTTCGCCGAACTCGCATCCGGGCTGACGCTGCATCGCGTCGGCGGCCATTCCGCCGGTTTGCAGATCGTGCGGGTCTGGACCCGGCGCGGCTGGGTGGTGGTGGCGTCGGACGCCAGTCACTATTATCGGAATTTCCGGGGCGGCCTGCCGTTTCCCACCGTCTATCATGTCGGCGAGATGATGGAGGGCTTCAAGACGGTGCGGGCGCTTGCCGACAGCGAGGACCATATCGTTCCCGGCCACGACCCGCTGGTGATGGCGATCTATCCGCCCCCCTCGGTCGAACTCGAGGGCATCGCGGTGCGGCTCGACGTCGCGCCACGCATTGCGAGCGCGTGATGAGCGCCGCGCCGCGCCGCTCGGCCCTGGTCACGGGTTCGACCGGTGGCCTTGGCTATGCGCTCGCTGAAAGCCTGGCGGCCGCCGGCTTCGACATCGTGCTGCATGGCCTCGACGACGATGCAACTGCCGAGCCGGCGCGGGCCGCGCTGGCGGCGCGTCACAGCACGACCATCGTCTACCATCGGGCCGATCTGTCCGATCTTGCCGCAATCGAGCGCATGATGGCGTTCGCGGCGGCGACGTTCGGCGGTCCGGATGTCCTGATCAACAATGCCGTTGTCCGTCATTTCGCGCCGGTCGAGCAACTGGCCGTCGCGGACTGGCAGCGCTCGCTTGCGGTCAACCTGACGGCGCCGTTTCATATCATCCGGCTGGCGCTGCCGGGCATGCGCGCCAGGGACTTCGGCCGCATCGTCAACATGTCGTCGCACTACGGCCAGCGTGGCGCGCAGGGGCGGGTGGATTACGCCGTCACCAAGAGCGGGATTCTCGGTCTGACACGCACGGTCGCGCTGGAGACCGCCGGCACCGGCATCACCTGCAACGCGGTCAGCCCCGGTTCGCTGCCGACGTCGGCGATCCTCGACCGGATTGATGCCCTCGCCACCGCGCGTGGCCTATCCCGCGAGGAGGCAACACGCGACTACATGAGGGAGCGTCAGCCAAGCGGCCGCTTCGTCCAGTTGGACGACGTGGGTGCCACCGTTGCGTTCCTGTGCAGCCCAGCCGCCCGCGACATCACCGGCACGGTGATCCCGGTCGACGGCGGCTGGTCGGCGGCATAGGGGTTTGAGCTGTCGCTCGGATGAGCGACAGCGGCTCACATAATCGCCGCAACCAGCCGGTTCAATCCGGCATCGTCGCGATCGAGCGTCCAAACCGCCTCGATGATGCGGTCGGCGTCGCGGCCGGGCGTGCCGCTGTGCGCGAGCCTGCGCAACTTCGCCTCGATCTCCGCGTCGGACAGTGGCTGCTCAAGGCTGCCGCGGGCATGACTGACCGTGCGCGATAGCCGTTCGCCGCCGACCAGATCGATGCTGACGCGGGCTGCTCCGACCGGCAGCGATGCGTCGAGCTCGGCTCGCACCTTGCCACGCAATGCAACCACGTCGGGATCAAACACCACGGCTTCGGAAAATTCCCGGATGTCGGCCTCGCCGAACAGCAGCGCCACACTGGCGCAATGATGGATGCTGACCCGCGCGTCCCGATCGTTGGCGACCGGACGATCGCCACGCGCCAGCAGCAGGGCGTCGCCCGCGACATTGACCGCGGCGATCTGTTTGGGATCCAGGGCGTGGGTTGCGCGCAGCGCGAGACAGGCGTCGATCACCGCGTGCATCACGATGCCGGCGGGGTAGGGCTTGAAAGTGTTGCGCGCGAACTCCCAGCGCAGACCGAGATCGCCGGTCAGCGCCGTCATGTCCGCTTCGTCGCCGGTTGCCCTGGCCCAGCCGAGCCGGCCCTCGACGGCGGTCGGCGCCGCGCGCTGGCCGTCGCCGGCGAGCAACGCCGCGACGATGCCGTTGCGTGCCGCATTGCCGACACCGGCATTCTTGGCTGCGGTCGGCAGGTTCTCGACCAGGCCTGCGGACAGGCTCGCCGCGATGCCGATCGCCGCAGCCATCCGGTCCGCATCGAAGCCCAGCAGCTTTGCGGATGCCGCTGCAGCGCCGAACACGCCGCAGGTCGAGGTGATGTGCCAGCCACGGGCATAGTGCCCGGGGGTGACCGACAGCCCGATCCGGCATGTGATTTCTCCGCCGACCACGAATGCCTCCAGCAGGCTGAGGCCCGACAGGCCCCGCCATTCCGCCAGCGCCAGCGCTGCTGAAACCACCGGAGCCGTCGGATGGATCACCGTCGGCATATGGGTGTCGTCGTAATCGAGCAGGTTGATCGCAACCGCATTGACGAACGCGGCGCTGCCAGCATCCAAACGCGTTTGCCGGCCGATCAGGACAGCTTGATCGGAACCGGCGAACGCGCGCAACGTCCGCGCGATCGCATCGACGGCGGGGTCATGAGCCGAGCCGAGTGCGGTACTGAGGCCGTTGAGCAGCGATCGTTTCGCCGCATGCCGGACGTCATCCGGAAACTCCTGCCAGCGGGCGCTTGCGCCAAAGGCAGCCAATGCCGGGCTGGCGGCCGGCTGTGTTGCATCCGTCATGTTGCTTCAAGATCCTCCGAAAGGACCCGGTGTGACATCGACCGCAGTGTCGCGGGATGGCGCCGGGGATGCGAGTCCAGCGCCATCTTGTCCAAACCGCGCATTGCTGGCAATCACCGCGCGACGCGCGGGCGCCATGCTGGTTGCTCGTATTGGTACGGGACGCTGCCGTCAGCTTCTTCGCTTCGCTTGCGGGAAGAATTCGCCGGGATGCGCGATGTCGTGCTTGGCACGCCATTTTGGGCCGGGCCCGCGCATGTAGTGGCGCGATGGATGGTAAGCAGGCGTTTTGCGGCCGGTGATGAACACCGTCAGCGCCTTGACGACGATGCCGAAGGTTCGCTCCAGCAGCGAAGCGGGGGGAACTGCCTGGTGGGCCATGACCTGTCTCCTCAATGCCGCAATCTAGGCATCAAGGGCATAGGGATTCGAGAGCAGCGCGGGAGCGGGAATATAAAGAGAGCATAAACAGCCGCATCGCGCCTGCCGGACGATGCAGGGATCGTCACGCGCCTTTCTTCACAATCCGCCGACAATGCTCCATCGCCGCACGCACCAGGTTCTCGCTGGCCTCAGGCGTGCGGAAGGCAGAGTGGGCGGAGAGGGTGACGTTGCGGACTTTTGTCAGCGGATGGTCCGTCGGTAGCGGCTCGATGTTGAAGACATCGAGGGCGGCGTGGCGCAGGTGGCGGGATGCCAGCGCCTCGATCATTGCGACTTCGTCCACCAGCGCGCCGCGGGCGGTGTTGATCAGGAGCGCGCCCGGCCGCATTTGGGCGATGCGCGCGCGCGAGAGCAAACCGCGGGTGTCGTCATTGAGCAGCAGGTGCAGTGACACCACGTGGCTGTCCGCCAGCAACTGGTCCAACTCGACGAACGTGACGCCGCGCACTTTCTCCTTCGGCGTCCGGTTCCAGGCCAGCACTTTCATGCCGCCGCCATGGGCGATCCGCGCCACTTCGGCCGCGATGCCGCCGAAGCCGATCAGGCCCAGGGTCTTGCCGGTGAGCTGCATGCCGTCCTCGCGCAGCCACTGTCCCCCACGCATCTCGCGGTCCATCAGCGCAATGTCGCGCGCCGCCGCCCACATCAATGCGATGGTCGCCTCCGCCACCGCGGTGTCGCCATAGCCCTTGATGGTGTGCACCGTGATGCCGAGTTCCGCGAGCTCTTCCGGATTCATGTAGCTGCGCGCGCCGGTGCCGAGGAACACGACGTGCTGCAGCGTCTTGCACTGCTTGGCCACCGGCGTCGGCAACCCGGTGTGGTCGATGATGGCGATTCTGGAGTTGGCCAGCAGGGTTGGCAGCGCTTCGGGCGCGATGTCGGGATCGCGATGGATCCGCACTGACGGGTCTTTGTCCTGGAATTGGCGCTCGAACTCCTGCGCCATCGCTTCCTCGGCATCAACAAAGACTGCGACCACCGGCGACTCCCTATGAGCTGATCGTCTGTGATGGCAGCGTGCAGCCGAAGCGGGGTCTGCGTCAACGGCGAAGGCGAGTGAAGCAACAGGCGAGGTGACTGCTCAGATCTCCCGCTCGCGCGAAATGCTTACCGTGGTGCCGGTCTTGCCGCCGGTACAGCGGATGTCGAGGCGGCGGTAGCGGGTGGCGATGGTGTAGCCGCGGAAGATGCCGATGCGTTTGATGCAGCGCGAAGCACCATTCAGCGCGTCGCCGCGCGGAATGGTGAAGACCAGCGCGGCGGCGCGGGCGACGAAATCGTAGAACGCGTCCGACGGCTTGCGACTCTCGGTCGCGGCAAACACCTCGTTGGTGACATTGCGGCTGGCGCAACCCAGCGAGGCCCGCTTCACCGCCGGATGCTGCAGGGTGATCAGATTGGCCCCGGTCTTGCCGATGATCAGGCCGTCGATCTGACTTTTGAGCTGTTTGGCGAGGTCGTCGCAGGCGTCGGCACGCGCCGTGGTTGCCGACAGCAGCAGCGGCCCTAGCATCGCGAGGCCGACGGCAACCAGGCGGGCCGCGGCCAGAATCGGAAATCTCATGATTAAACCCCTTGGACCATTAGACCCCGGTCCGGGGGCCCGATGCAAGAGCCTGTGGCAGCGAGGGTTTTTGGCGTCCACCGGGGGGCGCCGGATAGCCGGATTGCAGTTTTGAACGCTTCAAAAGAGCAGGGAAAGGGCCTAGAAAGGCGGCCACTCCGTTCTCCTGTCGAGGCCTGCCATGAACGCTCCCACCAAAGTCCCCGCCGTTCCGCCCTACAAGCACACCCCGCTGTTTCCGCTGGGCAAGGACGAGACCCCGTACCGGAAGATCTCGGCCGAGGGCGTGCGGGTCGAGACCGTGATGGGCAAGGAGATGCTGGTGGTGTCGCGCCAAGCGCTGCAGGCGCTGTCGGAAGCCGCCTTCGTCGACATCAACCACTATCTGCGGCCGGGACACCTCAAGCAGCTGCGCAACATCCTGGAAGACAAGGAAGCCAGCGCCAACGACAAGTTCGTCGCCTTCGACTTCCTGAAGAATGCCAACATCGCTGCCGGCGGCGTGCTGCCGATGTGCCAGGACACCGGCACSGCGATCATCATGGGCAAGAAGGGGTTTCGCGTCATCACCGAGGGTGACGACGAGGCGGCGCTGGCCGAGGGCGCACGCGACGCCTACCTCAAGCGGAACCTGCGCTATTCGCAGGTCGCGCCGTTGTCGATGTTCGAGGAGAAGAACACCCAGAACAACATGCCGGCGCAGTGCGAGATCTACGCCGAGGGCGATGACGCCTACAAGTTTATGTTCATGGCCAAGGGCGGCGGCTCCGCCAACAAGAGCTTCCTGTTCCAGGCCACGCCCTCGATCCTGACCCGCGACCGCATGCTGGCGTTCCTGAAGGAGAAGGTGCTGACGCTGGGCACCGCGGCGTGCCCGCCCTATCACCTGGCCATCGTGATCGGCGGCACCTCCGCCGAGCTCACCATGAAGACGGTGAAGCTGGCGTCCGCGCGCTATCTCGACGCGCTGCCCACGCAGGGTTCGGCTGACGGTCATGCCTTCCGCGATCTGGAGATGGAGCAGGAAATCCTGAAAATGACGCAGTCGCTGGGCGTCGGCGCCCAGTTTGGCGGCAAGTATTTCTGCCACGATGTCCGCGTGATCCGGCTGCCGCGTCACGGCGCCTCGCTGCCGATCGGGCTCGGTGTGTCCTGCTCGGCCGACCGCCAGGTGCTGGGCAAGATCACCAAAGACGGCGTCTATCTCGAGGAGCTCGAGCACAATCCGTCGCAGTACCTGCCGGAGGTGGAAGGCGCGCTTGGCGGCGACGTGGTGAAGATCGACCTCAACAAGCCGATGAAGGAGATCCTGGCCACGCTGTCGCAGTACCCGGTGAAGACCCGGCTGTCGCTGACCGGCACCATGATCGTGGCGCGCGATTCGGCCCATGCCAAGCTGCGCGAGCGGCTCGACAAGGGCGAACCGCTGCCGGACTATTTCAAGAACCACCCGGTGTACTACGCCGGCCCGGCCAAGACGCCGGAGGGCTTCGCCTCCGGCTCCTTCGGCCCGACCACGGCCGGCCGGATGGATTCCTTCGTCGATCAGTTCCAGGCGGCGGGCGGCTCCATGGTGATGCTGGCCAAGGGTAATCGGGCGACCGCGGTGCGCGAGGCCTGCAAGAAGCACGGCGGCTTCTATCTGGGTTCGATCGGCGGTGCCGCGGCGAACCTCGCCGAGCACTGCATCAAGAAGGTCGAGGTCGTGGAATACCCCGAGCTGGGCATGGAAGCGATCTGGCGCATCGAGGTGGTGGATTTTCCCGCCTTCATCATCATCGACGACAAGGGCAACGACTTCTTCAAGGAATTGAATCTGGGGTGAGTTGGCGCAAAAAACTGCCGACCCAGACTGAGACTTTGTTGTTAAGCTCGTCATGGCCGGGCTTGTCCCCAGCGACTTCGGCTTTGCCGAAGTCGCGGATACCATCCACGTCTTTCTTAGGGCGCTGCTGTTAAGACGTGGATGTATCGGCGACTTGGCTTTGCCAAGTCGCTGGGCACAAGGCCGGGCATGACGGAGAGCGTAGTTATCGCGCTTTGCATCTCGACCAGTTATTTCGGAAGGAATTAAATCGAGATGAAATTGTCGCGTTCATCGTTCGCCGTATCGATCTTCCTGCTGGCGTCGGCATGGGCCGCCGATCCCGCCATCGCAGGCTGCCGCGAGGATCATCTCGCGGCCGACCAGGCGCTGCGCAAGGCGCGGGCCGGCATCGAAAAGACCGCGCTCGGTACCGATGCGGCAAGGTGTGCATCCTATCGCCGCTATTTGACCGCGCTCAGCGGTCAGCGCGAGGTGATCGCCCGCTGCGACACCGGGCCGAACCAGGCGCAAAACGTGCAAGCGATCGACACCGAGATCGCGACCTTTGCCCAGCGGATGCGCAATCTCTGCAAATAGCGCCGCTGCGAACAGCGTCCCGACATTCGGTTGCGGTCGGGCGAAAATTCCCGTGCGCGGCGAACAATGCGTCGCACACCGCCCATATGGGGTGATGCATTCCATCGCCCGACGCGTTATCGCGGCGAGAGTTGAACCTTTATCGCTTTCGCAGGACTCATCGATCAAGACCAGTTCTGTCTGCTGTTCGGCGTGGGCCGTCACGTCGCTCGGGTCGCGAAAAAAAAGATTCTCGTTTGCACAGGATGAGAAGATTTTTTGCGCGGACCGCCGATAGTGGGGGCGCCCGATATTGCCGGGCAGCATGATGTCGGTGGACTGTGACCCGGGAGGAGCAGATCGGACATCAAGTTGCTTGATGGAGGATACCGATCTTGCGACCCTATTCGCCTTCGCGCGTCGCCCGTCGCACGCGCCTGAGCCACGTTTCATTTCATTTCAAATCCGCAGCCATCGCCGTTTTCTGTCTCATCATTCTGGTCATATGCGTCTGGGTGAGTGCCGCGCGGGCCCAGACCGAGATCATCAGCGTCACGACCACGACGCGGGTCACCGCATCGGTGAACCCGGTTGCGCCGGACGGCGCGGTGACCCTGACGGCACACGTCGAAGCCGGCCGCAATGGCGTGCCGGGCGGCAGCATCGACTTCATCGATGAAAGCACCATGATCTGCCTCGGCCGCGCCGATATCGCCTCGCCCTCGATCACGGTGTCCAATCTCGCGCCCGGGGCGCATCCGATTCGCGCGCATTATCTGGGCACCACCGCATTCCTTCCGTTCCTGACCCTGCCGAGTTCGTCGGCGGTTCTGGTTCAAAACGTGCAGGCGCCGCCACGGCTGGAGGTTTCGACCTCGCGCAATCCGAGTGCCCTGGGCGAGCCGCTGACGCTGAAGGCCACCGTCAGCGGGCGGGCCTTGAAGCCCACCGGCACGGTGACGTTCCGCGACGGCGACCAGGTCCTCGCCGCCAACGTCAAGCTCGACCACGACGGCCGCGCCGCCTTCATCACCACCGCGCTCTCCGGCGGGGCGCATGCGATCAGCGCCGAATACAAGGGTGACGTGGTGCTGGCCAAGGCGGTGGCGACGGTGCGGCAGGATGTTGGCGCCGGTCCCGGAGATGCGTTCAGGGTGGGGCATCTCCCGCTGGATTAGGTGCGTTCCGATTGTCGGCTTGACGTGAGCTGTCGGGCTTCTCACAAAGCCTGATGGCTGTTGTCTTCGGTCTCGATGGCTTTCGGAACGGATGGGTCGCGGTCGAGATCGCGGGCCGGCGGCGCGCGATTTCTTTTTTTCACGACATCGCCGAACTGTTGTCGCGGCCGTTCGACCGCGCCGCGATCGATATCCCGATCGGCTTGCCGGAGGCGGGCGATCGGGCCTGCGATCTTGCGGCCCGCGCGCTGTTGCGGCCTCATGCCTCGCGGGTGTTCACCGGCGCGCGCCGCGGGGTGTGGACGCACGGCTCGCAAGCCGCGGCCAATCACGCGCTGAAAGCGCTTGGGGAAAAGATGGTGTCGGCCCAGCTTTGGAACCTGGGGCCGAAGATCATGCAGGTCGATGCGGTGATGACGCCCCGCCTGCAGCGGCGCATCGTCGAGGCACATCCCGAACTGGTGTTCTGGCGGCTGAACGGATACCGGCCGCTGCCCGCCAAGGCGGAGGAGGGCGGCATCGCGCTGCGGCGGGCGCTGCTTCTGAAGGCGGGCTTTGCCGAGCTTGACCAGTGGCTGGCCGTCACGCGGATCGGCACCGGCGCGAAGATCGACGATGTGCTCGATGCCTGCGCGGTGGCGCTTGCCGCGCGCGACGGACGTTTTTGCGTGCCCGCTGGCCGCGCCCCGAAGGACGCGCGCGGCCTGAAGATGCAGATCTGGTACTAATGTGCTGAATGCGAAGTTCCTCCGATCGTGCCGCGGGCTTTTCAGGAACTCGCGTTCAAAAAGCACACTAGAAATCATAAGCTTGCTAGTGTCCTGATCGAATTTGAAGTTCGCTCAGAGCTCGCTGAGAATTCAGCGAACTTCGAATTCGGGACACTAGCGTGAGCATGCCGCCGGACTTGATCCGGGGTGGATATGGGTTCGCTCGCGACAAACGCGAGGCGTTTGCGCGGAGGTCTTATCGCAACGGAAGCTCCGGAGATCAGCCGCGGTATTGCGCGTCGCTGACCATCTCCAGCCAGTCGACATTCCTGCCGTCGTGCGATTCGGTGATCGCGATGTGCGTCATCGCGGTCGTTGCGGTTGCACCATGCCAGTGCTTCTCGCCGGGAGGAAACCAGATGATATCGCCGGGACGGATTTCCTCGATCAGGCCACCCTCGCATTGCGCCCAGCCCAGGCCGGACGTCACGATCAGGGTCTGACCGAGCGGATGGGTGTGCCACATGGTGCGGGCGCCGGGTTCGAAGGTGACGTGACCGCCGCTGAGGCGCAAGGGATCGCCGACCTGAAACATCGGGTCGACGCGGACGGCGCCGGTGAACCAGGCCTCGGGCCCCTTGCCCGAAGGCCGCGAGCCGTTGCGCTTGATATCCATTGTTGCATTCCTTCTTTCGATCAAACCGGTCCCCGCCGCGGTCTCGGCAAAACCGGGATGCGCCATGGACAGCATGGCCAGTCCGCCTGCGCCTGCGAACAGGCTGCGTCGCGTCAGCACAGGCAGCATTTGCGCCGCATCGCGCCGGCAACGCAGGATATCGGCGCGCGATCGATCCATCTGCTGCATTCCGTTCTGTCGTGATGCCCTGCGGATGAAGCACTCATCCGCCGTTCAATTTAACGGATGCGGTAACTGGAATTAGCCACTATATTCGGCATGGACTTATGAGCAGGATCGATAAATGCAGCGTGGCAACCTCGATGACCTCTCTGCCTTCCTGATCGTGGCGCGCGAGGGCAGCTTCACCAAGGCCGCCGCCAAGCTCGGCGTGTCGCAATCTGCGCTCAGCTACACCATCAAGGAGCTCGAGGCGCGTCTCAAGCTGCGCCTCCTGACGCGCACCACACGCAGCGTCTCGCCGACCGTCGCGGGTGAGCGCCTGTTGCGTCATGTCGGCCCGCGGCTTGAGGAGATCGAGGCCGAACTCGCGGCCCTGAGCGAGCTTCGCGAGAAGCCTGAAGGCACCATCCGCCTCACCGCCACCGAATATGCGACCAACGCCATCCTGCTGCCGAAGCTTGCAAAGCTTCTGCGCACGTATCCGGACATCAAGGTCGAGATCATCAGCGACTACGGCCTGACCGATATCGTCGCGCAACGTTTCGATGCCGGCGTGCGGGACGGCGAGCAGGTGGCGAAGGACATGATCGCCGTGCGCATCGGGCCCGATGCGCGCATGGCGGTGGTCGGCGCTCCCTCTTATTTCCGCAACCGGTCGGAACCGAGGAAGCCGCAGGACTTGGTCGAGCACAACTGCATCAATCTGCGCCTGCCCACCCATGGCGGGCTGTACGCCTGGGAGTTCGAAAAGAGCGCGCGCGAACTCAAGGTGCGGGTCGAGGGCCAGCTGTTCTTCAACACCACCAGCCAGATGCTCCAGGCCGGGCTCGCAGGCCTCGGCCTGACTTATCTGCCGGAAGGCCTTGTGCAGCCTCACATCAACAAGGGCCGCCTCAGGCGGGTGCTCGAGGACTGGTGCCCGCCATATCCGGGCTACCACCTCTATTACCCGAGCCGCCGCCAGCCCTCCGCAGCCTTCGCGCTGCTTGTCGAGGCGCTGCGGCATCGCGGCTGAGCCTCGGTCAACCTGTCCGCGTCAGCGGATGGTGTACCCGCCATCGACCGCAAGCGCGTGACCGATCATGAAGCTTGCGGCCGAGCTGCAAAGCCAGAGAACAGCATTGGCGATCTCCTCTGGTCGGCCAAGCCGGCCAATGGGCACGTCTTTCAGCATCGTGCCGAGGGCGTCGGCCTGCGTTTCCATCATCTTGTCGAGCATCGCCGTATGGATGATGCCGGGGCAGACGGCATTGATGCGAATGCCTCGTGCGGCATACTCCAGGGCCGCGCTTTTGGTGAGGCCGAGCACCCCGTGCTTGGAGGCCTGGTATGTTCCACGTCCGGCACCGCCCACCAGCCCACCGATCGAGGAGCAGTTGACGATGGCGCCGCTGCCCTGCCTGAGCATCTGGCGCAGCTCGAACTTCATGCAGCTCCACACGCCGCGGAGATTGACTGCCATCACCCGGTCGAAGTCGTCCCGCGATGCATCGGCGGCTTCCGCGATGATGTTCTGAACGCCGGCGTTGTTGTAGGCCGCATCGAGCCGCCCGAACGTCGCAACCGTCCGCTCGACCATCGCTTCAACCTCTGCATCGTCGGCCACGTCGCAGTGGATGGCGAGGGTCTTGTGCCCCCGGGCGGACAATTCGTCGGCAAGGGAACGCACGGCCGTCTCGTTGGCGTCAGCCAGCACCACCGAAGCGCCTGACGCGGCAAAGGCCTTCGCGGTGGCAAGACCCAGTCCGGATCCGGCGCCGGTGACGAGCGCGATCTTGTTTTCAAAGGATATGTTCATGGCGAATTCCCGGGTTTGTTGCGGTTAGCGGGGGCGCTTTGCGAAAACATCCTTGGCGACGGGCATCGCCGAAAAGACGTTGGGCCAGCCGACATAGAAGGCCAGGTGCGTGATGGCCTCCGCGGCTTCGGTCTGTGTCAGTCCATTGTCCATCGCCCGGTTGAGGTGCGGGGTCAGTTGGGCGGTCTGTCCGTTGGCGATCAGCGCGCTGACGGTGACAAGGCTACGGTCCCTCGGCGCGAGATCCGGACGCAGCCACAGATCACGGAACAGCGCGTCGGTGGTGTACTCAACGACGCCCGGAAAGGCCGCGCCGAACTGGTCCTGAACGAAGGTCGCGCGCTGCGCCTCTGCGGCCTGATTGATCGGCAGCAACGTCACGGCAGCGGCGGGAAGCTGGTCGGCACTGACGTGGCGCGCCGCAAAGACATCCTTGGCGACGGCGACGGCCGACATCGCGTTGGCCCAGCCGGCGTAGAAGGCGAGGTGGGTGATGATCTCCGAAATCTCGCGCGGCTTGACGCCGTTATCGAGCGCGAGATTAAAGTGGTACGGCAGCTCGATGGTCTGGTTGCGCGCGATCAGGGCGGCCAGCGTCACGATGCTGCGGTCGCGCGGCGCAAGGCCGGGACGCTTCCAGACGTCGCCGAGCAGGCGGTTCTGCGTATACGCGTCAAGGGCGGGAGCGACTTTGCGCACATCCTCAGATGTCAGCATTGGCTTTGATCCAGTCATGGTGGTGGCCTCCTCTGCACGCGCCGATGGCATCGCCAGCAGCGACAGCAACGCGATGGTCGCGGTCCGCAATGTCGTTTGAAGTTTCATGCGTGATTTCCTGGGTGATTTCCTGTCGCGGTTCCGAAACGGGGCGCGCGCCTGGCCCGGGGGCCGTGAGCAGGCGCAGCGCAATGAGGGCGCTGCCGAGCACGACCAGCGTGCTTGTGAGATAGACCAACCCCAATCCTCGGCCTGCGATCAGTCCGAGCGCCGGGCTGGCAACGCCCAGGGAGAGATCGAGACAGACCGTGTAGGCGCCCATCGCGAGGCCGCGGTTCCGCGGCGGCGCGCGGCGGATCGCTTCGACACCAAGTCCAGGATAGACCAGGGAATAACCGAGGCCACTCAGGATCACGCCGACCAGAGCCACCGTCGACGATGACGCCAGCCAGATCAGCGCCTGGCCCAGCGCTTCAATCAGAATGCACACCAGCGCGACCCTGGCACCGCCGATCCGGTCCGGCAGATGGCCGAACAGCGCACGCCCTGCGATGAAGGCAACGCTCAGGGATGTGAACGCAAGCCAGGCCGGCGTCCAGCCGCGCTGGGCGAACAACAACCCGATGAAAGTGACGATGGCGCCGAAACCGACGCCACTGAGGGCCACGCCCAGTCCCGGCAGCCAGACCGCCCCCGCAACCCTGATCAAGCTCGCCGAGGCATGGGAGGTCGCCGGCATCGGACGCATGAGCACGACCAGCGGCAAGACGACGAGTGGAATCAGCATGGCCGCGAGCGCGATCGCCGCAAAACCGAAGTGGATATACAAGGCCGTGCCGGCCGGAGCGCCGATTGCAAACGCGGCGTAGAGCGCGGTGCCGACGAAGGACATGACCTTGCCGGTGTTCTGCGGACCCATCAGCGCCAAGCCCCAACTCAGTGCACCGGTGACGATGAAGCTCTCCGCGATGCCGAGCACGGCGCGGCCGAGCAGAAGAATCGCGACCGAGGTGACGGGCGATGCGGCGAAACCAAGTGAGAGCACATAAAGCAGTCCGGATACCACAGCGACCAGAAGGCCGGCGACGACGGCAGGCTTGGGGCCGTTCTGGTCCGCGTAATGTCCGGCCCACATCCGCGAAAAGAACGAGGCCGCGAACTGGCCGCCGGAGACCAGTCCGACGACGAACGTTCCGAGGCTCAGGTCGAGATGCACATGAAGCGGGAGCACCGGCATCGCCAGGCCGATGACGAGATATGCAATGAAGATCACGGTCATGATCGGCAGCAGCGTTGCGGCCGATCGGCCAGGGATAGCCGTGCCGAGGGTCACGCCACTTGTATTGTCAGTCTGGGTCATGATCGATCGCAAAGCGTCGTGCCGATCGGGGTGATCGCCGTTCACGCGGTTTGTTATATGAGGCCCAGCCTCAAGCGATTAGGCGGCTGAATTCGCATGGACTTATGAAGCAGGCTTATGAATGCGATTGACGAGCGAGCACCCGGGTGTCGCCAGCTCGCGAGGCATTTGCTCACTTTGTGGGCGATTCTGATGTCGGAAGCGGCAAGCTATTTCGGAACCACGAATCGGAATCGATTGCAGTTCAATGGCTTGGCCAACGATCAACGATGGCACGAATCTTGATTATTTCTTCATCAACACGCGGATGCGGGAAACGACATTGGCAATGTCCGCCTTGGCCAGACCAAGGGAGGAGGTGAGCCATGACGAGCGCCACCACCTCGAGTCATTTCAAGTTCGACCAGCAGCGGCGCGCCGACGGCACGTCGCTTTTTAGGCGTGGCCAAATCGTGATCAAGGACTTCAGGACCGGAGAGACGGACAAGGCAACTGTGTAAGCACTGACGTTACAGGGAGAGAGACAATGGGGTTCGGGACCAACGCGCGCCAAAGACTCGTATCGTGGGTGATTGTTCTGCTGGGGATAGCGCTTCTCTGTTTCGTATTCGCTGATATCGCCTTGGCGGAAGATGCCGCCGGGCCGCCGGCCTGCGGCGGCAAGATACTCGAAAAATGTACGCCCAATTCCGGCGACACCGCGTGGATGCTGACATCCGTCGCGCTGGTGTTGATGATGACGATCCCTGGCCTCGGGCTGTTCTACGGCGGCATGGTGCGCAAGAAGAATGTTGGCGACACCGTGATGACGAGCTTCGCGGTTACTTGTCTCGTCACCATCCTGTTCGCTGTCCTGACCTACAGCATGGCGTTTCGCGCCGGCACGCCGTTCATCGGCGGGCTCGATCGGATGTTCCTCAAGGACATCCTGAGCGACATCGGCAAGGGCGGCATCGGCAATCCCAATCCGCTGGCCGCGACCATTCCCGAAAGCGTGTACATCTGCTTTCAGATGACGTTCGCCATCATCACGCCGGCCTTGATCGCCGGCGCATTTGCCGAGCGAATGAAATTCTCGGCCATGCTGTGGTTCATCGGCCTGTGGGCGATCTTCGTCTACGCGCCGATCGCGCATTGGGTCTGGGGACCTGACGGCTTTCTCAATGCCGGCAATGATGCCGCTTACGTCAAGGTGCTGGATTTCGCCGGCGGCACGGTCGTGCACATCAACGCCGGCGTGGCCGGGCTAATGTGCGCCATCATGCTCGGCAAGCGCGCCGACACCGGGCCGGCGCACAACATGGTGTTGACTTTCATCGGCGCCTCGCTGCTGTGGGTCGGCTGGTTCGGGTTCAACGCCGGCTCCGCCGTCACCGCCGGCATGCAGGCCGGCATGGCGATGCTGGTCACCCAGATCGCCACGGCGGTGGCCGGCTTCACCTGGATGCTGGTGGAGTGGGCGCTGCGCGGCAAGCCGACCGTCATCGGCATCTGCTCGGGTGCCGTGGCTGGCCTCGTCGCCATCACGCCGGCCTCTGGATTCGTCGGGCCGGTCGGGGCCTTTGCGATCGGCATCGCCGCGGGCGTGGTCTGCTACTGGGGCTGCACCGGCCTCAAGCACATGTTCGGCTACGACGATGCGCTCGACTGCTTCGGCGTCCATGCTGTCGGCGGCATCGTCGGTGCGCTACTGACCGGGGTTTTCGCGGTCGAGCAATATGGCGGGACCGCGGGCGTGCTGGAGGGCAATGTCGGGCAGTTCCTCAACCAGTGCATCGGTGTCGCCATCGTCTTCGTCTATGACGCGGTGGCGAGCCTGATCATTCTGTTCGTGCTCAGGATGGTGCTCGGGCTTCGCGTCAACGAGACCACCGAGCGTGAAGGTCTCGATCTGGCGTTGCACGGAGAGGCGGTGCAGTAGGTCATCCAGGGGGGCCTGCGTCAAAGCCGACAAATGCCCCGCATCATCGACCGACCGCGAGGCGGGCTCGCGATCGGCCATGTCGGCGCGATGTCAGCGTTCGAGCAGCCGCTCGGCGATCTGCACGGCGTTGAGTGCGGCTCCCTTGAGGAGCTGGTCGCCGCACACGAACAGCGCAAGCGTGCGTCCCGACGGGTCGCCGAGGTCCGGGCGGATGCGGCCCACCAGGACGTCGTCGGCGCCGGAGGCTTCCGAGGGCATCGGGAAGTGGTTGGCGGCGCGATCGTCCACCACGTGCAGGCCGGGTGCGGCCGCCAGGATCTCGCGGGCGCGGGCCGGCGGCATCGCCTCATCGAAGGTGATGGAGATGGCCATGGCGTGCGCTCGCAGCACCGGCACGCGGACGCAGGTGATGCCGATCGGCAGGTCGGCGATATCGAGGATACGCCGGGTCTCTGCGATCACCTTCAGCTCTTCGCCATTGTAGCCGATGTCGGGATCCACCTCGGCATTGTGGCTGAACAGGTTGAAGGCGTAGGGATGCGGCAGCACCTTGGGCGCGAACGCGTCGCCGCGCAGATAGGCGGCGGTGGACTCGCGCAACTCTTCCATGGCGGCGGCGCCGGCGCCCGAAGCCGCCTGATAGGTTGAGATGCTGAGACGGCGGATCGCGGACGCCTGGTGCAGCGGCGCCAGCGCCACAGTGGCGATGGCT